>Ga0209489_100303_pt1 | contig 86572 bp, 53 predicted proteins | sample SiratrowhiteBW_FD_187527 | JGI IMG/M metagenome (GOLD analysis project Ga0209489, IMG submission 187527) | Root nodule microbial communities of legume samples collected from California, USA - Siratro white BW (SPAdes) (version 2) | ecosystem: Host-associated > Plants > Roots > Nodule | place...
TCAACCTCACCTCATTTTCTGACCAACCTTTCCAATGCTAGGTTTATTGTTATTCTTCATTTTGCCATGTTATTGTTCACAATTTATATACTGTTCTAAATCGAAGTATTGTTTTTTTTTTTTTTTAATTTCTTATTCATGATTTTGGTCCAATTGAATCCAATACCTGAAATATTCATTCAAAATATCATTAAAAAAATATATGTAAAAATCGATAATTGAAAATTTATGTGTATGTAATATAAGAAAAAGATTCCAGAAGCACGCCATGAGGTTGTAAAATATAGAGAAGGTCTCTGAATCTAACTTGGGTAGATGTATGGGAAGAAGACCGACTAAAGTAATTAACAAGAAAACTACGATCTACTACATGGTGATCAAATTTTCTGTTATTTCTTGTATATTATTTTCTTGTTTTTTCATAAAACATATAGTAAATATTTATTTAACGTAATTATGAGAAATATAAATTCATTCTCAGATGTACAAATTACTACATTTCTTTCATACTCTTATTTATAGTAGAAATATATATTAACATGCACTCATCTATTTTCCATACAAGTATTCTCTTGGAAATATTTATTTGATATTTTATTTAAATTAGTTGTTAGAAAGATTTTCAACTTTTTTACATAAAAGTAAAAGTATATTTAATTATTATTTATATTTAGAAAGTTACCATGGTTAATATTTAATATTCTATTATATTTTTTCTATATATAAAATACATGAATAAAATTAATCACTAACTTTTTCATATAATATATTGCTTATATTTTCAACTTATATTTCTAAAACCCAAAATTCTTACATATTCACTTTTAATTTTAAAATCAAGAATTACTGGATAAATTTTCGCATGAAGGATAACACTAGTAATGGGGAAAATAATGACTTAGAATTAGAAGCAGTTTATGACAAGAATCATTAAAAATCAACAGGCGTAGAATTGAGTTGGTGTATTCAAAATATACAGGATTTGATTTTTTTTTTTTTTTTTTTACATGAGCAACTACGTATAACAGAATTACGAAGAAAATGAGATCGTCTTGAGTGAACAGTGCCTAAAGATTTGTTAGACCTAATTATTTGTATAATCAGTGAATTAACGTTCTTTGTGATGAGATTGTTTTTAGAATATAATAAGGAGATAAGAGAAAGAGAATATTATATTTATCTTTTGTGGGACTTATTTTCCAGTTGTTAAACTGAAGACCGATTCTATCTTGATCCAAATATGTAACTTGAAAGGGAAAAAGATGTTGTGGTTGATATGAATTAACTTTGGTATTCGACAGGAAATAAATTATATGATTAGTAATTGCAGTGGTGAAATACGTAATAGAAGGAATAGTTAAGGAGGCCCAATAAGTAGAACAGGCCCAACAGTGCCTATTATTTAATCATTGATAAAGAATTAATGGAGGAATCCCAAATGGAAAACGTTTTTGCTGACAATAAGGAAACATTTGATAGCAAGTTTGAAGCGTAGGCGCGGGTGATGGAGGAAAATACAAGAGCAGGTCCTAGAAACGGAAGACAGAAGTAATTCAACTGTCAAACACAAATTATACTCATTTCTCTCATTTTTCAAAATCTACCTCATGGATTATATTATTAAGTTGTCGCCTTCTAAAACCAAAATGACGACAAAGTTTTATTTCATGACATATGCAAGCGGTGGGAAAGATTTAAGGAACTGGCTTTTCAACTGGGCCCAAATTATGGGCCCTACAAACCACCATGATGAACCTAAGTAGGGCCCATTGGGCTGAGGATGGTGGATGCGGGTTCCCATCCCACTTTTAGGATGACGTGGCCGAGAAGCCCTTGGTAAGGGTATCTTTGGGTCCAAATGAGACACAAAGAGACAAATTGAATATACGACACTATATCCCGACACCCACGAATCGGTGCACCAAATTTAATAAAACACACAGCTTCACCAATTTCGATACCTGCTAGCCGAGCCCCGGACACGTGATTCATTGCAGAGCCAAAGACCCAAACAAACCATTTTTTTTTTGCAAACAAGTTCACCACAGAGCACACACACACACCCTTACCTTATCCGATATAAAATTCCATTTTCACCCTCCTAACTCTCTTTCGTCCTTCAAATACTCTTTTTTCTAAGTTCCCCAAAAGAAAATCTAACTTTCACTGCTCATGTCGCTCTCTTTCCCACTTCTCTGACCGCATTTTCCCTCCTCTCGAGTAACTATGATGCTTCATATTATTAAAAGTTTCAAACTTTATGAAATCAACAGCAATAATTATTATTGCCGAACCCATTCTTTCTACCCGCACCTTGACCGCTAGACCAGGTTTAAAATACCCAATTGTGTCCACACAGACATTAGATTCACCAATCACCTTTTAAAGCATCCATTACCCAGACCTTAGAAAAACAACAAAGGAAAATAAATAACGAATGAAGTCAATGGTAGCCACAAAGTAAAGCAAAAGAATTTGTACAGGAGGGTGGTATTTGATGTGGCCTGGCTAGAGCTACATTACATAGATACATAGATATACGTCAAAGAGAAACATACACGGAAAAGCTCTGTTTCTTCTTTCGCTTTATCGGAAAGAGCTTTACAGTTTACACTACCAAGGAAGAAAAAGAGTCACTAAGCTAATGGGTGACGAGCTTCATTCATCTGAACAAGTCATTCAGCCCCACCACTCTACTTTTACCTTTTCTTTTCTTTTCTTTTTTCACTCCCTTGTAGTGTAAAATCTAATCTAAGTAATAACATTCTCCTTTTTACACTGACACCGCCGGGGGGTCACATTCCAAAGGAACCAATATTTCTTGTATCATGTCGAATGCCGCTTCTCACTGCCCTCATTCATCGATATCTCGTGCGATGGATGGCTCACTGAACGCGGAAGCTGAGAAGACTCGCACTCTGTTTCAACAAAGTACAAACAAACACTGTTTAGAAATAATTATTTCACTATATTCATTAAATGCCGCAAAAAAAATCCATAGAAAATGAATTACTAATTTACTATTACAAATATATTACCAGCTCTGGAGGCATTGAAGGATCTCTTGCAGTGTAAAATGGCACCTTGAATTCCATCCTGTTGCTGCAACAGCGAATCATCGCGCCGCTTCGAAGACACAAACGGCGGCGGAGCCGCCGCCACCGCCGAGGACGCCGAACGGCTTTTCCCTAAATGTTTGCACACAACGCTAAGCCCTGAAGATAGTTTTTGAGTTTGAGTGGTCTTGAGGTTGGTTTCGGCGGCGGAAACAGCTTCGGGTTCGGGCGCGGGCTGTGGAAGCGGTGATTTGGCGGCGGAGTTTAAGGTGAGCATGTCGGCGTAGCGGCGGGAGACTCTGACGTAGAGAGGCTTAACCATTTTGAAATATTTTTGCATGACATCTTTGGAGAAACGTTTTTCTTCGGAGGGTTGTTGTTGTTGTTCGTTGGAAGTGTGTTTTTGGGTTTTGTTGTTTCCTCTGGAGGTGAAGAGAGAGACAATGGGGACCTCTTCCACTTTGAATTTGACGGTGAAGTGCTTCTTGTCCTTGTGGGCCTCTGGATTTGCGGAATCGGAAGCGTTGTTGGAGTCTCTGTCTTTGTCTTTGTCAGTATTGGGCTTGAGCTTTTTGAGGCCCAGCATGAAGACGCGGAATTTGGTGGCGGATTTTAGCAGAGAGGCGGTGAACTGAGGCTTGGAGTTAGGTTCGGAGGAGAAGGAGGAAGGGTCCACTTGCACCAGCTTTCCCTTGAAGAACAGATCCTCCGAAGGAGACAGCGAGAGGTTCGGATCACTACGATCGTTGCTCGAAGGGGAGAGAGTGAACTTGAACTCTCTCTCGCCGTCTGATTCTTCGATGTTGATATCTTCTTCTTCTTCTTCTTCCTCATCGTCGTCGTCTTCTAGGGTGTTGTTGCCGTTTGAATTTTCGTTAGCCTCTTCATCGGGAACGGTAAACTCTAGGTCGAAGAAGGGGCCGTCGTCGTCGTTGTCTTCGTCGCTTTCGGTGGCATTATCGTTTTCGACGGCGGTGAGGATAGTGGCGGTGGTGGGGGCGGCGCGTGAAGAGGGAGTGTCGGAGGAAGGTGGAAGTCCGAGAGCGCCACCGCCTCTCCAGTATTTGAGCAAGGTGAAAGCTTCCATGGTTGGGAGAGCCAGTATACCCAAGTGGGCACAGAGAAAGAGAGAGAGATTTGGACAGTGGGAGAAAAAAGGGGAGAGAAAAAGAGTGGTTTTTTTTTTTTTGGTTAATGGAGTTTGCAATACTGCAATAGTGAGGGAAAGAGTAAACAGAGAGAGAGAGAGAGAGAAAGGGTTGGGTTGGTTTGAATTATTTATTAAATATTTGAGATTCCTTTGGTTGGTGCATGGTGCAGAATAGTCATGTGGAATGAGTCAGATAAAAATGAAGGTGGAAGTGAGAGTAAATTTGTGAATTCAGTGTGTGGGTGGGGCTGTGTTCCAAAGCATTCAATTCATTATCCATTATTTAATTATTTAATTTTGTAGTGTAGTAGTAACAACTTTGGTAAGTATCTTCCCTAGCCTATGGTATCATCAAATCAAACTGAAACTGCAGTTTCATTATTTATTACTAATGTTTCCACTGGTGGCCCAAAATCAATTAAATTAAACCAATAACAAGTTTCAAATTCAATTCAAACTAACTATTTATATATAATTGCAGATTTAATTTCTCATCTGAACTTTTCCTGGAAAATATTAATAACTTTTTTTCTCTTTCTTTTGTGAATGGTGCTGACCCATGAACATGCCTCACAATGAGGGTCCTGATTCGACTGGGATTGTACTGTACGATTCTGCCTTTTCCTCCAAAACATTGTCTTTCTGTGCTTTTCACTCCTGCTATTTTTGTTTAACCTTTTCAGCAAAAATGTCAAATACTTAATTTCTGCCTTCCCATAAATGAAAAAACAAATTATTCGTACATAGCTTATCAATAATGATAAAAAAATTAACTAGTCATGAGATAGCCCAGAAAAGTCAATGCAAACCGTTGCATGTGGAAAACGTATTTTTCTTGTCCAATTTATTTTAAAGAAACGAAACAAGAAGAAAATTAATGAATAAAAAATTAAAGTAAGAGAAGTACGTGAAAAAAAACGATTGAAACAAAGATTACTTAAATAAAAAATAATTTTACTGTAATATTAATTAATTAATTTTTTATTAGTTACATATTATTGTGATTTTTATTTTATTTTTTAATAATAAAACTTAAATTGAAACAAAAAACTGATTGTGGTTGCGGGAAAATAATTTATACGTATGCCCTATTTTCTTTTTACAACTATTTTTTTGTCATTCAAACCCATTCCCCTTGCTTTTTTTTTTCTTTCTTTTACCTTTTCATGCATCCAAACTCACTGGTAGTGATCTTCATATGTAGTTAATGCTGTATAGTAATATTTTGTAAAGCTCTTGAACGTAAGACATATTTATATATATGAGGACGTAAGAAGAATGTTTGAAGAGAACATGAAAATAACTGAAATTGAGATCTCTACGCTCCCTGTGAATATTATTTACTATAATGGTTTTCCAAAAATGGTAGTGGGTGTGAATGTTATTTATGATAGTGGTTTATCAAAAAAGGGTAGTGGGTGTTGAATGAAGAAAGTGAAATTTAAAATTGGATTAAAGGTGGGCCTTCCACATTATGAAAAACAGATTGATAAGTCACGTGCCTCGCTCACTCATGGGTATGAGGAACCAAGCCCAAGTCCTATTTTTTTTTTTAATTATGAAATTAAAAAATATAGGATTGAAGTGTATGTTATAAAGGACCTTGTTTTCCTTATTTATCTTTCTATCTTATTTGCCAGTTAATCATATCAATCCCATAAAGGGGTGTGTATAATACCAAAACTAAGAAAAGGTTCAATGCAACTTGACCCTGACTCAAATAATTACAATTATTAACTGGAGTTATTGCATGGGGATCAGTTTCAGTCTCGGGATTGCATTAATCTTTTTTGAATTAGTAAGATTAATTTGTAAGAAGAGAAATTATGAATGTTAGGAAGATGTTGACGTTGAAATCGCTCACCAAAAGATTATTGTTTTTTACAAGGAAAAGCTCCCACACGTTAATTTAGAGAAGATAATAAATTAGGGTCAAACAAATCTCAAGAAAGTCCCTTAGATTTAGGATGGAAGTAGTATAAGTTATAATTTGTTGATTACGAGTAAAGTAAATGTGTTGAATTTATACGTATAAATTAGTTGCAGATTTATATGTAGAGCTTTTATTTTCTTGACCCAATTCCCATTTCAAAGAGTTTCATGGTCAACTCATGAGAAAATGATGAGGGTAATCACAATCTTTAATTTGGCATCTTTTTTGTGCACTAAGTTTCTTTCTTATATAAAGTTTTCTGCATCATCATATTTTTCCTTTCCTCTTCCTCAATCTTCGCTATTGTCTTTCGTTTTCCGTCATGGAGATGCACGCTATTGTGGAAAATAATAGTTATAAATATAAAACTTGATATTTTTTAATATCAAAATTTGAAAAATACCTGACTTTTTAAATGATCATATTATCATTAATTACTTTTTAATATCAATGACCTGTATATAATTGTATATTTTTTATATTTCGTTGTGTATATATCCAACCTATTCGATGTTTGTCAAAATTTAACTTTTAACTTCGGAATTTTACGTCCAAGAAGCCAAAAGTACTTTGGAATTATATTCAGGAAAGAGTAAGATTAATGAAAGATTATAAAAATTTTCTACTGGTATAGCATGGAAGATAACTAATTTTCCTTGGTCACTGTATAAACCTAATTCAATTTCCATTTAAATATCGGTGGAATCAAATTCTGACCTTCCACAGAGGCTGTGCTATCTGTGTAAATATTCTGCACAGTATACCATGAGGGATAAAAACAAAACAAAACCTTGCTAGTTGAGTGAGAAATTTTCTAATCTGAAGTAGCTAAGCTAAGACAGATATTGAATAACGAGGGGAATAATTAACGATTTGTGAGTCAGGAGTTCAGCCTTTCACCCATGAGACTAGACCCAAAGGGAAGTCCATCTGCTCATAAGACTGTGATCTCCATCTTATGCTTATTCCAATTTATTTTTCCAAAATACTTTTACAAAGCTTTCAAGTTCTTTCATTAAGATGCATTTCTTTCCTCCATTTGTTTCTGTTTCTTTCTTCCTTAAATTCTCCTTAATGACAACAAGTTATTGACTATCCAATAAATCCATTTTTCTTTGCACCTTTTACAGTTTCACCCAATTGAGTTATTGCAATTCAATTCACAATCCTTCTTTTCTTTCAATCCATTTGATCTTTGTTCCTTTTCTTTTGAACTTTTTAAGTTTCTGTACTTACATTTTGAATTCTTTAGATTGTTGCAGTTTCTTTTGACTTTACCATTACATTTTTTTTCCATTTGCTTTCATTGATATGATTAGATTGATAAATTACTACCTATACAATAAATCAAATAGATGCTTTTACAAATATTTATTGTTCAAAATCATGAGTCCCCACACTAACCAAATTGAAATTAGTTATCGGTTGCTAGTTGATGCCCTTAATGCTAACCCTTCAGAAAATTTCGATCTAAGTCCCCAAAAGGTGAAGAATATTGCAGTGAGACTTTGAATAGAAACCGATACAGTTCAAGTTAATAGAAAATCTCAAAATGAAATTCACTATCAAAGCACTAAAATATTCAATAACTGAACTGTTTTTTATTTATCTATTGTACATAAAAGCAACTTCAACCATCGTTATGATAATAATGCCACTAAACAATGCCTCTTTTCTTTCATTGAGCCACAATAAAATGTAAGAGCACTATTCTATGAATCTAACACGAGCTTCACAATCAACTACAACAATATTCACATTGTACGGGCAAAATACAAAACGTGGGCAATACTTTTACAGTTACTAGATACTACTGGAAATTATACACAAGTGGAGGGTTATCATTGGCAAACTCCTGATTGCCTGATGGATATGTCCTTGATAAAAAAATGTTCTCCTCGTACTTCAATTCATAGAACAAGAGACTTACAAGATCAACCAGAAGGGATGCAACTACGATGTCTTTCTTCCCTCAGAAAACTTTCACAGGAAGTAAGATAATTGTTCTCGCTTCCTTGAACCTCCTTCCCCGTACATTTCATTCCACTGCTTTAACTCGCTCATTCCAGCCCCCTCAGCTGCGTAGCTTGCGGAAACCTGTGTTCCAAGATGATGGTCAAATGAAGCAATCTTATCATGTCGCTATATTAATTCAAATAAGCAACGAGCCAGGCATATATGTGACGACGAAATTCAAGGTATATGATGATAAAAGTGGATTGAATAAGCAAAAGAATCCTAAATGGTGATACAGGAGGCTTACCTGACTCTTAGCCTCTTTGAAGTCTTTCATGTTCAAAGGTCTAAGGGCAATTACTCTTTCCTGTTGAACTTCCTCTTTTGCTTCCAAAGCATCTTGGGTTTTTACTACTGTAGGTTGATTTCCCTGTACTTCTTGGACATTGCTATTCTGTTCTTCAACACCTTTCTGCCTTTTCTCCTGCAGGAAACAAATGTGAAATCGGCATGATAATCATATAAAGGCACGATTATGCATATACCTTTCAAAGATATTGCCAAGTTACCAGCATTTTTAGTCTCTCTTGTTGAATTAACTCTCTAACAGGTCTGTAAGCAGCGGTTGCGCACAAGTTCTACATTTAACAGTGAGAGTGAAAAATGTGTCAGGCTTTTGAGCATCGAAAGCTCAAAATAATAAAATGCATTTTCAGGTTGTAACACGATAGTCACATATGTAGTGAAATTAGAAAATGGCATAAACCTTGAGATCACTTCCGCTGTATCCTTCCGTCATAGTTGCGAGTTCCTTAAAATCAAGTTTCTCGTCCACCTTTTCTCTTGCCAAAAGAGTCCTCAAAATTTTTTCCCTGTTCTCCACACATGGCATCCCCACCATTATTCTGTTAACAAAAGATGAGCATTATAGTAAGTACAAATGATGAAGTATTACCGAATGTATTCAGATTGTCACAAACATGTATATGCCAACAAAAAGTAAGTCAAGAACTATTAGACATACCTCCTTTCAAATCTCCTAATTATTGCTTCATCTAGGTCAAACGGCCTATTGGTGGCTGCAAGAACAAGGATGCGCTCCCCTGGATTTGTCATTAGTCCATCCCAAAGTGTCATAAACTCATTCTTTATTTTCCGCATGGCTTCATGCTCTCCAACTCTGGTACGTTGTCCCAGCATACTATCGACCTCGTCAACAAATATAATAGTTGGGGAGACCTTGGCTGCCAGTGTGAACAAAGCTCGAACATTCTTCTCATCTTCACCAAACCACTTAGAGGTGACGGTAGACATGGATACATTAATGAAACTTGCTCCAGCTTCGTTTGCAATGGCCTTTGCCAGCATTGTCTTCCCTGTGCCAGGAGGTCCAAAAAGCAGTATTCCTTTACAAGGCTTTAAAAGGCCTCCGCGGAAAAGGTCTGGCCTTCGAAGAGGAAGCATAACTAGTTCTTGAAGCGATTCTTTGGTCTCATCTAAGGCACCAACATCAGAGAATTTTACACCAATCTTGTCTGCTGGTATTACCTCAGGCCTTATTCGCTTCTCAAACTCATTGTCTGGGGCAACTTCCTGCATGTGAATATGTCAATGGATGTTTAAAATTATATAATTTACAGAAACAATAAAAACGGAGAGTCAACACAACAGAATAGAAAGGATTCATAACCTAATTGCAATTATTCCCTTCCATTTTAACATTTGGAATTATGTTATAAAGGGAGAGGTTGCTATGATTGTATGTACTACTTGTAGCCGTGATTCATAACTACTATATTTTGATCAAAACAAAGGTGGAATCTTACAACTTTTGATGCAGGAACTGTATTTTCACCGTCAGCCTTTATTTCAGGAGCAGGATTTTCTGACGTTGTTTCTGGCTTCACAACAGCTCCTTCTTCTATCGGCTTTATGCAAATGACACAGAAAGAGAGGGAAAATAATATACTCATATTAGTACTTGTTAAGTATTGTTCACAATTTAATGCACATTCGTGTCATGCAGAGCAAACCTCAGTCGTAACTGCCTGGGCTTCTAATTTTAATGTATCTCTTGTACTGAATTTCCCCTCCTGGAATATATCCAATGCATGGGACAAACTGTTTCACAAACAATAAGTAAGTACATTAAAATTAGATAGTACATGTAATTGAAGTTGCTAGTCTGACCTGCTGCAAGGAATAACTAGTTTGCCATTTCTGTATTCAGGATCTTTGTTATTCATTAAATGATAAGAAATTGCTGACACTACGATCTCTTCTATATGGTTACTGAAAGCCATTGTATCTGCCACACAGATGGAACCCAGGTCATCACAATAAAGATCATTGGCTGCAAGCACTTCCATGATATGGTTCCTATTATCCTGGGTCTGTATCGTCTTCATGTCCTCTTCAAATTGAGACTTCCAGCTGACAAAATAAGATTCATCTTCTGGGGGGCTGATTTCAATGTTGTAGGGGAAGACGGAAGAAAGTCTCTCATCCACTTCTTTGAAGTCACTACCAGAATCCAAAACTCGTGAACCAAGAATCAAAATTCGTCCATGTAGTTTATTCAACATTATCTGGAATAATTTATATATCCGTTGTGATCTATACAACAACTTGTCAACATCCCGCAAATATAGAACAATGGGATAGGTTTTTGATACATAAACTAGAACCTGCAAGCGAAATTTTCACCTATCAAATCAATGCTCGTAGAAAGCCTCATTCAAATCCATAAGTTAACGTTAAAGCTTATATATATATACGCACGTATGTATGTATGTACACCTATGTATAAGAAAACTAAATATTTTAGTCTTACAACATTTTTGTATAATATTTTCTTACAACTCATTTTTTTTCTCTCTCTTCCTCTCTCCATCACGTCACTCTTATTTCAGGCTTCGTCTCTCTTCTCTTCTTATCCCTCTTTTAATTGTATAAAAAAGTAATAGAATACACGGGCTGGAATATAATCTATCAATAAAAGTACATTACCTTGTAAAGAGTTTGCACAAGAAGCTTTTCATCAAAGGGCCAGTTGGTTAAGTTCTTCTGAGGGGCTAAAGGTAGATTGAAAGATAGAAGGAATCAGTAGAGAACATGACCAAGAGAAAATAACAGTGTGATTAAGAAGTATGACTTAACTTTTCATTGTATTATGACTAAGTTTAAATAAACTTCTTCATAAAGTACTTATAGGAGAAAAAAAATAATGAATGTGTCAAACTTTTTATGTAAATTAAAATCAGCTTATATAATTTAATATGTTTAGAAGTTTACATATTTAAATTTCTCAATTACGAAAGAAGTTTACTTTATTTTACCTTCTTAATTCATCCTCATTTTTTTTTTTCTACAAACATTTGTTGAAAAGTGTATCAAAAAAACTGGCTCAAGTTTTCACTATAAAGATGGATCTAACTATTGTACTAAGCCAGTCCTATAAATAAATCGTGGCACTACATTAGAAAATATCACTTTGATGTATATATGTATTTGTAGTTAATTCATGATAACATTCGTATCCTTCTTTTTTTTTTTCCTCACATTCATTCTGCTGGCATTCGTAAATCAGGTTCTCTATACAAATATAAACTCCAGCGGATGGTAACAAGTAATCATGTAAACAAATAGTTATAACTAATGTATTTTAAAGGTGTTCTTGAATCAACCTGAATTTGTAGGATTGCTTTGCAAAGAAAGGTTACTGATATTTGAAGAGGAAGACGCATTTCTACGAATCTTAGGAGGATTATAAAATCCTTCAGATTCCCTGCAAAAAAAATGGTGACAATTCAGATATAGGATAAATAAACTAGCAGGGAATTATATATATCTTCCCATGGTCAATTGATAAACATAAATTCTTCTTACATTGACTGAAGGTCTACTCCACTGGGTTGCCTGTGGATTTTCCCTTCAAATAAAACCTCTTGGTTAGAGATATATTTTTTCTTAGTTTTTAAAAAATGTGCATCAGATGGAATGCTGATATCTAAAGTAACGAGTAGCTCTCAAAACATGACAACACAAGAAACAACCTCAACTAAAGCTACTTGTACCCCTTCTAACTCATCTAAAGCCTGAATCTCTGTAGCGTCTTCATCAATAAGAAGGTATCAAAGTTTACTTTTCTCCTGATAAAACGTTAAAAACTTATTCTTGAAACCCGAACAAGGCTGAAAAATCGTGCACCAAAGACTAATAAAGCATTTGGCTACTATGTTGTGCGTCTTTGAAACCAAATTGCAACACACCTCTCTACTCTCTTTGTCTCTACATCGACCAGAAGCAACAAGAAGTTAGACTAGATCAAAATATTTCCATCAATCTATACCTGTAGCCTCTTCCTTTTGTGGAAAGATTGAAAACGATTCGAATAGGTCGGATATCCGCTCCAAAGTTGTCTCTGAGGTAGACCTTTTGAAAGACTTCAATCAGAAACAAAGGAAAATGAATTAAAGCCCAATGCCAATTCAAAAAAGCATGGCATCATCTATAATAGTTAGAAAGAAGTAAAAGCAATAAAATATAAACCAAGATCTTACAGATTGTTTGTTGGCAGAGCCATATTTATTCTGAATCTGCACAGGTGACAAACTAACCATTACGAACATAATTAACTTGCGAAAGTATTAAATTACAGAAAAAGTTCTCATCTTCACCTTCAATGAAAAGTCATTGAGATCTAACAGAAGCAATTTCGCCTCAAAGTAGTGGGCTAAAGCCTTGGCAAGCACTTGTTGATAAAGCTCTGCAAGACATCAAGTCCTTCAAATTTGAATTCACTTGATGGAAATTTGAATTATAAACATTAAACTTATGAATCCATCATGAAGAAACAACATATTCCAACTAACCTGCTGGCCCTGCAAGCATGATAGTCCGGCTTGCAGGAGCAAGATTCCGTGTGTATCTAGAAACTTCCGCATGCTTCAAATGGACATAAGCAGCACTTGTTAGCATCACCCTTGTGTGCTCCCTGTGATCAAATACAGAATTGGAATGTAAATAAGAATACAAGAGTACATTTACAATTTGAAGACGAAGGAATACCTAAGATAAAAGGGGAATTGATCAAAAGTGACATTGCTTTCTCTGCCATCCACGACTAGTCGCAGCATTTCGTGTTCGAGGTCCTCCGGAGTAACGCCTTTTGGGGATGAATTACCGTTGAATCCCCATTTGGCAAGGCTTTGTCCAGAGGACAATCCAATCCCCACTCCTACGCCCACCCCAACACTCAGCGCCGATAACAAAATGCTTTTCTGTTCCATCTCCCTTTCTTTCCTTCTACACAGTTATTACCATCAATTACTAATATACAAAATCTTCTATTTCTATTGTACAATGGAATCAAGCAACAATGTTTATGTTTTTTTTTTTTTTTTTGTCAATCTGTTTTCAAAAATGTAACCGCAAAACTCAATGCGTTGGACCCCAACATGGGGAGAAAGATTAAGGATGAAGAAGAAAGAGAAACGGGGAAATTTGTTTTTTAAGGGAAAGAGTGTGCGTTTGTGAATGCGACGGTATTTCTGTAGGCTGCGAAATGAACGGATTGGGAAAGAGAGGGAAAGTTTGCCTTTTTTTTCTTTCAGTGTAACTGTTTTAACGGTTTCTCACACTTTTCTTCCTAATTTCTGTAATAAAAAAAAATTATACCCGCTTAGACAATTATTATTTTATCTTATATTGTCTATTTTTTTCTACAAATATAAAAATTTATTTTGATAATGACTATTAATTTTTAAGTTGTTAAATGATTAATAGAATTGTTAAAACTTTATTTGTCTTTTATTTTCTTTTCCTTTTTACTCACTCCTATATTTCGTAATAAAGTGCTACAACATATACAAATTACGTCTACAATTTTACATTGTTATTGTTGAAATTGATATATTGTTCCAAATTATCTTATTATATATTGATGCATATATTAATTTTAATTTAATATTTATATTACAAAGATAAATAGGAAGTTAAAAAATGAAAAAGAAAATGAATAAGTAGAACATTTTAAATTTAGATTATATTAAAATCCACATGAAAGTGTGCTGCTAAAGACATCACTTGGCCTTTTCCTTACCGGCACAAAATTTTAAGTCATTATTTCTTCCTTCTACATCCCCCATACCGATATAGATGAAGCACAAAGTAAAGAAAAAGAAAAATTGTAACTTCTTTATTTTATTTTTCTTCCCTTCCCCCATAGTTCACTCCAGCAACAAGAAATATGCTAAGGGAAATGAAAATGCATCACCATGGACTCAATTCTAGTTACCTTTGCCGTTATTTCAGTGCAAAATCAAACAGCGGTTCGCTTTGAATATTATTACCAGACGTGATTTAAATATACTTTCAAAAACTTTTCTCAGTGTATCGAAACCTGAGGAGACAAATATCTACAACTACTATCAGAGGACAACTAAGGGTCTTGGAAGTTTTTTATTAACAGCAGATGGTAGTGCTTCATTAGAATATGTTATTTTAATGAATTTATCTAAACCTCCTCTAAACTAAATGAGAATAATAAAAAAATCTCAGATTAATAAGAAAATTAACTGTTGATAATCCAACATTCATAAGCTAGCAATTGCTTATGAAAGTCAGATTCTATGCTTGTTCAGATTACTATACTTCAGTAGTATATGCTAAAGCTGGAGTCTCAAACACAAACATTACTTTAAGGTTGTGTTTGTAATGAGTAGTGGAAATGAGAGATTGTCCCACCACGTAAGTACAAACAGATTGTCCCATGCAACCCACAGACAAGAGGGTAAAGAGGCATAAATACATTGTTATAGCAACAGCTCGGAAAAACAATGGATGAGTGAAGAGTGTTGAATGCAACGTAGTCCGTATCAGCAAAACGTCTAGACAGTAGCCTGAGCCTCTGTGTAATCCAGTAAAAACAGGGAATTTGTGATCAAACTTAATTATTTGCGACGTTTGGTTCCTAAATCTGGATTGCCTTTCCTCATCATGGCTACAAACTCGTCATAGTTAATTCTTCCATCCTGCAAGAAATTAGGGAATCGATGATTAAAATAACTAAAAAGATAGTATACAAAAATCTAAAATTTCACCCTAGGATAAGCACACCAATGACAAGAAGGATGAAGAAAATAGCTGCGCACATTGTCTGTATCGACTTCGGCAATGATTTCCTTTATTGTTTTCTCATCACCCATATTATATTTTTTAAGGGCAGATTCCAACTCTTCCATAGTGATGTACCTAAGAAAACAGAGGCAAATACATGAAATCAACATACGATTCAACAACAAATTAACATGGTAAGATTGGTATAGTAAAATTTATGAATGAAAAAGAAACAAGTTCAGGATCGTCTTATCTCATGTTACAAACATGCGAAGGTCATGTTCATCGAACGAGGGACACACAACAAGTTAGACATTTTGATTTTTGTGTGACTCGTTAATTTTAATTTCAACATGACCCTGTCAAGTTTGTAAATAATATGATATGATTTTGAACAAAAGAAGAGATTACCCGCTTCCATCCTTGTCAAAATATTCAAAAGCTTTATATAGGTGGTCCTCTCTTTCCATTCTATTCATGTGCATGGTAGCTGTTATAAATTCAATGTAATCAATGGTCCCATTTCCGTCTACATCAGCCTGAGAACCAAACAATTAATTTATGTCATCATTATAGTGGAAGAAAAGTCATCAATGAAATCAAGAAAATGATATACTTACTATCACAATATTATGCAATTCAAAAGATCTAATCTTAAAATCCAAGCATTTGCCCAGCGTTATTACACCACACATAGTCATAACAAGAAGTTTATCCTACTTAATATGGAACTCCGGACAAAGTCTAATAATCCCATTTTATTATTTCAGGACAAATTTTAGATATAATATGAAATCTTATTTACCCATCAAACACCATTGCCAACCATGGGTATTAGCATCATACAATTTGAGATTTGAATCACGTTATTTGACACAATTTTACCAGTCAACAATTCGGATCACGCGATGAATTAGATTTGATACAATATGACTAGTCAATGATTCATATCATGTGATGAATAATAGATAACTATGAACCTTATGATACATGGATGAATTAGTACATATGGTATATCACAAATATGAATTGCAAGATTCATTAATTCATTGTTTTTCATTTATTCTTTACTCCCACTCTTTCCCCTAAAATAGCAATATAGTGTGGCAATTTTTTTTCCAGATTTAACTTTCTTTTAAAATTAAAATTAAGAAAAAGTTACAAGATGAAGAAAGTTAACTGCAAGGGAGTAGATATTACAGAAGTAAACAAACATTTACTTCAGCAAGCTAGGGTACACTCAAACAAAAAAATCTTACCGCTTCCATTAACTGCCTTACTTCAGACTCAGAAATCTTAGTACCCAGTTTTGGCAGTCCAGCTTTCAACTCTTCAAAAGTGATTGTTCCATTGTTATCTGTGTCCATGGATTTAAACATTTCCTTCAAGCCAATGATTTCTTCTTCAGAAAGATTTTCAGCAATAACCTGTAATAAAATAGAAACTTTCAAATATAATCTTTTGATCAAATTCAGTGATAAATTCTTTCTCCCCTATTTATTATATATTACATTTTGATTGATACATACCGTTTTCAGTCCTTGAGGCTTTTGATGTAATGGTAACTTTAGATATTTTACTAAAAGTTTGATTAAGAAAATATTGATGTACAAGAAAAATAATGATAAAATAAAAGATTATTTACCTTCAGAGCTACTTTCTTAAGCTTGTTCATTGCCCTGAACTGTTTCATTCTGGTTAAAACAGTTATATCTAGAGGTTTATCAGATGCTCCATCTTCTCTCATCCAAGGATGATCTGGAGTACATATATATAATATTTTATCACGACTGGTTGACTCAAAAAGCAAATTGCCAAGAAAGTTAAGGCTCAAATGCTCCATAACAGAACAAGAGAAAGCATCAATTTTTCATGCTGCTTGAGCTAGTCAACTAACCAAGAAGTAGCAAAACACAATCATGTGAATTAAAATTTTGAAAAAAAAAAATGATCAGCAAAGGGAAAGAAACTGACAATCAAATGTTATAGGTGGTGCCAAATAATAATATTTTTAAACCAATGCATGTATTTGAAAAAAAAATCTTCTGATATAAGTTAACACTTTCAATTGGGTACGATCTTCTTCTGTTTTCACTTATAATAATTTTTGAAAATATATATACAATATTATAACTAACTGAAACTTTAAATCTTCTAAAAATTAACGAAATATTGTTTCCAATTCATTCTCATCCAAAGTTTTCAATTTTTAAGGTACTTTGAATATAAATAAATTAATCTAATATGTACAAAATAACCAATATGAAAAGAATCTTTATTTAAATGTACGATCTTACAGCTAAATTTTTTGTTAAAATATCTTTTTATAGATCATACATATAATTATGAAATCTAATTTCTACACTAAATTGAATACTCTCTTTCTCATTAGATGAGAAGCTAAAATCCAAAATAGATGCAAAATTATTTTTCTTAATTTTTAAATAAATAATTAAATAGCACTTAAATAATTAAGTATCTTTTAAAACTGCATAATCTTACTAATGAAAATAATATAACAAATAATATATGATCAATTTACCTATCCTATGCAAACTTGCACATGTTAAGCCTCATTAATTACCCACCGTTAATCAATTTAAACATAGTTATTATTCTCTGAACCATCTCTCTTCTGTCTATTATGGTCTCACCTCCATATATAATTTTTATCTGCTCCAAAAAATTACCATTAATCAATTTTAAAATACTTATTATTCTTTGAACCATCTTCTTTGTTTATTATGGTCTGACCTCCATATATATTTTTTATCCGCTCCAAAAAATTATAATTAATTAATCTTTGGAGTGAATTTTATAAAATAAATTAAAAGATAAAATTATTATTCTTTGAAATAATCATGATTAATATTCATTTCATAAAATTTAGTAAACAAATTTTGGATAAATTCTGTATATAATAATTAATCAAATTGTATAAATATGTAAATTTTATCGCCTGATTATATGTAGTATGAAAAATATTTAATGGAGAGCTTGAGGCAACTGCCTCAATTAGTTGGGGACTATGGTTGCATTTATTTATATTATCCATACCCCCCGTGAAAGATCCTCATGTACTGGGTCACCCTCTTTTAATGAGAGACGAGGTGGCAATCACTTTCAAAGTAAGAAGTTAACCACAGAACAAAATCATCTAGACTATTTTTCAGATCAAATTGGCAATGCAAAGGTGAAAAGATATCCTGTCACAGAATTGCCATGAGAGATAAAAATGAGGCAGAGAAGAAGATATGATTTTGACCACTTGTAGGAACAATGCTTTTGTTCAGGAAACTCTTGCATATCTCCCGTGACTTCTATAATGAAGAAAAAATGGCAGACATTGGTATGTTCTAACCTACAATGTCTAAGTTTCATATCATTAACAATATCATGCATCTATCAAATGAGTAGTGGCTAGTGACGGCTTCTTTCAAAATTAATACCCTATTCTCTACCACTGCTCTCAGCCTCGCTGTCAATTAGTTATCCATCTTAAATCTCACAGATTAGAGCTCTCAAGCTATGGTTAGAGATCTATTTCGTAAAAAAAATGCTTAGCTGGTCCTTGGAGCCAACAACCACTTTCGAGACACGCAAAATAAAAAACCAATCTGCGACTATAAGAAAGTTGAACTTACTAAGAACTTCAACTGCCATGAGCCTTTTTTTGGGATCAGCTCGTAACATGTTCTTGACCAAATCTTTGGCACTACTTGAAATGGAAGGCCAAGGATCTGATGCAAAATCAATACGTCCACGAAGAATAGCATCAAAGATACCCTGTTCATTTTCTTGAAACAAAGGACAGGAAGATAGTGTGAGAAAGATAGGAAAGGCACACACACTATTGTGTCATAAGAAAGCAGCAAATAATGGACAAGGAAAGGAAACTTCCATACTAAAAGCACACATGAGCTAAAATCAAAGCTCAGAAATCCGAACCAAAAAAGAAATGAACAACCATTTAACATCCAAAATCTACCCCAGACATAAAATATGCATAGTGTTCGTTCAATTATAACGAAAAGCAAACTATAATTGTGATGCAGGTTAATCTGAATTACCAAATGAAAATCCTAATAAAATATGAAATTGGTTACACTTAAAAAGAAGAGGAGTTTTACCTGCCCAGAAGGGAGGGACACCGGAGAGCAGAATGAACAATATAACCCCAGCACTCCAAATATCAGCTTCGGGTCCATAACTTCTACGCAGCACTTCAGGAGCAACATAATACGCACTCCCAACAAGATCCTTAAACACATCGCCTGTTCTCAAAACGGTTCAGAACCCACACCACACACTACCACCAACTAACAACGCGAATTAACGAACGGAACTAACCGGGCTTGAAGAACACGGAGAGACCGAAGTCCGTGGCCTTAAGCGGCGAGTTTTCCTCCTTGCCGAGGAACAAGAAGTTCTCAGGCTTCAGATCCCTGTGCATCACTCCCATGGTGTGGCAATCGTGCACCACCGTGGCGATCTGGCGGCAGAGGTCGGCGGCGGCGCGCTCGGAGTAATGGCCCTTGGCGATGATCCGGTCGAAGAGCTCGCCGCCGGCGCAGAGCTCCATGACGAGATTGACTGAATGTCGGTCCTCGTAGGCTCCCTTAAGCTCGACGATGTTTCGGTGGCCGGTGAGGTGGTGCATGATCTGCACCTCGCGACGGACGTCATCCAAGTCGTCGCGGTTGACGAGTTTGCGCGTGGCAATGGATTTGCACGCCAACTGTTCGTTAGTGTGTCTGTGGGTCAATGAGTAGGTGACGCCGAATTGCCCGCGGCCCAGTTCGCGCCCGAAGATGTAGGTGGAGCGGACGTCCTCCATGGGCCGGCCCAGGACCCGGCCCACGGCGGGCTTCGAATTGGGAGGGAGGACGCTGATGCCGTTGGAAGGTTGGGGCTGACGATGGTGATGGTCGGAATGTGGCTGCGTTTGGGAAGAGGCTTCGCTGTTACAGTTTCCCATTGAACCAGCTTCTGCAACTGCTTCTCTTCTTCGTGATTACACGGTCTGAACCGGGTCGTGTCTGAAACGTGAAACCATATGGACTCGATGACTTTGAAATTTAACGTTATTTTTTTTTTGTTACAAACGGATTCTAATGCATTTTTATCCTCTGCTCCGCTGCTACATCTGCATCACTCATCTCAATCATTGGTTTTATATCCGATGGTCATTCAAAGTAAAAGTATAAAAATTTGATCATATAAATATGTATGAAAGGTTAATATGTGTGCTGTAGGGACTGGTGTGCTGTATAGAATCTTTACTCTAATGCATTTATGGATAGCGTGTCGTGTAAGATTAATTAGCAGTTTGATGGGATGTGGAATCCCTGTTTTTGTTTTAATAATAATTTTCGGCTTGTATTGGAAGGGTTAATTACATTTCCTTAATTCGTTTGAATTAACACTATATATCTCATTTTCTTCTTTAATTTTTCAAATTAATTAATAAGACTTTTAATTTTTAATATTACATAAAATGGACTTTTTCAATGATTTCATTTGTTTATAATTTTATTTTTCATTTTTATTTTATGTAATATATTCACAAATTAAAATAAACAACCTTTTTAAAAATGTATTCAAATTCACTAACTAAATTATAAAAATTCTTCTCTATATGTCAAAACATTTCTTTCTAAATCCTAAAGTTAAGTGCTAAAATTTTTTTACAACTACAAAACATTTTACTTGACATTTTGAAAATTATTATATGTCTAAAGTTTATTCGTAAAATTTCAAATACCTGAATAAAAGTTAATGATTTTAAGGATTTAGGTGTTAGTAAAAAAAGTAGTGCAATGCAATTGAAAGGTAAGAAAAAATAAAAAGTAGTAAAAATAAAACAACTTAAGAGACTGGAATCATAATATTCTGAATGTAAGGAAAAATATGTAAAGGAATCTTACATGGACCATGCAAAATAATACATATAAAATTATTTGTTTTCCTTCTACTGAAATATTTACTTCTCACCACTAAAATATGAATCAACTAACATGGATTATCCAACTTAACTACACACATGTAATTTATAAATAAAAACAAAAAAACAAAACCATTTATTTTATTATAAGATACTTTTTTGCTTGCACTTGACGTTTGGGTAATATAGGAGAAGAAGCAAGACGATGACGTTTGATTGTTCACAGGGATGTTGGTGTGATCGGTAATGACAGAAGATACAAAGAAGAAAAGGAAGAGGCGCAACGTGATTGTGATTTACACTGTGTTCACAATGTTGTAGTTCGGTCTCATGGTTGTGATTTGCACGTTATGTTCATGATATATGATTGTTCTACACTACTATAATTTTGTCTATCCATGTGAACTAAATTAATTTTAACGCGTGTAATGGAATACCATAATCTTAGTGAATATCTGCCAGAAGAATAACATAAAAATAATCTTATTGTTCATGTATTTTATCAAAAGATTTAGAAATTAATTAATTATAATAATTTTTTATTATATGAGTTACTTAAATATGGTTAGAATTTTCCAAAAGAAAACTTCTAAAAGCCAGGAATTTTTTAAAGAAAGTTTACGGGGATGAAACTCACCAACAAAATATTTTTGTATATTTTCAAAAATATTTTTAATTATAGAAAAAAATACACATTCTATCAAGTATTTTCTAAATCCAAAAATATATACCAGGAATACATTTTTTAAGGGACAATTTTGTCTTTTTATCCCCTCATGGGGGGTGTAAATTTAAAAACATGACGGTAGAAAATGCATCACCCTTATTCAATTTCCTATGATCTTAGTTAATGGGCCTAAGTGATTGCCAGAAGTCCAATAATCAGTTAGTGGTAAGTTCGTGCTGGGTCCTACTAGTAATCCAATAATCCCACCATGTGGAATTGGAACTCATTGAATGAAAATAGCTTGGAGGTGATTTCAGAAATGTGAGTTTTTCTTTTAATTCTTTTATGTGTCTTATGATTTTAAATTATGTTGAAGATCAGTTTGAAAAAGAGGGAACAAATAAAAGAAGAAAAAAATTAGTAGATGAGAAAAAACAAAGAGAGGTTGTTAGATACAAAATGAATTTTAAAATTATTTAATTGGAGAAAATAAAATGAAAATTAACTTAATTATTCTATTTTTTATTAAAAACTTATTTTTTTTATTAATATCAGTATTTTTTATTTATAATATTCTTAAAATATTATTATTCTTACTTTTTCCTCATCAATTGTTACTGGGTACTAACATACCCAACCTATTTCCATGAAAGCTAAACCCTTAGGCAAACAAAAAAGAACAAAAAGATTACCCTCCAATACATGAGCTCAACCTATTTCCACGAAAGTCACAAACATTGTTTTCCAATAATCAAACAAAAAAAAAAAAATCTTCACCACCATTGATCCAACCACTCAACAACCACATTATTTTATTTTATTTGTTTATTATCATACAAATAAAATAAAACATGAAATCATTCCCTGTGTATTTTTAGAATAGCTAATTTTCATGTCAACCATTTATTTTTCTTGAAATCTAATGGTTAAGAAATTTCAAAGTGAATGATAAGAATCTAAAGTTAATTTCTTAGAATAATTATCTAAACAAAATATATTACATGTTTTCGTCATTACTTAACACAAACATAAATAATAATTGCCACACTCTTTAGAGCGACCTATTTGGTATCAGAGAGGAATAAAAGAAAGAGGAAATGATGCATTTAATTAAGAAAAATAAAAAGTTATAAAGAAATAACATGTAAAACGCACTAAAATAATTTATTCATTGACATGAACACAATAGAGGGGAGAGGTTGCATATCAATTATGGTAGTTCAATTTTTTAAAATTTTTAATCGCCAAAAATTGTTAAATATTGATAGTTTTATAACTAGAAATGGTATTTAACCTTTAAACAAATTTAAAATTGATATGTAAAATTATCATCATTTAAAAGTATATTCAGATAATTTTTTTAAGTGTTTCCAGATAAATAAACTAAGAAAATTAATGAGTTTTTATCATAAATTAAAATTACTTTATACATAAGTTATTTGATCGAAGTTTTCTCATAAAAATTTTTAAATTCCTATACATGGACTGAACTTAACTCATAGAGAAATTCTTTCATTTTTATCTTTATTATTCTTTCTTATTGTCATTTATGGAAACACTTATTTAAATAAACTCTGTATATGAAGAAACCATTTCATTTTAATTTTAATTTTTTTATTTCTACTTTACTTTTCTTTTGTCTCATTTTGATTAAACAATTTTTATTTCCACTATATTTTTTCACTCCCATTCACTGTTTCTCCTTTTTATTTACTCTACCAAACATATAAAAATTGATGGATTCTACATTACCAAACTAAGAAAATTCAGGAACTTCCTCACACTTCCATTCCCTCACTCACATATCAGTAATCAAAGAATCCTACCCAATATGATGTTGAACTCATGGAAACACTGTGTAGGCCACTTCAGAAGTGGCCAATATTCTTTCAAAATTTTTGTGTCATGCTACTTTAAATCTTTCTAAAGTGGTGGTCTGTGTGAGATTGAGTATTCTCGAACCAACAAAATAATGTTACAAACCAATAAAACGTAACCCTTTTCTTTATTCAATTCAACAAATACATATTAGTTTTTTTTTTTTAAATAAAACATCTAAAGTTTAGAATGAATCCCTCTCATTTATATATTTTTTTCCATTCCTGAAAGTGAAAATGTATTCCATAGTACCTCGTATGAGTAGAATATATACTTATATGATATCATGTTTGACCATTCAAAATCCTCCCAAAACTAATTAAACTCGTTTGCAAGAGATTATTTCTTCTATAAGATTAATTTTTACATATTTATAATAATTAATAATGAGAATCATTTTTTGTAAATGTTTTTTTTACATATTTATTCACTTCTTTTATCTGTTTTATCCTAATATACGTGTATCAACTTTTTCATAATATACAAGAAACTATCATAATGAGTAATTATGATATAAAATATGTTGTGTATGTCCATGAAATAAAATGTATATATAAAGTGAGTGGTATTGAAGTTGGTGGTGTTTATGAAAGCAGAGTCACAGACTCCACAAACTGATAAACACATTCCGAATCTAAATCTGCTGTCAATTTTTGTCTTCCAGTTTTTCTGTCCAGAATATAACATATATGCTTTCTTATCCGTCCATTGCTCAAATAAAATCGGAATAAGTCACTAGCATGCATGCGTGTATATGAATCTGTAGTTAAAATTTCAGTGCTGTTTTAAAAATTCTCACTCCACTTTTTATAAAAGAGAGAAATACAAGTAAATATATATACCAGATTAAATAAGAGACGTATTGAAAAATAAATTATAGAATTTTACATGTACTGGTGCCTCTTAAAGCATGGCTGCATTTTGGCTATCTCTTCTGGCAAGGGGAATACCAGCTGTTTTTTTGCACTCTCACAAATTCTTGAGAAACTTTATTTTTAGAATATTATACTTGCAACAAGTTTTTATCTGTATAAGATAATCAGATTAGAAATTAAGAAATCATTAAGGATGTTATTATTACAATCCGCAGCTGCAAACTTGTAATTATGTAAAAACAAGTCTAAATTTATTATTAACTCGTAAATCTTATGCTGCTTAATCTTATTCAACTTAATTTTTGACCAAATATCCCGTAAATATTATTTTATGTAAAGTTTGGTATAATTGTTTTTTTAATATATAATCATAGAACAAAGTATTATAAACAAACGTATGTAAGAGGTAATTTGTTTCAAAATTAAAAGCCAGATAGTTTTAAAGTTGTTAATATGATGTGTGCATGCATATAGTAGGAACATGATATATATTATGTTTGTAAGTAAGAATAATGGAATAATATCTTACCATAAAGGAGAAAGAAATTGAACCATTGTTGATGTCGGAGACGAGATAATGGTATAAATTAAAGCAAAGAATGTTTGAAAAATTGGTGCGTGATTAAGTTAACAAATTTTAGACATGCATGTCTTAGTCAAGGGAAGGAGATATTCCTTATTATGTCACTCTTCCATATATTCTTTATGGGTGTATCTCTTCCTATCTTTTAGGTTTAGGGTGATTGAATTTATGAGAAATGGTGATTGGATTTAAATATAAGAATATTTTTTAAATATTAAGATATATTTCCTATGCTAAAATATGTTTTAGTCCTTCAAATTTAAGTACTTTTTTCCTTTAATTCTCTACATTAAAATTGTTTTTTTTACCTGAATTTCAGGAAATGATTTCCTTTTAGTATTTCAGCACTAATGACAATATTTCATTATTGACATAAATAAGAACATCCCTATCAATATTGATATGTGTAATATAATAGTAGAAGAAATTATTTTTCAAATTTTTCAAATTTTATTTTATGCTACTAATTTAAAATTGATATTTTTAGTGAATCACAAGTAATTACTCATTTTTTTTGTCTTAATAATGCAATCTTCTTAAACATATAAGCCATTCAAAATTATTATAAATAGAACTCTTTTAAATATTTAACCCAAATTATATTTGTAGAAACTCAATATGACCCAATGTGATCCACTCATTTTATGTGTGGTTATTACTCGTTTGGGCAAGGGATGGACATTAGAGACGTAAGTACAAAGTTTTTTAATTTAGATTTTTTACTATGTTTTTGGTCTTGTCTTTTCAGTGTGCTTTCAAAATGTACTAAGTTTAATATTTTAACATATATTAAAAACTTTTTTTAATATATGAAAATCAATATATTGTAGAAGTGCACTAAAAAAACATCACCAAAAATGGGACAATCCGGATTCAGTTTTTTTGATAGACAGAGTGAGACATATGTAGTAATGAGTTCTCACTTTTTGGGTCACTTTCAGTTTCTGGAACATCTTTGAAAGCTTGCATCTCCATCCATGCATGCATGGAGTATTGTTGAGGCTAATTAAGCATATTCTATATATATAGATATTGTTCAGTTCCAATTCTTCTCTATAATTACCATCGCATCGAATCTTCTATTCGATATATATATCACGTTGATCTATTTTGCTAAAATCATTCTCTTTCTTGTCACTTGTTTTACAGGGTTAGTCTTTTTTATCAGCATTATATATAGGTTCTAACCGAACCACTTTGTAACACTTTTCTATTTCAAACATCTTAATAATACTTATTATTTTTCTTGTTAATGTCAACTAGGTTATAGGGTTTCCACCACATGAACAAAAAAATGGAGATTGAGATTAACATTCCAACAAGTACACCTACTAAACCTGAGCTGCATGAGACTGCCACGAAATTTGTAGTCAACAAAATTTGGCTTCAGATTCAGAGTGTGTGGGAAATTTGCAAGGAAGACACGGGCAGAGAAATATTTGCACTCAAAGTTGGGGTAACTGTTCTTCTTGTGTCTTTGTTCGTGTTATTTGAAGCCCCATATCGAGTATTCGGGAACAATATCATATGGGCCATTCTCACTGCTATCCTTGTCTTCGAGGACACTGTTGGTATGTTTTACATTGTTGTTGCTATAATTTTTTGTAGAATAATGCATTATATGTGTAACTGAATTTTGATCGGTACATGGTTGTGAATTTTGAAGGAGAAACATTTAAGCGAGGATTTAATAGAGCAGTAGGAACCTTAGTGGCTGTGATCTTGGGCATTGTGGTTGCTGAGACAGCACTCTCCTGTGGTTATTCCGCTGAGCCCATTATCATTGGCCTCAGCATGTTCATGATCGGTAACTTCAATGTTTTCTATATTTTTTTCATACAACATTAATCTAATTTTTTGATACAACATTAAAGGGTGTGTTTTAATGATATGATTGATATGCAGCGGTGATAACATCGTACATGAAAATGTGGGCAGCACTTGTGCAGTATGAGTACGGGTTTAGGGTGACACTGATGACCTATTGCTTGATCGTAGTGTCTGACTATAGAATCGGTAACCCTATTAGGACTGCGATCGATCGCTTGTATTCAATCGCCATTGGAGGAATGATATCAGTGTTGGTCAATGTCTCTATTTTCCCTATATGGGCTGGTGACCAACTGCATAAAGAGTTGGTCCAAAACTTCCATTCATTGGCCGATTCACTTGAAGGTAAGTTCCAACAAAACTGGAAAATCAACCAATTGATTGATTCTAAATGAATTAGAAGTATAATTACTAGTGTAAGTATCAGAAGTGGCAGTAAGATTGTATCTACTTATAAATTAAGTAGCGGTGAAATTATATATTAATAATTACTCAACACTCTTATTAGAATAGACTTCTATCATATTGAAAATAAATTTTAAATTTAATTTAATTTTATAAAACTAACTATTTTCATTTAATTATAACTGTAATTGATGTGAAACCTCCCATAAGTATTTGCAAACTTCAATCTTTACTTCTTCTGAAGTTGTTAATTCAGGTAGTGTATGTTTTTTTGGTTAATCTGAAAAGCATATTAATAGTGTGTTCTTTTTCTTTCTCTGCATGACATCAGAATGCGCCAAGAAATATTTAGAAGATGCATCAGAGAAGTCAAAAATCACCATGGGAAGCATAGATGCATTTCATGATGAACCTGCTTATATGAGATGTCAAAGCACCTTGGAGTCAGGATCAAGGTTTGAGACTCTGGTATAATGTGTTCATTGAAATATAGCACTAGTTTTTGAGGTTTCAGTTTTCATTACTATGGGTCGAAAAATAATATTTTTGTCCTTCTTCTTTGACTGCAAGGCTAAATCAGCAAAATGGGAGCCACCACATGGTAGATTCATGCACATTTCATACCCATGGTTACAGTATGTGAAAGTTGGGGCAGTTCTGCGACACTGTGCCTATGAAGTTATGGCACTCCATAGCATTGTACACGCTAAAATTCAGGTTTATTCTTGTCTTTTTTTGACTTGTGTTGGTAAACGCTGCTGGTGATTTTATAGAAGATTCAAATGTTAAAATTCAATTAATAGTTTTAAGATTTTCATTATGTCATATTAAGTTGTCTTAATATTTTTTTTATAATATTTTAAATTTGAGATTAAAATAAGGATTAAGAAGGTAAAAGAAAAAAGTAATATTAAAATGTTAAGAACTAAATGGATTATAACTAATTTTTTTGATGATCCTGCTCTTTCTCTTGCATACAAATAAAGATCAGACTCCACGAATTATAATTAATTTAATTAATTGAAAATAACAATGAACCAAACCAATTCATTTGGTTTAATTCCAATTAAATCTAAACTTTATCTAGATAGTCTAATTCAACAAATAACCCTACATAATGCCACAATTCCAGGAGTGTTTGATAAAAGTATAAATATGAATACAGTATCCTTAAATCAAATAAATTAATCATTTTAGTTCAACACAAAATTAACGTTTTTTTCTTATATATGTTTAAATTAATTTGAATTATTAATTATTTAATTTATCTACAATTCATGCTAAAAAATGCTAAAATTGTTCATTTGTATATATAAATAAATTGTATCAATGCATTTATTTGTAACAGATAAAAACAATGATTAATTGGTTTTCAATAAATAATATATCTATCTAATGAACTATTGGTTTTCAGGTACCCTACAAATTGAGGGTAGGGCTTCAATCAGAAGTTGAAGAAGCATCAAAGCAAGCTGCAGAACTAGTAAGAATTTTGGGAAGAGACATTAGCTGCATGCAGTGGAGTCCGAAAGATTCCCACATTAAAAGGCTTCACAACTCTATTAAGAGATTGCAAAGTTCTATATGCTTCCAATATTCTTATATGCTGGCATCAACTTTTGAATCACCAATCCCTGATAACCTTTCAAAGTCCTTTGCAAGCATTTCACACATCTTCTACCATTTACCATGTCAGAGGGAGATGGAAGAAGAAATAGAATGTTACCAAGAGATAACGGGAAAGCAATTGAGAAGACTATATTCTTGGCCACCTAGAGAAGCAGATTCTTTTGAAGAAGATAGTGAGCAAAACATAAAGTTGAGAGGCTTAGAAAGTACAGCAATATTGTCACTGACTAACTTTGCTTGGTCCCTCATGGAGTTTGTGGCAAGAGTTGACCATTTGGTAGAGGCTGTTGATGAGTTATCCGAGATGGCCAAATTCAAGTCTGCATTGTTAAGTTAGGTTAAGGTGCAGTGCAACTTTGTAATAAGTAAGATGAAGTAATCAATCTAGGAAGACTATTATTTTAAACAAAAGGCAATATAAGTACATTACAACAAACAATATACATACCAATTTGGAAACCACAAAGAATATAAGTGACTAGACTTGTAATAATCTGCTCAAAGAAAATAAAAATTGCTGTAAATTTTGGGAATCACTTTCGTCCGTAGACAATGTCCAAGAGATCGTAAGCTTTCTCTTTGTTGTTATATGAGCCATAAGCTCACTCACTTGGTTTTGTTTGCTACAATAACAATCATATTACATTGTTCATGCTAAAGTAATTAGAACGATTATTATGAACCTTTCCCTTAAAATACATTCATTTATCTTTGTTAAAACTTCAATATGCTTTGAATTAGGTTTTAACACAAAGAAGTGAATATAACCTAAATATTTATGACAACATAAACGTAGAATAACAAAAAAGATTGAATTGCCCAAATATTCACATATTTAATTATCAATCAAATATGATTTAGTGCTTCAATATCTTTATATGCAAACACGTATATTTTTACTTTAGTCTCTTTGTAATCCATCTAAATACTACTTTGTTGTAGTTTCTAATAATAATATTATTTACAAGTTTGACATTTTTACGACATTTATTGATATGATATTTAATGTATAGTAATTAGTAATATAATACACTATTACGTAATTGTGACATCATCTCCTTACATCCCTGCAAGCCTTTAAAACCACGCATTAACCTTTCATAATTATTTATTTAATCAAATGTTATGGGATAAATCAAATGGTTAACGTCACCGCTGCAGAGGATCAAGTGCCTTAATGAATCTGCACAAATTGTATGAACACTTTCTCGCCCCCAAAAAAAAAATTTAACAATAATGGACTCCGGTTTCACAGAAACCAAAATGTTTTAAGTCAATTGAGAAATAGAGTAGAAAAGTACAGTATTCATAAAAAGGGTTTAAGAGAATCTCCAGCGCTATTTATGTTTGTCGCGTCATTTAATTACTGATGAATTTAGTCACATTATTGATTTTAATTCTTTTCCAAAATTACAACTTCAATTATGCGCTTAAAAACTACGACTAAATACTAATCTAAGAACAAAACTACACACAACTAACAGTTGAAATTACAAAATAGGAGCAAACATTGCCTTGTCAAGGAGTTACCAGAGTATGCATAAGCGCTATAACAACACATTCTATCTCATTCATTAAAGAGGCTTTCTTACAAACATTATACAAGGTCACACAATTAACAACCTGCTCTCACAAACTGATAGATAATCTGTACAAAAGGAGAAATGAGGAAAGAAAGAAAAGCACCAACTACCTAATCAGAGTATAATGTCCTACCTTGACATACCTTCCATAAGAATGTCAAACAATGTACGTACGCATTCTCTCCGGCTGACAGATATCAGACAACGACTCTAATCAAACTTGGAAACGACTCTAATCAAATTTGGAAGTAAACACGCAGATAAAATTTCTAAAGTGAGAGTGGAAGGCAACAAAAGCAATAACTACCCTCAAATTTTACGCTGGGAAACCATGCAAGCTTTATTTATCTCTGATGGATCACTCAATAAACCTTTCCCATCGCTAGTACCGAGGCTAGAATTCCCCTTCAGCATTGCCATAAGACTTCCACCATGCACCCTGCCTTCGGGAACAGCTACCAGTATTGGTGTATGATCATCTTCCCCCGCTGGGAGATGAGTACTTGTAACTTCATTTAGTTTAGCAACAGAACATGTTATCGGATCATCTGTCTGTGGGTTACCCATTTTGATCATATCCACATCCATATCTTCGTTGATGACTATTTGCTTCAGTTCGCCCAGTTTACTATCATGAGTATCCTGAATAACTGGTCCCGAGGATACGCCTCCATGAACTCTCTTATCCAGCACCAGCCCACTATGAAGTGCACACGGACTTGTCTTCCCCCTTGCCAATGAATAAGATGGGCCACCCTGTTGATTGCTATATTCTGACCCAGGATGTCCCCAAGAGCATCTCTTCCTTCCTCCACGTGCCTTACAAAAGTTGGTTTCGGCTTGTTTACTCTTTCCACACCCTTCAAACTTGCATCTCTTGCCTCCCCCATGACGTACACAAAGATCAGCTCGTCCTCTAACTCTTTTCAAGCAATCAGGTACAGCACACCTCATTCCACCTCCATGTGCCACACAAAAGTTGGTACCTCCAAGCACTCTTTTGGTACAAATTCCACCACCCTGGTATTCACAGGATTTTCCTCCACCACGGCCTTTGCAAAGTGGTGCGGTCCCCCCAGCATCTTTGGTGCACCCTGGTGCTGTACAGCATTTTCCCACACCATGAGCTCTGCAGAACATACTGTTTCCCTGTGCCCCTCTAGTGCAACCAGAAGCTTGACATCGATGCCCTCCACCATGTGAGATGCACAGACCAGCTAAGCCTTCTACATTCTTAGTGCATTTTTCTGTTTGATGTCTCTTGCCACTGCCATGCTGAATACACAATCCAGATTTCCCTCTGGCAGCTTGGATACAGCCCTCATGATGACTGCATCGCTGGCTACCACCATGAGCAATACATAAATCTGTCTGTCCTTCTGTGCTGTCAGTGCAACCAAGATACTCACATCGACTGCCTCCTCCACAAGACTTACAATACAACGTCCAGCCTTCAGCTCCTTTATTGCAGCTGGCTTTGTGACACCTGCCACCACCATGAGATATACAACGTCCAGAAGCACCTTGGTATCCCTTTCCATATCCCTCAACTTGACATGTCGTAGAATTACTGTTGCAGTGTAGTGGTTGTTTTAGCTGTGTTAGTCTAGAAGTAAAGGTGACAGAACTATTCGGTTTGTTTGGTGAGAAATCTATAACCTTCTTTTCAGCCCGGTTTAACATTACACTAGCACCTGGATTAAGTGAAACAAGCCCTGGTTTCTGTCTACACGAAGTCGACCCCTCATCTACATTTGATGTCCTGCTGAATACTAATGGGATCTCCATGTTCAATTGAAGAGGTGGAGCCTGAAAGGGACTTAGATAAACACTGGTAATGTCTGATTTGGAGGGCTGTGTGGAAAGGCTTAACTCCAAATCGGTCTTTGGCTGCAGCTCAAATATCTTCAAATCCGAACTAACAAGTTTTTTTGGTCTCTCTACCTTCTCACAGTCAAGATTAAGTGTAAAGTCGAGTTCAATATCCATAGGAATAGATGATTCATCATCAATCTCTTTGGCTGAAGTGATAGCAGTGCAAGAAGTAGCTGAACTCTCCTTGCTGCCTGAAGAACTTGTTGAAAGTCCAAGAGACAAAGAAGAACAAATGCTCTGACCAATACATCCATCAATTAAACCCCACTTTCTTTTCATTCCCTTTGAAATTGAAGTACTAGGGGAATCAAATTGTACGATATCATTTGTACTACAATCAGATTCCGTTACTTCAACTTGCATCGAGCTACCCAAATTCTTGAAAGCATTTGCAGAAGGATTAGCTGTGAAACTCAAGTTCTGGAACCTCACATCCATGAGACAATGACAGTATAATTCTATACCTATCAATAAATTTCAACAGAACGTTTTCCTGATTTCCCCATAAAAAAATTGGATATCTATACAAGTCAGGTTAGATGCACCTACAGTCGTACTATTGGATATCTACAAGGTAAAATGCAACCCCCACTTACAAATCCTGAAGTATCACATCGATCCATATAATAGAATAGAAGATTAAAGTGATGCTGAGATTATCAGCTGTTGGAGGTCACCTTAATTCAGAAAGATATGAATCCTTCCAAAACCCAACTCGGAGGTCAATCATCTTGTTCATGACATACCACGTGGTTAGCACTGGAACTTCTTCCAGAGTAAAAATGATTGCAGAAACATTTTGCGTATTTGAGCATCAGTTATTTTATAAAAGAAAAAATAACATAAAGAGCAACTTTTTTGTGTTTATGTAAACTACATTCATAAAAACTAATAAGCACACATTTCCATTGATAGTATCAAAAGCAAAAGAACACAAATATAAAAAAGAAAACTGCTTGATCAAATGAGTAGTAATTTAAAATTAATATTTTTTTATCAATAACACTCAATAATAAAATTGATTGAAAAAGCTATCCAAGTCTCAATAAAAGAAAATAAGAAAACCTTGACGAAAACATGAATTATCTTTTTGTGCATGTTTCCCATGCTAATTTTGAGTATTAGAGTCATACAAAGTCAATTTAGAGAAACAGAAATTAACTTCTCAACGATAACATCACAATTAATTATTCTTCGAAAATTTTAAATGTAATTTCGCCCACTAACAAGCAAAAACATGACCAGAGCATCTTTTAACTTTGATAGTGTCCCCCTAGCAAACCAACTCAACAGAAGATGGACACTTACTTTCTCACTTTACAACTCTCTTAACCTTAGAAAGCCAAGTCCGTCCATCGGAATCTGCCAGAAGGGAAAAGCTTCAGAGTAGCTTTCTTTAGGGTTAAATGGGAGGAGGTTGATTGGATAATGCTACAGGCAGTTTTGTAAATTTTTCCCCCGAAGTGGCAACTCTAAGATTTAATCCGAATTACAAGGAAAAAATTCACAGGGTCTAAACCACGTCTACGGTGACATAATCAGTACTGAGTCCATATTAACAAACTTGACTCATACACAGGAAAAATAGACTGGTTAAATTCCTACCCTTTTTGTGGGTTTTTGGACAACTAAATAAAATCAGGTTGTTAAAACAGATTGAATCAACTAACCAAAATATAAAATCCTGAGACGTACCATTTGATGAATAAACCAAACAAAAGAAGCAGAAACAGAACAGATAAAATGGAAACCGAGAATTTGAATTAGCATGCTTTGAGCAGAGCCGAGGCGGATAAAACAATAAATCACAGTTAACGTCTCCAAGTTCATTTACACAAATCAAATAATAAAATTGAAATAGAAAAGACACATAAATCATTAACTTCAAAAGCATCAGAGCATAGTGTATTAATGTGGCAGATGAACATGATCATAGAGAAGTTAAATAGGAAATAACTTTAATTTAATACCTCGCGATAGTTAATACTAATTCCTCGAGTCGATTTCATATTATGTTGTTTCCGCAGAGTTTGGGGAACAATTCTAGGGTTTTGACCTTCGAAAGATTGGGATTATGATTTTCTAATAAAAAAACTGAAAGGAGGAGGGTGAGGGAAAACATTGATGATGGACAATATCATGCCTTAGGAGAATCACAAGCTTAAGATATAATTTCACAGTCATAAACTCTAAATTTTTTTAAATTTTAAATAAGGATTGAATTATAGAAATAAAACATCATATTTTAAATTTTGAAAAGTTAAAATGTAAAAAAAATATTAAGGTCTTAATTTTTGTAACAATTTTTATATTAGAACTAACGAGAAAAAAGTCTCGTCGTATCTTTTAAGAAAATAAAATTAGTTTTTTTTAACAGCAAAAAAATAAAATTAGTAATAATTAGAAATATGAAAGACAATAGGATTCATATAAAGTAAAATTATAACAGTTATATAAGAATGACTTAAAGAAATATTTTATTTTTCTGGTCTTAAAACTTCAACCATGTTCCTTAATTTAAAAGAAATAACTATAGTTTTTCCAGACACAAATAGTTTGTCTTATAGTTACTTTTAATAACATAGTAATTACTGTAAAAGAATGACGGATAAAGAGAATAAATAAATAATAAATTTTTTAATTCATATGTAAATGTTTCTTTTTTGGAAACAAATAAATAGATTAGGAACCTGCTTTTAAGCTTAAGACTGTGCGGTAAAATATTTTTAATAAAAATCCAGTGTGGTAAAATACATGTCAGAAAATGGTAAAGCATATTTATAAAAAAAATTTAACTTCGTTCAAATTTATCGTGAAGGTAATTCAAATTTAAGCAAAATTAACAAATTCTTCCGCACCCACTTAATAATTTCTTTAAATTAAAAGCTAGCAAATTATACCAGGAAAATAGTAATTAAACTAACAATTTCAATCCTTAAATTTTAGCAAGTTTTTTGCATTATAGTAACTAAATTAACGAACAAAAAAATTATATTTGAAATTATAATCTATTATTCGCATTAATCCGCTCGGTAAGTTTTTTTAATTAAATTGATTAAGCTTCATATTTGACAATTAACTTCCCTATACAATCAGTATATTTAGAATTCGTTTTATAACTAAATTTGGAAAATATATATTTCATCATTTGTATTAATCTAAATACTAACTCAGATTTGTGATCTTTAATGAAGTATTTTGTAATAATAAACAACTTTAGATCACATATAATGACATATATGTGTAACTTATTATCAAAATATTCCATCAATTAAACTAAATTTGAGTAAAAAAAAACGAATTTCATTTTTTCCAAGATTAAATATTTAAAATGCGTGTATTTTTATATTTTAATCCATAGTTTTGGTTACAAAAAATAACAAATATTTCTTTGACTAATTTTAGATTTATTTTTGTGCATCAACAAATACTGATATAATACACAGATTAACTATCAATAATTAAATAATACTTCGCATAACTTATGTAATTACATTTTTGTTTAAAATAAAATTACAAATTTTCAATGAACAGCATGGCATAATTTATAAGGATCAAAGGCAATAAGCTATTCCTACAAACAGGTTTTGGTATTATACATTTTTTCAGAAAAAACAAAAATTACACATTTTTCCCTTCTGGAGCCACCATTAATAAAACTTAATAAATCTAGAGGTCTTATTGATCCCTTTGCACTGAGATTATCTCGCATTAATTTTTTTTAACCCTTATTGCACAATTTCAAATAAGGTTACCGCAGCAAAGACGAGAAAGAGAACACCTCCGATGTAGGCAATAACCTTCAAAATGATTGAAAACATTGTTTTTAGTTTACAGCAGCATAAAGGTATCAGAAGTACGACCCACTCTTTTTCTAGCACTCAGTGTATTGATTAAAATTTATTGAAAACTATATAAACAGAAGAGTGATTCATAAAATCAGGCATAAAATTCACTCACCAAAATATGTGATTTTCACTAGTATTTCAGCTAATAATAGATAACATGTTAAAAAATGTATATTAGAAATTGTGTTGTAGTATTTTCTAATTGAAACATTCCGAACCAGAAACACACTAGTTTAGGTCCGATCTTCATTTGAGGTGCATTATCTACAGCATATGAAAATGCGTGGTTAGAAAACCATTAGCATTTTTCTTATACTTAAACAAGGTGGTCGTTGCTCTTAAATTACCAAACCAGGAGGGGGAGACTTCAATTTGCTATATGTTATCCAGGTGAAAGAACGTGTTCGTTCCCAATAAGGTTCGAAAATCGTCTAACATTTTTTTATGTTAGAATATGGGAATTCCAGGGCAGAAAAATATCCACGGAAGATCTCTATGAACCAGATTCTATAAATAGCAATAACTAGAGTAAAGCATTTTGAAGATCATTAGTCATTTTTTCCTAGTACCCTTTCATTTCAATTGATTAATTATCCACTTGAGATTATAGCATACGTGTAGAGAATTCCACATTTATAAAATCTGGTTCGCTTGCTCAACGGGGAAAACCACGAGTTTAGGACCAACTAAATGCAGAATATCAGAAATGCAACATATAATCAAGAAGTTACCTTCTCTGACAAATACGTCCCAAGTAAAGAGCCCCCGAGTACAGCTAGCTGCATATAAAAGAAAAAAAAGTTGAGCATATAAGAGCCTAAAGTTATCTTACAAAGATGTGAAACAAAAGAAAAAGACAGTCTGTAGCAATATAAATTACATGAATTAAACTCTTCCAAAATAGTCAGGGTCTTCTCCAGATATTTTCAGTGCTTTTTTAGGAGCTGTTATTATTTATTAATTTTGAGCTTGTTGTGAGTATTAAATATAGATTATGAAGGGAAAAAAATATAGTTTATTACTGTCTTAGTTATTTTTAAACTACGGAGTAAGATGCTTTCAAATAAATTGTCAAAAAGAGCCATCTCAAAAAGTGTCTGTTTATTAATATAGTTCCTTTTTCTTTGTTGCACTTCAGTTGGGGATTTGAGCGAATCCAGTTTTCAAGTACCATTGCAGAAGCTTAAATTAAATATTTTATGTTTATGTTAAACAATGCACATTTACTGTTACACTGATAAAGGAAATCCCCATATTTAGAAGTTGCTTCAATTTATAACTGAAGAAGGGGTTACCAAAGTTGCTACACCATGACCGGCCAGTGCTCCAGCTATGACTCCAAGGGGAGAAGAAGCTGCTGCAAGGGCTGAAAAGTAGGGAAAACAAATCAGGATCTCTGAAGTTTAGTGCATGAGGAGATGCAAGATAACACGTATGGGTATTTGAAACAAATGAAAAAATAACACGAAAATATATAAACTGAAATTAGACTGATCCAAAATAATTGACATCCAACTTTTTTGAGGACAAAGCATATAAGTTAGCTTCAAGAATTGTCAATATCAATATTTATTTATTTGTACATCAGATTGTTTAATAAGGATTTCAGATCAAGATTTTTGTCTCCTATACTTTCAAACCAAGGAACGGTAAAATCATAGAAATTTGATATTAATAATGACAAAAACGATAGTTCTAGGTACAAGTGTTCCATATATACTTTCAAACCAATAATTTTAACTTCAGAACTCACCAATTGTGGAGAAAAATGACTTATCACCCCATTCTGCAACAAAAACTAAGAGAAAAGTACTTGCAGCTGTGCTAGCAGCAGATAATATCCCAGCACCATTTCCAGAAAATTCAGAAACTGCTAGCTCTGCCTGGTTAACAAAAGGAAACATTAAATTGCTGGAACCCTATAAATATGAATCCCAACCATTGTGAACCAGTTCAAACTGGAGTTAAAAACTGAGAGAATTCATGTATCCAACCCATTGTGCTGCAATAGATAATAAATAAATACCAAATATTACCTCCTTCTGCTCTTCATCTGATTTTTGGCCATCACTAGATGAGGCATCCAGCAGGGTAGAGACCCCAAAGTACACCTGAAGTCAATTCAGTATGACTTAAGAGAGGGTTAATCTAAAAACAGAAAAATTTAAATAATGTCTGCCCAAGCAAGCACTGTTACTCTGTTAGCACATAACTAAACAGGAAGGTTACCAATAGGCAAACAGCAGCAATATCATCAATAGGTAAGTCCGTTTCTCCAAACCTGCACAAAGCAACCTATTAGTTGAAGTTTTTGAAAAGTAGTTCATAGTCAAACTATGCTTTCACTTTACACGGTTTAAGACACAAACTAAAGGAGGCACAGAAGAAAAGTATAGATATTTATAGAAACAAGGAACTTTCAACAAACTAAAGACATTTATGCGCGACAAAGTAATAATTTTTTTGCAAACGATTAAAAGCGTTCAAGAGAAAATTGACATTGTATTATAATAAAACTGATTCATGATTGGAAAAAGGTTCAAACAAGATGAAAAAAACAACGTGAATTATTTTCAGACCGTAAAATGTAAAATGTTCATATCAACATGAAACTTGGAACTGAAATTATAATTTATAATTTGTAGAATGTGAAGAAAACTATTTTCACTCTTCCAGTATGACCAAGTCAAATAACTCCTTTTAATAGTTACAGTTCATAAATATATCTAGGAAATAAAGAAAATAACCTGAACGGCAAGATCTCATCAACATAATGAAAAGTTCGCCCAAGGGCCACAGATATCAGAGTCATTGCCCTGTCAATAGGAAATAAATACTAAACATTAATAATTTGAAGATACATGCATGCATCATCTAGAATATTTGGCATTTATTGTCACTCTGTAGTTTTTTTTGAGATTATTTGACTTCTAGACAGAAAAATAAGCTTAAAGAACTCTGTACAAATACACAACTTTCCCTTCCCATTCCAGAAGTTATATGAAGAAATCCATTAAAGCCTTTCTCATATTGTTCACAAGCCAACTCCCAGCAGGATTTTGATTATTCTATGATGTGAAAATATTCTCAACCGTAGTTGTTTACGTGAACGTGTATGCATGGTGACTAATCATAAAACAGTTTAATTAGAGTGCATTGGAAGTGTAAAATCTAATCACAAATTAACCGTATGATAAGTTTACTGACTTCAATAAAAACTACATGAAAATCATAATGTTTTTATTAGTTGACAAAAAATATTGATGATGTATAAAAATTATACTGTCTAAAAAACGCCATCAATACTACAATAAACAAGGAAATCTAAATCACCGTGAAACGATAAAACATACGCAAGGGCGCCAAATGTCCCAATAAAAACAACACCAGCTGCATTCCTAGCTGCAAGCAGGGCCTGCATACAAATTACAACATCAAATTCCCAAATCACCAGGGTCGTGTCGTATCGTTGACGATCTCTGTGCACTTACTGCAATGAAAAAGGTCTTATCTCCCAGTTCAGAGAAAAATATTAGCAGAAACGCCTGTGACAGAGCATAAAAGAAGAGAAAGTATATTAGTCTTTGAGTAGCATAATCCAAGTAAACTTAATCATTTTACTTAAAATATCAACAGAATAACAGTTACAGAGTACAATGTAAATGTATAACTTGCGTGTTCAACAATAAACTACATCGAATTGCGGTACTTCAAATTATGCTCTCTTTTTTTTTGCAAAACATTGCAATTAGAATAGTGGCAGGGAGATTTTCCTAACTGAAGCAAAACCTGTGCTTATGTCATCAAAATCCCCCAATGTAGGAGATGAACTGAAAGCATTGGAAAAGTCAGAGGCGGCAAGTGCGGGATAAGAGTGTTTAAGTGTGAGGAAGCCAAAGAGCATCATGAACTTGAGAAGTCTAACGGATAAATTAGAATTAGCAATTGGAGATAAGGGGAAATTCCAATTGGAGATGCGAGCAAGTGCTTCGGGCAAAGTGTTGGAATTCTTGGAAGCAGAAACGAGTCCCTGCGTTGGGAATTTGGTTTCATTTGGGGAAATTGGGGAAGAGGATGCGACGGTTGAGAATTGAAGCCTCTTAGAGCTGCGGAGAGTGGAAGGAGGAAGAAGGAGGAGAAAAGAAGATGAGGTGAAGGAAGAGAGTGAGTGTGAGCGTAGGAAGGTGTGTGTGAGAGAGAGAGAGTGCATTTCTAATTTCTATGGCGGTTCGCTCTGCTTCTGGCTTCGTTATTGATAAGCCTCGCGCCACCATTCACCAACCAACTGTCCCTGCTCACGAAATCTACAACAGTTAGTGCTCTCTCCAATTTCTACGGACTTTATTGGGCTTAATCATAACCCAACTTCTTATTTTTACATTTGTTTGGATGCACCCACGTATTTTCCTACTGCATCCCTCTATTTTCAAAAATGCCAATTTTGCCCTCTTCTATATAACTCTTTCAACCACCAAGAAAGTGATGAATAACATGATATGAGCAATTTGAACGGTTAAAAAAATTTGTACGCATTTTAGATATGATAAACGACATAATTCCATTAACATAGTCAAATCAATAAATTAATTAAAAAAACAATAAATTTAGTTGAATGTTTAGGAAAATATTGTAAATATAATAAATCAATAAATTTTAAAATTATCTCACTAGTTATGAATGCTAAACACAAATCCTCATAATATTTAGTGAAAGTAAAGAAATAAAATTAAAGATGTATAAAAGTTATAAAATATCTTATAAGTGGATGAACAATTTTTAAAAAAAAAATGTATTCTTTAATAAGATTACAGGAAATATTAAACTCTTAAATCATTCTCATGATCAAACGGAAAGTAAACATACCTAAATATATTTTATCAAACACGTAATATTGGATAACGAAAACAAAGAAATAAAGAAAAGTCAACCAAGAAGGAGAGATCTTCACAAAGTTTATAGAACCCTTGTGCATGTATGGTTGAACCAATGTAAAAATGTTAGAACCCTCTAATATAGATAGGGATTACGTTAATCTTTTATTCGAAAAAATAATAATTGTATAAATGAAACTCTAATATAGATAATTGTTATTAAATTGATTTGTTACTGATTAGTTTATTTGGATCGTAAAATTGAATGAGTAGTGACTCGTTTATATTAATATTTAACTCAGTAAATTATTCATGCTATGTTTTTGAGATAGTACGTTATTGATAAAATGCATTTTAGTTTAACATTGAACTTTAGGTTAATTTTGTGTGAAATTTTTTTACAAAAACATGATTCAGTCTACAAAAATACAAAGGACTTACTAATATAAATGTATATATAAGAGATTGGTTTATAAAAATGGTCACATAAGTGTAATTAAGCTAATAAAATTGTGATAAATATTTGCATATAAAATTCGTCTATGCAGTTGTACACTTTGCCTTTATTTTTGACATCATATAAGTATGAATCTTTATTAAATTAGAAAAATTAATCAACATAAAGTTATGTGTGTGTACACGTTAGTAATATTATATTTTAAAGTTGGTGTGTTAGTGTTAGTGTTACTGATGTTAATGCGATGATCTTAGATTTTGGACTTTGAGTGTTAACCTAATTGATGACGATCATGTCACAAATTAACCTTTACAGCTCAATACACATTAAGTTGACGTGGTTATATTGTCGAAACAAAAGGAGCATGTTTTCATCGGCTTTATCGGCAATAGAGAAACTAGGATCCATCCTCTTACGTTATGTTGTCTTCAACAAATCATGTGTTGATTCGAAATAATTATCTCCTAAATTTTAAATACAAAAATAAGAAAGCTCATTTTTAAACAACTGCATGAAGAGGTTAGGTGCAATTCACTTGAGTTTTTTTTCGAAGATATATGCTAACCTAACAATAGGGACCCACGATAGGATCGTGTTCTTTCTTTAACATTTTGTAGGTATGCAGATAGAGAGCTAAAGAACTGAATAGAAAATTTAACCGGTTGAAAAAATGGAATAGGAGGAACAGTTGTGAATTTAACCAGTGTGTACAAATATGTTTTGGTAAGGATTGGAACATAAAAGATTTTTTTTATCTCATTTTTGTTGTTTAAATCTTATTAGAATCTAATAAAAGATTATTTTGTTTCCTTTTCAGATTTAAATATATTTTTAGTTCTCCAAATTAGAAAGTTTTAAATGAAATTTTTTATTTTCTCTAAATTATAAAGTTTTAAATGAAAACAATATTTTTCAATTATTTGATTTTGTGAAATATTATTTATAGTTCGACTTTAATAACACTTAACATTGATAATGTTATATTTATTTAACATTTGTCAGATGAAAAAAAAAACATATAGCCATTTTGAATTATTAAAAACATATTTGGTTGATTGTATCACTTCTCAAGATTAATTAACTTCATTCCTTCAACAAATTTGAAAGAAAAAAAATAATATTGAATTTAGTATGATATTAAAAATGAAAAGTATAACTTATATAAGTCTTATACTGTTCAACAAATTTTTAATAATTTTTTTTTTATTTTAGATCCTCCATTGTGTATGAAGTTACTTATATATAAATCATATCTACATAAACTTACACTAATATAAAAATATTTAATATCTGATGGAAATATATGAAGATTGATAACATAAATACTTTCAAAATGTTTGAAGCCAAAAAAAGTGCTTTAATTTATTAGCATTAAACTTTTTCAATCTAAGATTGTTATAATTCAGTGGTTGAATTAACAAAAATATCATCCTACTCAAAATTATTTATAGTGTCACTTAAATCCTCCCATTAAACAGATTTTTAACAAAATGCATAATGATGATATATTCGTAATCTATTGGTAGACTAGTTGTATGTGTTTTGTAATTATTCGAGAAGTTGAAATAGATTAGAGGAGTGATTAACAATAGCAGAGCAAAGCGAAAGTCTAGAAAAGTAGGAACTAAACGGGGGTATTTCTTAACTATTGATAGTTGATTTTACTACTACAATAGGGAATTGGAATTGAAGCCAGAATCCTAATTTTAAACCATAAATCTGTCCACAACTAAGCATAAAATTATTAATTCTAAATCAATTCCAATCCCAAGAAAATTAAAATCCAAACTTCTTTATTTGTTTAGTGGTCAAATTGAGAACTGTGTGCATGGAGTTCAGAAAAGCCTAAACAAGGTGTGCTTGCCAAAACAGAGCTAGAGAACTGTTAAGCAGAACCTGAATCCGTATCAGGTAAATGTTCCTCCATGTCCGAGGTAAAATTTATTGGTGTCCCATTGTTATACTGGTGCAATACCAAAACGGATGCTGTTGTGAGGTAATCTTGTGATGCCAACAAACCACCAACAGGTCCCAGTTCAGGGCATTCACTGCTTTTCAGCGCCAAGGCAACTTCACTGACTGGCCTCGAACCCACAAGAAACAGACTGGAGCTATTAAACTCATGGATAATAGCAACTGTTTCTGCAGCATCTTTAACTATTCTCTCTTCATAGATGATGGAGTCGTCATTGGCTGTTTTCACCTTAAATTCATCGAGGAATTGTTCGTCCTGTGAGATTACTTTGGTGCCAGAGGAGTCACCCATATCAACTCTTGAAATCTCTCCTTCATTCATTGGTTCAACTACAAAGCGAATAACCACCAATTTGATGCCAGGGTGCTCAGCCATACGACCTCCGTAAGCAAGGGCTTCTCGATCATCACCACCACCAAAGAAAAGCACCGTAACATGATAAGAAACATTACTTGCAGAGACATGGGATGTACCACCAAGCCCACGATCAACAAAAATTCCAACTGAGCATGGTGCATGCTCGAGTACCCTTTTGTTAACCGATCGAAAATCGTTTCTAGTGATATTTAGTGAACCATCCAAACCTTGATGCTTATGAAATGGAAGAATAATGACTGCCGCTTCCTTCCTCTCAGCAGTTGCACAAATGTCTTCATGTATGTTAGCCATAGATGAGATGGCGGTCATTGGCCGGATAGACACTTTACCTAGTTGCCTGTAAGCCTCAAACGCTACAACAACATGGTTAGAATGTGAATGACCTTTGTTCCAGAATGGCAACCCATTTCTTCTTGCTTTGTGTACCATTAATATAGATGAGGACCTCTCAGATAATTCTTTAAGGTGCATTGCATACACACAAAGATCATCACGCTTCTGGATTCCTCTTGAAGCCTCAATCAAATTTATCAATGATGGAATATTTCTTGCACCATGGAAGCAGGCAAGAATCCTCAGTTGGCTATTTGCACTTTTCCTCCAAATTGTTCTATGTTTGTAATCAGCTCTTCCCTTCCTTGCAGGCTTATACACAGCCGTCACAAGAGGAGTGGTGATGAAGGTAGTGAAAACAGCCATAAGAACCATAATGGCGAAGGTCTGATCATTCAAAACCTGCAAATGCATATATTAAAAATTTCATGATAATAGATAGGAAAGTGCACCTTGTTAAACTGATTACAGGGAATAATGAGAGCAAGAAAATTGAAATTACCTTTCTATCTTTACCAATGTTGAGGACTATTAATTCAACTAGGCCTTTGCAATTCATCAAGAACCCCAACGCCAAAGCATCGTTCAGAGGTACTTTACAGAGAAGGGAAACACCAACAGTCCCAAGAATCTTTCCAAAAGAAGCTGTAAATATAACAAAAACAAGAAGACCCCATGATTGCAGCCCTTGTATGGTGGCTACATTAGTCTTCAATCCACTTGACACAAAATAGAGTGGGAGAAATAGACCAGACACAAGATCCTCTACTTTTTCCACAAGAGCACTGGCAAACGGTCCATCGTTTGGGATCAAAATTCCAACAACAAAAGCACCAAACATGGCATGGATTCCAATAGCATCTGTGACAAACCCAGCAGCGAGAACGGCAGCTAATGTGGCACATATATATACCTCTTCAACTGGTTCACCTTCCTGGCATCGTTGGCTCACCCATTTGAAAATTGGAGGGACAATGATGATTGCACAGATGACAAAACCACACCCTGCTAAGAAGACCCACAATGACACAAGTGGAGATCGCTCATGGCCTGACAAGGCAACAGCTAGAGCAAGCAGAATCCAGGCAGCTATATCATTGATTGCTGCAGCTGACATAGCTGTTCTACCAACATTTGTGGTTAAAAGTTTTAACTCAGCCAAAATACGGGCTAATACAGGAAATGCAGTAATGGACAGAGCAACACCCATAAATACAAGGAATGCGGCATTATCTGAACCTTTGGCAATTGACTGTTTCAGAACAAATGATGAGCCAATTCCCATTACAAAGGGTACGCTTATTCCCGCCATAGCAATAGCAAGGACTCGGTTTCCAGATTGACGAAGGGATTTAAGATCTAACTCCAGGCCTGCTAAGAATAGAAAGAATATAAGGCCCATGTTTGCTAGAGTATCTAATACTGTAAGACTCCTGGCTGGGAAAACTGCCTGCATATAGCTTTTATTCCGTCCAAGTGCTGATGGACCAAGAAGTATTCCTCCCTGTCAATAGCAGTCCTACACATTAAAATCACTGTAGATATTTCGGCACTAACATCTATCCTGACATATGCATTCTTAAAAATCATATTACATTCTACACGACAGATTTCACATTAAATGTGAGACTCATTTAGAGTAGTGAAACACAGTTAAGTCCAGAGACTATGAAATTATATAAATATGGAACATGAAAAGCTCTGGTCACATGACAATTGCCTCATAACCTAATAGCAATCCAACTTGATTAAGAACTAAATGATGCCAGGCTCAAACCCTACTAGTCATATTGCTCACTCTTAGCCCCAGTTCCCACGAACTCCATGTAACCACTAAACGGAAGGAAAAAAAAAAAACGAGAGAACCACATCTGACTAATACAAATAAGTAATATTTAATTTCCTTATTGAAAAAAGTTTAAAATAGGGGGAAGGCACACCACATATAAAGTCAGGACCAACCTTAGCAAGGATTTTTCTTTCTTTTTTTTCTTTTTCCCTAAACCTTAGCAAGGATTAATTGTAAAATTTACATTCACCTACCAACACAGAATAAATTTGAGAGGAACCAAATCACAGACAGTGAGAACAATGACCCGACTACATGCGTCAATCCCCATTAGCTATTCATTGTATTATGAACTACAAAATATAAGCTAAGATAATTAGATTGATTAAAACTAAAAGAAAAAGAAACGAACTTACAATAATCTCTGCAATAACTCTAGGTTGTCTCAAAGGTTTTAGAAGATATGCCAGTCCCCTTGAGACCACAAGAACAAGGCATATCTGCAAAATAGCAAGGGGAAGCGCAAAATCGAGAGGGTTGTCACCCTGAAACACGCCATTTGATGTGGGTTTCATAGGCGCCGGGCAAGCATGTCCAGACGTAGCATTGGAAGCCATTCCAACAATCCAAACTCCACAGCTAACCGCAGATCCACCTAAATTCGCAGAAATAGGGATCTTAATCTTTATATAAGTCCTTTTTCTATGCACATTAAAATATTTTTAAAAAACAACAAGATATGTACCAATATTAAGAAAGGAAGTTAGAAAACGAGTAAAAAAAAAACAGATACAGCTTAGCATCCAAGAAGCTACCCCGTAAATCTCGCAATACAAGATACTCCGAATAATAACAATAAAATAAAATAAAATAAATCATGACTAATAATCAGAATCACACTCCAAATCAGGGTAACAACTTTTTTTTCCGACGACGGTAGCTCTCCCGCACAGTCATAAACAAGTCATTCTGCCAGCAACACAATTGAACGAATTGCAATGTTCTCAAGAATTTGTTAAGAGTCTTATGACCCCAAACCTTTGAGTTAATAATATATATAATAAACTTAAATAAACAATAAGTGGCTGAATTAAACAAAAATCGGCATGTCATTAGCAGTCATCATTACTTGCATGTTGCGCAGAATATTTGAATCATTACCTAAGAAACAGAGGAAGCAAAAAAAAAAAAGAAAAAATCACCTGCTCTACGTAAATGGTTGGTGAAGGAAGAAGAAGAAGAATCGTATTCCCTTATTGGTTCTAATGGTCCTCAAATTTGATTCCTGTGAAGAAAACAGATACTTACGAAGACAGAAAGGGAAAGAAAAAATTTGGGTCCATAATCCAAAAATGGTTTATAGAACTTACCTGTGACAACGAAACAGAGGGCACCGACTTGAACAACAGTTTCAAAACTCCGCAATATTCTTCGAATATATAGGGTTACATTTTTGGATGATTTTTGTTTTTTTCCTTGTGTGACAACTCCGCAATATTCATTCCAACAATATTTAATACACGGATTCACGGGCCCATCTTTATCTTTGACTTTTTGCAGTGGAGTCACGAATCGTGTATGACTTTTTATTTGTTTTATGTAAATAAAAAATTCCGCGTTATTTTTTAATAATTATATTTGTTAACAGAGGAAATAATCCTCGTAATATTGGTTAAACTGAATTTTAAATTTTAATGATAGTTTGACATTAAATCATTGTATATAACCTTTAGAATCCTAATGCACACACACTATTGTTTAAAATATATTTAATCCCACTTATATAATATAAAGAAAAGAAAGAATGAGTGAGTATTTAAAAAATAAATAGGTGGATCTTGAACTGCGGAAAGTCCTGTTGTCCACTCCACAGTGACGTCTTTAATTAACTTAATTTAAAAATAATAATTTAATTAATTAATATGCAGACAGTGACTGCTTGATGTTACTGTTAAATCAGGTAGGTGATTATTAAAATAGGTAGGATTTTGAAAAATATTTTCCCAAGCAATTTAAATGTAAATAAACAGTACTAAAGCAGTGGCTAGTGCCTATTCAAGAATATACATCTTTTAAGAGTAAGTAAAAGTAAAAGCTTTGGTATATGCATTAATTAAAGGTAGAAGCAATTTACAGCTTGCCCTGTATTAAGAATTGAGGGTCTCTTCAACATGAATTGAAACTTTAATGTCTTAAAAGATTGGAAATCAACAAAAAAAAAAAAAATCATCTACTTTAAAGAAATAGCTAACATATATTAAAATATTAACTGATGAAAAAGAAAAAAAAATAGTTTATTGAAAAAAAAACATTAAATATGTATAACTACTACTGATTTAATTTAAATATTGATAAGATTATTAGTTTTTATAAATAATTACTTTAAATTCATAATAAATAAATATATCGAATACATAGACTACGCATAAGTGAACCTCGTTACAATAAATATCTTTGCATGTATAGATATATTTTGAATTAGAATGAATCATCTAAATTATGATATGCATTTATTAATTAATTAATTTTTACCAGAAATTCTAATTAGTTACCATCAGTAACAAATTTCTATTAAAAATAAATAAATTTTAATTTTAATTAAATATAAATATCTTTCTGTTTAGAGCATCATAATATTAGTTGTTTATATTTCTGCTATAAACTTAACAAATAAATCTATAAAAAAACTTTATTTAATTAATTTTAGGAAGCAATATGATGCATGTAACAATTTATATAACATTTTTTCTATCCATATGTTAAAAATAATAATAAATGGATTACTGATTAAAACAAAATTATCAAAATAGTTTTATTTCTTAATATACTTTATTCAAAATAAATTCAAGAAAATTATATCTCATTAAAAAATTAAGAATAAAAGTCCATTTTTATAAAAGACGATCAAATTACAATATTTACGAAAAAATGTTAATAACTATTGTGAATAAGAAGTTCGTTAAAAGTTATTCAAATATCGAATAGTTGTTCAAAATTTTAAAAATGTTGTTATTGATAATTTTTAATTGGTATTGATTGATATTTTCTCATTAAAATTTTTGGAGATTTTTTATTTGATGTTTGTAAAACTTTTTCTCAATTCACGTTATTATGCTATTTTTTAATTCAATTATAATTATTTATATTGATATTTATTAAAATTATTTTTACAATGACAGTTATAGATTTGTTGGCATTGATAAAACAAGAAAACAATCATAGATAGTATTTACTGAATTTTTTAAATAAACTATTTGAACATTTTTATTCACGATCAATGCTAACATTGATTAACCATACTTTTTATCCAAATCAAAATTAAAATAAGAATGAATATAAAGAATTTTAAATTATTATTTTTAAATTGAATTTATTTTTTTAAATTTTAAATAATTCAATTATTCTAAAAAAATTAAAATTTATTTTTCTTATATTTATTTAAATAATATATTCCATGACAAAACATTTTAAATGTATATAAAAATATAAAAACTTTTCTGCTGGTTATATAGGGGTGAAGACGTAAAGATGTACTTTTTTCAGCATTTATTAATTAATTATTTTTTATCAGAAAATTTAATTAGTTACGTTAGTAAAAAATTTATATAAACTGTATGTTTATATTAAAAATAAATATTTTTAAATCTTAATTAAACATAATTATGTTTCTATTTAGAGCGTAATAATATTAGTTGTTTATATTTCTGCTATAAACTTAACAAATAAATCTCTTAAAAAAAATTATTTAAGTAATTTTAGGAATAAACATGATGCATGTAACAATTTATATAACATTTTTTCTATCCATATGTTACAAATAATAATAAATGTATTACGAATCCAAACAAATTTATCAAAATAGTTTCATTTCTTAATGTAGTTTATTGGAAATAAATTCAAAATGGATAAAAAAAATTAGATTAATAATAAAATTGTTAGACAAACTTTTAAAAATTATCCCTTCAATTTTTTTAATTATCATATTTTTTATATATTGTTAAAATATATTAAATCTATTTGATGGATTAACTGAAATGGTCGGTATAAACCACAACTTCCATTAGTCAACTTAAGGAGATAATAATTTGGCATATTCATGCTTATATTAACAAATCCCAAATAATTAGGACTTAGATCTATTTAAAGCATAAATAAAATATTAAATAAATTTTAAAATTTTTCAAACTAAATATTGAATAAATTTTATAAGTTTCCTATCATTTTTTTTTTTTGGAGCTCAAATTGTTTTTGAATTTAGAATTTCGTAATTTATAAGATATTTAAATAAATTAAATTTGAATTGACCTTGTTTTACTTTTATTTTTTAAATATTTTATCTGGATAAAACAATTTAAATTGATTATATTTTATTTTATTATAAACTGTTTTAATTATCAATAAATTTTAAAAAATACTTAAATATCAAATATTTGTTAAAATTTAAAAATATCATTGATAATATTTTATAGTTGATATTATTGATATTTTTTCGGTTAAAGTTTATTCAGAATTTATCATTTGATGTTGGTAAAACTTGTTCTCAATTTAAGAAATTGTTTCTAATACGATTATAATTAATTTGATTGACATTTATCAGTGTTATATTAGTTGAGAGATAGACTGATTTTTTTCATTTAACATGGATAAAAAAAATATTATCATAATTAATATTCGTTATTTTTTTCCGATTAGTATTAGAATATAAATTCTAGTAAATTATCGACGAGAAAACATCTTTGTCTATGATAAAGAAATTATTTCTGACTTTAGCCAATAAAACTCTAATTAATATTGAGTAAAATATCAGCCTATAACAACAATTCTAAATCATAAAATAACTTTTATCTATTTCAAATCAAAACAGTTATTTCCACAATGTTTGGATATTAATCAAGCCAACTACACCCAAACTAAAACTGAAAAAATAAACTATTATGAAGAATTTTAAATTCTTATTTTTTAAATTATATATATATATATATATATATATATATATATATATATATATATATATTAAACAATTCAATTACTAATAGAAATCTAGAATTTCATTTTTTAATTTTTTTTATCCAAATAACATATCTTATCATAAAACATTTATAATTTTATACAAAAATAAGTTACCCTCTTACAATTTTCTATCCAAGATTGTAAAACTTTAATTTATATTAAAAAAACTCTTATTATTATCAATTAACTTCCTTTAATTGGCTTTTTCTTTAATGAACAAACTCCATTCATACTCTTTGAACCTTCTCAAGCATAGTTGTAACTAATGTTTTATCATTATATATGCAATATGTTGATATTTTTACAATAAATAACATCAATAATATAATATTTTCATAAATATATAAAAAAATAAATTGATATCTACATATTTGTTTTTTTTTCATGCAATTAATTTTTTTTGCCAACTTAATTGGAAAGACATTGTCACATAAGACTAATACAGGACCCTCTTCATTATTTTCAAGTAGTTTTTTTAACCAAATCATACGGTGATAAAATTCAAATTAAGTAGAAGATAAAATAATCATTGGTTGTTTCTCTTTTATAACATGCAACCACCCTCAAACCTATTATGAAAATATATCCAAATATAATTTCTCTATGATCTTCATTCCTAACTTAATTAATTCAATCAAACTTTTTTTCGTTCTCTTATAATAGAAGACACTCTAAAATTTATGTTTCTTTCAAATACTCGAATACTCTTTTATGCTACAAAGTACACTTTTGTTAGATTTTCCAATCACATGAATTATATTTTTATTTAATTGAAGTTAGATACATCAAACTTTCTACAATCACATGAATTATATTTTTATTTAATTGAAGTTAGATACATCAAACTTTATACAATTTCACTTATATCTATTTTCTTACCACTTAAACCCATCTTTAATTTGAACTCCATAAAAATAGAAGTGAAAGCTACATTGCAGTTCTCCAGTCAGAATATACTAAAATTCTCCATAAGATACTTTTTTGTCACACAAATTTCAGCAGCTAATTGAACTACCCAACACCAAAGACATAACACATCAAATCCAATTTCTCATCTCAAATTCTGTCTTCATAAAAACTTTAAATGAAACAATCACGGCTTTATCATTCTATTTGTTATGAAAATCAAGTCATGAACACATATTATTATAAGAAATTTCTTTCAATTTGCAGACATTATAACAAAATTAATGCATGCTTATGAGCATTTTTGAAAACATGATCTGATGAAATGGTTTTTCCAATTTATAAAACCTTCTGCTCATAAAAACTTTGCAGGGTATCAATGACATATGTTTCTCAAGGTGAGCAAACTGCGTAATCAAATTTCTTAGTCACGAAAAATCTTTTCAATCAAAATAATAAGTGAATTACAAAGAGTCTAAATTTTTTTTCAAAGAGCTTGAAGTTGAACAATTTTCACTTTTGTTGTCCCTTGAAACTTAAATTTCATCTGAGTCTTTGATCCACTTGCTAGTTTCCTTGAAGAATGGTCTCCAAGATTATGTACATGACTTGGAATAAATACTCCTCTAACCTAGAAAAATTCTCCATCAATCATAGTGGCCATTCAAAGCAATGAATGACTATGGGCACAAAGCTAATTATTTTCATGACACTTTTAGTTACTACTGCTAAAAAGTAGTAGCTTCAATATGTATCTACCAAATATTAAAATATACTAAAAAATTATCCCATTCAATTTATTCATTAAAATCTTTCTATTACATAAGTATCATCTCAAAATAGCTACTGTTACTTAACCTTAGAAGACAAAACAACAAATCTCTATCCATGACTAAAGCAACAAATCCTAAATAAAAAGGACTCGACTTTTTAAAAATAAAAACAAAATGGCAAATAAGTTTTAACATCTTCCCAACATTTATATCTTAAAAAGTTTAATATAAATTCTGTTGGGTATATTCTTATTAATAATCTCATCCATAATTAATTTTTATTTATTTATTGTGATGCAAGAAGAGAAAATTAGGGTGAGTGAGTTTAATCTCTCTCTGTCTAATATTGAAATGGAATTGATTATTTCTGTTCCTTCCAAAAAAATGTCTTCTGGTCTCTAATCTCTAGCAAGAAAAAAAAAACTGCTTCTGTTCATAACTTCGGTTAATGATAATTGTTGAATGCGCCGGTGTGGTAGCTAACTACGAGAAATTGAATCATTGAAGACCGAAAAAAGAAAAAGAATCTATTATTTTTTTTAAGATTTGAAATTTGAAACACCAAATCACATAATTTTTTGAATAAACTCGAACAAATTAAAAAAATACATTAATTGCACTACAGTGGAAGATGATGATGGCATGGGAGAGAGAGAAGAAAGAGGGAAGGCAGAGAGACATAGAAGTGGTGAAGGAGCCAGGTGTATTATTAAGGAGGTAACAAAAAGGGAAAGAAAATAATAAATGAGAGATAAAAAGGTTGGGAGAGAGAAGAAAGAAGGGAGGGGAAGACATAAATAAAGGAAGAGAGAGAGATGAAAAGCGAGGAAGAGGAAGCGGAAAAGGAGGAAAATTTGGGCGAAAAGTTGAGGCGAGGGGTTTTGGTAGGGAAAAGAAGGGGCCCCTCTACTCCACTCCCCTCTTGGCTTTCGCTCACACACAATACCAAACACGTTCAAGACCATTCTGTTTCTGCTAGAAAGCTCGCCGCCGCGCTCTGGGAATTCAACCACCACTTCTTTCAAATGCATCGTTCTGCCAATAACGCTCCACCTCCCGCCGCCGTTGCTGATCCCAGACACCGCCGCCACCATTACGTCCTGCATAAGGACAAGGCTCTCCACATCTCCAACTTCTTGGCTGATGCTTCTCCCAGTTCCCGTGATCAGGTACTAACAACAACTTTCTCTTTTTTACTCTTATGGGGTTTTGTCTTTTGAGGTCTTCTTCACTTGATGATCGGGTTCGAGGGTTTATGTATACTTTGCTACTAGGGTTAGGCACTAGTACTAGTTTTTATTTATTTATTGTGTTTAGATCTTAGCGTCTGTGATAATTGGGACATGTTTAGTGTGAATTCATACACTGTCTTTAACCTGTAATGGAGGTAGGAGTTGTCATTAACATTGTTAACAATTCCATGGAGACAAATCTATATGTTGTTTAAACTGATATTTTTACTGCTCTTTCATCAGCCAGCTAGCGCCAGCAGCTTGAGGAGGCATATTGCTGCATCCCTGATGCAGCATCGGGCAATTGAGAGAAATGATCATGCACTACAACCTTTATCTCCTGCAAGTTATGGTAGTTCCATGGAGGTAAGCATCAAACTTGACCTCAGCCATGAACCTCCACCTTCATTCTCTTTTCTAATGGGCAACACTTTTAGAGCATAACATATCCTTCGAAGTAAACATGCTTCTTCTGTGGGACTTACCATTTTGGCACCTTATATAGTGTGAGTTCATACATTTACACAAAGTTGATTAGGTCATGGGATTTCTCCGAATTATTATGATCCATCAGTGTTTCGTGGAAGGAAAAAAGTATCGGGAGTAACCAGTTCCCGATATTAGGAAATTTGGTGAATGACTAATTTTGTCCATGATAATGATATAACATTGCAGTTTAGTTTACTGCCAAAATAATGGTTAGAATGATATCTATGATAAAAGAATTGTATTGTAATATCAACGAAGCTTTCTTAAAGAAGGAAACAATTTCAAAGTTTGATTCGCTGTTTTTGTAGATTTATTTTTTAATTACTTTCTTGTTCCAGAGTGGATTGTAAAATATTTACTGCGAATACTAGGTTCATCCTTCATTGTCTGTTTGGTACAAAGGGTATTTAATACTTATTATCACTACTCTACTGAAAGCTTGGCTGTTGTTGGATAATTATTCAATATTTGATTGAATGCTCTGCTTTTCCTTTCTTGGGTTGCAGATGACGCCGTATAATCCTGGAGCCACTCCTTCTAGTTCCTTGGAATTTAAGGGAAGGATTGGTGAGCAACATTATAGTCTCAAAACATCTACAGAGCTTCTAAAAGTGCTAAACAGAATATGGAGCTTGGAAGAACAACATGCTTCTAACATTTCATTGATAAAAGCATTAAAATCAGAGCTAGATCATGCACGGAAACGGATCAAAGAATTGCTTCAAGACCGACAAGCAGATCGACATGAAATTGACGACCTGATGAAGCAAATTGCAGAGGATAAACTGGTTAGGAAGAGTAAGGAGCAGGATCGACTCCGTGCTGCCGTGCAATCTGTGAGGGATGAACTTGAGGATGAGAGGAAATTAAGGAAACGGTCAGAGAGCATACATCGGAAATTAGCTCGGGATCTCTCTGAAGTGAAGTCTTCTCTTACTAGCGCTGTAAAAGAATTGGATCAAGAGAGAACAAGAAGAAAACTGTTGGAGGACCTCTGTGATGAATTTGCTAGGGGAATAAATGAATATGAACGAGAGGTGCATACTCTGAATCACAAGTCTGATAAGGACTGGATTCAAAGGGCTGATCACGATCGATTGATTCTCCACATATCTGAATCATGGCTGGATGAACGTATGCAAATGCAGCTGGAAGCAGCTCAGAATGGTTTTATGGATAAGTCCATAGTCGATAAACTAAGCCTTGAAATAGAAACTTTTCTTAGAGCTAAACAAAATAGTCGAAGTACAGAAAATATGGTGGCAAGGAATCGCCGTAATTCTTTGGAATCTGTACCACTGAACGATGCTGTCAGTGCTCCACAGGTGGTGGGTGATGACGATGATTCTGTGGGAAGTGATTCAAATTGTTTTGAGTTAAACAAGCCAAGCAACAAGGGATCTAAGGTACATGAAGAGGAGCCTGTGGACAAACATTTTGAGGAGACATTGAAAACCAACCACACGAAGAAAAAACCAATACCACGAGAAGGGTTAAAACATCGTAGCCCATCTAGCTTGCAAGTGAAATTTGAAGAACAGATGGCGTGGGCCATGTCATCTGATTCACATAAGAAGTCCCAGTCAATTGATGCAGATCAGGGGAAGACAATAGATATGAAGCCAGTTGAAGGAACTTTATCTCAACAGTGTGAAAACTTTGAGATTAACGAAGATGATGATTCTGAGAGAAAGATCAACCCCACTGAATTGCACAGCTCTAGTAAAAATCACATTATTGATAATCTGATAAGAGGTCAACTTATGTCATCAGAAGGTGGCAATATGCATGCTGAGAATAATTATGGTGAGGCTTCCTGCAGTAATGCTGGATGGAGGAATCAGGCAAGCCCTGTGAAGCAGTGGATGGCAAAACTTGGATCCCAAGATCATGACATATCGGAGGTTTCCAAAGTGCCTTCAGGATCAAAGGAGAATAATACTTTGAAGGCGAAGCTTCTTGAAGCTAGGTCTAAGGGGCAGCGATCCCGTTTAAAAGCCTTGAAAGGGTCCTTTTAGAGGTGGTTTAGCATAAACATTTAACATGTTGGAGAATTCAGGCTAAGCTAATAAGGTGGGGAAATTGCATGCTGCTCATTAAACTTCCCTGTCTCGTCTTTTTCTTTCACGTGCAAATTTTGCGTGTTCATAATTTTGTTGTTTTTGTAACATAATTTTCCTTTGGGGGTTTATTCTCTATATACTATTGTAGATGCTGTCACGTGGTGTAGCCAAAAAAAGAATCAGGTCGAGTTTTGAGAATTGAAAAAAAATATACAATTTTGGATAGTTTTTTTTGTTCTTCTCATTATTAAGAGCCCAACAACACAGGCAAAAAGTTTGTACTTGTCAGTGCCAACCATAAATCGGGGATTCATTAATATCGTTAATCCATGTGTTGACTTGGGCATCACAGATGTTGATTATTTTACTGGTAAAAATACTTCTTGTCGTATTTAAATATATAAAATAGTTGGCCTAGTGAATATTCATATTCAGATAGAGAAGTTTTATTTAATTAATTTAAGTTTTTATTATTTTGTTAGTAAAAATATATCAATTAATACGTGGGGGAAATAATTAACGTATTATTTAATTACAATTGGGATTTATAAAAAGGGATAAAGAATCTTCTGAAAAGGATCTTATAAGTATGGATAAAGAAAATAGGTGAAGATTGCCGAAATTCTTTTTATCTATCGAAGTGTATTTCATACAGGGTTTAATATAAGGAACTAGCTCTGCATTCTGTACTATGTTTTTTAAATGTGCTCCTGGTTAAGTTAAATTTTTTTATATACTCAAATTATTAGTACAGATATTTAAACTGAGGAGACATAAAATGAATATATATTTTTTAAAACAATTTTACATATATTAATTAACAAAGAATAACGTAAAATAGAATCTAATTATGTAATTAGATCGCAAATATGTAGGAGTTTTAGGTGAATGGAAGAGGTTCTGGTGAAAAGAAATAAATGGGCCAAATTGGGCTTGGCAAGCCCGAACTTGAAATCCAATTAAGCGCACGTGTGTCTGCGAAGAAGGAAGAAGAGCGAAAAGCAGCGGCGTCCCCGATGGCAGCGTCGTTCAGGTGGATATTACAGCTACACAGAGATGTTCCAAAAGCCGCACGCTTCTACTCCGAAGGCTTGGACTTCACCGTCAACGTCTGCTCTCTTCGTTGGGCCGAACTTCAATCTGGTTCTCTCAAGCTTGCCCTCATGCATTCTTCCCTGTACTTTTCTTCTCACGCCCTCCATCTGTTCGATGATTGTTCATTCCTAATTGCCCTAATTAATCACGACCACAATGTGCATGGTTCTTTAATGAACTCTAATATGCTGGAGAAAACTACTAATTTCGTTGATTTGTCATTCTTTTTCTTAATTTTCGACGGTTTTACTTGTGGTCCAAATGATTATGTTTTGAAAGAAATGTTTGGTTTGGAATATTGGATGGAGTGATGAACTGCGATTCACTTTCAATTTCACAGTGACGAAGCCACCACGCAGAAAGGGTACTCCTCCCTTTTGTCATTTACGGTGACTGATATGAACAGCACAGTAAGTAAATTAATGGCGTTAGGAGCCGAACTCGATGGACCCATCAAATACGAGATCCATGGAAAGGTATTGTGATTCCCTCATAGCTTCCATACAACTGAGGACTTGCCCAAGGTCTGATGTGATTTACCTGTGATCAGGTTGCGGCTATGCGGTGTATTGATGGACATGTCTTAGGCCTCTATGAACCTGTCTAAGATGCATAGCAGATTCAGTATCAACAAGGCCCTCTTTTGTCATGGTAACAGTTTTTAGGGTAATTATGTGATATCTTTTGTTTTATGGATTCCCTGCAATAGTTGATAATGTTATCTTGTCGCAGCAGGATATAGCGTGTGAAGCAATAGGCATGAGAATAAGGTAAAATGATTAGAAGATTGAAAAGAGGTTATTCAAATTATCTGTCTTTTAGATGGGTTTTTTTGGCACCATCCATATCTGCTATAATTCATAGGAAATCACCTCTTGATTTCTTTTTTCTCTTTAAGGAGGGCTGCTTCTCTTTCCTCCCTGTTGAAGAATTTTCATTCCTGTTATCCTAGGATTGATTTGTTTTGTGAAACATTTCAACTTTTACGCTTTCAATTATACCATTAATAGTAGCCTTAGCCCATGCAATCATTCAATCATCGATGAAATATTTTATTGCCAGGCTCCAATTGGATTAATGTATTTTTCTATTTGTCGTTTGCTAATGCATGATATGGCGTCAGATACAATTTCTTTAACATCACTTGAATAGATTCATTTGCATTATTTTCACGTGATACATGAAGATGCAGTGTGATCTTACTACCGATGCTACCTCGAAACATGTTTTGTATCACTTGCCACGAACGACAGTTGTCTTCGTCCAGAGGAAAATAGCGGCAAAAAATTTCCTGCATGCTTTTAAATAAACTTTCACTTGTTGAGTTTTCCATTGATGAATTAGTCCTAAATCTGAAATTAATTCAGTTGAAACAACTTTAAGTGATTGAAATAAAACCCAAATTTAATTATTAATAAAAGAATTAGATTCATAAAATAAATTTATCACATCATGCGCTCAATCCATATTTTAGGAATTAAAACACGTCAAACAACAAAAGACAAAAAAGTTGGTAATATCTCATTCATATAATAGCACGGCCAAGTGAGAGAAAAATAATTTTATGCAACCTTCGGACTTTCCCAAATCAAAACTTAGTATCATGGATAACCTAACCTAGTTCACTTATTAGTGAGCTTAAACAAAATAAATGAGACTCAGTATGAGTTTGTGGGTTAAACGAATAGTTTACTTAATTTTAAAAAATATTTTAGTTTTTATTTTTTTTTAATCTATTTTTTTTAATATAAAAATTAGAGTGAAATTTAAAGTTACTTAAATAATCATATGATAAAGTTATGATAAAGTTTATATCATATTACCCGGAAATGATAATTTTAAATATCATATTAAAGTCTACGTAATCCCAAAAGTTAAGTCAGCATATTTATCTTAAAATTTAAACTTCAAATAGGCAAATATGTTAAAAAAGAATGAAAACTGCTGTGTATATTCCCCATCTATTCTTTCTTAATAGTATTGAATTGTGTTAGAATGTTATTTTCTTTTTAATTTTTTATATGGATTGGTGAGCCGATTAGGTTCATCACGGGTTCAATCAGGATGAACTGGATTCTTACTGGACCCAATTTTATTTCAACTCGAACCAAAATTTTGTAAATTTTTATAACCCAATCTGACTCAAATCAATAGTAAACTAGGTTAGCTCATAGACTTTTAACCACGTAACTTGTACGTGAAGTGTTTAATTTTTTCTATCCACTTAAATCCAGGGTAAAGTGGGTAAACTCGTAGACTTTTACCCACATAACTATGTGAAGTGCCTTTTTTTGTAGCCTATGCATACGCTGTAACCGGTAAAAGATCCTCCTCACTGGCAGAAAATTTTATATTGGATTCCAAGAGTTTTAATTCATTCGTGGGCACATATCAGCCAAATTGGTACTTCCAAACAATAAAGTTTTCTTTTATACATATGTTTATATAGAGATATGTAACCATTGAAGGTGATTGATGTGTGTCTAAATTATTGATATTAACTACGTGCATGTTTACATTACATCGCGTGTCAGGGTGTGAAAAAATGAATACTGATCCTTAAACCTATTGAGCTATACGCGTTCACTTGATGTTGAAGCTAAGAAGAACCTTATACAAGGAAAAAACTTGTTTTATTCCTCCTAATATTCTGTATGCCAGCTGAAGATGACACCATATCTTCTGTTAAGTTAGGAATGAAGCTACTGTAACGAGTGAAACCGGATTTTCAAATGTAATTTTTACACTAGTAATCCCTTTTATTATCTACTTTAAAAATGTTTAAGGAAATCACTGCCTAAATTATTTCACTTAATTTATTCTTTGCTTATCTAACAAGAAGGATCAAAATCACCTGTTATTTCAACTTTGAGTTTTATCCTTAAAACACTAGTAGAACATATCTGTAGATGATAAAAACGAATAAGTACTGTTTTTATTTTGATTGAATAGGTGCTTAAGTACATAAGAAGTCCCTATTATTTTTATTAAATAGCCGGTTAAGTATATGCTAAGTCCTTATGTAAAGTATATATATATGCAACGTTCAATTATAAAAACCACTCCACTATCCTTCGAATGATTATGAAATTCACATGTAAAGTAAGAACATCTTATGTGTGAACGCTGCAATGGGAAAAGATCTCAACAGTAACAACATTTTTAGCAGTCATCTCTACGTATGCATGTTCAAATTGTTTGCTCCTTCTGAAATAAATGCAAAACAGAAACAGACACAATGTTTAAAAACAAAAACAGTTTGAAACAAAAATTAAATAAAAAACACTTCGTAGTGCATACATCATACATGAATTTACTGTTTTCTTTGTTTTTTTTTCTAAATCAAACAGACCTATCTATTTCTTTAGTGTTCAAAAGTTTAGAGAAAATGGAGAAAAAAAGTTATTCACTAACATTTGTCTGGATCTCCTCTTTGATATTGATTGGGAAAATTTATATTTTCTTCTCATCCTCTCTTTCCACTAACCAGTCCATTGATGATTTGTGGGGTTGAGGTTTGATCACGTTCCATGCACTCGTTACAACATGGTCCACGAAGGTATGTTGTTTCCTTATCTTCCTCCTCGTAAATAAAAACTTGACCAAGTTAAACATTAGTTAATCCGAGTTAAACAAAATGCTTTTTTTCTTTCAAACAATAAACAAACCAGAAGTTGCATACCGAACATATGCCTTGGTGGAAGCATCTTCTTGAACATTGATTTGAGAGATACCAATGCCATTATTCACCAATTTTAGAAATTAAATACCAAATCATGAGATCATATGCATGTTCTCCACTAGTAAAGAAAAAAGCTGGTGATAATGTTACTTATTGTCAAATCAATTGAGATAAAACTAATCTCCTTGTACCATTGCGTGATACAAGCATGCAATTTCACCTCTCCAGTATCAGAGAATGTTGTATGAACTAGTTCCTAACATTTTGTGTGCATATTATAGCACAGAGATTCGCAAGTGGACTATGATGATTTATTTATTTCCATATCTTGAGATGATGATGGACAAGACTTTTATATATAATATCAATAAACAAACCCACTTTGATACTTTTCCAGATGGGTTGGAAACATCTAGGCCCAGGAGAATAAAGGGAAATCAAACTTTACCAAAATTAAGTGTATTTTCCAAACGTAATGCAAATGCAAAATTCCATTGTCAAATATCAAACAGCACTCTCTATATTAAACAGGCCATGTTTCACTGAGTGATTAGCACTACGAAATTCGGGTTAAATTGCTTTTAATTAGTCTGACACATGATAATTTATTGCCAATTAATGACAAACAACTTTAGTCAAATCTTGTGTTTGTTAAAGATAGAGCAGTTATCAGTATAATCAGAAGATGGATAAAGTGATGTTAGATTCTGCATAATTAACAATGACTACTACTATTGCCTTTTTTCAGATTAAGACAAGAACACCCTATGAAGTATAGTGTCAAACTCCACTGTCTCTGCCCTTGAGAAGAAAAAAAGAAAGAGAAAACCTTCAATTTAATTTTCTAAAACTACCTGTATCATTGCATTAATCTTTACAAAATATATTTATTAAATAATTCTCTAAAATTAAAATTGTTATTATGCTAAAAAATCTTGTCACGAAGTTATACAGTCAAATATAAGTCTTTCTTAAAACTAAAGTCATAATAACAAGATTTTTAAAAACTAATTTGATACAGAAATTTATGAGAAATTAGTATAAATATTTAGAAACTGAAAGAGACAGCAGAAAGAGTTTTTAATATAATTTGGTGATTAAATGTTTTGAGAAAATTAAGGTATGTTTTCACAGATAAGGTTTTTTTGAAACAGAAAAAAGTTTGGTATTTTATTAAGTTGACAAATTTCTATTAATACAGATAAATACTTGTATTTTTTTTAAATGTTACAAAAATGATTAAAATAGTAGTTTGATATATATATTTTTTATTTTTTATTAGGGAGTAAAAACTTATAAATAAAATAATTTGTTATAAACAAATATTAAGTAGAAAGCATTGCCTATATTTTATTATAAATTAAAATATATTTTTTGTCTCTCTAAAATTCTTGAAGATCAATTTTATTCTTTTTAAAAGGCTTTTATAATTTTAGTCTTTTAAACTTTGAAATTAATTTTTTGCACTAGGAGTAGTCTAAGACGGTGTTTTATAGATGAAGAAAAAGTCGTTTATGAGTTTATATTTGGAGGAAACTTAATATTTTAGATTGAGTTTTGAGGGAAAGCATTAAATTATATAGTTCATTTAACTGTAAAATTTCGTAAAAAATGAGAAATTCAAATAGAAGAAAATTGATGAAGAAAAGAGATTAAATTTATTATAAAGTTGTTAAAGAATCAATATAATTTATTGTCTACAGATTATATTTGTAAAATGTAGTTGTTACGTCACTTAAAGTTATTTTTCTTAACCAAAATTGTGATAACCAACTTATTAAACTAAAACTAGTTAGTAAAATTAACTATTGAATCAAAATGTATAATGATATGAAAACTTGTTATTATACGATTTTTATACAATACTTTTGTATGCCAAATATATTTTGGTGTAAATATAGCTTCGGTATTTTTTATTTTTTGAATTTTTTTATTTGTATATTAAACATTCTATTATTTTTTCACAAAAATATAAACACTTTATTTAAAAAAGTAGAATACTAAAGAATCGAAAGCACAAGGAATTTAATACGTTAAAAGTAATAATGAAACAATAGCAATAGCCCATAAACAGCAACTGTAATTATTATTTCTGGTAAATAAGATAATTATAAAATGAATACTCACTCACATTTATAATACATAAATTTAAAATTACAATCAGAGAATAACACATTTGACAAAAAAATAATAATTTCCGTCCTTCAGTATCCCTGTTTGGTATTCCACTGTGGCATTCATTCTCTGCAATATTCTTTCACAACAGTTTTGTGTCGGACTCTTGCTTTCCTTGCATTGCAGCTTCATCTGCATTTCACTTTTCAAGTAAAGTTTGAAAACTTTTCAAATACCATAACCAAACCCAAACAATTTTCATCTATATCTAACAAATTAAATCAATTTTCACAACAATTTCTTATAATATGAGTCTTAGATACCTAGCTACAAAAATATTAAATAAAATAAAAAAATTAAACAATATATAAAAAAAAACTTTAAATTTATTGTCTTCAAGATTTTGAATTAAATGTGATACTCTTCTCCGATGTTTACTCTCGACTAAGATTCTTTAACCTAGAAAATCTAAAAGTTTATGCTAATTTTACTTTCCTGAAAACGATACTATGATGTTCCCGGACCTTCCTCGGAACATGTTCTGCATAAAAATTGCTTCAACCAGCTGAATTCGATCCTTAATCAACCAGATAATAGTTAATTAAAAATAATAATATCAACTAATTACCTTAAAGTGATGTAACTACTCACCTTGTGATGTTTCATTCATCCAAAAAGCTAAAGTACATTTCTGGATCCAAAGTTTTAGGCTAAATAACACACACCAGATGTGAAAATCTAGTGATCTGCTAAAGAATGAAAAAAAAAAAACACAGAAAAGACAGAAGCAAAGAAGGAATGAAAAAGAAAACAGGGAGCTCCCTTCAGTCCAAATACAGGAAGCATAAGATTCAATTTGTCTCCCGCATCATTCATTCATTTACTGTATGAGTTTGATTCACTCTTTCAGCATTTGAAAGAATGAGTCAGCAGCTAATTAAATCCTATCACCACATGTTAATGGACCGAAGAAAGCTCTCTCTTACCATCTTCTTCTGTTCATTGCCTATTCACCATGCAAGTTTTCTTCCCAACGTTTGAAGCACTTCAAGACAAGACCATGACATGAGTGAGATCAGAACCTTAATCTTCACAAACACACTCGAGAACAAACCCTTTTTATAAGCTCGCATCCAGAGAAACCAGTGGAAGCACCAAGTGTTTTTTTTGTAATTTTTCAAAATTCCTTAAAGTTTATATTTATATACTATTATCTAATTCAAAATTACGTATAAAAAGGACTTTTTAGAGTAATTATTTTTAGGAGGTAATAATTTTATTTCATGTGATAATTAGTTATTAAATGATTATGTGAGAGAACTTTATATCATGGAAAGGAAGTTATTCATATTCTGCTTGTTCTACCAACTAGTTTTGTGCATCATGAGTATTGTCGCGTCTTGAATATAAACATATATATAAGAAACAAAAAGGAATTAAAAGATGGGAAGTGCTGAACTAGAAAGGAAAAGAACGGATGCGATGTTTATTATTATTATTTTTGCATGCAGGTAAAAGTGAATTTGACTTTAAATAAATAGACATTTATTTTTCTTATGTTTATAGTAAATAAAACAATGGAGATATAAGTCATTTTATTATTAAAAACATTAAAAGAAATAAATATAATTTATTAAAAAGGAATAAAGTAGAGTCTAATTGATAGTAATAAAAGATATGAGTGTCAGAATAATAAAATGATATTTATTAATTTAAAATTAAAAACAAAATTGCTTAAATTAAGCTTTATACTTTTTTTATGTTCCTGTCCTGTGATATATATTTTATTTGCAGTTTGTTAATTTAAAAGACATGAGATGAAAGAGTGGAGATTCCAATAGGGCTTTAGGTGGGTATAAACATAGTTTCACAACACCAGTTATATCCTTTCTATGTCTGCCATGTAACAATATGACAACTGAAAAGTAACTCGGAATATTCAAGTGTTATATCAGAATATATTTTGGAATCATTTTAATTTTTTATGTCATCCTTTTGTAAATTCTTTCATTTATTAAACAAAAATAATAATGACATGCATTGTATTTTTTAAAATATTCAAAATACTTCTTATTTACTTAATATTTACCATATAAAAACATGATATTGTTTAAAGTATAAATTCAAATATTGTACATTAAAGACAATTCTCAAAAACAAATGCACAATCTATGAAAATAGTGACCTCGTGCAAATTCTTAAATAAATATAGCTAATTATTAAAGAAACTTTTTCATGAATATAACTTATTTTCTCGACAACAGGACATGTATATAGACCATTTAATTATTTAATTTGAATTAGATTAGTTTTTAATATAAAATCATAAAGAGAGAATTGGCTTTAATCAAGGAAAAATATAAAGTTTTTTGGATTTTGATTGATTTGATTTTCGATTTTTCAGTTTTGTTATTTGCATTTGATTAAATTGATTAATTGATGAACATTACAGATAATTTGAATGGTAAAAATGGGGAAAAAATTGGCATCCCACCTATTAAAAATATAAGTAAAAAGTTTTTTTATAAAATAAATACAACCCTCTTAAATATTGTTTTTATTTCGAGCAACTGTAAATCTATAATATAATATATTAACATTTGAGAAACTAAAATATTTATTTTTTAACTCGGATAACCAAAAATATATTTATCTTAAATTTTAGAAATAATAAAATGAAACCTACTATTGTCAATATAATTTCCCTTGTCATGTTCTTTTTCTTAGCTTCATAATTAGTTATAATACATCAAGATTAAGCAATTTCATTTTTTCTATTCAATTACTTATATACTCCCTTTATATTTATTGATAAGGCCTAATCAACTAGTCAAAGCAATTAACTTAATTGATAGTAATAAACATGTTTTAAATCTTTTTCTAATATACTTACTTCTATTATAATCTAAAATATTTTACTTTGAAATTTAATACAGATGGTTGTATTTTACAGTTATGAAATTCTTGTGTTATTCACTGGGTGAAAATTTGCCCAACTATTCCCCAATCAATTATTGATATAATGAATCTAAATCATTTTCATTAATATGCTACAATCAATTGTTGATATAGTTAATCCAAATCCTATTCATTCATCACCTAAATGCAGTTAGATACTAATCAATAAAAAGCAGTTTTTAGATAAGATGGATGGAGGTTTAAGCACTAATATGATTTATATATATGAAACCAAAAAATGCAGTTTCATTACATGAACCCTGAAATTAAAAGCGGTTATAACGTTGTTTTCACAATTCAAAAACGTTTATATTCGTTTTTGAACACTGATTTAGATCTGAAATTTGGATGATAATTTCGACGAAAAAGAAATGCGTAGCCGGGGATCGCAAAACCGGCTATCTGGTAACTCTTTTGGATCACGCGTTTCTGCTCTCATGCTAGCTATGATTGCTACCATGGCTACCGTTTACGTTGCCGCCAGGTTTGTTCTTTAATAAGTTATTATAATTGTTATTCTCAACTTCGATTTGGTTTGCGTTTCGAGTGTTTGATGTAATGCGCAGGCTATTTCAGGAGGCGGAAAGTAGGGCTTATTTAATCGAAGAGCTTGAAAAAAAAACTGGTCAGGTATGGTGTTAGTTTTCTTCATCGAAGTTTGTATAGTCATGTCGTACACTGTGTAGCGTATACGTATTTCTTACACTGGAATGTTCTTTTGTAATGAAGTGTGTGTGTTCTTTCTTATTTTATTTTTTGTGTGTGTGTGGATGCGATTGCTTTTGTTTCGTTTTTTAATTTTTAGTTGTCGTCTTAGGATATCAATGAGGCAGTATAGTTCATCCGATTTCAGGGTAAATCTGCCGTTTCTCTTGATGATACACTGAAAGTTACAGCCTGCAGGTAATTTTCTTGTTGTTGTAATCTTACAAGTGCCATTTTGGTTACTGAATTTTGAATTTGGCTATGAATAATCTCTAACTGAGACTGTTGTTCCCTTATTTTTAGGGAACAAAGTAAGAAGTTGTCTGTGCTTGAGAGCGAACTAGCTGCGGCTAGACAGGAAGGTTTTGTTCCAAAGCACTTGCCAGGAAATAATAAGAAGCATCCTACAAAGAAACTACTTTTAGTAGTTGGAGTGATGACAACCTTTGGCCGGAAAAAAAACCGAGATGCAATCCGTAAGGCTTGGATGCCAGCAGGTACCTTTTTCGGTGTTTTGATTTCCTTTTAAATGACTACTGCGTATTGGCATTCTCAGCTTTATTCGGTGGATCACCTTCTATGCGACAAATAAATTCCAGGGTAGACTTCAATTTTTGTAGTTTGGTTTCTGCATTCGATGATCATGAACTACTACTCGATAATCATGAATATCAGGCGTGCTGTTATTGTTTTCGGTCTTTCTTCAGTTTTATCCTTTGCAATATTGTTACTGAATGAAATATGAGTCGTATGACCTTCAACTGGGCATAATGGATTACTTATGATGAATTCAGAACTCAAAAGTTTGACAGCAGGTGCTGGTCACTTCTCGGTTTCAAGCAGTATAGTATTATCTGACAACCTATTTTTACTACTTCTGTGGTTTTATAGTTTGTTTTGGTTTATAAATGTCAGCATGTTTGATTATATGTTCAGGCAGTACATTAATAATTTGTTTTCTTGAAAGTCTCTACTATAAATATTGCTTCTGTTTTTAATCTTTCAAATTATTTTAATGTAAAAAGCCTTGCAAAACACATTGATACCCTATTTGCAGGTATACCTATGAGAGAACTGGTTGATAAGAAAGGCATCATTGTGCGATTTGTAATAGGAAGAAGGTACAATTTTGGTGGTTCAAATTCAATTTTGCAAATGATTGGCTTTTAACATTATGATGCAGTGCAAACGGTGGAGACAGTTTGGACAAAGAAATTGAAACAGAAAGCAGTCACACCAATGACTTCGTCATTCTTGTATGTTAACTTTTATGATGATAGTTTCATGCAAGAATATTTGATGGAAAAACATTCCCAGTTACTGAATGTTTACATTTGGCACATGCATTTTAGATTACTTTGTATTGTAAAGGCCTTGGTATAAACTTATGGCTCAAACTTCTTTTTCTAAATTCAGAATTTTGGAGTGCAGTTAATAAAGTCTTTGGCCAAATTTTGTTCTTATGCCTTGTTTGTGGACTATTAAGCTTGATGTGTTGATAGACTCTTTAGATGCTTGGCATGACGTTATATACACAATTTAATACACGTGACAAGCAAGTATGATAGTCATATAGCTTTATTTATTTCGCAGGATAATCAAGTGGAAGACCCAGAAGAAAAAGCAAAAAAGATAAAATCATTCTTCATTTATGCAGTAGGCAAATGGGATGCTGAATTTTATGCCAAGGTCAATGATGATGTCCATGTTAATCTTGGTACGTGGTCCTTAATTCTCTCTGGCAATGAAAAATATAATACATCATGCATATCATACACACATAAAAGGCTGTTTTTAATAATTAGAAGATATCAAATACAGTGTTCCTCATGCTGCGCTATAGCTCCAGACTGACTGCAGAACTTACCAATCATGAAAATCAAACAAGGGAAAATATTGATACTGATAATTTCAATAATGAGCGGAAACCCCACCCATTTAGTTATACAAATTTCTTGAATTCCTGGATAGTTTTGAAGATTCAAAAGTGGTCGCATTGATTGAAGTCGATTGGATTTAGTATTTTTAGCTATTGTGGATTCTTTGCTGTGTCACTGTGTGAAATAATTTCTTCTATAGATTCCCTTGGAGGACTGCTAGCTTCTCATTTGGACAAACCCCGTGTGTATATTGGTTGCATGAAATCAGGCAAAGTTTTCTCTGAGCAGTGAGTATAATGCTTCATTGGGAAATAAGAACAGTTTATTTATGTTATTAGAATTTCTTCTCTTTTTTAATTCTGTCTGACTCTTCTTTTATAGGACAGATAAATGGTATGAGCCAGACTGGTGGAAATTTGGTGACGGAAAATCGTGAGTAATACAGACTTAACTGTTAGTTTTATTCATTTTCCTTTCTTATGATATATTGATTTTGATACAAAGCTAAAAGTTTTTTCTAGGATATTATCGTTTTGGGAAGAAATTGCCAGTTGTTCTTAGTTCCAGTCTATACTATGCTATCTTTTTTTATTTTTTATTTTTAAAAACAATTTAACCAATGCACTGATACCTTATCAAAAGATGTTTACAGATGATATGAATTCCTTGATTAGCTTATGCAGCAGTAGAATTTTGATCAATAATGATATACGAACTGGGTTTTTATGTATGAAAATTAAGCATTGACAATTTACACTGAGAATGAGGCATCCATCTCAGTTGCAAACAACCTTCCAATATCATATGCCTCAGTTGGATGGATGGAAATTTCTTAAAGTTTTCCTCAATATGATTTTGGTATTTAAAATATAAGTAAAATAATAAAAATAATTTTATTATTTAAAAACAACTCAATGAATTAGCATAGTTGTTGGTCACTCTCGTTCACAGTATGTGCCCATGTCGCAAGGAAAATAGGATTTCCACCATCTGTTAAAAAACTCCTTGGAGCAGTAATAATTACAGTTCTGCAAAAAGGATTCGTCTTTGGTCTAATGAGTCAGAAGAAACTCATGTCAAAGACAAAAGAAATATAAAATAATTATAATGATTACATTTTTTTGGAAAAAATAAAACCATAAAAAACTGTCTTACAACTTTCCTCAGCTTTTATAAAAAAAATGACATGAAAGAGTTCCTTGAAAGACTTATCCAAGATCACCTATTAAAATATACTGTCTAGATCATGGTATTAGATCCATAAATTGTTTTTCTCTGATCCTCTTCTTGTTTCTTTATTAACATTCATGTTCTTGTTTGCTTCAGATACTTTACACATGCTTCAGGCGAGGTCTATGTCATCTCAAAATCATTGGCTCAGTTTATTTCAATAAACAGGTGAAGTTTTCATTTGTGTGTGTTTGTAAGAATTATGTAAGTGCTTGTTTGAATTAGATTCAATTCTTTCATGATTGATTCTAATTTTCACGTTGAAAGCCAAAGCAGCAAATAGTTTGTTCCAGATTTTCAATTTTTGGATGTGATTTTAGTCTGGTAGGTATCCAAACATGAACTAAGAATGTTGTTTCAATTTGGAATGTTTACTTTGCAGTTTTATGCTCCGTACATATGTACACGATGACGTAAGCATTGGATCTTGGTTTATTGGACTGGATGTACAGCACATTGATGAAACAAAACTTTGCTGCTCCTCCTGGTTTCCAGGTAAATTTCTTGTTACCTCATGTTACGTAACCATATATTTCTATGCCTCTACTGTATTACGTAACCATATATTTCTCAGCCTCTACAATATAAATAGAGATGATTGTATCTGGTCATTAACACAATAATTCTCTGTCTTATATCTCTTCTTCCCTCTATATTTCTCGTATGGTATCCAGATCCACTATGGCTTCATCTTCGGCTGATACCACCACCTTGGCTGATACCACCACCGCCGAAAATTTTCCGCTTCCGTATCCTCATCTTTTCTTCCCCACACCTTCTCCACACCAATTAATTTGAAACTTGATGATGATAACTTTCTAATATGGAAATAGCAAGTGTTAGCCACCGTTTGTGGACTCAAGTTCCATCACTTGGATACTTCTTTCACTCCATCACAATTTTTCAATGTTAAAAATGCTACTGCACAGTATATCAATCCTACCTTCACAAATCACAAACAACAAGATTAACTACTTGTAGCTTGGCTCCTTGCGTCCATGTCTAACTCCATATTAACCAAGATGGTTGGCCTTGACTTCATCGATCAGATCTGGTCCAATCTGCATGTTTACTATGCATACCAAACAAGTAGTCCTGTCTTACATATACGCATGGAATGAATAATATTACACAAATTGGCCTAGTTGTTCTTGGCTTCATCATAAGTAACGAGTTTTTAGAGTGGAAGGGGATAAGTATAACAAACAGCGAATCCTTTTTTATTTTTTTTAAATTGAGAGATTTAACATATATGTTGGATTTAGCTATTATTTATTGTTTTCTTATTATCTTTCAGGGGCAATTTGTGTAGCAGTATGAAGTCTTTCCTCTCACAATTAGAGTGACAGAAGGATCTATAGTAACAGAAACCTGTTACTTCCTCTATCATCATTTTTGTCTTTGGTGATTTCATCCTGTTGATTCTCAGAATGCTTTGAGATATTTGCATGCTCTCAGGATGGTTTAGGTATTGAGAGAATTTGACATCATGTTTGTATGATTTTGAGAAACTGTTTCTTTTCCATTTAATTGTATAATATAAATAGTTCTTGTCCATCCTGGTTAAACCTAAACATTTTCACCATATGCTAAAAATGAAAGAAATTGGCATGACATGGCACATTATAAATTGAATTATTGAAAAGGATAACGAGAAAAAGAAAAGTTTCATAACAAATTCATTATCACTTTTAGTTCGGGTACAGTATGATATATGATTTGTTAATTAATTTAGCTGTGTGATATCCATTAACATCTAACTTGTCTAAGAATTATGTTTTGACCCTTCAGGATATCACTTCTTCATTTAACTTAAATTTATTATTATTTAAAAGTGTTTATTTTTTATTAGAAACTTAAAAAAAAAAATATTTATTTAAACTCATTCTCATCTTAACAATATACTGGATGATATTTGTTGAATCAAATTTGTTAACAAAATGATTTTAGCTTTAAATATAACTAAGTTATAGGATTTTAAAAACAAATAAATATTATAATTTACATTTTATTATGTATATTTGAAGATAAATAATATTAATTTAAATTCAATACTATTTTATACCACATATATCCTCTTAATTTAAAATATAATTTAAATATATATTTTAAAATACAACAAGTTTAACTTTTAAAACATATACTCCTTAAAATTAATTTAAAATAATTGACTTGTAATTCCATTACATAGGGATAGGGAGTGGATAACTGAAATATGAAGAATAATATCTGGAAGTAAAAAATTTGCATACAAATTAATTATATTTAATGTTAAAATTAATATATTATTTAAAAGTAGACATACAACACTTTTGAAAAACTCACTCATAATGAATTATATTTAAATTCTATTTTGAATTGAGAGAATATAAAAATTTATATATTTATATTAAAAATCATAATTATGCATAATTTATTCTAATTTTGTTTATTGACAATAGAATTGTAATAGAAATCACTAATAACTAATTATAATAGCTAATCACTTTTCATCACAAAATTAATTATGGACAACTTGTGTATTCTATCTATCTATATATTAAAAATATTTTTTATATTAATTCTTTTCTTAAATAAGGAGTGAGAAAAGAAAAAAAAAACATAAAATAAGTAGTGGGTTAAGTTTATCAAAGTCAAGAGAGTGAAAAAAAGAAAAATGGATGTAAAGTTTGTGATGTAACTGATTGTATAGGAAATATTTGTGTATTAAAATATAAATATATCAAATGTTGAGAAATGTTTGAATATTTATTATCTTCTAGTTTGAGTTAAATAATTTTTCTTGTGTTTCTATGTGCATCTATAAGGAATTAGTTTATTATTTTACATAAAAGTGTTTCTGGTGCGTCTTAATTTGATCTTTGGTTAAGAATACACTGAAATCAAACATAATTTGATTTGGTTCATTTTGAAAATAAATATTAATTTTTTCATTTGGTTATTATTATATTTGCATTCCTATTCAGTTTTTTATTAATGTATGTATTCGATTTTATTGTTCGACTTAAATTTTATATGGTGATAATGAAATAATTTTATTATCTGTTTGACTATAATTAAACATTTGATTTTTTTTAATATTGTATATAATATTAAAATATTTATTTATATCTATTAACAATTTTCTACTTCTTTTAATTCTACTATTAAATGAATTAGAGTAAAATATAAAGGTATAATAAGAATTTATGCTTTTACAACCAAGAAAAAATAAATAACAAATGTGATTTTATTAAATTTATAACAAACTTCCTGTACACATATCTAAAATATTACACTAAATTTAAAATATAAACATTAAAATCAATTATTACATATTTTTTTCTTTTAGTAATTTTTTTATTTGCTTTAATATTTTGGCATTGTTCTTCTCAATATCAATGATATAACTTTCACATTACATCATTTATATATTAAAGGTAATATGGTACTCTTTGGTTATAAATTTATAGACATCAACTACATTAATATTTTACTTTTACACTTACACTCAGCATTTCTTTTGAGTGAAACAAACAAGAAGTAATATAATATTATTTAAATAATTAATATCAGTTGAAAATGTCATGTTTGATATAAACAGCATGATTTTGAAAACATATATGTAGTTTTTTTATTCTTATTTTAGAATAACAAAAATTATGATTTTTAATTCATGAGAAGGGTGATAGATTCCAATTCATTATGTCTCTGTAGAGAAAGAAGACCCTGAGAGTTCAGTTACATTTTTTTCTTTTCAAGTTAGTTAGTTAAAGTTTTAGTTTCAGAGTTCTCAGAAAATAATATAAAGTGTCATCCCAACCCCATGACTCTTCACCCTTTTCCGTCACTTCAGTGTTCCTTGTTCGCTCACTCACACATAGATAGATAATAGAGTGATAGATAATAGAGTTTCTTGTTTCATCAAGAAATTGGAGATGAAGACTTCTGGTTCTTCTTCTAGAGCAGGTGAAGGATCACCGTCACGTAAAGGATCACCATCATCACCAGCAAAAAGCGACAAGAACCCTCTTCAACGTGGAGTTGTTGAAATCTTCAAGGACAGGAATGGAATACCCCAAATCCTTCTCCAACACAGCGGCGAAGCTTCTGCAACAGTTAGTTTGCTAGGAGCTCAGGTTCTTTCTTGGAGAACAAAAACAAATGGAGAGCTACTCTTCTTAAGCAAGAAAGTACTTATCCCATCATTCTTTTATTTATCTTTTTCATGCATTGATCAAGAAATGTAGTTTTTATTTCAAGAAATGTGTTAGCTAGTTATTCTTCTGTTTATTAATCTTGAATTGATTTTTTGAACTCTTCAATTTATTAGTTTTCTTTTTTCTTTTAACAGGCAATCTTTGATCCTCCCAAAGCTGTGAGGGGAGGCATTCCAATCTGTTTTCCACAAGTATAATTATTTTTTTTATAAATTTTAATCAATATTGCACAATGCCGCATTAAAGGTAGATAATGGAAAAAATTGGTGTAATTTTTGTGTAGTTCGGAGACAGGGGAACACTGGAGCAACATGGATTTGCCAGAAACAGAATGTGGGTTATCGATAAACCTCCTCCACCCCTTCCTGGTGATTTCAGTGCAAAAGTGTACACTGATTTGTTGCTCAAACCATCTCCAGAAGATGCCAGAATATGGCCACATAGGTACCAAAATGTATATTTATCATTTAATCATCTTCTCTTTACTTTCATAACATAACTATAATTTTACATTCTTTAATATAATCACACTTACATATAAAGAACTTCCTTGATTTTGGGAACAGGAATGTGTGAGAATTATTGAAAAGCCTAATGAATTTTGTGAAATCAACAACCAGATCAGTTTTTTTTTTTTTTTTTTTTAATATTTTTTTTTTAATTTCTAAGTTCCGAATATCATTTTATTTTATATTATCCCATTCAGCTTCGAGTTTCGCATAAGGATTAGCAGATGGCATTCTGAATTTGACATCACGCATCAGAAATGTTGATAGCAAAAGTTTCAGTTTCATACATATTTGTCCGTCTCAGATATTAGGTCTGTATAATTTGTAAATATTTCTGAGCATTATTTTGATAAATTTATCTCTAAAGACTTCCAAAACAGAGATGAAATGAAATAAATTATCTTAAGTTAATTTGTGGGCTTGTAAAATAATTTATTTAAATTTTTTCTTTTTAAGTTATGCCTGAGTTAATTTTATGAAGAAGTTTATTTCATTTTTTTTAAATATGATTTTATTATTTCTTACTTTGTTTTTCCTTGTGGACCTTAAGAAGAAATATATACAAGCAAACCCAAAGACTGATGTTAAAAAGAAGAATTAATGACTATGTAGTGAGTTGGTAGTTAAACATAACCCACCATTGTTAATTAATTGTTGACAGTGAAGTGAGGATAGAAGGGTTGGAAACTCAATACTACCTGGACAACCTACTGCAGAGGGCAACGTTTCACAGAACAGGGAAGTGCTTTGACATTTGAATCAAGACAATTCTGATAGTCTTTTTTTTTTTTTTCAAGTTATAGTTACTCTGTTTAGACCCAAGATTTAATCAGTTTGTAAATGTTATTGTCTCCATGTTATAGGTTGATCGGATCTACCTTGATTCTAACACTATAATAGCTGTTCTGGATCATCAAAAGAAGAGAACATTTGTGATAAGAAAGGATGGACTCCCGGATATTGGTGAGTTTCCTTGTAATAAAGAAGTAATATTGATGACTTGTGTCATTTTCTTATCCAAACAAATAATTCATATCACATTTTGTTATTCAACAGTTGTCTGGAATCCTTGGGAGGAAGAATCCAAGTCCATAGCAGATTTAGGAAATGAAGAATACAAGCAAATGCTCTGTGTGGATGGTGCAGCAGTTGAAACACCAATAATTCTGAAACCTGGTGAAGAATGGAAAGGCCGCTTAGAACTCTCACTTCTTCAATCTTCTTGATCATCTGCTGTGAATGTTTGATGTGCAGACTGAAAGCAATACTAACAATAAGACTACTGAGCGTTCTTTTTAGCAAGCGGTAGTTAGTGTAAATACTGTAATAGTACAAGTCACAAGCACAGCATGATGTATGTAAATAAATGGAGAACACAAATGAAATTTTTTTGATAAAGGTGAATTGAAACAGCTGAATTAGGTGTATAATGTGAATTTTTGATGACTTGAGAATCAGTTAGCGACTTTGTAATGTGTCTATCCCTACTTTGTCAAGTTACACTGTTTTCATATAATTCATTCTTAACATGTATTTGAACATTTTTTAATTAACTGTCAAGTTATGCTTTATCTCAAGTAAACCTTACAAATTATTTGTATAAACAAGACATTTTCCCAAGAATCTCTCTTAATTTGTTTTTAGGTATCTATTTATAAAAAATATTTGATGAAATTCAATTATATTTATGGTTGATTTTACGTTAAACATTAAAATTAAAGTAATAAATATTTATTTTTATTTTTAACGCACTCGAAAGAATCAGAACCAATTCTAATAGTTATATCCAAACCCACATTATACATAAAGCATAACCTAATATCATCCTAATGGGCCTACTTTCCCTAGAGTTAAACAGTGGAAAATATTCATAAAATATCACAGAATTTAAGTTAATGTTATGATTATAAAAATATTTTAAGTGTGAATTTGAACATCTTTAAGAAATATGAATAAAAATAGTTTATAAAAGGTAATTTATTTTACAAGAGATATCAGTAAATAGATCTGCTGAGATTCATTTACAATAACTTAGATTTGGAACAAAACAGTTAAAAACAGCCCATATCCAGTACAGTTTTGTTTTGAGTCTTTTCACAGAAAGACGTCTCTGGCAATGACAACTTAGATTTCCATTGCATTCACTGTGAGCTCAGCATTGGATGCCATACCTTTTACCAATCATGAATCATAACTAGTAAGTTTTTTTCTCTCTCATTTTCGGTTCACCCCCTTTTGGAAATGCAATGCCTCTAAAGGATAACTTTGGAGGAAGACAAAACAAAAAGTAAACCACATCTCTCCATAATGCTGCCTCCTACTTCCTTTTCACTCTAATAAAGATTACTGTTTTCTTTACAAAATAATAATACTAGCCCTTTTACCCTTTCTGTCATTCACAAAGAGAAAAAAAAATTAAAATTGGCACCTCATTTGACTTAAGGAAACACAACCTGGCAGTATCTGCAGGCACACTCTTCAATGCAAGTTTCTCAGTGTCCGTCTGATCTCCTTCTTTTCCCTCTCTTTTTTTTTTTTATGACATTTTCGTTTGGAAGTAAGTTGTTGGTGTCTTTGTTTGACAGAAGTATAGCAGTGGTGGTTGGTCCGACCTGGTTTCCTGCCGGAAAATGCAACGCATTCTGTGTTTGGTCTCTTTGCTTTCTCTCATTCTTTTCCGACCCAATGCAGAACCCACAGAGGACAAGCAAGCACTGCTTCATTTGGTGGAAAAACTGGCTCCTTCACGATCCCTCAATTGGAACACAACCACTTCTCCTTGCACCTCTTGGACGGGTGTAACCTGCAACTCTGACAACTCACGAGTCATAGCCATTCACTTGCCTGGCTTCGGCTTTCACGGAACCATTCCTCCCAACACGTTAAGCCGCGTCACCTGCTTGCAAACTCTCAGTCTCAGATCTAACTCCATAACTGGTCCTCTCCCTTCTGATTTCTCCAACCTCTCAAACCTTTCCTTTCTCTACCTTCAGTTCAACAATTTCTCTGGTCCCTTACCCGACTTCTCTGCCTCGAGAAACCTCTCTGTTCTCGACCTCTCCAATAACTGTTTCACTGGCACCATTCCTCTCTCCCTCTCCCATTTGACTCACCTAACTGCCATCAACCTTGCCAATAACTCGCTTTCAGGCCAAATCCCTCTCTTTCTCCGCAGGTTTCCTAACTCTGCTTTCGTAGGCAACAATGTCTCTCTCCAAACAATTTCACATTCCAAATCTGCCAAACACGGTGAAAAGACACTGTTTTTGGTTGTTGTTGCTGCTGCTTCTTCTGTTGCTCTTGCAACTTTCCTTGTTTTTATCTTTGTGTGCTGGTCCAGAAAGAAGAAAAGGGATTCCTTTGCTAGGAAGTTGCAGAAGGGAGATATGTCTCCGGAAAGAGTAGTTTCGAGGGACCTTGATGTGAATAATAAAATCTTTTTCTTTGAGGGTTGTAGCTATGCGTTTGACTTGGAGGACTTGTTGAGGGCTTCGGCTGAGGTACTGGGAAAGGGGACGTTTGGTGCTGCATATAAGGCTGCGTTAGAGGATGCTACCACTGTTGTTGTGAAGAGGTTGAAGGAAGTGGCTGTTGGAAAGAGGGACTTTGAGCAGCACATGGAGGTTGTCGGGAATCTGAAACATGAGAATGTGGTTCAGCTGAAGGGGTATTACTATTCCAAAGACGAGAAACTTATGGTCTATGATTACTACACTCAAGGGAGTCTCTCTGCTTTGTTGCATGGTATGTACCTTAATTTTGTTTCCCTACATTTTCAAGTTAATGTCCATGCTCACCTGTGTAGAATCTTTAGCTTTTGGGGTACTTGGTGGTTGTTGAATCTTAGGTTTTGACTCAAAGGAAAGACTCCCTGCATGTTTGGTATGTTAAACAAGTTAAAAATTGGTCTATGGATAAACTTCATCTCTGTCTCAACTCAGCCCTAGATTGCGAAATTGAATGGATAGCACAAGATTTGAAGTTTGAAATATAGTTTTTGATTGTACTCATGTTCTAAAGCCAAACAGATCTTGGCTTTCACTTTATGGTCCAGGTCACTATGGTAGTCCAATTTCCACTTCCACATTGTTGTTTATTCCTTGTTGTAAATTGAAAATCTTACCGTTGGTGGTGTATGCTTAAATAAGTGTTTATATATGAACAATTCTTATTTGAAACTCTTGTTTTGCTATTGAGATAAAGATGACAGTATATTGTTACATTTACTGTGACTGATATATAATGCTTTCTGAGTTTTTCAGGTAAAAGAGGAGAGGATAGGGTGTCTTTAGATTGGGAGAGTCGAATGAAAATTGCTTTGGGTGCTGCAAGAGGCCTTACACGCATCCATTGCGAGAATGGGGGAAAGCTTGTGCATGGAAATATCAGATCCTCAAATATCTTTGTGAATACTAAACAATATGGTTGTATATCTGATCTTGGCCTGGCAACCATTATGAGTTCAGTTGCCATACCCATCTCACGAGCCGCTGGTTACAGAGCACCTGAAGTTACAGACACCAGGAAAGCAACGCAACCTGCTGATGTTTACAGCTTTGGTGTGGTGTTACTAGAACTTCTCACTGGAAAATCTCCTGTGTACACAACTGGTGGCGATGAGATTGTGCACTTGGTGAGATGGGTTCATTCTGTTGTGAGAGAGGAGTGGACAGCAGAAGTGTTTGACTTGGAGTTGATCAGATATCCCAACATAGAGGAAGAGATGGTGGAAATGTTACAGATAGCCATGTCATGTGTAGTGAGGGTTTCTGATCAGAGGCCTAAGATGTCGGAAGTTGTAAAAATGATAGAAAATGTGAGGCAGCTTGATGTAGTAGTGAATCAGCAACCATCATCTGAGAACCAAACCAAATGTGCTACACAAACCCCTTTAACCACTTAGCATCAATTCTATCCCTACACCTAAAAAGGAATCAATGATATGCCTCTATTTGATTTTAGTGTATCTGAAAATGTTTTGCTCCAAATTCTGAACATGAGCATGCATGGTTCTTTTCACTACTTTTTCCTGGCAATTCTTGTTCAGCACATTTGCTACTATCAGAAAAAAAAAAAAAGGCAAACTAATTTAACTGATTTCTATATGATGATAGTGCAATCCGGTGGTTGCTTGTCTTTCTAGCTGCTAACTTATATAAAACATCTCATTTGTTTCCTTGTGCTTGTGTTTTAGCTTTGTGTCTGGAAACTGCTCTTGTTTGTTTGATTCACTGTGTCATCTTCGTCAATCATGGAATCTGTGATTTTCCATTTTGACATTATATCACTTGATGAACATTTTCCCATGGAGGCTTCAGAATTGTCCTTTCGCTCGCGAATCCAGCAATGCAATTATTTATTTATTTTACTGCAAGAAGCCAATTCTTTCTTTGAAGTGGTTTTGTAGGGGGGTTGTGTCCAATAAGTGACAACTTTCGAACTGAAGAAAGCAATGGACCTTCAACTTATCAATTGGGCCTGAGCCTTTCTCTCGCCTGGCCCAAAGAAGAAAAGTTTCGATTTTTTTTCTATTTGTACCTCACCACAAATCAGAGGTCACAGAAAGAAAACCTCAAAACACAAAGTTGCTAACTAATCCAGCAGTCCATTTAATTTTTTTGTTTAGGTGGAATAATATATAATATAGAAAAAATTATCTACCTGTACACTTATTAGAAATGTTGTTTTTAAGTTTATTTAATTTTTTATTTTAAAAATAAAGAAGTGTATTATTTAAACTACCCGATTGTATTTACTGAGAAAGAGCCAATATTTATTTACACGTAAGAGTTCTCTTAACATAATATTAAATATGGTTTAATCGTTTAAAATTTCTTTTATAAATAAATCTATCAAACGTAAATTTTTTATCAATAATCATTTAATAAGTAACTTGGTAGCAGTTTAGTATCTGAAAAAAATACAAAAAGAAATCTAATTTCTAAAATGTATAAAAACATACAAATTAATCTACAAAACATTACAACTTAATGACAATTTAAAGTATACTCTGTAATATCAAATTAGTTCTTAAATATTGTAACTCAATGATAGAATAGTCCAAAAAATCTTGACATGTCGTAATTTGACACTTTTTACCTAGATACTAAATAGGTATTTCGTTATTTCATATATCAAATTCACATATCCCAAGCTTTTTTTTTTTTCTTTCTTTCATGTCTGAGTCGAAAAAGAATGTTCAGAAAAAATGAAATCCAAAGAAACACATGAGAGCAATCTCCCAAAAAAAGAAACAGGAATGTAAGGGGATTCCTTTACGTAATTAATTCAAATACTTTATATGTATTAAGTAGTTATTCGAACTCAAGTTTAGAATCAATTAGGGTTTATTGTCTTCTAAAATTATGATATAAAATATTAATGTGTTAAGTTACACATTTTATTCAGATTTAATGTTCCAAAAGTGTTGAAGAGGAGTAGATCCATGCCACGATATTTTTTATTGTTGTTGAGGTTGTTGAATTTTTGGTAAAGGCTTATAATGTCCAATGCAGAGATTTAGGTAAAACATTTCTATGTACATTTAAAACAGCATATCTGAAATGATAGTAGTATTTAAATATTTGATCACGTGATAGAATAATATAATTTAAAACCAAAATAAAGTAATGAAGTAATGAGTGGAGGGGGAAAAGTAGAGGATATCTTCTCCTCACACTTGTTTTATGTATTGGCCTGCCACTTTCCATTTGACCAAAAGAAAACAGTGTCTCAATTTTTTTAGTAGTATGTAGTTACACTAAATTTTCAAATAAAGAACCTTTTGGCAATATTTAATTTGGGAACAATGAAGATAAAGTGGGTTTATATTAAAATGTATTTTGGTAATTACACGTTGAAGATGAATTTTAACGAAAGTATGAAAATGAATGTGGTGTGGTGGTGGCACTAGATTGCAGCTCCAACTAAGGGTGTTTGGTACAATTGTAGCAGAAGGTGCACATGGTCCCTCACCGCACCGCACCACAAACATTTATTAAGTTCGCTCGCTAATGGACACCTTATGCCGCCCCACTCGTCACGTGCCCCTCTTCCTTCTTACATTTACTATACGATTAAAGAGGTTGAAAATAAATATATATATATATATATAATAAAATTCAAATAGATTTATTTGACCTTGTAATAACATTTCTAAAAATATGAAATGGAATAATGATTATACTAGCAATGAGCATATTTTTAAAATATTTGATAATGGCATCAAATGAAAAAGGGAGAAGGAATTTAATAAATGAGATCTTCTCTTTTAATAGAACAAGAAAATAATAATTAAACAACTAACTTGAAAGTTCTAACCTTGAGTCTGGAATAACTTTGAACTAAAATAGTACAAACAAACAGTAGAATTATTGTGGTCAGGTGGAGACAAAGGCGGTGAGAACGAGTGCCATTCAAAAACAGTGTCCGATTCTCAAATTTCTATATAAATTTCTATATAATAACGTGTGCTCTACCATAGTTTCGGGGAATTTCAATTTGATGAAAAAATAAGCAAGTTTCAAATATGGATTATAAAAGTACATCAATTTTTACTAATTTTTTTTTACAAATACATATTTAAACGGACCAATCCACTAGTATACTTATTAAACTAATCATATATTATGTTTGTTTATTGGTGATAAAAAAATAAACAATTAAGATTTGATTGGTCTTAAAATCATATAACTAATTTATTTAAGCTTCAGTTCAAAACGTGTCGGTATTTATACTACTTTTTACTGTATAGTAAATGTGAGAGATCGGTTCTAGGTCTATTTCTTTTCAATTCCTTCATATTTCTTATTCTGATCGAATTTCCAAACACGCAAAACTTTGCATGTGTTCCCTTTCTTTCTCTCTAACTCTATCATCTCACTCCAAATCTGATTTTATTTTTTATTCTATTATAATCAGGTCATGTCCTCGAGAAGGTAGAGAATTAAGTGAGGGATTTTTCATATTAAATCTTTAAATATTTAAATAAGTAAGATCTTTTTACTTTATAATAAATTTGATTTTGAGCAAAAACTTTGATGATTATCAACTAAGCCTTAGATTTTTATCATTTGAGTTTTGATTTTGTGAATATAAATTGTAAGTGCTTACTTTAAACTTGGTTTTTATTGTCTTTTTCTTTTCTTTTAGATTAATTAATTTGAGGTAATGAAAATTAATTTATCTATTTAGTTTTTGGTTTTATTGACATTTGATTTGAATATAAGAAGTGGTATTGGACGAGGTGCTGTAAATGAAAATGTATAATAAAACATTGTTACCATTGCATATTGTGTTATCTTGGTTTTGAATGATAATATTATCTAAAATTAAAACATAATATACTTCCTTGTCTAGTATATTGAGAATGATTAGTTATGATATATTTGATTTTGAATTTGGAAATGGTTATTAACTATACAAAATAGTTATTTAATAGTGTTTTTTTTTATGAAATTGTTAGTGAAATGTTTTGGATTGATTTTATATATTGTAGAATTTTGTTTACATTTTGTAGATTTTTAATTTTCGGGGAATTTTCATTCATGTAAAATATTATTGCTTAAATGAATATAACACAAAAAACATGATTTGTTTTGTGAACTTTTATCGTTTGAGTTATAAATCTTGTTCAAGTTAGAAATTCTTACTAAGATGCAAATATTCACTAAAGTAAAAGTATTTTTCTCAAACGATAAATAGACGAAGAACAAATCCATGTTGTTGGTGAATTATCACCCAAGCTATAAGTCTAGCTAAATGCTATGCATGGGTGTATATAAGAATATTATTGTGTAATGATAATCTACATGTATGTGATTATAAGTGTAAAGTTTGTGTAATATATAAATTAGTTACAATATGAGTGGAACATCTTAGATTTAATCCACCACTTCAGAATATATTCGTGAGTATTAAAGGAACATATAATATAATAAACATCTATTTGTTTTACTTACTTACATAGGTGATAAATTAAGTAAGAGAAAATTATTCCTTTCACACAATTACATATATGTTGATGAACAAATGAATTTTATTAAACTTTTGACTGTTAAATTTATTATTGATTTAAGTATTGTATTGATTGAGATGCAGAATTATATAGTAAAACATATGTAATACATGTATTTTGAAATATGTTCCTTGATGATTTAATTTTCATTGATATGTTTGAAATATAAATAGAATTGCTTTAATTACATTGGTTGACCCTATTTTGTATTTTATTACAATTTTCAACTGTAATTTTATTCTATATATAAAAAAAAATGTGATCCAATTAGATGCAAGAAGAAAGAACAATGCAAGACAAAAATGATAGTAAGTTTATTTTGCAGCTATGATGTATATAATTTGATAATATGTATTTTGATTAAAGAATAAGCTGGTCAGTAAATCCTATACTGAATAAAGCATTATAATACCTTTAACTTTTTAAGTAATTTTTAGTAGTAGTATATTTTACAATATGCATGTAAAACGTATGATATATTTCTCTTGTGGTTGTTACCGTATATGTATAATTTGTTTACTTTTGAGACATATTAAATGCTATGAGCTAAGTTCATATTTTTTTTATTTGATTCAAGCAGTTATTTGGGTGTTGTAAATTCAATTCAGAAGACAATTTTGAAATTATTTTTAATATTAATGAAACATATTTTTACATTAATTTCAATTGTCTCAATCTCTTGCAAGTAATGTACGTATTGATTTAATTTTTAGGTCAAATTAAAATTTTCATTTTCTTTAATTTTACATCCGCCATTACTTTTCTTGCTTTTTGTTTTCATTTTAATTTCTATATTTTAAAAATATTTTATTTTTTATAAATATTTAATCTAACCAACGTTTTATTTATTTAATTTTAATATATTTTTTATTATGCATATGAATAGCCTGAAGGAAGGTTTTCAAACTCTTTTTTTATGTATAAGATAAAGCAAGACTTCTGACAAATTTAAGATATGCTAATCTATTTCACTTAAAAAACTATTCAACTTATAAAATATACACAATTAACGACATTTCTTTTTAAGAAAATAACCTTTTTTATAAAAACAATTACTCCCTCTATTGATAAGCATGTTTTATAGCCTTCTTGATGTTCTACGGCTCTCAAGTCTTATAATTTTGGACCAAATATACCATTTGTAAATAATGTTAAATATTTATTAACACTGAATTAGACATAAAGTGTCAAAGAAAAGATGGAGTAATAAAAAAAACAGTTTATATTTTTTTTGTAAATGGAATATTCAAGTTAAAACTTCAAACAACAAATTATATTGGCATCTCACCAAGTTATACGCTATATATTATCATACCTCCATTTTTTTTTTTCACTTCGCAAATAAATTCTGAAATGTATAATGTGGTGACGTTTACATCCCTAGGGGGATAATTTTCATAATGTAAAATTATCACTATTGATTTTAATAGATATTACGATATTGTATGTTTATCGTTTCTTAATATTAAAATATTTGAATATGCATATATATATATATATATATATATATTAACTAATTAATTTCTAAAATATTAATGTTTTAACATTTAATTCCAAGTCAATAGAATTTGATATATGAATTGAATTTCAAATTCAATTTATGAAACAAGTTATGTTAAAAATATTATTGAAATTTATATTTTGATTGTATAACTTATTTAAGATTGTATTTTTAGAAAAAATAATAATTTAATTTTTACTAATATTTTATGATAGAATTTTACATATAGGTTAAAATGGAAGTACTGAGTATAAATAACATTGGAAAATGGATGAGAATTAGTGGGAATAAGGAAGTGAGAAAGATCATGTTACAATGGTGTAATGATAATAAGTAAAAACAAAGCACATATTGGCCACAGTGCCCTCTGAGTTTCCATATGAATGTGGTTAAACTCCAAAAAGACAACAATTACCTGAGCTTCTCTGCATTTTGTGGCTCAATGCATGCATCAAAATATGAAATCCCTTGGACTATGAGCTCAACCCAGTCTTTATCTCTAACGGTAATACTTACTCATTTCCCAACCACCATTGCTGCTAACAAAAACTCCACCAACACAATAAAATACTCATTCTAACTTTTCAGACTATTTTGGAGAAATAATATTAATTACTCACAAGATTTTGTTTTTAGTTAATTTTTAAATATAGGGAAGAGTCTTATAAATGAAGAGAGAAAGAGAATTAAGTATTATTTTTCAAAAACAAAAACACTTTTTCAATTTGTTTAACAAGTGCAGAGACATATGACCAGTGCCGTCTTCCTTAAAAAATCTTGTTCCCTTGCTGCGTGCTTGTTAATGTTACGTTTTCCGATAATTTTTATGTCAAAAGTTCTCGTACAGCTTTTCATGGCGTTGGAAGTGGCTATGAAATCAGAAAGTCATATAGTATATATACTTCTTTTCGTTTAAAGTGAATATTAAATATTCACAAGTTTAAAAAAACATTTTATTATTTTAATAATACTTTCTTCTTTGTAGTGCTGAATGTTTTCGAAATATCCACTGCACTTCAAAAATAATTAATAATAAAAGAAGCTGGATTGCGTTTTTTTTTTTTTTTATTTTTTT
>Ga0209489_100305_pt1 | contig 86320 bp, 37 predicted proteins | sample SiratrowhiteBW_FD_187527 | JGI IMG/M metagenome (GOLD analysis project Ga0209489, IMG submission 187527) | Root nodule microbial communities of legume samples collected from California, USA - Siratro white BW (SPAdes) (version 2) | ecosystem: Host-associated > Plants > Roots > Nodule | place...
TTTTTTTTTTTTTTTCATAATTAGCTTTGCAATATTCTAATAATGCAAATTCCGAAATTTGATTTCAGTAAGCTAAATAACATGAAGAAAGGGTTCACGCATGGAGAGGCATCCCCTATTTGTGATAAAATTGTATTTGAGAAGGTAGTAAAATTTATAAATTTGACCTCCCAGGCCACTCAGTATTACAGGATTTTTATTCCTAATCATGATTTTACTACCTGATCAGGTAAAGCAGGGTTTAGGAGGTAGAGTTCGTCTTATTTTGTCTGGAGCAGCACCGTTATCTGCACATGTGGAAGCTTACTTACGGGTGGTGACTTGTTCTCATGTTTTACAAGGATATGGTATGTTCTTTTTTAAATATGAAAATCAAACTTATACCATGCTATAATTTTTTTAAAAAAATGTTATTAATTTGATTTCCATGTGATGGTGACACAAACAACGTATGCTCTTGGTTGAAATTATTTTTTTTTTCAAAGAAAATAGTGGTATTTTATTTTTAACTGAGGATTACATATCTTATAATATTTTAAGGAGTGTTTGTCACAGTTCAAAATAAAACTAGGTAGAATGGCGCCAGTTTTAAAATTGTTCCCTTGTTGTAATCAAGTAAAATTTGAGAAAGCAGATAGTATATGATAGCGTAGCAAGGGAATTCGAAAGAAAATCCAAAATTGGTTTAAAAACTAAATGTATATTTTTAAACGAAGAGTTTCCTTCTTTACCATTTAGTTCATTTGATATTTAACTTGTAAATGTTGACAGATTTACTTTAAATGAATTTAAATTACGTAAAAATTTCTTACTACTTTCAATTCAAAACATTTATAGCCATTTTATATTTGTCAAATAGCTATTAAAGTTGCATTTTTGAATTCGTTAATAACATGGTTTATTTACTTGGTGCTCCTTTTAACATGAGAATAGGCCTGACTGAAACCTGCGCGGGAACCTTTGTCTCACTACCAAATGAAATGGAAATGCTTGGAACAGTGGGCCCTCCTGTACCAAATGTTGATGTGTGCCTTGAATCTGTTCCTGAAATGGGATATGATGCCCTAGCAAGCACACCAAGAGGAGAAATTTGTGTAAAGGGTAAAACCTTGTTTTCAGGGTACTACAAACGGGAAGACCTCACCAAAGAGGTTCTGATCGATGAATGGTTCCATACAGGTTATTTTATTGTGTTATTCAAAATTGAGGTTTATAGATAGTTTCTTATATTAGCTAGGTTACAGTTCTTTTATTCACGAATGATACATTCAACAGGGGATATCGGAGAGTGGCAACCTAATGGAAGCATGAAAATTATTGATAGGAAAAAGAATATATTTAAACTTTCACAAGGAGAATATGTTGCTGTCGAAAACTTGGAGAACATTTATGGTCAAGTTTCATCTATTGAATCTGTAAGTCCTGAGAACCGTATTCCTTCCGATGGTTTTGCTGTCCTAATTTGTAGCGAATTTATTGCTGATATCCAGTTCGAAAAATATGTAGAAGATTAGCAAATGTTACTCATATACTACTAGAGCTGATCACCTCAGTGGGGTATGATAGAATTACAAAACTTTTTGAACAATCGTGGCCAACTAACCTTCTCTCAAGTTTGATATTTTTCTTTCATCAGTAAACACATTCAAATTGCATTAGCTTCTTGCTAGATTTTCTTTGACAGTAAAAAAAATTTCACATCATCAAGTACCCTTCTATGTTGACCATAGTCCCATGTTCCCTGGTATTGATGCTTGTTGATCTATATTTGTGTCCACATTCTGTAGTTCGGTATGATAAAGAGACAAGACAAGTCCTGGGGCATGTATCTTTACTATTATTTGTTCTAACATACGGACATATAAATGAATAATGATGTCAAAAGTTTTAGTCCAGTGCAAAAAAGAAACAAGGTTAGCTTCGTTGAATGAGATGAAAATGTTCTATTCCGTGAAGATATAAAATTTTTGTCTTCTATTTCAGATATGGGTTTACGGAAACAGTTTCGAGGCCTTCCTTGTTGCCGTTGTTAATCCCAGAAAGGAAGCACTTGAACAATGGGCACAAGAAAATGGTATATCCATGGACTTCAATTCTCTTTGTGAAGATGCTAGAGCAAAAAGTTACATACTTGAAGAGCTCTCAAAGATTGGAAAGGCAAAGAAGGTATTCTTTTTATTTAGTTCACTTTTCTTATCATATCTAAATTGTTATATTTGGAGTATCTGTGTGTATGATAAAATTTCACATCAATTTAAAGTTGTTTTGTACAACTATCGAGATTCTTTAAAATTCACATACACGGTATATTTTTCAAATATAAGAAAATAACTATTGTTAGGTAGTAATAATATTTAACAAGAAATATTTTGTTTGGTCTAGCACTTGTTTTAAATGATCTTGTCTTACGTGTAAAATGTCCTGAAGTTATGTGGGATGGTGAAATGTGTATTTGGCAGTTGAAAGGTTTCGAGTTTATAAAGGCAGTTCATCTTGACCCGATTCCATTTGACATGGAACGTGACCTTATCACTCCAACATATAAGAAGAAGAGACCACAGTTGCTCAAATTTTATCAGGTACAAGTTGTCAAATTCTCGGGATTTATTTTCACTTCATATTGAATAGAATTGGTCTTAAAGTGGAACAGCCTTCATAAATTGAAGGTTATCCCCCCTCCTTATCTTCCTTTCTTTACTCATAACCACACTCACAATGCTTCTGCTCAGATGTTTGTTCATAGTTATTATGTACAAGCAGATTTGAAATCTGACACAGCATACCGTAGCTGAATCCTACGGAATTTTGAATGTGTTGTGCGTCTGTTTAAATAAGCACACAAATGCGTATTCAATACATGCCTGCTGGTGTATCTGTGTAGGCCTTCTGTGGAAGCGAATAGGTCCTTTAAATTGAATGCTTAGCCTAGAGTTAGTTGCCAGCGTGAATTTGTGTTACAGCTGTTATTTCAAATGCAGTTTTATAGCACACCTTTTAATCTTTGGTTTCGGAGTCAAAACAGTTTACCTTCACAGGGCTCTGCAATTTAGTTTTGGGACAGGGATGGGATAGGGGAGGGTCATAAAATTACTGACCGCGGCATTTTTATTTGTGCGCAGAATGTTATTGACAACATGTATAAGAGTGGAAAGTAAGCCGTGCCTCAGACGTGCTTTGGGAGTTAATGTCTGCAAGTTATTCTCTTCCTTCTATTGTTTTCCTTAGGTGACTGTATATACTATGAATATACGGATACCTCAATAGTATAAATAAATGTATTTCTATTTATAATTTCTTTATACCCATAGATTTTTATTTTTTTTTTTCTGGACGTGTACTTACTTTTGGGTATCCACGCATCTTTTTACGTATACGGTGATTCATTTACAAATGGCTGATAACATGCTATGTGTAGCTTTTTGTTCAACTGGACACGAAATATTTAACTATTTTATTCAAATTATTGGTTTGGTTTGACTATTGTTTTGCAGCACATTTTTTAGTTTGCCACTATTTCCTCCATATGTCGAGAGAATGACATTTAACTCAGTATTTAATAAAATCTTATAAAATAAATAATTAAACATTTCATCAATATATTAAATAATAACATTCCTGGTTATAAAAATATGAATGATTTAGGAAAATGTGATATAATTCCTAAATCAAACGTCCTATAAAATGAGATATGAAGCTTCTCGAGAAACTAAGGAGACTTTGGAGATTTGTGTCTTTGCATACCCATGAAACTGTAGCTATGAATAAGTGGCGCCAGATTAAACAGCCACGTTATGGTCATGCTAACTTCGATCTCCATCCTTTTATTTATCTTTTTCCAAAGCAATTCCCAGTTTTTGGATCACATTCACATCCCTTAAACCAGACAGACAAGCATCCTTCTGTCTACGCCGCCCATAGTTTTTTTTTTCTTTTCTCCACAGTACACCCCTTCCCCCTCTCTTTCCCTCCACTATTCAGGTTATAAGTCTTTATGCAATTAATCTATATTTCCTTTTTGTCGCAAATTCCCATACATGATTGTTATCATCGGCTGGTTCAATGAACTGGCTAATTTCTAAAAATAATATATTTTAAACAACTCAGGTGTCGGTTATTTTTTTTTATACAATTATTTATAAGAAAAAATAAAAAATATCTAAACTAAAAAACTAACGTATAATAATGGAGACTCTTTAATATTAAATTCTTCAAAAAATTACTTTAGTTTCAAAAATAAAATAATTTTTGTTAAGGAAAAATTATACATCTATTCTGTTACAAGTATTTGCGAAAATTTAAACCCTAAAAGACAAATTTTTAATAAATAAACAAATAAGCTTAAGCTAGCCATAAAGAACTAATAATTATATAGTAATAATGTAAAATAAATAAAAAACGTTAACATACTTTATCGTAACGGTGATTCGATATAAGCAATCGTATCCGTTCACGTTGTACTTGTATAATCCAACTTGGAAGCACACGTGTAGGCGCCAGATTTAATTTTGTCTAATGTGTTCAGCTTTGGCGAGCGACGTTATTCTTGTCATGCTAAACTCAATCACACAAAACCCATAGTTTCCTCAAATAAGAGAAGAAAGCTAAAAAATCGAAAAGAAAGAAAATAAAGTGAAGCCGGTGCGTGCAGTGTATAAGATTGCGATAACATGAAAAGCCCATAAGTACGTGACAACTGTGAACACATGCACTATTACAAAAACAAATCCATAGCAGAATCAATCAGTAGTGAAATGGATTCCACAGATAGTACGGACAAAAAAAACAAAGAAATTGAACGATGTTACGAAGACTATCGCAAGAAGCGAAAGCGTCCTTGCAAACTAGCCATGCTTCCCGCCAAGGAAGAATCCAAGATCGCCGCCTCCTCCTGCGCAACACACGGTTCCATATCCGTGATCGGGCGGCGGCGCGCAATGGAGGACGCCGTCATGGTGGTTCCCGGTCTGGTGGCGGCGGGGCAGTGGTGTGGCGGTTACGATTTCTTCGCGGTTTACGACGGACATGGCGGCACGCTCGTGGCGAACGCTTGCCGCGACAGGCTGCACGTGCTGTTAGCGGATGAGGTGAAGGAGAACGCGAAGAAGGGATTGGATTGGTACAAGGTGATGTGTTCGTGTTTCATGAAGATGGACAAGGAGATCGGAGTTGTCGGTGAGGGCCATAACGCGCGCGATGACGGTGGCGGCAACACCACGGGTTCCACGGCGGCGGTGGTGGTTGTTGGAGAGGAGGAGATCGTTGTTGCCAATTGTGGTGACTCGAGGGCGGTGTTGTGCCGTGGCGGTGTAGCCGTGCCCCTTTCGTGTGATCATAAGGTGATAATTAATTAATAATAATAATAATAATAATAATAATAATAATATTATTATTATTATTATTATTATTATTATTAGTTATTGGTTTTTGTTGTTGTTGATGCATGTTGAGTTAGTGAAGAGTTTTGGAGTTTTGTTTAACTTTTGGAATGTATATATATATATATATATATGAATCAGCCTGATCGTCCAGATGAAAGAGAAAGGATAGAAGCGGCTGGTGGGAGAGTGATTAATTGGAACGGAAGTCGTGTTTTGGGAGTACTTGCTACTTCCAGATCCATCGGTAACTTCATCACTATTCACTTCTAAAACGCACTTTTTTTCATTTTTCATTTTTCGTTTTTCATTTTTGACACTGCGCAGGGGATCACTCGATGAAACCTTTTGTGATATCTCAACCTGAGACGAAGGTGTACGAGCGAACAGAGTCCGATGAGTTTGTGGTAGTCGCGAGTGACGGCTTATGGGATGTGGTCTCTAACAAGTTTGTCTGTGAGGTGGTACGAGGCTGTCTCCATGGCCAAATGAAAAGGAATTTAAAAGAAGAGAGTGTTATGAGCCATGCATCAGAAGCTGCATCGTTGTTGGCAGAGTTGGCTATGGCTCGAGGAAGCAAAGACAACATCAGTGTTATAGTCATTCAACTCAACACCACTACTTCTTCCTGAACCACCTATTACCTTTTCCTACTTCTAACTTTTCAAACTTCTCTTCTCTCCTACTTTAGATGAATATTAATCATTCTGAAAACAATTAAATCCTTACAATGAAGACCTTCCTTTCTCTCTACATCTTCATCGCTGTTATCGCAAATGGTTTCTATTGAAAATTATAAAAAACGCCAACAGATTTCACTTTGTTTCTTTCTTTTTCTTTTTACACAGAGACAGTTGCTTCTGAAAATCAATATTCAAGTTCTAGAGATAAACTTCATGCTAGTTTTCAAACGAAGAATACCGCAGATAGTTTAGAATTTATTTACATTTTATTAATCACAAAACATTATAGGAATTTTTATAGTTACTTTATTGTGTGATTGTTCATTCAGTGCATGTCTGTTAAATATTTCGAGATAATATGAGGTGAAACCAGATATTTTTACAAAAATTAAGAGTTTATGTGACTTAAATGCTCTATGCAAGAAATTCAACCATGTTTGTTCTAGTTTACAACATTGTGCGTCTTCAATGTTGTTGTAAAAATGGTTATTTTTTTAATAGACATAAACAGTTATTTATTTATCAGTTTAAATTGATATAATAATATTAAAATATATGATTTTTTTACTTTTTTTGGTCGCGTTAATCTTTTTTATCTCAAGTGATTTTTGTTATGTGTCCCCGGTTTTGTATTGTTGTAAGTTTTTTTTTTTTCTTAATTATTCTTTTACGTAAGAAATTTATTTGAATGAGAGTAAGAAGAAGAGAAACGTGACTTTCCTGATCCAAAAGAAAAATATCAAGCACGCATGCACGACGTGGCTACCCTCCTAATCATAAAATCATTACACTCATCCATTAGTTTCTTTAACTTTAAAAAAATCGTTTTATTTTTATTCTTTAAATTAAATATATTATAATGTTACATCTAAGATTTAACAATATACGACAACGTCAACAATACATTTTCAAATCTAAAATTAAAATAATATCTTAATTTGATTATTCAATTTTGAAGAAAAGTAAATATCACATTTTATTCCCTCGATGTAATATATATTTTTCTTTTTGCAAATAGGCATTCCAAAGCCCAAACTAATGGACAGTGAGAAAAGAAGGCCCAGATACTAAATCCAAGAGCAGCAACAAATTGCAAACAGGAACAAGTGATCCTAAAACATTCAGCCCAAGGACGAATTCCTTCTACACACGCTCTCTTCCTGCACCTCTGTATTTTCAAAAATACCAAAAATACTTTTTTCAAATTATGTGATTTAGAATACAATTTTAATATTTTACATTATATAATTTGAAACCTACTTTTTTTATTCTAGTCTGAATAATTCAAAATATATATTTTTTTCTATATTTGAGATTGTATAATTTAAAATATAATTTTTTATTTTAAATTTACAATTTGAAATATAATTTTTATAGTCTAAATTATATAATTAATAATATAATCTGAAATACAAATTGTATAATTTTAAATATAATTCTTTTTTATATTTTGGATCATACAAAATATTTTAAATTATGTAATTTAGAATAAAATTTTTATTCTAGATTAAAAACGATATCCCGGATTAAAAAGTGAGGGGTGAAAGATTTATTAAATCTTTTACTAAGGATATATTAGTCAATATGCTGAATCTAGAGGTGCAAGGAGAAAGTATGGAGTTGCAGGAAGAATGGGTCCAGCCCAAGCTGATGGGAAAGCCTATCATGTTAATCTATCAACAACACCATTATCCAACATGAAAAGCCACTCACCTTCCCTCATCAAGAGGTTTGCTAAAGAAGTCTGCGAAGGGTAACAGTGATATTATGAAAAAGTGATGGAGTGCAGAAAGCAAATATAGAGTGCAGGAAGTAATTGCGAGTAGACAATGGGGGCATATTTGCAAAACATATATACCCTGTGCTTGGATTAAAGTTTTGAACCCCGTGTGTTTTCCAATTTTCTAATCAAAACTAAAACAGGGATGCATGCTAACTTCAATCTAAACATAAATTTATGATTAAAAAACACTAAATCAGACTTTGATTTTTTTAAGTGAAGTTTATCTCTGGGCCACTTTGATGGAAAAAAAAAAAGGAAATGAGAAGAAGATGTTTAAAAAAATAACGAAACTTTAGTATTTTGTATGCCTGTTATAAGCCAGTGAGAGAAAAGAAAACAGACACAATAAAATCAACTATATAATGTTATGAATCTTTTGAAAATAGGTCAACAAACATTCTGGACAAAGAATTATCTAAACAATTAAACCTTAATGCAATATGTTAATAAAATAATAATAGCAGAAATACTCATAGAACAACAAATAAAATAATATTCAAGAAATACGATATAACAATCTTATAAATTATAGACTTGTAACGCGGATAACTACGTAAAATAATCTCATAGACCAACCATTAGCATTCAAAATACATGAAACTTTTAAATAAATATATTAAATAACACATAGGTATAAGCGCTTCAGCGATATGTTACAATATTGACATATCTAATAATACTAACAAGTTTACATTTAAAAAAATTAGTGAATATCCGTTCACAAAATAATAACAACAAATCCAAGCTTCTGTCTGGCGATAACTAGGTTCATTTGTGTTTATCACCGATCATAAGAACAAAACGATCGAAATATTAGTGAAATAACAAGTTTTTTATTTTATTTTTTATTTATCTTAAATTGTTCTTCCTTTGTGTGTCCTCTTTGCAGTAATCACTTGTCTTTCAATGTAGCCATAAAAGAAATTCGACAACCAATAAAACATGCTGTGTGGAAACACATACTCTCTTAATTTCACAATGACTTCAATTTTAACCTTTTATAAAAAATAATTCAATTAGTATTCGTAATTTTAAATGAAATGTTATTTCTTTTATCTTTAATTTCGTCTGTAAATTAATCATTATTAATAAAGTTATTATAAGAAGTGAAATATTTATTGTTATATGTAATCAATATAAGAAAATTAAACTACAATAATTAAGATAATAATGTAACATGATTTAATTGTAAAACACGTGACTGTTATTATACTGACACATTTATAAAGATGACACCCATAATCATATGGTAGGAAAAAGAACTTTATCACAAACTATCAAATTGATACGGAAGTGACAGGCGCATGCTTATTTCACCGGTGCAATGTAAAGGTCCAAGCAATGTTTAATGGATCAATAAATACTTTTTTTTTTATCAGTCATAAAAAAATTAATTAATAGAAACACAAAGGTGTTTCATCTCTTATACATAAAATAACATAACTCTAAAATTATGGACCATCATAAATACCAAAATAAAAAGTACAGTCTTAGTTTAATTCTATTCTAAGTCCACATAAAAATGGTTATATGATCAATATCCAATACAACTCAAAAGTAGTTTAAAAAACATTCAAAATCGTCTGTCTATACAAATACTTACACTATGAGTAAAAAAAAAAACATAAACAATACAAATACAAATAGCATGAATTGGAAAAAATCGAAAGATCAATAAATATTTATCTTGCTAAATATGTATTATTTTAATTATATAATATAAATTTATTTTTAGTTGAGGTGAGATTTTTAATATTCTCAAATTTCTTTATAATAAAGCTAAATGTACGAAAAATAACAAACAAAATCTATATAAGGTTTTAGATCACACTGTCAAGAAGCAGCCTTCACAGTAACAGTTTTGTTCTGCTCATGGTTGAATTTTTCTTCCTCCTTCGATTGTTAGATTAAAGAATCAAAATATTTGTCATGTGACATGAGAGCAACATGTGCTCCTAATGATATCACATGTACTTAAATGTGTGAATTCAGGTTTTTTAATAGTTATATGATCTCAATGTAAAAAACTAAATTAATTAATAATTTATAGTTCTATGAATGAAATTGCTATTTTATTTATCTTAGAAGTAATTTAACGAATTGATGCAGTATTAGAAAACAAGAAGTGATTTACTCATTATTTCTTACACATGATTCACTCATTATTTCTTACACATGATTCACAGGTTCAGATGCCAAATAGGTTCACAGGTTTATAACCAGAACTTCACTTGGAACAGCATTAAAAAATATGAATACTCAAAGTTTTTTCATAGTAAGTAAATTGATTAAAAAAAATCGTGTACAAAAATTTAGAATTGTTAAATAAGAAAATAACAAGTGGGAAAAATTACCTATGTACACAAAAAAAATGTTTATACATTGTTATTGTCATTGTTGTAGCAAATAGTTAGTTAAAAACCAACCTGCAAGGCATCCATAATCATTCACCGAATTTTGTTGTTAAAAACTAACCTGCAAAAAAAAAAAAGGTTGTTAGAAAATAATGTTTTATGAACAGACCACGTGATGTCGGCGTTGCCCGTATGTCATATGACTTCGTCAAGCTTCAAAAGTCAACTTATCTCGATTTGGGACTTCTATCAAATCACAACAACTCAACCAAAAACTATATTAAATTCTTATTTTTTTATTTTAAAAATCTGTAGGATTTTTTTATTACTTGCCTATAGGTATATAATAAATCCTTTATTATTAAATCAAATACTTTAAATTCAATGATTTTACGTATTAATACTCACCGGATAGCATTAAATAGAAGCCTAACATCTTCAATGCATATTTATGCATTAAGTCAAATAAGTTTATGGTAATTTAAAAATAAAAATCAAATTTTTATATCAATATATATTTAAAAAATTATCTTAAGTTAGTTCTGATAGCAAGTTTCCACCTTTTAAATTAATTAATATTGACATATAATTATTATAATGAAATATATTTACATAAATACTAATATGTGACGCTGTAAATATTTACAAAAATACTAATTTAAAAGGAAAATATTATTAAATCAAAATTAATATATTTATTAAATATTATATATTAAAGACATTGGTTTGTTTTAATTTTAAATAATTGTTAGAAATCTTTACTAAATTATAATATATAGGTGAATATACACTTCGATCCGTTTTTAAAAGGTTATGTTTAAATTTTATTATTTTAACATGGTGAGTAGCTAAGAATGTATTATAGTTGGACTTACTGTGTTATATTTTATTGGGTTCTTCTCAATTTTTATGCTTAAAATATTCTTAGTACGAAGAGTTTTGGAAATCCCATATCAATATGATTTATATATATAAATCTCATTTTCTTTAATTAAGTAAACTCAGGTTTAAATTCACCACCTTATTAATAATGTTTTAATTTTTCCTTTTGCTATCTTTATTTTTAAGTACATTTTACATCCTTATTTATTGTTCATTATACATGTTCTTGCATTTCTTTGGTAAATTTTTCTAATATACCTAGACAGAATAATGCCACGAAAATTGGATTGCATGTCCTAAAATTAAAGAAGGCGAGTATGGAGTCGACGAGAGGACCAGGTCTTCTTCTAGTTGACTTTGCTTAAGAAAACAAAGTGTGTGTTTTTCCATTTAATTCTTAGTTGACACAGTTCTTGCTAATAATTATAAATAAAATTCGAATTTGTTAAAATAAATAAGAAACAATTCCATAAAGAAAACTTAGCAGAAGGGTTTATTTTGTCAAACCGACCAGGTCAGACCGGAAAAGATAGGACGAGAGAAGAAGGTTTGAAAAATTGGATGGAGAGACCAAATAGTATAAACACTCACAGCTCATAGCCGCATAGATATGTGGAACAAAGAAAAATGCCTCAAAGACAAAGGTCAAACCGCCAAGGGCCACTCATTGCTACTTCACTATATCCTTCAAACTAAATTCTCCTTCAAATTAATTCCCTCCTATTTTCAACTTCACCTTAATCCCATCAGCATCTCTTAAAATAGTTTTTATTACACAAAAAATATAATTTATTTTTATTAGATGAATGTGTAAACCTTTACAGCATAACCGTTTTGCCTCTATTAGAGAATGTATTTTGGGTTCACGAATATGAATGGAGATGCAGAAATTGACGCTCTATGGATTATAATCTGAGTAACGCAAAATCGTTAATGTTAAATACTGAATCATTAGTTGGAACCAAAATTAGTTAATATCTAATATCAGAATATAATTACAGAAAAAATAAATAATAAATATGAAAAATTTTAAAAAAATAATTTATATTTAAACTAATTAAATAGCGATTAAAAACTTCAACTACTAAAACAATAGAAAAAATAAATAAAATATAATTTAAAAGTCATGTAAGATACTTTTAAATGAAATTTATTAATTATCTACGGGTAAAGATATTAGTTTCTCGTAATTTGAAAACAATGCTTGAATATTTACTGTGATTTATTGAAGTTCAATGTTTGATGATGCTTCCAATAATTTTGATACACATGGAAACCATATGCTATTTTTCATACATCTCCATGCCTTCTTGGGACGGAAACAGAGCCCAACGAGACATTTGACATTAAACTAACTACTGTTTTCGTGCACATCAACTGTTTTTTTTTTTTTTATTTCCTCTCTTTACATGGACAAGTAAAAAAATATATATATTAAAAAATGTACAAAAAAATGTACTAAATAAAATATAGTAGGAAATTATAATTGATAAACACGGTAAAAAAGAAAAATGATAAACCCTACCTATGGGGTTAGCATGTGAGGGGCCCACCCTTTGTATTTGCCACAACATCGATCAGCGCAGTGCTACTTCTTCCCTTCTGCTTATCCTCATCCATACCCTTCCCTCGACGTGCCATGCTTTCACGCTCCCAACGGCACCTACCTCTTTGAAATTCTCTTCCCCTCCCTAACTAATACCAATTCACTTCAATTCAACACACAACTATATTCTTCTCATCACTCACTCATTACCTTCAATATTCCCTTTATTAAAATAACATATCTATACATTTAATGTTTCATCTAATCTCAATTAAAAAAAATATGATAATACCCAAGCTCATTTGACAACGACAATTTCCCTTTTTCTTTTGTTATTTTATTTCTCTATCCCAATTCTCCTGTGAAAAAACCATCATGGTATACAACCTTCTAAATGCTCTTTTGGATAAGACGTTAGGAGAGTCAAAAAGGTTAGAAAGGAAGGGTGATTGATGAGTTTAGAAATTTTTTTTGTTTGTTTTAATATGAACAAGTTTTTTGGATATGGATATGGGAGAGTGGAGATAAGGGAGAGGGAAAAGGAAGTGAGAAAAGAGAGTGGAGCGGCGCGGCCCAACTTTCCGCCGTATAGTGCCATGTTTGCATTTATTAAAAGGAAATTGGAAAATCGTATACTGCCAAAACTCACCTTTTTCGTATAGTCAAACTCCACGCGTTCCCTTTCTCTTCTCTCCTCTCGCATTTACCTGATTGCCCCTCCTCCTCATCCATCCAACGGTTGAGATTGGAGTCACATGGGTTTGGGGGTTTCACGAGTGGTGTCCCTCACATTTGAAAGAAAAAAAAGGCCTACCACCCCATACCATGCCTTTTCACAAACACCTTTATGTCTTTAATGCCATACCCATTCATTGCTCCCTCTTGTCCCCACCTTCAGTTCCATTCTTCCTTCACTTTCTCACTTTCCCATCCCAATCATCACACCTGTTCCAACTCAATCATCAATCCGTGCCTTCCGCTCCATAATTCTACCCTAAATCACCAATTTCATCACAAAATTAACCTTATTTTTTTTTATCTAAAACTTTACACGTTGACACGTGTATACAGAGGTTAATTATTTTACATGAAAAAATTAGGGTCTAAAAGCTTGGTTCAGATCAGAAGCTAAACTCTATATGACAAGGCTTTGGCAATCCCCATGTGCTCCCCATACCACTCACTTCACCTCCTCGTAACTAACTAAGCAACAACTTTGTTTCAGCGTTTCGTTCAAACTGCATGCCACAATTTCAGTTTCATTTTTGCGTCGGACAACCTATTTCTTACACATGATCAATAATGCCTGGATTCCCCATGTGTGTCTTGCACAAACCCTCTGTTACTTCTACAAATACATCGTTGCATCTTTTTTCTTTTTCTGGATAAAATATTTTGGCACTATTCACTAATTCACTCTTAAAAAGTATCGCTTTCACATTCAATGCTACGGTTCCATTTCGAGATAGGTGGCATAGACACGTTGCTGTTATCGCTGGCACCTTTGAAAGTCAACATAACAATACCCAGCGTTCATCCCCTTATCAAACCTTACGAAATATGAATACTTCTTCAAAAAACAAATCATGCATATTTTGATTCTCGATGCGGTTTTCGGAAACTGATTAAATGCGTTTTGGTTTTCAGCTGAATGCTTTCGTTTGCCAAGTGTCAAGCCGACGCTAATTCCCACCCAACAAGAAACTTGACCATGCATGAGTCCCATTGGCTTCCACTGTTTCTTATGGTTTCATTCATATACGGAAATAATAATTTTCGTGTACAATAAATATAATTATTTTAGGGTGATATTTATTTAGTATAAAGATAAAAGAAAAAGGGTTAGTTTGATTTTAGTAACGGGGAATTAAATGTTAGTGGTAAGAGAAGGGTAACGATACGTGTTGGTGTAGGAAACGCGTGGTTCTGACGCAGAAAAGGACCTTTTTGGAATGACACCTTCTGACCTGTGAAACTAGTTGCATTTTCTCCTCTCTCATCACGTTCTCATATATCGCTGCAATAAATTGCAAAAGTAGGCTTTTTTCGATGGGTGATGCAGTGCAAAGGTCACCGATATGGACCCTCTTTTGTATGTACATGGACCACCAGGGTGTCAAATCTGAACCCCTAATAAACCATACAATAAAAATTCTTGCCTCCTCTTCTTTTTGAGCAAATTCTCTTTTGGTGAAGATCAAGTGCAATTCTTCAACCCTTTAATACATCTTTTTGATTAAACTAAATAAACACCAGTGTTGCTTCTACTGCTCCCCCTCTCTTTATTGCCTTTGACTTTTTTCCAATTTCCCTCTAGACACATACTATGCTCTTCCCCTCTTTCTCTTTTCCCCCTCTCAATCAAAAAATAATAATTTTTGATTAGTTACTCCTAAAGGTATGTGCTATGTAAGGTGTAGCTCATTTACAAATCATACCATTGGTTGAAACGGTGTTGTATACTTTTAATTTACGACCACAAATACGTAACTTTGTTTTAATGAAAATATTACTATCACATGATAAAATTAACTCGATGAAAGGATAACATGATATGTTACATTTATGCTTTAAAAGTTATTCAACAAAAAGAACCTATGTAATCGTTAGACTTTGTTTGCTTTTTTAATATATTTAGATTTGATAAGCAAAACACTCATTTGCTTTTAATTGTAAACTAAACGTATTGAAATAATTTTTTTATATAACCGCAAAAAATTCCTAAGTTTTGTTAAAAAGACAGTGATTGTTAGAGTTCATTAACATTCATCGAGTTTTCTTTTCAATTATGTAGTAAACTTATAAAAATAAATCTCACGGGGCAAAAGAAAAAAAAAAATTCTAGAGTGCGTCCAAAACTTTGGGGGAAAAAGCTTCTCGTGTACTTTTTGCTAAAACGATGGTACTAGGTTTTGAATTTCAAGTTTGCACTACTGACATGTAATAATTATCCAAATCAATGCTTAATTATGCACCCATACAGTAGTACTGGTAGCTAAGCGAGGGTAGTGAAGTAATTTCTGTGGAAGAGAAACAGAGACAACTTGAGACTAAGGAAACGATCACGTTGTGTGAACGGGGATTGGTTTGGTTGTATGGTATGAAAAAATCTGCAGGAAAGTGCTTCCTGTTTCTATAAATAATCCCTGCCCATCGTAATTACCAACACTCCCACCATAGCACACTGTTCCAAACCCATTATCTGTATTAATTATCATCTTCATCTTTCTCTTCTCTCACCCTTCTCTTCCTCCTTATTTCCTTTTTTTCAGGAACAGAAATTGCAAGAACTATTTTTTAGTTAGGAAGAGGGACCAGTTTTTTTGAGTGACCTTCTTCTTATACATTGTCCTTTTTTTGTTTCACCACTTGCAGAACCCTCCTCTTTTGGCTTGCTAATCTTTCGGTAAAAAGACACTGGAGATTAAGGTTTGGCCAAAACCATGGACGGAATGCAAGAAAGAAGCTCACAGCTTGGAACTGATATTGGTTCCTCTTTATCAAAGCTGATACTAACAGGTGGCTCCAACACCCTCGACTCAATCTTCTCGAATTGCCCCCCAACAAACGCCACCAGCAGCAACTCGGTGTTGGATTATCTAGAACCATTTGGGTCTTCGGGGTTCGAGCCTTTGGGCTCTTCCGTCTACCTTCGCCAGAGGGACATCCTCCAAAAGTTCTACCAAGAAAGCCGAGGGAACGCGTCTTTTCTTCCCACTTCCTTGGCGAATCCATCCATAAACTCTGTTTACACTACTTCGTTGACTTCTTCTTTGACCAACCCTTCCAAGAAAAAACTTTACAGGGGAGTGAGACAGAGACACTGGGGCAAATGGGTCGCCGAAATTAGACTGCCCCAGAACCGGATGAGAGTGTGGCTGGGCACCTACGACACCGCCGAAGCCGCCGCCTATGCCTACGACCGTGCCGCGTACAAGCTACGTGGCGAGTACGCGCGTTTGAACTTCCCCAATTTGAAGGACCCCACCAAGCTCGGGTTCGGAGATTCCGCCAGATTGAACGCCCTGAAGAGCTCCGTCGACGCCAAAATCCAAGCCATATGCCAAAAGGTGAAACGTGAGAGAGCCAAAAAGATCGCCGCCAAGAAGCTCAGTTCCGCCGCCGCTCACGCCAACCGCAAGCAGAGCGAGAAGATCAATTCTTCTGTCTCCTCCTCCTCCTCCTCGCTGCCGCTGTCGCCGTCGTCGATTTTTTGCGATAACTGGGCGAACGAGTTGTTTTCGCCCACCGTTTCGGAGGACGGGATTTGGAAGGGGGAGAACTCGCCGGCCTCGGTTTCCACGGAATGTCCAACGATGGTAACAAACGACACAGAGTTCGAAGGTTGTTCCCTGGCGAGGTTGCCTTCTTTCGATCCCGAATTGATTTGGGAAGTTCTGGCCGTTTAATAGAAAGTGTTTCTTAGGTTAGCAGTGGAACGCTGATGTGTATAATATGAAAAACGAAAATATTAGTGCTGTGTGGATTTGTTTTTGTTTTGTCTGTGGGAATGGTGAGAGAGCGGTTTCTTAGCGTTTTGAGTAGAATTCTGTGGTTTGGGCCTTGGATTTTTGCTCAAGGCTCTGTTGAGGAGTTTTTCTTTTGCAGTTGTTGTGATACAGAGCTCTCTCCCTACATTATAAATTTTCCTATTCATAGCACTCCTTGTTTCTGCAACTGCAAATGCTACCCTGTTCCGTTCTGTTCTAATGCTGTACCATTGCACTTCAGTTCTGATCCTGTTAAACTTGTATCAAGATTTCATAACATTAATTATTTGTAGGTTAATCGTATTAAAATCCCTGTTCTTTTCATCTGCAGGCAAAACATTCTAATAGTAGTTAACTAAGAGCCTCTTCCTAACAAAGACCTTGTGCTGTATCTTATTCTAGCATGTCCATGTGAAACCTATGCTTCACTGCTTTTCTTCTCTCATACTTATCTTCCAATAACAAATTCTATAAAAATTTATCGTGGATTACTTCTATTGGACAAACTTTCACTTCCTCATCTTTCTTTCTCTCACATTCATCACTAAAATATGCAATAATTTTGTAGACAAATAATTTCTATCAAAAAAAGTAATGAATCTTTTCGAGTGGAACTTTCATGTTAACCGTTCTTTCCTTCTTGAAATTCAACTATAACACTTTATTACTTTGATGATGTTGTGAATATAGGTTTAAGCCTTCTGTTTTATTAACATTTAAATAAGAGATTCTCTAGAGTTGGTTCACTCAATTTTTACAAATCTTAAAGTTCTTAATAACTTTTAACTGTTGGAGTAAATGAAACTGGATTGCTACAAATTAATGGATTTCTAGTAAAATTCTGTTTTTATGAGGAATTATGTACTTTGGTCCGTATTTGAAATTTTTTATACAGAACACATTTTTTAACACCGTATATTGTTTATAGGGAATGTGTTTTGGCACTTGGGTTGGGGTGATTGTGGAACATGTTTTGGGTTGGGGTGAGGGGTGTGGAACATGCTTTGGAAGGAGGAATTTCAGTATGCATGTCTTGAATCAGGGCATCCATGTATCATATGGGTGTACTCTAGCATATGATAAAACTAATAATATTTAATTTCTTATTTTATTCATATTTATTTATAGCAAATGTATCCTAATTTTTTATTTTCTGATGGAATCACAGCAATATAATTGGATATCAGTTTGCGAAAGAAGAATGCCAGGAACAAACAAGAATGTTTATAGTATAAAATTACAAATATTAAAACGCGATCAAAGGCTAAGGTCATGTTTTTATTTTGACTTGAGAATTAATATTCCTTTTATATTTTCTTACAACAAAACTTTTGTTCACGACTTTGCTCATACAAAACTGAGTCTAGAAATGCTTTATATTTTTTTCTTTGAATGATAACCTTGTATGCTTAATTCAATTATATTTACGAATTGTGCTCAAGAAAGTTTAAATAGAATTTGGGCCATATTTGGGCCATCAATGGAATTTTTATTTAACGGGCTCAATAGAATGGGCATTGACTGCCCCATTACTTACATTTGCATCGGCCGAGGGCCCAAAACATTCAATTGCATGTTATATTCGTTTCAAAGTTTCAGCCCAAACCTGTAAATAATTGTTTTATCTAATCGTTCTCCTAATAACTAACTGGAATCTTTATTTGGTACATAAATTGGCAAATGTAAATTATATCTTTTTTTTTCATAGATAAATAAGAAAATATTTCCCTATAATTGACTAGGCAGCATGAGAAAGAAGGTATAGAGTAGAAACAAATATGACAGAAAAAAAATGGAGATTAGTCAAAAAAATTAACGATATCCACAATGTGTAGTGTATTGCAACAACATAAAAAAAGAAAAAACAAAAGGATAAACAAAAGATCTAAAGTTCAAGAAATATATGATGATAGGTAGGGTTGTTTAAACATACTTGAATTAAACAAAATTAATAATTAACTTAATTATTTAAATAAAATTGTACTAAATTATTATGTTAATTTAATTTTTAAAGATAGAGTTGCATATAATTGTTTTAAATAAAATAGATTATAGTTATAAAATTAAAAATTATATTTTAAAATAAGATATTAATAGCTAAGAATTTAAATAATTTAGACAGTTGAAATAATATAAATGAGTTGAATTCGATTCAATTTAATTAAATCATCAAGCACTATGTTCTATTCACTAAAATCTTTATACATTTCATTTTAATTCTCTATATAATTTTTGAATATTAATTTAATTCTCAATCGAGAAGTTGAATTCACATATATTTTCTTGGGTGTCAGATTTTTTATTTATTTATTTTTATCAATTTCATGTTTTAAATATAAAATAATTGATAACATGTTTGTTATTTAAAACAATAAATATAAAATATATTTAATTATTTGATAATTAATTATATAAAAATTAAGTTCATATTTTGAAGACGAGTATATATTACAAAAGGTTAAAAAAATATGAAATCATTACAATATATTTATCATCTCAATTTTTTACAAATAAATGATCCTTAAACAAAGAAAAATTACTCAAAATTTTTAGATGAATTAGAAATTATGTTAAGTAATGTTTAAGTATCAAAACATCTTCTGGTTTTTGAACTTTTCTGAAATACCTCACTAAATTCACGAATACTCAATAATAAGAAAAGTATTAAATCGTTTTATTATCTCAAGGATTATATAGGGAGAGAAGAACATAAAATTTTAAATTGATTTTTGTATATCCAGATAATCGAATTCGTGAAAGAAGCCTTACAAAATCGTATCTGTACAAGCCATGGAAAACGTAGATGGCAATCCAAACTTCAATCTGCAAACCATAAAAATGTGTGTATACGAAGAGAAGAAATGAAATCGTAAGCGAAGAGATACATACGTAGATAAATAAATACATTACTAAATACGCGTAGAAGTAGGTATTTAGAATGTATGATGAATAAAAACTAGAAGCGATTCAAGAACTTGCGGATCCTTTTGACGAACCCAGTGCGAGAGTCATTGATGTGTGAGTCAGGGTGAGAAGGCCTCCTCTCCGAGCCCATGCCACGGTGGCGAAACAACTTGGGTTCAACCACCCCAAATCTCGTCCAGCCGCGTGCCACGTGTCTCACTCCGCCACGTGGCAGCGGGCGAAAGTCCTGGGGGCGTTGACGCGGCTTCCACGAGTGGGGGCGTGACGACAGCGGCAAAGGATGTTTGGGAATACGAGGTTCCAAACTTAAGACTGCGAAGGGAAGAGGTTCGGGTTTGGAGGCTTTGGGGTGCCACTGGTTTTGGTTTGGGTTAGGGTTAGGAGTGTTTGAGAGTGAATCGGAGTTGGTGCGGTGGAAGTGAACATGGAAGGGAACACGAGCTGATGCGAAGGTGAAGAAGAAGGAAGAAAGGAAGCAGAAGATAATGGCATTCATGGCAATTGATGATTAAGTAATAAAAATTGAAGAATGAGTTTGAGGAATTGGAGATAAAGAAATAGTGAGAGGAGGAAAAGGGAAAGGATGAGCGTGCTAGCTGGGAAGCCAACCACGTGACTGGAATCCAATAATGGAAGCTCTCATTTTAATTCTTTTTTTTTTTTTCCTACACAGATTAAAATCTTAATTAAATGATAGTGTTAATCACGGTAATCTAAATAAACTATTAATAATCTAAATAATCACATGACATATTAAGTAGGTATTCAGAGTGAAAGGGGTTCAGCCAAGTGGAATCAAATATTTATGTTTAAGAATGTTAAATTATTGGCCACAGTTTTTAAAGTGGAACAACTAGGAACGAGAGGAGTGAAATTGCGTGCATGAACTTTGTACAAATGCACGTGAGAGTCTCGTATTCCATGGAGTAAAATTGAGTAAACTGAGTAATATATATAAAAGAAAAATTATAAATATAATGTTTTAAGATTTTGTATTAAAAATGATATCAATTTTTTATGTGAAAAGATTTTAGATTGAAAATAATATTAATTTTTTGTATAAATTTAATTCATGTCTTATTATGTTTTATATTTCTTGAATATTTTTCTCATGATTTTCTTAATAAAATAGAAAACATGTATCAGTACACATATGAAGAGGAAAGTTAAGGACAGAATGAAGTGTAAAGTGTGATATTTAATCAAATAAAAGAGTTTGGATAATGGGTTATTTTATTAGATTTAAGAGAAGGAAAAATATTAACATACTTATCACTTGTAAAAAGTGATTAATGGTATTGAAAAATTGGATCCATGGATATTTTAACGTGAAAATAAATATGATTCATCTAAAAATGATAATAAATAATGAGTGAATGTCTTTAAAATTTTATGGTTCGGTTGTTGCTATTAGTTGCCACTCTTGTGAAAAAAAAAAATATTGATTACATATTAAAATTTATCTACATTTCAAATGTACATTTTACCACCTGAAATGCTAGTATAACAACTTGGTTAGAAGTAACAACAGTCCTGCTAGCTAACTACCATGCAAATGCAATTCAAATTCAAATGCACTGCAATTCACAATCACCAACCCATTAATTCATCGCAAAAATGCATCTTCAAAGTGGAAGACTGTTGCAGTGAAGAGAGTGAGTTGAATTTAACAGTTGTTTGTCAGACTCTCAGAAGATTCGGGCTCCTCCATTCAATTTCTCTCTTTATCACTTTCACCAATAACTATATTTTCTCCAAAATCCTTTTATTTAGCTTTAACCAAAAGTATCAAAATATATTTAAGGCGACGCAAAAATATATTTTAAAAATATAAATAATAACTATGGTAAAACCTTTTCATATCAGAAAAATAATTTAGCACATAAAAAATAAACATAGTGACATTTAACGAATTACATGCAGAAATTTGCTTCCTATCTTAATGCTTTAGAAAGTGTAAACTCCCCCAAAGTAGATTCTCAAACAATCCAAAATTAAATGTATATGAAATTTAAGTATGAGTGTTTGTTTTATATTTTATAAGGTTGTAAATATGTTTAAACTCATTGATTTCTTGCAGAATTTTAAACCATACTTTTAATTACTATTTATAACTACAAGCTTTTATTTTTTTAAGTCGTCAAATGTGTGGTTATACTTGTTAAATAGAACAAATCATACCCCGAATAAAAAAAGTCATATACTTTAATAAGAGGAAACCTATCTTTTATCTAATTATAAGATACTGTGTCATATCGTAGTTAGTAAATCAAAATTGTAAATTTTGTATAAAATGTTGATATATTTATTTCTATATTAATATAAATTATTTCATAATACATATAATGGGGAAAACATTAAATTCTATTAAAAATAAACCTCTTCAACTTTAATTTAATTCTAAAACCATCTCATACTTACAAAGGTTGCTTGACAAAAATTATGAGGAGAGGAAATGACACACGATTATTACTTATATAAACATATATACATTACAATTTGAGGGAAATTATACTTAACCAAGAGAAATGAATTTTTTCTAAAGTATTAATATGAAATTATGGGAATATATTAGGGTAAGTATGTTTCTACACAGGAAAACATGTTTTTGTGATTCAGTGTCTGAATTCATTGTTATTAGCTTATGCTATTCAGTTTTGTTTTGTTTATTTTCTATTTAACAGAAAAACTAGATAATTGATGTGGAGCTCCTTTTGCAACTCATCCAATAAGATAGAAATAAATTGTAATGTGCAAATTAATGCTGATCGTGGACTGATTTTTTTTATTTAATCTTATTAATTATTGAATATATGATCATATTAACCGGTACCATAAAAAAACATTGGTTAAAAAACTAAAACAAAAAACTTCTATCAAATGTTACACTAGTAATGCATTGAAAATCATAAATAATATACATTAAAGATATTTTTAATACAAAATATTTTCTTACTCCTTAACTAATATATTTACGACACTAAATAGCGTTTGCCTTAAACATAGTAAACTGTAAACTTGTATCTTCACTTATCTGGTTCATTTATCATATGATTTATTTAATATAAAATTCCCGTCAGAAATATAATTTATCGTCTTCTATCAATGGAAAGTTCTTGAACGAATTCATCAGGTTTGTATTTTATAAGAGAAAAATAAATAAAATAGAGTTTAATAATTATACACACCAACAACTAAGTAGAATACATAAATAAATAAAGAATTGTATGACTACTTTATTGAAAAAAAAGTTTTTTGTATTTGTATTTGAGTAATGTAGAACTGTTTTATCACATGAATTATTTTTCTAGAAGGAAAAAGAATATTATAAGAAGCAGAGAAAATGGGGAGAATGAAGTAGGCATTTGCAAGTGTTTGGTTCCTACAATAGAATACAATAAAGCATCTCCTTTTGATTGATTGAGTGAAAAATAAAAGGTTTGGTACCACTTTCCGCGTTGAAACTTCGTTTGATGATTTGATTTGATTTGAATTGAACATTCCACCGTTAAAAAGTTACGTAGAATCTACCATGCCACTAGTCCCACGGTTGGGGTTGGTCTTTGTTGAACAAAAATGGCTTTTCACCTTTATGTTTTTCTCTCCTTTATCACAAAAATATTTTCATAGACATAGTGTTTTCTCTAGATATTAAAGCAGTGATTGTTATTGAATAATGTTTTTCCAAGCAAGTAATTTTACTTATTTTTGAATTGCTCTTTCTGATAGTATTTCATAATTATTCGATTAAAAAACCTTGAATTAAAGATTTGAAAAGTGTAGGAGGACCATTAGCTAAGCAAACTTGAGTCCTAAAATGATACCTGCACAGAGATTCAACGTGATCGTACAACGTTTCGCAAAAACTGAGGTGATGATGACACTTTTCTTTTCTTTTTCTTCCATTTGTTAGATGTAGTTGAAAGTGGGGAGGGAAGAATGAAAGAAGGAGACAGAGAAAGAAATGGACTGATTTGGAAAATTAAAATGAGAAGAAAGTGTGAGAAATGAGGTGTTTTTTTGATTCAAACTTTTTTATATTTAGAAGAGAAATTTTTTTTTGTATGTAACATAAATCATTATAACTAAATGTTATATACATAAATTACATTATTTTAAAGCCAGTAAAAATATAACTAATTAGGTTAAGTATATTATATATCTTTTTTATTTTAAATGTTTGATTAATTGTGGTCATAACGTAATTAATTATTGTTATTCTCTTTTTTGCTTTATTTTTTACAATCATAATGATATCAAATAAATATTTTTTTAATTGAATTATATCTGTTTTTATTATATTTTTGGTGTATTTATTTCCATCAAAGCAAAAATTATCTTTTCACGCATTTCCTTACTTATCACCATTCTTCTTTTTTATTTGTCCAACGGAGACGGAGTAAAGTCAATAAATGCAAATTCTTATCAAGAAATTAGATGTGGTAATGATTGTGTTATTAAGTAAAGTAGTTTTTGTTTACCGGCTAAATAAACCAAAAGCCAAATCCTTATACCAAGTCTTTCTCATATTTAAGTGTTCTGGTCTTCTTCGTTTATCACATGTAAACTTTTGATGTCCATTTTTTTTTCTTAGTTATATACACTGTTGCGGATAATTTAAATTTAATACGTTTTCAATTCCTAAAATACGGTCGTATTTTTTTTCTCTCTAAACAAATATTATTCGACTTTTATTTGCGGTAAAAAAAATGATTTAGGTTTTGCTGTTTTATTTGAGTCCTTCCAGTATATTTATTTTCAATTCTCTATAATATGTAGATAATTTGTTTTAATTTCCGTTAAATATTTTTCAAAGAAACTAATTGTGTTCGAGTATATTAATTATTTGTTTTCTTTAGGGTATTGAATATTTTAAATTGATGAGTTCAAGAAGGTAGTAAAATTTGACTGTTGCTATGATATTTCTCAAACAGTTTGCATTGTGAAAGTTATGGCAAAAATATTAGAATTTAAGATTATTATTGACTCTTTTTTTTATCTGTGAAGTCACCTTCATGATGAAATATATTTTGGGTGACAAAATCTTGCTACGATAAGTCTAGTCTAAGCATGAGTTTCTAGAATCTATGAACATAAGGACCAACAACATACCATTATTTTTATCAGATTTCATATTAAAACAAGTTTCTAGAATCAGTTAATCAACTATTCAGCCTAATTGGACACATCTCTTTCTATATGACATCATCCATAACGTGACTCGCTTATTATAATAATATATACAGTGGCCGAATTCTCCAGATTTAAAAATCAAATTCATTATGAAAATTGATATTTCAAATATTCATTCTTCAATTCTTTATTCTTTTGTTAACTGTCTATCCAATTTTTTTAAGAAAAATATTTTTAACTTTAACTTTTATTTAAAATTATACTCCTGTATTTCTATTGTTCATCGTAAATTATTTGAAGAAATAAAACTGGAAAAAATATAATAAATAACTTATTTAAAATTATATTGTGGATATAATAATTTAGATGATGCAACTTAAATGTGAAGTAAGCATTTGATCAAGAAAAGGTAAAAGTAATTATATTTCATGGAATTGTCTTGTTTAAGTGGTATTTGTCTAAATAACAAAGTCTATCTTAATTATGAAAATAAAGTTATTCAAGTGAAATAAATTTGCTAAAAAAGAAAATCATTTAATTATAAAGAATGTATATAAATGATTTATACGTGAGATGCATAATTGGCATGTATGTTATGATGAATATGTTAAATATTATATGTGATATATGAATATTATATGTTAAATATGTTAAATATTATATATATGAATACATTATTGTTATTTATAAATGTAATCTTTATGATGCGTGTTAGTCTGCAAATGTGTTTTTCTTTCATAAATGTATGGTGGAATAATTTGATGATATTCATATTATAGTGTTTTAGAGGTATTATTCTTAAGATTATAAAATTTTAAACATTAATAAGAAAAAGAAAATTTATATTTAATCGATAATTTAATCTAATATAAATGAAGAGGTTAAGTGGTGAGAATCCAAAAATAATTTTACATCATATTGTTAAAAAGTAAATATATGACTTTTTGTGACATACAAAATTCAACATATATTTTCATTAAACTTTGAATGGATCATTGATACAAAATTGATAATTTTTATATTTCTAGCTAAGAGTATTTTAATTATAATTTTTTTTATGTTATGATGAAAGATAAAATTAATATATATATATATATATATTGATTTATTTATCTATAATGTAGTGTAATTAATTTTAAAATATTACTTCGTATTATGTGTCTTTTAGGTAGGAACATTAGTAGCTACAAAATGATACCTTAATGTTTTATTTTTATGAACATATTGCACAAATTCTTTTTGAACTTAAGGTTCCATGTAAAATATATTGTATACAACTAAGTACTGCGTGTGTATAGTATATATAATCCACTAGTATATAATCATTAAATGAGGCATCACAACATATCTTTATATTTAATCAACCTATTTGCCTTTTTATAAAGACCTAGTTTGTAATTTGTCTAGATACAAGGTACAACTATTATAATTTCTTTATAAATTTCATAACAGATAAAATAAATGTACATTACTTTATGAAAAACAACTTTAAGTAACTTTTGTAAAATAGAGGAAATAATATATTTTTTAAATAACTTTTTCTTATAGTTTATAATTTATAGTTTCAGTTTTTTTTTTGTTTTTTTGTTTTATCAAAATGACTTGTTATTCGAAATTCATATAAGTTTATATTTGCATACATATTTTTTGCTATTAAAAAATTGTTTATACAAACAATGTTAAAGAGATTACATTTCCAAGTTTTATCTATGACAACAAGAAATAGGAAAGAGAAAGAGAAAAAAAGGAAATTCACACAAAGAATAAATACAAAGCTTTTATATATATATATATATATATATATATATATATATATATATATATATATATATATATATATATTATGGATTTTGTACTCATTTTAATATATTTTTTATTATGAAAAAACTACTTGTGCAAGAAACATTCAAAATTCATGACTAAAAACATTTATAATGAAAAGGTTACAAGAAGAATGAAAAATTGTCCTCAAACTACACATGTTTTTCTTTGTAGTTTGTAAGTTACATAGGTTCAAAATTCTTATAAACAAATAAGGTTATGGAGTAAACTACAAAAAGTAGTATTCTATGTTCATGAAAAGAAAAATAACGTTAATGGATTCCTTTAAAATGACCTACACTCCTTCTAATATGCAATTCACATAATATAATTTTGTTTAACATGAGTATCATAAAGATACGTTTTTGCACTAAAAAGAATGTAAGCAATATGAAAAAAGAAACATCAACATTCTAGCTTTCATAAACACTTAAAAAAAATTAAACAATTGAAATTGAAGAAGAGACAAAACAAATATAAGAATCTTAAAACTCTATCATATAATCATTATAGAAATCATACCAAAAAAACATGTCATCCTTATATTGTTATCGACAAGAGTTGTCCATATCCAAAAAATAATTTCTTATGAAAATTGAAATTCTAATTATTCATGCTTCAATAATGTTATTGAACACGAAAACAGATATCTACTAGTCAAACTCACCATTTTATAAATTGAGATCGATGGTTTTATACCAGCCATTCCTAGCATGTGATGTATCCACCAAGCAGTCATTTTTTTACCACACTTGGTTGGCCTTTTCAACCACTGTCATCAAAAGTATTAAAAAAAAACATCAATCTCTTCCTAGAAAGATAGGACATGGAGACCTTGGAAAGTTCGTTCGTTGTCAGTGAAATTCTTTACAATTGTTTTTCCCTTTACCGAGGTAAATCTAATCATAGCGTTTGCAGCCTTGTACGGACATGCCAAATGTTAGATATATTTGGACACATAAAATAAATAAATAAATAAATATTACACACTATATCATATTTTCAATCGAAAACAAAAATCAAGTTCCTGTTTCATGTTCACACGTGCTCTATGTTTGAGGAATCTGTGTATTTTTACTTTACGTGGATCTGACACCTTCGTAGAAAATCTTAAAAAATGGACTATCTAGTGATGCTGGAAATCGTGAAATATTAAACAATAACGGTAACGAATAATACTATCTAACTGTAATATAAAAATACAGTTTGTATAACTCTTCTAGAAGGTTATATAAATTAAGATTAGTTTGACTAACCCACAGCCAGAGACAGAGCTAATTAATGAATATAATAAATAGTTATATTATTAACACTACCTTTTATCTCTCAACTCTATTGCATCATAGTTTACTTTATTAAAAGATTATTATAATAATAATTATTATTATATAGAAGCAGCGTGTATATATAAGTTCTCTCATATTTGCGCACTTTAAGAACACAATTATTCAATTCCTCTGAGCAATAGTCTCTGCGTTCTTCCCTCTCTCCGTGTTTGTATCAGTTGAGAAGGCAAAGATGTCCACCACCGCAACTTCAACATCAGAAGGTTCTTCTTTAATCAATTAATTTGTATTGCAATACTAACCTTTTTCTGTTAGAATTTTCATTCATTTGTTTATATCTGAACTCGGAAGAATCTAAAAAATTGTTACAATTTCTGATAAAGAGTAACGAACGATGCAGAAGTTAGCAGCAACGAGTGGGAAGTGATACACATGAGCGAGCAAGAGGAGGATCTCATTCGCAGGATGTACAAGCTGGTCGGAGACAAGTAAGCTTCCATATTTGCATTTTGTTTCTTAATCAATCACAAAACTCATTGCACCTTTTATAGTTTAACTAGGATTTGTGTTTCTGCGTTAATTCTGTGTATGATTCAACAAACATCATCTTTTGTTGGATTCTAGAATGCACCTAGATAGAATTTTAACCGTAGATAAAGGCTTCAATATTAAATGTGTTGACTTAAAGGTTTGAGGAATCAATGGTTGAAAAAGTGGATGGTGCATCCATTAAGATTAACCTTTTGGGGGTTGTGAAAACCAACTTTGTAACAAGTTTGGGCATACATGGAGGCATTGACTATTTGGTAGTAATGAGTTATTTGTTGTACCAAATGGTTGAGACATCATCATTACCTTCTCAACCTATACTAACTAGTACTACACTCATTCTTACTCTTGTCCTTAACCATTTGTTTGGTTTACATGGGAAAAAAGATGGAGAATTGTAATTCATTTTATTTTTTTTGCTTGAAGGAGAGAATAAAAAATAAATGAAAATAGAGAGATTATCCTGTTGTTTTCATTTATTTTGTTTTTACTTTTTATCAAATTAATCTAATTATACAGTTTTTAAAATATTATAGTCTATCAAATAATTAAATTTTCAATTTTATTTTTCAATTTATTTCTCTAGTAATTTAATATTTTTAACTTCTTTTCTAAGAACAAAAATAAAATAAAAGTTCAGACCAAAATTATTCAGCATAGTACAGTCTTGTGGGATGTGTGTTTCACACTTGACGATGAAATTAACGTGTATGCACAGTGGGAGAGGAAAATGTTGATTTTAAGAAACAATAAGAATTATTATATTATTTTTAACTATTATTGTGTTCTTTATTTTCTTAACCAGAGAACTTGCAATTTTTATTTTATCAATTCGTACCTATCTCCTTCGTTTTGTTGTTAATTACTCCCTTGTTAATATAAGGTGAAATTCTTAATTATATATTATTTGCATTCTTAATTCTTAATAACATGCACAAATATTTATACTCGAGCAACGTCTTATATTATCTTTTGTTTGTCAACCTTGTTGCTTTGAAATCAGTTTGAAAAACAGCTTCCATATTTTCATCTTGGCTTCTATACTTCTTTATTTATTGCTTTAATTAGTTCTAACAGTGCAACTATCACACTTCTCCCATAGTGATATTTCACAAATCATTCATGTTATAGGGCTAGTTATAGAAGTTTCATATCTTTCATCAACTATCACAACAGAAATTCTAGAATTTTATAATAAAGAAATTCAATAGTTGTGGCCATTATTAATGTCAAACATTTCGTCTGAACATTCTTTGATTATCTCATTCATGATTTATAACTTGAATTGTCTCTTTAGATTCATCACTTTCATGATTCATATCCTTTAATATCCTGTACACTTTTCCTTTTAAGTGAAATTATTTTTGTTAATTTTGAAAATCATAATTAGAGTGAAAATGATTCACGGAACACCAACACATCGATATGTTTTACCTTTGTCTTCCTTGTTTATTTTTTCTTTTCTATTAAATTTTTATTTTGATATTCGTGGAATAAATGGACATCTTAAAATTAATAAATCATAATTGATACACGTGTAATTTCACTTTACATGCTAAAGTATATGCATGCGTAGAGAAATTAGAAAATTATTGTGGTATAAAAATTTATATTTATAAGAGTTGACCATTTGAATAGGTGGAATTTGATAGCGGGTCGCATTCCTGGTCGTAAAGCAGAAGAGATAGAGAGATTCTGGATTATGAGACACACTAATGCTTTTTCTGTCACAACAAATCAAAGTAAACCCAAAGACTCTTGATTTTCTCTCCTGGGCATAATTCTCATAAATATATAAATTTCGGTTAAATATGTTTTTTAGATTTTTTGCTTCATCTTTATAAAATAGTATGTATATTTTTAGCCTTTTATTATTTTTTGTTATCAATATCAGTTTCTAAGGGTTACAATTCATATATTTTTCGTTAATTTTTTTATCTCTTTCAAGGACTGATATTGATGATGAAAAACCGAATAAAAGACTAAAAATAGAATACAAGTCCACAGGGATTACAATAAAATAAAATAAAAATCTGAAGTTTGATAAGAGCTTGAAAATATATTTAACCGTATAAATTTTGTTCTGAAATTTTTGGAGTTATCGCCCTTTGTATTCCTTCTGGTTGACCGTACACTTCCAGTAATCGGTCATCTGTCTCATAGAAGCTACGGAAAAGTTTGTATTTTAGTTTGTATAAAAAAAAAGTATGTATTAGACTGCTTTGATTTGAGTGATTTATTTCAACTTGTGATTTTTTTTATCTGAATGCATCTTAAGTAGTTTGATATATAATCTCTCTCTCTCTCACTCACACACAATATATTATTACATAAAGTAGAAAAGGACTAAAAAAACCTTTACAAAAAAATCTAAATAACTAGAAAACATTTTATTAAGAAAGTACTTGCAGATGTTCCAAATACATTCTAGAATAAAAAAAAAAATTATAATAAAGAAACACTAAAATATTGGAAAGAACGATTATAAGGAATTTAAATATATGATTAGTTACATATATGTGGAGTTGCGCCACTGTTTATATGCAAAGTACATTCCAAATAAATAAATAAAATAAGGACTTGAAACCTAGAATAGTAGTGAATTAAAAATCATTAAATAAAATGTTAAAGTACATACATACCCACTAATAAATAAGAAAGACTTAACAAGAAGTTATACCGTTTGTTGCTTTTTTTTTAAGAAAAAAATTGACATAAAAACATGATATTTTCTAATAAAAATAGAAGAAATAAGATGAACACAAATGATATTCACTTCACAACACCATCCATACATTATGGATGGAATGAAATGTATACGCTAGTAAAAGATGTTTCATCTCATCTAAAACTTACATAATCTAGAGTCTCAATACATAATATTACTGTATTAATACCTTTTAAAGAATTTACATTTAGTTTTTAAAAAAATTACCCATAAATTTTATACATTCATTCAAAGCGATAATATAATATATTATTTTAATTTCAAAGTTGTTCTCATAAACATGCAAACACATTTATTCATGTATGAAATATAATGGTAACAAATTCCCCTATAAATTATAGATACATGATACAATATTAAGATCGAAATAATAAGATGAATTGTTCAAATTGTAAAAATGAACAATTTCAAATTTCTAAATCATCACTCATTTGAATAATCATATATCGATAACATCTAAATCTATCTATGAGAAGAGGATATTAAGAGTGAATATATACTAAATTTTTCTTTTAAGAAACAAATTAAATATGTGCTATCAGAGAGTATCATGTAATTTATTATAACAATTCTAGGTATTCAAATTTTTATTTTGTAAATAATGTATTACTAAATAAATTGGAGTATATTTATATAAAATCAACTAGTATAAAAATATAAGAGTAAATTCTTTTTTTATTTTATTAAAATTACATGTTATTAAATTTGCACTAACTTAAGAATAAGAGTTTTTTTTTTATCATTTGTCAAAGTTAAGATCTATAGTGTGATGCATCCTCGTCAGATGATATTTGTGAAAATCTGCAAAAGATTTCAATACATAATTTAACTTTCCATTCTTTCATATTTAACTTGTTTTTACAAATTTCAACCAACCCTAAACAAGTCTCATTACTTAAGATTGAAGGGTTATACAATAATTAGTAGAATTCTAACTAACCTTAAATAGGTTTTATCTCTAAAATGAGGAGATGAATAATGATTAGTATAAAAATTCTGATATGTCCTAGTTCTAGAGTAATTATAAACAATAAGAAACAAATATCAACAGAGTATATTTATTTCATATAAATATTAAAGAATTTTATCGCGATCAAAGTTCAAATAAAATAAAAATATGAAACAATTTTAAAGTGCAATCTAATAAATATTAGAATAAGTAACCAAAATCAAATAATTGATAATCAATAAAATAAGATAAAAATTTGGAATGCAGACCTTAATCTTGAAAAAAGAAGTATAAGTCTAAAAAGGTACTTAACTATTATAAATAAGATCGATAAAATCAAAATAAAAAATAACATTTCATATTTTTTTTTTACTAAACTAAAGGTTATGAGAATTAGTTTGAAAAATTGAATAAGAAGGATTGGACGCAAAAGAGAAAGAAATTACAAGAATAGCCAGAGAAGAAGAAAATAAGAAAATAAAAGATGAAGTAATGGAACCCAAAGCTTTACAAATATGAGGTTTTATATTTACTTTATTTCAAAAGAGATATTGTTTCAAATTCTGTCTTCATAAGAAAAATTTAAATATGTCCAGTGTAATGTCCTATAAAAACAAAACATAGATGTCTATGTATATAGATGGGTCAACATGGAGTCCTTTAATTCAAAGCACGTGAAGTAATAACGGAAGTAACAAGAGAATAATTTGGATGGTTTAGCAAGATAACATAAATCACAAATCTGTAGTTATTCTATGCACTTTGTGAATGGTTGGTGAGTCATCCACAACATAATTTGGTTCGTTGCAGGAAGTATTAAATTAGTTGCATTGCATTTGCTTAGGATTGAACTTAGTCTTATTAGTGTCTGGTAGCATATCCATCAATAAAATCTGAATTTTTAAACCTAATGCTTTCAAAAAGCAAGTCAAATATTTAGAAATTTTATACCCACTAACAATTTTCATCAAATCATAATTACACTTTACTGTGCAAAGCGAATGTATTTATCCGTTTTCAATTTTTTTATTAATTATTCCGTAACCTCGTTTCTGTTACTTTCACAGTTATGAGAGGTGTATAATATGTTAAAAAAATAAATAGAGATGTTGTCAATAATATTACTTAAACTTAAAAAAAATAAGACAAATAAAGAAAACAATATATTCTTCTAGAAAAGAAAAGATAAAAGTATTTTTTTAGTCAAAACTTGCACGCAGACTAGTGTGAAGAACATGCACATCAGCAGTCTTTTTCATTTCAATCTTGATTCTTTCTTTCACACTATAAATCTTAACCCTTGCTCAAGTTATACAGCAAAAGGATGTGAAATGATTATTGTTCTTTCCTTTTCATTTGGGCCTTTCACTTCTAGAAGAAGAATGAGAGGTGAAGAAACAGTGAAGGGATCAAAGACAACGTGTAATGGGGATTGAAATTTGAAAATTCTCTGATCTGTGCTCATTATTCTTACTCTGACCTTCAAATCTCCACTTAAATTTTGCAGAAATAAATAACAAATTATGGACCAATCATTTATAATCTTCACTCACTCATCAAGCTGACGTGTAACGGACTTGGTCAGCATTCTATTGCTCGCTAATAAAAGTCTCACCTCAAAAACTCACTTTCTCAGTCAAAATTTGTCTCATTTTCATACCATACTTGCATTTAACCATTAAATACAAGCCCTTCCTTTGCTTCATCATTTACCATAAACCCTGCTCTCACTAAGCTTTTGCCATTCCAATTTTCTGTCCTAAGTAATCAGTTTAAACTTCAAAACTTAGTCACCTACTTCCATTGTGTTCTGCCACTCACTAGGGATCAATCACCATCTTGCTCAATCACAATAAGAAAGATAATGGAGAGTGAAAAAAGTTGGGAGCAGAAAGAACTCGTGAGTGAGCTAATTGAGGGGTTGGAGATGGCAAGAAAGTTGAAGGAAGACTTGAATATACCCTCTTCGGTTGACACTAGAGACTCACTACTGCAGAGGATATTGTCTTCTTATAACAAGGCTTTGCTTATTCTAAGACCGAATGCACCAATTTCAGAGTCTGAAACCATTCATCAACTGACTCAAACTCGCAAGGATCATCAAGAACTAAAACAAAATGCGAAGAAAAGGTAGAGACTTTTAGTAGCACAAGACAAATCATTGAGTTATGTTATATCTATTCGAACTAACACTTAGTGGCGATTTTGTTTCAGAAAGAGGATGCCCAAATGGACGGAAGAGGTTAGAGTGAAGATCCAGAATGGGGTTGAAGGACCTCTCCAAGATGGTTACAGCTGGAGAAAATACGGACAGAAAAACATCCTCAGTGCAAAATATCCCAGGTGAAATTTTTTAAAATTTGTCACCAAAAAATTTATTTTTTCACAATGGATTGTTCAATTTGCAGAAGCTACTATAGGTGCACATTTCGCAAAACTAAGGGCTGCTGCGCCACGAAGCAAGTGCAGAGATCAGAAGAAGACCCCAATGTCTTTGACATAAGCTACCAAGGAAGCCACGTCTGTTCTAAGGGAAACGGTGCCGTTCTGTCGCCAAAATTAGCAGACACAGAAGAGGAACCGCAAGGTTGTGGTAGTAACGTTCAGTTTCATTATGCAGAGTCATCGCAAGAAAAACTTAGAAACTGCGCAAACACATTGTCTGTGGAAACGGATAACATAACGCCACTTCCATTCCCTTCATTTGGATGCATGGCACAAGATAACCACCACACCTTTTTTCCTTCCTTGGTACTAGAGAATGATCCCTTTTTCACCACCATTTCTCAAACATCCTTGTTATCTCCGAACACAACTGAATCAAATTATTTTGTACCTGATGCATCAACCACCAATAATTCTCCAACTTTTGACTTCAATTTCTCACTCGATGCAAATTTACCCTTCAATGCCTCGGGTTTTTATCCTAAGTGCACTTAGAGAATGAAGTTCTTAGTGTTTTGTAGAAATTATGGTTAGCATTGGAAGAAACGAGAAAGGGGCCGTAGGACGATGTATTTGACTCCAGATAGCACTAGTAAATGTCGGAGTTTTGTTCGTTCTAAAATAACTATGCTAGTATTCAAGAAGCGATCTTGTAGTGTGAAAGGGACCTCCCAAAATGTTGGGACCAACCTTCTCAATCATAAGATTGTTTTCAAAGTGAATTGGTGATTTTACTCTTAAATTATCAATCAGTTAGTGATGAATTTCTTCAAACAAAACTTCTTTAGAACATAAAAAATCATCGTTTTCGTAAACGTGTATTATTTACCTTAAAAAGACAGATAATTTAAGTAACAACAGGTTCATAGAATCAGAGGAAGCCGCAAAGTAATAATTGACACTTATAAAATGTTCAGATATTCTTCTCCATATGCTTTTGCAGTCGAGCTTTCTCATAATTGAACACTATTTGTTTTTATGGGCCCAAAATAACGATGGGTGTAGGCCTGAGTAATGTGAGGCCCATATGACTGCAATTGGAGTAACATCTCTCTTGATTTGAGCTTACTGAACATCCCGTGACCAAATTTAAAATTTTCATTCTAAATTTGATAAAGAATGTTTTTACATTCTGTTGCATTCAACCTAAACTGACGATAAAAAGAAATCAATAGATCCTTCGACCAACAATAAATACGTATTTTCACAGTACTGCATTAAGGAAAATCGTATCTGTAGCTACTAGAAAGCAAAAGTGTGATTTGTACAAACAGCAGCATACTTAGGTGAGAGTTCTTTCATCTAACAAGATAAATGCCGTCCACCTAAATTATAACAGAATCATCATATTTAATAGTTACTTCTGGGGGTTCCAAAAACAAAAATAAAAAAACTAGAGAACCCATGCCAGCAACTACTTCACAAACTGAATGCGGTTTAAATTATCAGTCATAATTCAAAAGCAGACTGATATCTTTTAACCTTCTCTACGGAGAACAAAATATTTGAGATTCATTTTCACAAAACGGCTGCGTTTAACAGCTCGAGTGGCTAGGAAGTGGGTTCAAAAGCAGCTTGCTGATGCCAAACGCCATTGAGATTAGACTGCCATAATCGGACCATTCCATCTTGACCTGTAGTAGCCAAAGTCATTCCACTCATATCCCACTCCATTTGCCACACCTGAGCAACATTTAACAGTAAGCAACAACTTGTCGCATAAACCCATCAGAAGCTAAAATCAACATCCGTATAACAAATTGAAAAGTGGAAGGGATCATGTAAAATAGAGGCAAATTTAAAGTCATTCATATAATACCATGCCCCCGTGACCTGAGAGTAGTGCAACTCTCTCTACTGGGAGTCTTCCATTATGATCAGGGTTCAATCCAAGATGCCATATTGCAAGTCCCTTGTGAGATGCAACCGCTATGATCTCATACGGTCTACATAAGAATCATACCAGTTACTGATATATGCATATAAATATATAACAACAGATTCTTTCACATTTCTTTGACAACTCAAAGACAACGGTGTGAGACATAAGCACAGCCTGAGCCTAGTAGAATAACACACATCCTCATATTAGTTGACGTACATGAGATCCTATTGACTTATCCAACCAGTTGTTGCCAATCAGGCTATATGAAGAAGTCCCAGTCCCAGACAATAAATGTGACCGACATTTTTCTAAACTTTTGCACATATTACCTGCCAATATTTGGTGCCCATGCAACAGCATAAACCTGATCACCCTTGTCCTCAAGCAGTGCCAGTTCTGCTACCGGAAGCCATCTTTGATGAGCCTGATCAAATTCCCATACCTGTGGGAAATAAACATCTTAAGTCAAAGACATAATCCTCCCCCAAAACCCAATAGAAGAACGATGTGGAATGTTTTTCTGCTGAAACACTGAACTCTTACCCATTGTCACAGGCTCACAGCTTGCATCTAGTGCAAGGTTATGCAGAGAGAAGTGGAGAGGAAAATTCTATAGTGGAATAATCATACCATGGAAAAGTATACATAACACAGCTGAGATCAATAAAATAACAGTGCAGAATTAGACTAGAGTTACCTTGGAAGAATTAAGCTCTGGTGTATTTGAATTAAAACCTATAAGGAAGCTTGATTCCTGGCTTCCACCCTTTTGCGGATTCCAAGATATGGATGCAGAGAGGCACGAAGCTTTTCCAAATGCAGACACTGACTCGATAGCATTTTGAAATTCAGCCTAATATGCGAGAATAAAAATAAAAGAATATTTAGTACTTTATTTCATGACTCTGAGGGAAGGTATAGTTATATTTGAATATTCAGTTTCACCTGAAGCTGCCAGTTTCTCAGTTCTAAGGGGTCCAGGAGCTCAAAAACTCTTACATTGCCATCTGAATATGCTGCAACCTAAAATGTTCATGGAATAATAATAACAATTAATCAATGAGGAAATAATTACTGAATTAGCTATGACATGCCCAAGGGATTTCATTTAAAATAATAATGCAGACACAACTTAGTCAGCAGAAATTGCTAAAAGCATAGTTCCAAAATAAATATGAATGACATTATACTAGCCATATAACTAACCATTCTCAAACTAGTCAAAGAAATCCCAAATTGAACATCAAGGACTTTGCTTGAACTGTCTCCAAAGCTTTTGCACATCTTCCACTGATGAGACTGGGAATCTACATATCGACGTAACTAAAATTTTGAGTTTCAGCATTATCTGAATAAGATTCCATAAAGTAGCACATTGAATGAAAAGCCCTATGATGTTAACGGAATCACACGAAAACTAAAAACGTGGATGTAAAAATAAGTAAAGAATATGCAAAACTACCCACAAAACAATAAACACAGCATGCCGTCAAAATTTACAGCACCAAACCAGATTCATTTTTCCAACAAAATTTTAATAGCTAGTGCGCAACTCCGTTCCAAAGCTCAACCCATTGAATGCTTGCCATAAGAATTAATTCAATTCTAACAAAAAGAAAAATCCAATCAACGATACCTTCTGCAACCTCCTCCCACAATGACACAATTCCATCGGAGGAAATACACGCAACTGCATCACCGTACTCTGGCGGAACCCAAACAATCTTCACGATGTTTCCTTCGAGAACCTTCACAGTTTCAGGGAAAAGTAAATACAGACAATGTAGAAATCATAGAGAGGAGAATAAGAAATGGCCATGTTAAAATGAACAAAGTACCCTATAAGTTCTGTTTGTACATAACAAACTATACACATAAAACTTACAATTTATTAATTCATTCGCGTTTTAGTAAAACTGAATCCAGTCCGGAGGAAAACAAGGGAAAAAAAAGGAAGACGAACCCTAGATTTGAAAGTAGAGCGGAGGGAGGAAGAAGAAGAAGGATCGCGGGAATCGAAGATTGAAAGAGTGCCATCAGCGGAAGCAGCAGCAAGTCTGGTACCGGAGAGGTTCCAAGATGTGCAAGTGGTGCCATTATCAAGGGTCAACATTTCCTTCGCCATGTCTCTTTCAGTGAAGAAGCTTGCTCTGAAACCGCCCAAACCTAAAAACCTGTTTACTGGGTTTAGGGTGCATTAAAGTTGTAACATCACATGTTTTAATTTTTTTTATTTAGTTTTGGTTCATTTTTATATAGGGAGATAACGAATTACAAAAGAAAATATACGCTAAAATGATATTCATTAAATACTATTCTTTTATTTGTAAATTTTGTTATCTTCCGATATCATCTTTCCAAATCTTAAATAAAATAATATAAGATAATTTGTTGCTTGAGATATTTCTACTGTTGTATTTATTATATTCGTGATATCAACGTAATATGTACTAAAACCTCCTAAAATAGTAGTGAATTAAATAGAAATATTATATATTACGTACATTCGTAAAAAAGTATTCACACAGACATGCATTTTATTCTGAGGTTTTTAATAGTCGGATGTCTTGTTTTATTATGAAGTGACATCCTACAAATCAAGGATAAGGTTCAACTCAATGTATGTTTTTGAAACTTAATTCAAATTCACAAACCATGTACCAAGGTAAGAGTGGTAACCAGAACAATTATTTATGAAAACTTCAATACAATCTTAAGAAAATAATGACAACAAAATAGTTATCATACAGTTTTAGAAATATTAATTTATTGTATCTACTAAATATTAAGTAATATAGAAGGTGAACTCCTTCAATATTGTCCAAGATGATAGTTACATAGAAGAAAATGAAGGAAATAATGAAGTAGAAGAAGTGAAAAGATACTTCTCAAGTAACATGAATAATGTGATATCATCTAGTTTAAATAAGAGGAGAAAAAAAAAAAAAACCAACATGAATGAATTACTAGTAACTAGAGGTGGTTTTGAATAGTCTATTTTTAAACATAAACTTAACATTTAAAGAATAAATTAATATTTAATTACATTTACCAACTTATTTTATACTATATATACTTATTTTAAAAATTAATGTCAAAATATTGAATGATATTTACTATTATGCTTGAGTTAACCAAATAATGTCAATTACATAAAAATCTTCCATACTCATTCTTTTCACTTGTTTCTTTATAATTATTATTTTTTTAATAAAATTTGTTTTACTTTACATATATTTAGAATTTAAGATTATGTAACTTTTCTCTTTTAATTATATTTTTTTCTTTCATTTTCATTATACATTGAAAATTGTTTATACATGAAATATAAAGATACAATTTTAAAAATAATAAATGATTTATTTAAAATTATATTACATGTGTAATAATTAAATGTTTTCTTTAATTTTGGTAGAGAAATCTTAAACGTCTCCTGTACATAGAAAAAGAAATTGATTAAAAATGTTCTTGGAGAGCATGAGTAAGAAGCTGGTCCTACATGAGTGTTGCCAGGCAAGTAGTCACTGCTTCTCAATTTATAACGAACCTACTCTCAATTATCACTGTGTCCCACCTAAGTACTCCATCATGGCCCTCCCTGTTCCAGTTAATTAATTCACAATATATATATATATATATATATATATATATATATATTATTAATATTATTACATCTTATTTTATTATTTTCTCACAAATTCAATATTTTTTTACAAACATAATTAAAAGTATATTAGAAATTTCTATTGGAAGTTAAAAAGTATTTAATCATTTTATTTAACAATAACAGTTCACACAGATTATTGTAAAAAGTAATTTATTCATAACATCATTGAAAAAAATAAAAAAATTATTGTAATGTTTTTTTCTGATTCTATTGTTGGTATTAAAATATGCTTCATCGATAATGACAATTCTACATCAGTGTAGAGCAATCAATACAAGAGTTTATCTCTTTATAGTTTTTCAAATTTCAAATTTTCCATAACTTATTAATCAATCGTCCTATTCACATCATCTGACAATAGTTTTTCAAAACCTATTTATATATTGGACTTTTTTTCAAAACCTATTTGTATAAGTTTTACCCCGTTTTACCCCATTATCAGATTGTATTGTTTTTTTTTTTAATAATAAAAGTTCTTAGTTTTCTTTTCCAACCTGCTAGCAGCTTTTCTTCTAGGAGTCGTCCCTTTTTCTTTCTCCCCGAAAAATCCAAATATCGCCATGAGTTATTATCTTCAAAAGAGAAAAATAAATAAACACTCCATTGTAAAGAAAATTTTGAATTATTAATTTATCACTTTTATATAACTTTAAATACATTGGAACATAGAGTTTCTCTTTCAAAATACGAACCTCCACGACTGTAACGTATAAGACACCGAGGGTGAAGGGGATGATGAGGCACCTCGCCGCCCCACAAATACTCACAACCGTCACTTATATATAACTATAATATTTGTTCAAATGTTTGTGCATGGTTTTAGTATGAAAATGTTCATTTTTCAAATATTGACCTCAACCCACACTAATATTATATTCATGTTATCAACCTGAGTTGTCACTTGGTCAATTTTTATAATAACACACAACTATAAAATTTAATAATTATATAATTAAATTTTGTCTCCTCCTTTATTAATACAAAAACTTAGATATTTGATATTATTCTCTAATTGACTTCAAACTTAATTAAGAAAATATAAATTAATAAAATAAACTTCAAACTTAATTAGAAAATAATATATATTATAAATTTTATCCTTTTCTTTAATCTCTTCTACAATGATAAATAAAATTGTTATAAAAAATGTTTGTGGAGTATAGTTATCCTTTTACAAAATATCGCACATTCATCCCTACGCGATAGATGGCTTAGATGTTGAAACACTACATAAAAATTAAAAAAAAATAAAATCGAGAGGATTTGAAACATCATAATTCAAACAAAAATTGCTTCGCCAACTTTGGAACAGAATAAAATACTTTGAAGCGCTCACATATTCTACTTGATACATCACAACAAATACAATACGAAGCCATAGCGTAACCACTGACATGGATTCAGTTGAGTCAAATCCAGAAAATGAATCGAACTTCTAGTCAAAGAAAAAAAAGAAACTAATTAAGATCCAAAACTAAGCGATTTGTGGTAACTAAACGTTCCGAAGCTGATCTTCTGACGAGGGAAGAGATATTCGGCGAGAGTGCACCGATCTCAAACTCCGGAACTTCAGCGATGGTGGAGAGAACGGGTCCAGACTTATCGTAAACCACGTAGAAGCTTTCTTTGGAGTGTTTCTCTGGCACTTGGAAACTGAAACTGGTGGTGGTGGTGGATTTATTGTTGGTCTTGAAAACGGAACGAATGAGTTTGTGAAAGGAGCGAGAGAAGTTGAAGGACTTTCTGACGGAAGGTGGAGGAGGCTGATGTGGCGGCGCGTGAAGTGAACGCTCCGGTAAGCGAGGCATGGAGAGGCTTCTAGTTACAGGGGAATTAACTATAGCGGAGTGAAGTTGGCGTTGGAAGGAATTGAGCTCGAACGAGTCATAGAGCGTGCTGCCACAGTCCCAAACGTTGGTGGTCGCATACGAGGATGATGATTTTGTCGCTAAATGTTTCTCCATAATGTTACTTGTTTCTTGTTTGAACCATATCAAGAACCCTATGAGTCTATCTGTGTTCTTGCAAAAACCAAATTAAATTGAATTGGATGAGAGAGAGATGTGATCGATGTGGGCTTTTGTAATGGTGGGTGAAAGATGTAACGGTTACCCTCCTTATAAGGTTTTTCGCGTGACCCTTAGATGGACCATGTAATGTATATGATCCATCTTGTAGCTTTCCATGCATTAAATTTTTGAAAGCTCTCTCCATATTACAGATCAGCTTCAGTTCCTTTGACTATATTGATTGCATTATTCTTCAATGGTGTATGTGTGTGATATATGATACCATAAGAAAGCTATATAATGTATAAAAATAAACAATAACAGGTGGAGAAAGGGATGATGGCCTCTTGAAAGGTTACAATTGCATGTGTATCATAAATAAAATTACATCCATTATTCAATACTAAGTCACATCTAATTTAAATTTAAATTTTATTAAAAATGGCATTTACACTTTTTAAACAGCTATACGCTTGAATTATATTTTTACATTAATTCTTTACACATTTTTTATTTTTTATTAATAAATAAAAAATAAAAAAAATATAACATTTTAAGAATGTTCATATCTTTAAAAAAAACTGTTTAAAGTTGTATAACATTATTTCTTCTTTCTACTTCTTACATTATATCAAAATGATTAAAAAGATAGACTATAAATTTAGCTCTTAATGAAAACACCAATGTAATGAAGTAAGATAAAAAATAAGATTGTAATGGATGAATAAGGAATAACTGGAAGAAGTATATAAATCTATGTATGTATTATTATATTTGTGGTTATATTATAAGAAAGATAAATAGATACAAACAGCGAAGATAACACTCTTATTGATAATAGAGAGAAGAATATAATACAACAATTATCTTCATTTTTCTCTCTCATCTCAAATATTATATGTCTAATACTATTCATCACACATAATCATTCATGGTAAATTGGCCCTCGCCATTCTTACACCTTTTCTGTTACCCACAATTATTGCATTACTTGACACTTGTTTATTTTTTATAACATAATTATTCTTCTTTCTGTCCATTTTTTGAATTGTCCTTGTGCTATTTCCACTTGAGACATAATATTCTGGTTGTGTCTTCGTATTACGATGTAATACATGACTATAACTTACATATAATAAAATTATTTTGAGAATTTTTTATTCATTTTTCCGTCTATCCTCTTTATCACATACAAATATTTTAAATATACCTTTTAAAAATATCTTAATTGATTTTGAGACTACAAATTTGGATAATAATAAACATTAGTCTTTAAAATTGTAATTATTCTTATAAAAATGAATTTTTTTATTTTTTAAATTATATATTAAAACACAAAGCTAACCAAATTAATTATGTGGAGACACAAATTAATGTTATATGGTAAGGAAAATCAAAGTTCTAAAAAGCTTTATTTTATTTATTGTCTAAGTCTGTAGTGTGTATTTGAGACTGTAAAATGAAATTTCCATTTTATCTATGTTAATAAAGACTTCATTAAAAAATATAATATTTTAGATATTCAGGAATATAAATTTTTAATAGGAATTCATATAAAAATAGTTAAATTTATGAAGGATTTAAATTTAATTATATATTTTTTATTTTTCATGAAAATACACGTAAACAAAAATGATACAAGGTATCAATCACGTCAATCCAGTAAAAGGATATTAAACGATAAAAATCCAATTAAAAAATACAAAACTTTGATTTAATATAATGATTATTTTTAATAAAAAGTCAATTGAAAATATCTAAATATATGAAAAACTTAAACTTAATTAAATTATTCACTTAAAGATAATCTAATTATTTGACTTGAAATGTTTTACTATTTTATTATTTTAATTAATATTACTTTTAATGCTAAATTAATTATAGTTACTGATAAAAGGTAAATAAATGTTAAGATATATGTTAACTCCTTCTCTTGTATACAAATAATACAAGTACTGAAAATAGAAATAGAAAGTCCTGTTTCTTAAGGATTTCTGTGTGTTCAACCATTGTGAATTTTTATTAATCTAGACTACAATTTAATGATATTGGTTCATACAAATTTAGTAAGTTGTGATAATTCTAAATTTAAAACATTTAAAAATAATTTTAAATTAAATTTTTATTACTTAGTCAATGAAAAGACTTACTAGAATTGAATTTTATAAACTCAACTTAATGCAATTCTTCTTATTAATATGTCTCAAACATAACTCTAACTTTCACAAAAAAAACTCACTAGTCTTAATTCTTTAAAAACAAGTTTTAAATCTTAATATAAAGATATAAATCTTTTAATTTTTTTTACAAAAGATTTGCATGTGTTAAGAATAAATGTTTAGAATAACCAAGAGATATAAATTACACATAAAATCACATCTATGAATTGTAAAATCTTGAAATCAAGTTCTACAAATATTTTCAAATGTTAAGATACATCAACGAACAAGATAATCAACAACAAAACATGAAACATCAAGAAAAAACTTTTTTGTGAATTTCTATTGCAACGAGAAAACTATAATAAGTTAAGATTCAATGCATCTAAATCCTAATGAAGAAGGGAGTTGGCTACTTATGTAAATTGAAGCACAACAAAATTGGCGAACACAGTGGTAAAATTAGTGGCAAAATTGGAGTGGAAGTTTTCTCAGCCTCCTCTTTCTCAGCAGCTTCCAAAATCTTTTTTTTTTTTCAAAGCTCCTTCTTTTCCTTCTGATTTTGCCTTTTCCAAAAACCCAAAAAGGTAAAAAAGTGTCTTCTTGCTAGGCTAAGTATAACCACTCCTTAGACAAGAGAGAACTTTTTCGACAGTGTTTGCTTTCTCTCATTCATTGGACGAATGTGATTCTCGCTTAATGAGGACGTGGAACTTTTAGCCAGACGAATCCTAAAATAAGTTCCTCCTTTCATTTTTAAGCTTCCATTACCTTATAAAATTAATACAAAAAAGATATAATCACTTTTAACATTGTAAAGAAAGTGTTATAACAACTAAATTTGATATGAAATAAATATATGACTGAAAAGCAAATTAAAAGATTTATTTACCATAATAAAAGAAGTTATTATCACACTTATTAATATAAAAATAATAAAAATACTTTTAAAAATTAAAGTTAGTAAATATCATGAAAAATAAAAAGATAAACAAAAATAACAAAAATGAACATAAGAAAATAAAAAACAGAAAATATTTTCATTCTCATATTTTTATGTTTATTTTTGTTTATCTTTATTTATTTCTTTATTTTTTATAATAATAAAAAATAATATATGTAAGAACTTCAAATATATTTAATTTTAAAACAAATTTATAAAAAAAGTGTTAGAAACATAGTTACCATATGGTTTCTATCAGACGCTGTTTTATTGAATAAAATTTATTATAAATCAGGAAAATTTGAAATTATATTTCTTATCTCATAAAACTAACTCAATTTCGTAACTTCTATTATATTGTTAACAATGATAAAAAATTGATATTATCAGAGTGTACGTAATTACTGAGCTGTTACCATTTTTCTAAATGTATTGATATTTATACCATTCCTATCAACAATAAATGTAAAAGTCTGTCTGCTTTTTTCATCAGATGAATAGAGTAATATGTTAACTCAATAGTTAAAAGGTTTAATTAGCTGACCGTATACATTTTTTTTTATCAAAAATTAAATTAAAAACTAAAAGTACTTTTACTACAAGCCAGAAAATCACGTTTTCCAATCTCCAATACACATCTTTTGTAAAGAAAAAACTAATTTCGATCAGACGACCTTTTCAACGTCAAAACCCATTTCCATATCACAAATACTATATCACATAGATCTCCTTGAATGTTATGTTTTTTAAAATGATTTATGTCATAATATGTTGTATATTTCCACACACACCTCATAAATCTTATCCATTTTAAGAGTGACGATAACATTTTTTTTCTTATAAATCAACACAAATAATAATAAATTACAAAAGTGTCATGTATTCTTGAAAAAAAAAAATCTTGAGATATATTGTGTTCATTACGAAAGAAAATTCTTAGTTAATACAATCACGTGAAACATCAATTTGCTTATAAAGTCATTTTAGAATAAAGTAGTCGAAAGAAACAGATTCACAACTTTCAACTATTTTCATTAGAAAAGAAAAGGTTTTCCCACACCCATATATACGCTCATGTAGATAGAAAAATAAAAAATAAAAGTAAAAAAATACAGACAAAACAGATATAAAATGACAGAAAAAAAAATTAAAGGGTATCTAACAAATATGAGAAAAATCTATTAATAAATATATTTACAATTTTATTAAAAAAAACCCTTATTCAATTTATGTAAGAAACACTCTCATTTGTAACTACGAAGCATCTGAACAAGATAGGCATAAAATGGATCATGCATTGCGTTGGTTGTTCTTTGCTTAACGAAACTGTCACCAATACTAAAATAAATAAAAATTTAAAAATTTAAAAATATAAATGGCTTCATGTGTATGAGAATAACGGGAATACCAAGCGAGAAGTCACAGATCAGACGTTATGTGAACGCGCGCATAAATATAAACAGACAATATAGTTTTTTCTGAAAGCGAAATCCTTTGACAAGAAAATTTTCACATCGATTCTGTTACACTGTTTCTTTTCCTTTTCTTCTCATTCTCTTCAGAATCGATTTCTCACCAAAACTACTTCCTCCGAAGCAATGGCCTCCGAAGCAAAATCTGCCGGTGAGGCTGCCAAACCTCGTACTCACGAGCTTCTCAGCATCTGCAAGTCTCTCGTCGCAGGTGGCGTCGCCGGAGGAGTGTGAGCGTCACTCTGCATTAATTCTTTTATTTTCTTTTTCATTCTGATTGTTATTGTTGTTTGGATTATTTAAACTTCTTTATTATGCATATTCAAAATCTTGAAATTGCTATCCTCTGATCATTGAATTTGAATTTTCTTGCATTCCATTCTTTATATATAAAGAACTTTTTTCTGTATTATTAGTCATTGGAGCTCATAGGTTTGTTTGTTTGACATTTCAATAGGCGAGAAAAAAATACAAGATAGATTTCTGAATTATATATTTCTGAATTATATATTTAACCTCTATTGTAGGTCACGAAGTGCTGTGGCTCCACTAGAGAGGTTGAAGATTCTGTTGCAGGTAGTTCCAGTTAAATTTTGTTAGAATTATTGTAAAATTAAAAAAAGGAAAATATCTAATAACGTAATGCTTAAGTCCGTTGAGAGATTTTCTATCCTCTATAAATAATAGAGATTTCTCTTATTCCGAAAATCACACAATATTAAGAGTTTCTTTACTTTTTTTTTCTCTTCTTCATATTTTCCTTTCTTTTTCTTTATTTTCTTCTTTAGATATCTTGGATACTTTTGCTCTAAAAAACCTCAGTTTTTTAACTGAGAAGTTCCTGTTATATCCTGAAGGACTTAGGTATTTATCGCGGATAAGTCCTTAAGAACAATGATTTTTATCACGCCTCCGGAAGTTAGTTTATTAATTTTTCAACCGTCTTTACAACAAATTTGTCACAACTACTGTTATGTTTTACCATGTGTTCATGATATATTCTATTGTTGAGAAACAAATTGACTTTTGCAAATACAGGTTCAAAATCGTCAAAACATAAAATACAACGGAACCATTCAGGGCTTAGAATATATATGGAAAACTGAGGGTTTTAGAGGATTGTTTAAAGGGAATGGAACTAACTGTGCTCGGATTGTCCCAAATTCAGCAGTGAAGTTCTTTAGCTATGAGCAAGCTTCGAAGTATGTATATCTCCGCATTTGTTTTCTGAAATCTGTTTCGTTAGTCTGTTGTGCATTTGTTAATTCCATATCAGTCTCCTTATAATTGTGCTGATACTAATGCAGGGGTATTTTATGGCTCTACCAGCAGCAACCTGGAAATGGTACAACCAAAACACCTCTTACCTAAACATTATTTGACTTAGACGGTCCAATATAATAGAGAATATATCCGTATGATAGTTTGTTGCTCATATTTTTCAAGGAATATTAAGTGGGGAATATTTTAGACATTTTAATTACTAAAAGAGTCGTCCATGATAACAATTTTCTTCATGTGGAGCGGTGGTATGATAATTTTATTATGTTGATTTCATGATAGTATTCCAAAGGGACAATTCTTATTTGAATACAAATTTTTATCAATATTCGAATTATTAGCATATGCGTGTCAATCTGATTTTTTTTTTTACAATGTAATTATTAATATTTCCTACCCTTCTAAGGCTTATCATCATCATCATTAAATAGTGCTTTGTGGTTGCTTCTTGATTTCCATTTCATATACCATCTTTTTCTCAGAAGAAGCTCAGCTCACTCCCATTCTGCGCCTTGGAGCTGGAGCTTGTGCGGGAATCATTGCCATGTCTGCCACTTATCCAATGGACATGGTACGAGGAAGGCTAACTGTCCAGGTATTGTAAAGAAAGTTGTTTTGGAATTCTAGTTCATTCGGAATCGCTTCTAGAAGTGTTGTTTGTCGAAAGATGAAGATGTTTCATTGAATAACTTGCTCAGTTAGCCATAACTTAAATTTTCAATAATGATTTTGTAGACAGAAGCATCTCCACGTCAATATAAGGGAATTTACCATGCTCTTTCAACAGTCTTCAGGGAAGAAGGCCCTCGAGCTTTGTATAAAGGTTGGCTACCGTCAGTTATAGGAGTTGTAAGTAAACAACATTTGATTCTTCAAAAGATTGGCATTTGGTGCTAACATCTGATTCTAGTTTCCTGCATGTAAATGAGCTCTCAAACATTCCATTTTCTGTCCTTTGAGATATTCCATTTCATCTTTTCATGAACATATTAATACAGATACCATATGTGGGTCTTAATTTTTCGGTATATGAGTCTCTCAAAGTTTGGTTGATTCGATCTAAACCATTTGGAATAGCTCAAGACTCTGAGCTAAGTGTGACAACAAGGCTTGCATGTGGGGCTGCTGCTGGAATTGTTGGCCAAACTGTGGCTTACCCCCTTGATGTGATTCGCCGAAGAATGCAAATGGTGGGATGGAAAAATGTTGCACCAGTAATCGCTGGTGCAGGGAAGAGCACAATGGAGTATACCGGCATGATTGATGCATTTAGGAAAACTATGCATTATGAAGGATTTGGAGCATTATACAAAGGTTTAGTTCCCAATTCAGTTAAGGTCAGTTAATCTGCATGACTTCCTTGTCATGTTATTATAATTCTCACGACAGAGTAGGATTAAATATATTGAATTCATAACAACTAGCATGAACATGAAATTTTTAACTCTCAATAAGAAACTGCATAAACAAATTATTTTCAGGGTTATGACAATAGTTATAAGCCTTAGAAGAGAGTTTAATTTAAGGTTTTACGGAAGAGAAACATTTTGATTCCAAACTTCTGTTTATTTCAGATGGTCCCTTCCATTGCTATTGCTTTTGTGACATATGAGATGGTCAAGGACGTTCTTGGAGTAGAAATGAGAATTTCTGATTGAGGAATTAACATTTCGTTTTAGACTTTTATTTCAATTTGTCAAAAGTGATAGCATTTGGTTCATTTTCTAAAAATGAAATTTGAAGATTGTAGAAAATTAGCAGAACCTCTTATCCATATCTATATACCATTTTTTCTCAGCTTATTTAGTGCCAAGAGGTTTTTGTCTAGGGCCACATTTTGTACATTATAACAAGCTTAGTGTATGATTTTGATTCTCTGAACACGATAATAGAGATATATATTTTTCATTTAGAGTTTATTATATAATTTATCAGACGTTATACATATTAAAGGTTCACCTTGTTGTCCAATAATGTGTTAACATATTATTAAAAATGTTAAGCTTTCTTGACAATAATTATATTAATCAATATTTCTTAGTTATTTAACAAGACATGATTAAAAAAAATATTATATAAAATTTTATGTTGTGAGATATCAATTGTTCTATAATAAGATCACACAAGTGGGTTAAGTCATATAGAATATTACATTCTTATATTGAAAGAATTATACCCTGATTATAAAGAATTATACCCTAATTAATAATTATAGACTACTAACTATGTTGTGGGTAACATTATCTTATTATAAGGGTAGATTGTCAAAGTCGAATTTCAAAAATTTACATTTATAAAAAAATAGTATGGTTTTCAAACAATTTACATTTAAAATTTAAACAAGATATTGATGCAATATTATAATATTCAAAGAAATAATTAATGTTACATGAATCTGAGTTACTCTGACGCTCAAGTCAATATGAATCTAAGTGAGACAAGGTAAAATTAGATAAAGTGACAGTACCTAATTCTATAAGACCACCTTGCCTTTTATATTGTTTGGATGGGCCTTAGGTTAATGGGCTCATGGCCCATTGTGACTTCCTCATTGATAAGTGTCACGTGTCGTGGTGCGTGTTATATGACAATCGCGCGTGCACGAAGTTGTTTGGGTCGTTTGGTTCTCGGCTGACACATACTACCCGACAACTTCTCGGTTGGCTAGTGCATCCAGATTATGCAATTATGATTTGGCTTAGGTAGTCAACTCTCTCTATAGTACATAGGCCCCCCAAGTCCTTGAGGGAACGTAGTGACTGAGAAGGACTTTTGGTGTCAAAATGTGAAGAGATTATGCCGACCGGCTTAGGCATTATGTTTTTGACAGAAAAGGGCGAGTATCAAGTTGGTTTTGGAGGTTTCTTGGTAGGCGTGCAGTGACATGATCATTCAGTTGTTGTGTACTCTAGATTTGGCCAAGATCATGCAGAGACGATTGGACTTTCGTCTCTATAAATAGAGCTCGCGGTTGATCGTCAGAGTTGCTCCTTCTGCTTTTGAGTATTCGACCTTCCTCAACTTACCAAGTTTTCTTTCGGTCTTCTCCTAAGGTAAAAATGGCTTCCTTTTCTGTTGGTTCGTATTTGTCTGCGGAGCATTCAGGATCTTCGAGTGGATCTGAGGAGGTTTCCTGACGGGGCGGTGAAGATCGAGAGGTCTGTGCCATTGGGGATTATCCAGGGACCAGCGCGTCTCTTCCTTCCAGTGCCGAGTCGGTGAGAGTTGGGCATGAGAATATGCAAAGAGCTGGTCAGTCCTCAAGTGATTCAGGTGATGGGGAGCCTGTCGGTCAGGATGGTTCTAAGGGGGGTTCTAAGTTGTCTCCCTTTGAGGTCGACTAGTTAGATTCGGAGGTAGTCAAAACTGTTTCCATGTATACTTCTTGCTCTTCCCTTTAGTCTTTTGTAGATAAGGTAGATATATTAGATCCTTCTTTTTCTAATAACATTTTTAGCGTGCGTCGAAGCCTTCATACCGATCGAGTGTTTTTCGATCAGGGGTCTTTCCCTGTAAACTTTTTCTTTTTATATGACAAAGTGGTTAAGGATTCCCGACTCCGGCTTCCTTTCGATGAGTTCAGTATGGGAGTGTTAAGGACGCTGAATGTGGCTCCGACGCAGTTCCATCCAAAACAGCTAGGCCAACATTCAGGGGTTCCGGATGTTATGTTTGGGGTTGGGTTTTACCGCTACCATAACGTCTTTCCTCCACCATCACTGTACTCGTTCGAGTAAGAAGGTCGGTTGGTTATCCCTAGTAAGTCAAAATAAAAACCGCCTACTTGACCTTTTTTCTTCTTTCTACAAACACTTCAAAGAAACATTTTTTTAAAGTGATAGTTAGGGAGGAACATTGTTAGTATGTTTTTGATGGTGGCGTCCCCAAATATCTTTTATACTGGACGAGAACTCCCTCAAAGTTTACTCTGTGGCCGAAGTCAAATTTTACAGCTGATGACTTCATGGCCATCGGGACTCTGGAGCAACTGCCCGCCAAATATCTATTCGAAGACTCATCGAGTGCTATTCGGCCAGCAATCCGGTTGGAGTCGTTGTCGGTAAGAGATTCTTTTTGTAGCTAATTAGTTTCCTTTCTTCGTCTAACTTGGCTTGCGTTTTGTAGATATCATATTATTGATGACTCCTTGAGGAGATAACCCATTGTTGAGGGGATTGGTAGCCCAACACCCACCCACTAGTCACACACCGACTCTGAGAGTTAAACCAGTCCTGGAGAGGGTGGAGCCAATAACTGTTGTCCTCCCTACTCCTCAGCCAAAAGGTGCTCCCGTCTTGAAAACTCTTCATCACAAGAAAAGAAAGGACTAAGAGCATAAAAAAGACAAGTCTTCCCGCTGTTCTCTTACAAGACTCTGACTGCCAACCACGTCTGGGGACCGTGCTGTGGTGATGGACTTCCTCAAGTATGACTTGATGGTGTCCAACCGCGTTAACGTCCAGCTGGATAATTATGAGGGCAGTCCCTATTCAGCCAAAACTTCTGCTTCTGACCTCCATACTGTTTTTCTGGAGCTCACCTCCCGTGTTTTGTTTGTCGGTCGGATCATGGGCGACGAACTTATGAGGAGGGAGAATGAGGACGTGGAGAAGCTGAAGGCAGACTTGGAGAGTTTCGTCGCCTCACTCAAGTCTGCACTGTCGGCCAATATCAACTTTGTCGGCCAGAATAAAGACTTAGAGGAAGAACTTGAACAAGCGAATGTGGAGATTGGAATGCTCCGGGAGAAGTTTTCGGTCGCCGTGTAGAAGGAAGAAGAGGCGAACAAAAGGGCGGCCAAACTTCGCAAAAAGGTAGGGGAGCTAGAGAAGAGGTAGCTTCCCTGAAGTCTGACTGGGAAGAGGATCGGCGCTGCGTGACAAACTTAGAATAAAAGCTGGGCAAACTCCAAGATCACGTCACCAAGCAACACGACAAAGGATTCGACCTGACCGTTCAGCAGGCGACATTCTTCTACAAAATTTCCATCGATGAGGGGAAGTTTGACAACTGGAAGACTTTCTACAAAAGAGAGTTACTTCCTTTGGCAAACATCCCCGATGATAGCGACGAGGTGGCAGGCGAAGAGGAGGTGGAGGAGACTTATGAGGAAGAAGGGGTGACCGGTGAGCGGTCGGCTAATTAGGAGTAGGTGGCTACCCCTGACATTGCAAATGTTGTTTACTAGTTTAAGTTTTTATGTTGTGTTGTTGACTAGTTTAGATGCTCTAACCGGTAAGCTCCGTTCTTCAAGCTTTCAAGCACCTGAAAGGGTCCCTCCCAATTTGGAGCAAACTTGCCTTCAACAGGGTCTTTTCGGGCGTCGCCTGTCATGCGCTATACCAAGTCTCCAGGTTGAAAGGTGCGCGGCTTGACCTTGGAACTATATCACCAAGTGGTTTATTGCTTGTCGGCCTGCTCCGGTATCCGAGCTTTCTCGCGCAATTCTTCCAAGAGGTCTAACTCAATCTTCATACATTCTTCATTGATTTTTAGGTCGTTCAGTTGTCGACGTAAAGTGGTTTCGCCTATTTCGATTGGTAACATGACATCAGTTCCATAGGTTAGGTTGTAGGGGGTTTCTCCGGTTGAAAGTGAACCGCAACGATTGCTGGAGTCTTACTCCGTTTGGGCTTTAAAGGACTATTCCCGCTCTACATCCCTTTTGGTTTGAGGAGCAACCCACATACAACCTCCATGCTTCTTGGTCATTGGTTGGTATGTACCCGGTCGGTCCTTGAAGCGGGTGTCAATATCTTTGAAGGCTCGATCGATGAAGGTAGTGTCGGGCATGCTTCGTTTCGGTCGGCGACTGATCATATGCAAACTTTTAATTGCCCTCAAGTGCCTCTTTCTTGTCAAATGTTATGGTCTGCCTCCACCAAAGCCTCCCGAAATGGTGTTGATCACTGTACGATCATTACGCTATCTTGGGCTTCTTTCCCTTGACCCTTTACGTCTCGACCGATCATCTGTCCTTTGCCTAGGACTTCTATGTTCGGGAGTTCTCACCCTTTGCGACTATATTGTCTCCTTTCGCCCCTATGCACATAGCATTGTAGGTGTCCCACCTGTATCAATTCTTCTATCTTGTTTCTCAGGGCTATGCACTCCTTGGTGCTATGACCATAATTGCGGTAGTATTTGGTTTGATCTGCTCAAGGGGGTGAGGGAAACTTTCTCGATGCCACGATAAGTTTGGCGCTAAGCGCCTCCTCCAAAACTCGTGCTCAGTCGGCATTGAGAGAGGTATACTCCATGATTATCTTCGCGTAACTTCCTGATTGTCTCCTGCATTGAGAGAACACATCCGGTCCTCTTCACATAGCTTCTTGATTGTCTCCAGCTGCTGCTTCATTTCGGCCAGCATGGCTGTTGGGTCTTCTCTGAAATGATTTTGTTGGCTTCCTTGATTTCTAGTCTTCACCATCGCTTTGTCAGGCTAATCTCGGTCCCATGGTGGGTACCAAAATGTTCTTGCAGGAGGCCGGTTGACTCCAACAAGCAACAGTGTCTTCAAGCTTCCTCCCTTAGCTACCTTGATAACTCCTGTGTTCCTTCAGGTCTTCTGTTACACATAATCCCAGGAGGGGGTCCTGCATGCACTCCGACACTCAAGTCAGTATGAATCTAAGTAAAACAAGGTAAAATTGGATAAAGTGACAGTACCTAATTCTATGGGACCACCTTACCTTTTATAGTGTTTGGATGGGCCTTAGGTGAATGAGCTCATGGCTTATTGTGACTTCCTAATTGATAAGTTCCACGTGTCGTGGTGCGTGTTATATGACAATCGCGCGTGCACGAAGTTGTTTAGGCCGTTTGGTTCTCAGCCGGCACATACTACCTGACAACTGCTCAGTCGGCTAGTACATCCAGATTATGCAATTAAGATTTGGCTTAGGTAGTCGGCTATCCCTATAGTACAAGAACTAAACCTTTGTATAATGCTCCAAATCCTTCATAATGCACAGTTTTCCTAAATGCATCAAAATGCCGGTATACTCCATTATGCTCTTCCTCGCACCAGCAATTGTTAGTGCAACATTTTTCCATCCCGCCATTTGCATTCTTCGACGAATCACATCAAGGGGGTAAGCCACAATTTGGCCAACAATTCCAGCAGCAGCCCCACATGCAAGCCTTGTTGTCAAACTTAGCTCAAAGTCTTGAGTTATTCCAAATGGTTTAGATCAAATCAACTAGACTTTGAGAGACTCATATACCAAAAAATTAAGATCCACATATGGTATCTGCACTAATATGTTTATGAAAGAATGAAATGGGATATCTCGAAGGACAAAAAATGGAATGTTTGAGAGCTCATTTACATGCAGGAAACTAGAATTAGATGTTAGCACCGAATGTCAATCTTTTGAAAAATCAAATGTTGTTTACTTACAACTCTTATAACTGACGGTAGTCAGCCTTTATACAAAGCTCGAGGGCCTTCTTTCCTGAAGACTGTTGAAAGAGCATGGTAAATTTCCCTATATTGACGTGGAGATGCTTCTGTCTACAGAATCATAATTGAAAATTTAAGTTATGGCTAACTGAGCAAGCTATTCAATGAAGCATCTTCATCTTTCCACAAACAACACTTCTAGAAGCAATTTCGAATGAACCAGAATTCCAAAACAACTTTCTTTACAATACCTGGACAGTTAGCCTTCCTCGTACCATGTCCATTGGATAAGTGGCAGACATGGCAATAATTCCTGCACAAGCTCCAACTCCAAGGCGTAGAATGAGAGTGAGCTGAGCTTCTTCTGAGAAAAAGATGGTATATGAAATGGAAATCAAGAAGCAACCACAAAACACTATTAAATGATGATGATGATGATGACAAGCCTTAGAAGGGTAGGAAATATTAATAATCACATTGTAAAAATAAATAAAAAATGCAGAATAACACGCATATGCTAATAATTCGAATACTGATAGAAATCTGTATTCAAATAAGAATTGTCCCTTTGAAATACTATTATGAAATCAACATAATAAAATTATCATAGCACCACTCCATATGAAGAAAACTGTTATCATGGATGACTCTTTTAGTAATTAAAATGTCTAAAATATTCTTTACTTAATATTCCTTGAAAAATATGAGCAACAAACTATCATAAGGATATATTCTCTGCTATATTGGACCGTCTAAGTCAAATAATGTTCAAGTAAGAGGTGTTTTGGTTGTATCATTTCCATGTTGTTGCTGGTAGAGCCATAAAATACCCATGCATTAGTATCAACACAATTATAAGGACGCTGATATGGAATTAACAAATGCACAATAGACTAACGAAACAGATTTCAGAAAACAAATGTGGAGATATACATATTTCGAAGCTTGCTCATAGCTAAAGAATTTCACTACTGAATTTGGGACAATCCGAGCACAGTTAGTTTCGTTTCCTTTAAACAATCCTCTAAAACCCTCAGTTTTCCATATATATTCTAAGCCCTGAATTGTTTTGTTGTATTTTATATTTTGACAATTTTGAACCTGCATTTTCAAAAGCCAATTTGTTTCTCAACAACATAATATATTATGAACACATGATAAAACATAACAGTAGTTATAATAAATTTAACGGGAACTACCTGCAGCAGAATCTCCAACCTCTCTAGTGGAGCCACAATACTTCGTAACCTACAATAGAGGTTAAATATATAATTCAGAAATTTATCTTGTGTGTAACAGAATACCTGAAGGAACACATGAGTTATCAAGGTAGCTAAAGAAGGAAGCTTGAAGACACTGCTGCTTAATGGTGTCAACCCACCTCCTACAAGAACATTTTGGCACCCACCGTGGGGTTGAGATTAGCCTAACAAATCGATGGTGACGACTAGAAATCAAGGAAGCCAACAGAATCATTTCGGAGAAGACCCAATCGCCATGATGGCCAAAATGAAGCAGGACCTGGAGACAATCAGGAAGCTACGCGAAGAACACCAGATGTGTCACGTCGGCGTCTTTGACGTCCTCCGCAAGGAGAATGAAAAACTAAGGTAAAGAATAGATAGAGTGGAGCGAGAGTGAGTTCATGTCGGAAGCCCAATTAAAGAAAGCTCTCGACATGAAGGTCGAAGAGAGGAAGGTTCGCGGCATCAGAGTCTAAGAGAAGAAGGTTCTAGGCACGAGAGCCGAAGAGAGGAAGGCTCGCAACATTAGAGCCGGAGGAAAGAAAGCACTCGACAAGAAAATCGAAGAGAGGAAGGCTCTCGACGAGAAAGCCAAAGAGAAAAAGAGGGCTCTCGGCATAAGGGTCGAAAGGAGGAAACTACTAGACATGAAGGCCAAAAGACGACGCGAGAGGAAACATCCCGGTCGAAGTAGGCGAAACCACTTTGCGCCGACAACTGAACGACCTGAAAATCAATGAAAAATGCATGAAGACTTAGCTAGACTTATTGGAAGAATTGCGCGAGAAAGCTCGAATACGAGAGGAGGCGAGCAAGCAACAGACTGCCCAACAATATAATTCGAAGGTCAAGCCGCGCACCTTTCAACCTGGAGACTTGGTATGACGCATGATAGGTGACGCCCGAAAAGACCCTACTAAAGGCAAGTTTGCTCCAATTTGGGAGGGACCCTTTCGGGTGCTTGAAAGCTTGAAGAACAGAGCCTATCGGTTGGAGCATCTGAACGGCGATCCCAATCCCAGAACCTGGAATGTCGACCATTTGAAATTTTACTACAGTTAAGTTGTTATATATGATGCACTCTTTCCTACCTATGGTCTTTTTTTCTTAAGGAGGGTTTTGTCCATCCGGCTAAGTATTAAAAATCACCACTCATGGAACTGACCATGTAGTTTGTTAGTCACTTGACCGAAGTAAAGTTAAAATCACAGAACCGACCGCGCACTCACTCACGGAACTGACTGTGTAGTATGTTCATCACTTGACCAAAGTCAAGTTAAAACCGGGAAACCGACCGTGCACCCACTCACGAAATCGACCGTGCAGTATGTTCGTCACTTGACCAAAGTCAAGTTAAAATCGCAGAACCGACCGCACACCACTCACGGAACTGACCCTGCAATATGTTCATCACTTTACCAAAGTCAAGTTAAAAATGCCGAACCAATCGCGCTCCCACTCGCGGAACCGACCGTGTAGTGTCCTTATCACTCGGCCAAAGGAATTGACCACATACCCCGCTCACAGAATCGGAGATACAGTACGGATTCCACTTGACCAAACATAGGAGCCGACCGTATATCATGTCAATAACAACTGGAACGACAATGCAATACGTAAATATAACTACGTGGTTACCCTACTCGTCAGGTTGGCCGAGTTGTACACGATTACGCCAGACCGTTTAAACGTTCACATACTTGACCAACTCAAACTTAAATTTATCTTAGAACTGACGTTTCACTAGCGGGACCATTGACGAATACTAACCAACAGAAAAGGAAGTCATTTTTACCTTAGGAGAAGACCGAAAGAAAACTTAGTAAGTCGAGGAAGGCCGAATACTAAAGAGCAGAAGGAGCAACTTTGACGATCAACCGCGAGCTCTATTTATAGAGACGAAAGTCAAACCGTCATAGAACTGGAATTGTCCTATCTAGGCCAAATCTAGGGTCCACAGGAACTGAATGGTCATGTCATTGCACACCTACCAAGAAAGTGCCAAAACCAACTTGATACTCGCCCTTTCCCATCAGAAACATGACGCCTAAGCCGATCGGCATAATCTCTTCACATTTTGACACAAAAAGTCCTTCTCAGTCACTACGTTCCCTCAAGAACTTGGGGGGTCTATGTACTATAAAGAGAGCCGACTACCTAAGCCAAATCATAATTGCATGATCTGGATGCACTAGCCAATCGAGAAGCTGTCGGGTAGTATGTGCCGGCCGAGAACCAAACGGCCCAAACAACTTCGTGCACGCGCGATTGTCATATAACACGCACCACGACACATGGCACTTATCAATAAGGAAGTCACAATAGGCCATGAGCCCATTCACTTAAGGCTCATCCAAACATTATAAAAAGCAAGGTGGTCCCATATAATTAGGTACTGTCACTTTATCCAATTTTACCCTATTTCACTCATATTCATACTGACTTGAGTGTCGGAGTGCATGAAGGACCCCCTCCCAGGATTATGTGTAACAAAAGACCTGAAGGAACACAGGAGTTATAAGGTAGCTAAGGAATAAAACTAGAAGACATTGTTGCTTGTTGGAGTCAACCGGCCTCCTGCAAGATCAGTTCCCAATTCAGTTAAGGTAAATTAATTCGCATGACTTCCTTGTCATGTTACTATGATGCTCTACCATCAAGAGAGTAGGATTAAATATCTTGAATTCATAACAACTAGTATGAACATGGAATTTTTAATTCTCAATAAGAAACTGTATAAACAAATTATTTTCAATGTTATGACAATAGTTATAAGCTTTAGAATAGAATTTAATTTAAGGTTTTACGGAAGAGAAACATTTTGATTCCAAACTTATGTTTATTTCAGATGGTTCCTTCGATTGCTATTGCTTTTGCGACATACGAGATGGTCAAGGACGTTCTTGGAGTAGAAATGGGAATCTCTAACTGAAGAATTAGCATTTCGTTTTAGACTTTTATTTGAATTTGTGAAAAGTGATAGCATCAGAAGGTAATTTGGTTCATTTTCTAAAAACGAAATTTGAAGATTGAATTGTAAAAAATTAGCATAATCTCTTATCCATGTCCATATACCATTTTTTCTCAACTTATTCAGTGCCAACAGGTTTTTGTCTGGGAGGCACATTTTGTACACATTAGTGGGTTAAATCGTATAGAATACTACATTAAAAAGAAATACACCCTGATAATAAGAATTATATCCTAATCAATAATTATATACCACTAACTATGTTGTGGGTAACATTATCTTATTACAAAGGTAGATTCCAAAAATTTACACTTATAAAAAATAAAAAATAATATGGTTTTCAAATAATTTACATTAAAAAATTAAACAAGATATTGATTCAATATTATAATATTCAAAAAAATAATCAATGTTACCTTTTTTTAACACCCAAAACAAAAAACAAAGTATATTACAATAAACACTTATTTTCCGTGAATGATTAAACAATCAAAATTGCACACAGGTGGCTTGATGAAATTAAAATATATGCACACCCCGTTACATGATATCACAACTTCATAGGAAGTTAGCTTAGTAATTAAGAATAATTATTTCATTTGAAACTTCTTCCTATGAAAAATACTTGTAATATATATAAGTAAGAGATGATAAAAGATCTTATTGGGGAAATTCTTCCTCTTCGCTTTTTCCTTTGTGTGGTTTTATTATTTAATTTACATGATTAAATAAATTATAATTTTTGTGTATAATTTTCTTTGAAGTTTGGAATAATAGAGTTAATCAATCATTCTTATTTTCAAATTGTACTAGTAGACATTTTTTTATTTATTCTCAAAACTCAGACTAACTGTATACTTGTAGACATCTCAAAAATCTAATTGATTGTTTTTTTCTTAAAATCTCAATATTAGAATTGTATGATGTAGTCATTTTATACTTGGGATAATAATCTCTTTGTTGATAAAATCTTTTAAAAGCCACAACTATGTGAATACAAATTATTATTTTTCTAATATTTTCATAATCAATCAATCTATTATTTTATTAAATTTTAATTATGAAATCGATATGAATTATTAATGTAATTTTATTTAAGTTATTAATTTTAATTAATTTAAAATTAAATTATAAAAAAATATAAATTATTGCAAATTTTATTGTTTTAATAGGAGAGGAATGTTGTTCTTCTTAGATAAAAGAGTAAGTTTTTTGAAAAGTCGAGTTGGATTTCATATAAGGTCACCAAAATTTTGATAAAGATTCATGAAAGATTAACCAACAAAAAAATTCTTCAAGATGAGTTGTACTTCATGTGAAATTTATTTATAGATTTTTGAGTTCTTGAATAAAAATTAAGATTACTAAAAGATAATTAAGATGAACAAATATATGTTAAGATTAATTAGTTACTGAGTAGTTATAATTTAATACATACAATTATCATATATATATGTATATATGCATGAAATAACTATTTAATTATCATTTCGATTATCTTGATGGCTAGAGATACACTTAACATTAAAGTTAATTATAATGTTAAGAGGAATAATCACTTAATCAATACGAGATCCGAATCCAAGAAAATACAATGCGGTAACAGGAAATGTTGTAACTGAAGTCTCGGTTAGAACTGTAATTAACTTTCACTAGTTTTAGTCAAAGCTTGTTTGGGAAAGATGAGCCAAAGTAGCCATAATTTGCCACATAAACATATAGATCCATATTCATTGGATGACGCGTTAATTAGTGGCACATTTAAAATTGCATTCCCATAGATCATGGAAGAAAATGGACAAACCAAAACTTTCTATTAGTTTATCTAATTGAACATAGGCACGTAGGAACATAATATGGTAGAAGGAATTTGTTGCCATGATTGGTGGCAGTAGCAGCTAATAGGTATAGTGTGTTTGGTTGTTGACGACAACCTTGTACCTAAAAGTTAACAGAAATGACATTCTCTTAGAAAACACACGTTTTCACAAAAATGTGTGTTTCTTGATGCAAAAAACAATGACTAGTGAAGAGTTTCCTGCTACCAAATCTTCTTTCTCTTTGACATGGAATCCTTTAGATGGACGTAGCGATTGCGATGAAACTCAACCAGTAAACAAAGTTGCCTTATAGCTTCCCTCTTCTTCTCCCCAAGCCCAACCAATTCACCATCTTTCTCTTTTACATTCCTTTCCAACTTTTCCACTTTCCTTTCAAGCTGCCTCACTGTTCTTATCAGATTCAGTTTCTCCCCTCCTTCTTTGCTCACCATCGCTTCTAACTTCCACAACATCTCTTTCAATATCAACTCATTCTCTTCTTTCTCACCCAACAACACTTCAAGCCCATCTACCTTCTCTTTCAGCTCTTTCACTTCACCATTTCTTTCTCTTATCCAATCCTTAGCAAACTCAACTTCCCCCACCATTTTAGACACAAGCCCCATCACCCTCTCTCTGTGCTCCTCAAGCTTCCCTGCTGCCAAATCCAGTGCCTGTGCACCCAATTCCAACCCATTTATATTAACCTCTATTGGTGCTAAAGGTGTGGTTAGTTCATCTTCATACCTAGCAATTCTCTCTCCAAAGATTATGTGACTATCTTTGCTTTCATTGTTCATATTCTTGGACCCTTGTTTGTTTTCTGCACCTATTTGTTGATCAATGCTTTCTGTTAGCTTGTTTATCGTTTCCTCCTGATCATTCAGATTTTTCACCATGCTTTGCTGATCCAACACCAGTCTCAGTTTTTCAACTAGAGTCTTTAAAGCTTCAGCAGCATGTATGGTAGCTCCTTCTCTACATCTCTCATGATCCCTCAAAAGTTCAGATATCTCTTCCCCTCTCCGTGCCATTGCTCTTTCTAGTTCATTGTTTCTATCCTCCAAATTGCGCTGGTTGCAGCCTCGAGATAACACTTCCAGTTCCAGGTCCTTTATCCTTGCAAGAAAACACTTCTTTTCTTCAGCCAAATCCTCCCCGAGATTTTCTACTCTCGTTCTTTCCAATTGCACTTCCAACTCTTTGTTATGATTTCTCACGGAATCTAACATTTGTTGCATGGCATTAATCTGGTCATCCAAGTCCTTCTTCTGGCTCAATGCTTCGCTTCTGTTGCGTCTAATCTTCTCTTCCATTTTTCCTTTCTGCGTCCGAAGAAACTTTACCTCTTGTTCAAGCTTGTGTATCCGTGCCTTCAATTCAGCAATTTTGGACGCTGCATGATCCTCGTTGGCTTTGAGTTTTCCTTGTAAGACAGACACTGTTCCTTTGCTCTCTTTCAGACACAGTTCAAGCTCCAAAACTCGTCTGTGCAAATCAGCGTTCTTTGCACACAACAGTTGTTTCACATCAGCTTGAAGTTCCAGATTCCTTTTAAACTGCTCCTCAAACTCGTTTGACGCTTGAGTCTTGAGAAGGAGTTCAAGAGTAGAACGTTCAGTTTCTCTGGGGAAAGGTTTTTGATTTGAATCGTTGATGTCTGAATTAGCGTCCACTTCCTCTGAGGAAAAGTACTCAGACTCCGAGCTAGAGGAAGACACTGAGGACATCCTATCCACTATGCTGGAACCTGATTTTGCGTACTCTCCGGTGAGACGACCGTACAATGAGTACAGTGACTGGTACGGAATGTAGAAATCCTCTACCACCCACATAAGCTCTTTCTCTTTCATGGAGGTCCCATCTTTTTTGCATTGCTCTTCATTTTTAATAAGCTTTGCAATTCTACTGAGGTCACTTTCCATGTCTGTCAGCAACATAAGAGATGATAAGTATTCAAAAGTAGTTGATGAAAGTTGCGTAAGATTGAAGAGGTCCATGTTACAACAGATCATAAAATTTTGCAGTTCTCAGTTCTTTTTTAACGATTTCAACTCTTGATTTTATAGTTAAAAAAAAAATAGCTAACGTTAATGAAGAATATATTGAGAAATATGTTGCTAATGAAACTAAAGTGTTTTTGGTATTGTTCTTTTATCATAATTATATGTTAATCACCTTTTTTTCGTTTAATAGAGATTTTTATCATGCAGATTATGAAAATAAAACTCTTATTTTGATTTGCACCTGTTTTTGTTCTTCTGAGAGCTTCGGATTTTTCAGGGTCAATTTGACTCCGGAAGGAATTGGATAATCCCCTTAAACGGTGCTTGAACATGGTTTTATTTGGACATTCGAAAGGATTAAAGTTAGAAGGACATTTCTTGCAAGGAACTATTCATTTCCTCAGAAAATGAATAGGAATCCTGAGACTGAAAAGTGAATACAAATTAAGAGGCGATTCTAGATATCAATGTATGCATATGGCATTGTGAATGCAGTCTGCAGCTGCTGGATGAACTTGTATCTTGTGCACTTAATATATACAATATATTATAATAAATGCACAAACAGCATAGTATCTGTATCATAATAAGTTGTCTAATTTAGAAACTGAGATGTTTTCCAATTTGAGACCAGAAAGAACATATATAGTGGCTGACTAGCTATTCCTTAAATTGGAATAGACCATGGTCAACAGAAAGTTAGCGACAGTAGCAGTTATTGATTGCAATGTTTTAAAGTGTTTGATGTGGCAAGAAAAAGAGACAAATATTTCTCAACAAGCTTGGCAAAACAAGAATACCTTTCTTCTCTTCTTAAGAATAAAAAAACTTCTCAATCGCTGAAAGGTTGATCATATCAATGTCCAGAAAGACGACCTGACGAATTTTGAAGTACAAATGACAATGTTTGGAATTTTTTTTTGTTCTCAAGAAGGAGATGAAAACATTACCCTTCATATTTCTTCTACATTCGTCTTATATCTTTTATCTCTTCTTTCTTTCCTTACTATATTAGCTTTCAGATGTGTGAAGTAAAAATAAGAGAATCAAGTCTATGTCAAACGAGAGATTTCTAATTAAGCTAGAATAATTTTATATAGCCGTTTATTATACATTAATCATGATATTTAGGCAACAAAAGGAAAGAAAAGGTACAAGCAACAGAAACTTGTTCTCCAAGAAGCTTGAATAACTAAGAATTTAGTTTTCTGGAGCAGTTTAGATTTGCTCAAGAACACATTCCATCAAGTTTAAAAGAAAATGCATTGAAAAAGAATATGTTTAACTTAAACTGCCGATTGATTTAGTTGAAAAACCAAATTTTCTTGAGTTTTTCATTGTTTTTTTAAACCTTTTTGTATTTTTCAAACATAAAAGTGGATGACATTCTACTTCGAGAGAGGGTAACGGGGAGAAAGAACATCAATAGATAGAACAACCATCAAATCCGGAAGATGCAGGTATAAGTTTTACATACATGGATTGAAGATAAATACAAAATCACAGATCAATGCACCCAAAAAGACAAGTTTGATTAATTATATTGTTTGTGATCAGCTTTTAGAATGAAGGAGATCATGATAAAATCCAATTTTTTCGTGAATTCATTATTTATCATAATCCCTTGCACTGAACGTTTCATCTGAGTATTGATGCATTGATTATTCCACAAAAAACAAATCTGGGAAAAATTATTAGCGGGAAAAGAGAAGATGAAATTGCTTCGCCAAAATGTGAATGAAACAAAATCATGTAAAAAGTGAATCCACAACCATACTTTTTCATTAGTGAACATAAAAGAAGAAAACGGTTACCTGGGAATGGAACTCGACTTCCACCAATCCGAAGGTATTAAGAAATATTGACAAGAAATAATCCAACTCAAAATAGTTGTATAAGGATAAATAAATTCAATGGTCTTGAGAATAATTTGAAAAAAAGAGGGGCTATCCATTTTGTTAATATAAACGGAAAATGTGGAAACATTATAAAAATACTATGGTTGTTACTCTTACTGTTATCTTTATTGTTATTATTCACATTTTTATTATATTGAAATATGTATAATTTTATCATTTTATTTTTAATTAATATAATGTAAAAAATTTATATAAATTTGTAAAAATAATATTAAAAATTATATAGTTATTATTTTTAAAAAGAAAATTTAACTATTTTAAAATAAAGAAGAATTATTTAATTATTTATTTTATTAAAGAAATAAATAAATTATTTTTATTAAAAAATTATCGAATTAAAATATACGCCTAAAGAAGTTACCAAATCTTCCTTGTATAATGGTATAAATAGTTGCCAATCATATTTTCGTTTCATTAAAATATATATAATTTTATTATTTTATAAGTAATTAATTACAAATAAAAATAACACAATAATATATATATATATATATATATATATATATATATATATATATATATATATATATATTTCACAAAAACAGTATTAAAAAGTTATGTAGGCGTTATTTAAAAAAAATTATTATTTTAAAATATAGTGAATTTCTTTAATGATTTCTTTATTAAATAAATAAATTATTTTTTATTTATAAAAGATAAATTTATTCCATTAAAAAATAATACTGAAAAAATTACTAAATAAAAATATAGTGGTATAGATATATAGTATTGTTATGATTATCTTTATTATTATTTTTATCATTACTATGATTATGATAGTTGTTATCTTTATAGTAGCAGAAATTTAGCAAGTTAAAACGTATGTGTATTAACAATTGGAGTTATATTTTATTGAAATTGAATATTTTTTAATATATAATTTGAAAAATAAAGAATGTGAGGTTAATTTGAAAAATAAAAGATAAAAACTGAATGTGTTATTGGCGGATGTAAATATAGAGAAAACTACACTTAAAAAAAATGAAAGTTGAATTTTTTACGATTATATAATAATATACATTTCAAAAATAATTGAAATAATAATATGAACTCGACTATAAATTATTTTCACAACATACAAGAAATAATTTTGTATTTTATTTTACGAGATAACTAATTTAATTACCGTTTTAAAACGTTAAAAAGATTTCAGATAATATATATATATAAATTTTACTTTCTATTGTCGGTTATCTGTAAATCAACTCGTATTCCCTGCATAACCTCGCCCACCACTATAAATCATTTTGAGTTTACTTTTTTTTTTCGTAGATATGTATCTGAACTTGCAAAAAACGATATTCACGATGTTGGAGTAATTAAAGTAATGCACATCTTAACTTTTGATGGAAATTAACTTCTCATGAACTAATGGAAATGAATCTAGGAATTCAATTAAAAAATTTACATAATTAAAGAGCATATTAGAGACTTTTTAAAGGCAAGAAAAATATTTTAAAACTTCATAATCATTTTCTTAATCTGTAATAGCATCAACAGATTTAGAAATCTAACATCTTTACGGGTAATTGATTGCTTTGATTCCTAAATTCAAAGATGAGTTGCAACTTGCAATAATCATAATTTTAAACAAGCTTTGTCAACAATTTTACCATATATAAACTTCGTTAACCCCTTTTCATCATTACACTCCTGGTCGCGACACACGCTGCTCAAATGCACTTACAAGTCAAAACTTTAAAGCTCAAGACTGCATTAGCTGCAGATGCTACTGTTGTTGAGATATCTATTTCTACATCTAATAAAAAAATACGTTTCAAATTAAAGGGAATGGTCCAAAAAATTTATAATGTGCAGGTAGATGACGTCCTGTTTTTTGTTAGTTACACATGAATTAAATATTCCGCAATATATACACCCTAAAAATATCACAACTACAAGTTATTGTTTTTAATCGTAAGACAATTTTTGCTTCTTCCATTTGTAAGCAGCTTCCAAGATCTTGAGATTAGTTGTCTGGCTTTCTTCAGGGAACAAAAAGTCGATGAATTCTTCAATTCTGCAAAATTAAATTAACAGAAATGATGTCACAAAAAAAGAAGAATTACAGAAGTACAACAGCAAAAATATTTCATAGGTATAAAATTAACAATCCTACGGGGATTGTCAACATGCAAGATGCCGAAAGCTCAAATGAACCTTCAAATATGACATGCAGAAAATAAATCCACTGAGTAGCTGTCACCATGTAGAATGTGAAACTATGTCAACTAACCCTTGGTAACTACAGAAAACATAAACAACTTGGTTACATACCTGGTAGAACCATCTTCAGTGGCAACATGCCTTCTCTTCTTGAGCTTCTTGGGCAGCTTAGACTGGACTAAGCTAACATCACCCAGCTCTCCAAATGTAGTCTCCATGTTGAGCCATTTTTCCAACAACATTGCCCTTTCTTCTTTCAAATCTGGAGCTGATGATCTGAAGTAGTTGAGAGCCTTGTCAAACACCCCTGATAAGGCACAAACAAGATATGATGAGATTCAGAAAATTATCCCACTTATGTTCAAACTAACTGAAAACAACCGATTAACAGCAGAAGAGCCATATAGCACTGGATCACATACTTCTAGCCCGCTCAATGCATTGCCTCTTTTGTTCATGTTCCGTTAAATCTGGATTGTCCACATCCATAGCTGTTGCCTCAAATTCAGCATAACTATTCCATACCTTCAAGTGCTTTGTTCGATCAAGAAGCCTTTCATAAAGTGCTCTCGCTCTATCAAATTCACCCTCAGCAGTCTCAAAGTCAATGAACGCCTGCTTGTATCAACAAATTCAGTTACATTATGATTAATGTGAATATAGCTATCGAGGTATGCAATATAAGACAAACAATAGAAGTCAAATAAGGAATGATGAAAAAAGAGGCTGTCACCCCAGGGCATAACCATATATAAGTGAGTGTGGGAGTTGCAAACATACACCCACTCAACTTTTTCAGTTGAAAAACGTAATTTCTCCTTTTTAAATCAGCTTTAAACTAATGAACGATTAAGAGATTTTAAATTAAATTTTGTTGAACGCAAAGCACTTTTTCATCTCTGTTCTATCTCATCATTCAACCGGCAAGCTTGCAACCTCACCCTTCAGTGCTGTCCTCACCTGCAAATAATGCTCAAATCAAATCTCCATCACCCTAAACCAATCAGACTACCCAAAATGTGAACGCTACCCAATATTCCACCAGCAGCTGTCGGCACCCCAATCAAGAGTATAATGAAGTTGGCACATCTCATCAAACCCTTGATGTGATCATGGAAAGGAAGGAGTCACTTCAAGAGGTTCCTAGAGGGAGATTAACTATAAGTAAAAATAGTAAGTTCATGAATGAAGTAGAAAATAGCTTTTCATTTAATAATCCTTCCTTGGACATAAGGATAGCCTATAGTGTATTTGACTATTCCTTTAGTAATTTCGCTTGTAGCTTTGTTTGGACACAAGGGTGGGAAAGGGAGTGTTTGGCCACTCCTATGCGCCTAACATCTAAATAGAGAGCACCTCTGTACATTGGCCACAAGTTTGGGAGTGAATGCAGAGTATTGCTTTAAAGCCATGGTTGTGCTTTTGAGGGGTGTGAACACTTCTCTTTCAGGAATTCTTATCTCGAAGGTGGAGAACTTAAGTTTCGAATTTCCTCTCTTGCTTAGCTCAAGAGTTAGTGGTGCAAGAAGAACCTTTCCTCCCTTAGTTCTTGAGTCATGCTCATGGCTAGTTTCCAAGAGAAGATATCATTCCAAAGCTCTTCTCCTAGTCTTCTTTCTTACTTATTCTAATTCTTTCCTTTCCTTTGTGCATTTCTTCTGCTTTCCTTCTTGGTTCTTCTTGGCCATACCTAGGTCACCCACACACTTTACAACCACCATTCAAACCATCCAAGACAGTCACCATGACCTTTGCTAGCCAAGGGCGGCAAACCCCAGAGAAAGAACCTTTCAAGAAACCATCCTTAGCTAGGCCCTTGGACCTACCTTGTTGCAGCAGCACCTAAACCTGCACCTTGACCACCCAAACAGCCATAAACCACCTTCAAACACCACCCAAAACACTTCCATCCAACTTGCCACCTAGAAGTGACAACAAACCACCATAATCGATCCAAAAACAAGTTATTGGAGATTCCTTGCCATACAAGCTTCTGAAACCAAAACCCATTCCAAAAACACCAATAAACGCCTTTCATCCAGTCAAACAACCTTAAGAAAGCCTCAAGATTAATCCTAAACCAACAATTTGTGCAAGAGCTTTCGTTGATGCTTGCTACATAAACCATACAAAGAACCAGGGGTTTCCATGGTTGGAACTTAAAGTGTACGGCCCTCATATCTCCATGAACCTCAAAGGTTCATATCACCACTTGCCCCAAGAGGTAGCAACAATGCAGTCTCAGATGGAGTAAAAGGATTGCATGCCAAATACTGGTGGCTGGCCTTTAACGGAAGTGGAAGTAGCAAATACAATGTTTAACTATGCTAGCATGGATCTCCTCTGAATCAAGTCAAAATCTACTGTATAAACATCCATGTGGCAAATAAATGAAGTATTGGATGCATTGATAATAACAAATGCTGTTTCAAATAACAAGCCAGTAAAAGTTAAAGTTATAGACATCTTCCTACTCGGTAGTTGATTTTAATACTATAGCCCTAATCAGTAGTGGTCATCTACAAGTTGTCTTGAAATTATTAGTCATCCCTTATTATTTATTTCTCACTAAAATCAGAAAAATTAGTAATAACGAAAATTAAAAAACCTGAAATACATAAAATGAAAAAACAAATTAGCAAAATGGAAAACCAAAATAGACAATAAATTATTTAAAAATAAAAATGAAAATAAAACTTTGAAAAATAAACTTAAAATTACATAAAGGCCCATTAATTTAATCTTAATTAAAAAGGAGGAAATGGCATTTTTGTCCAACTGAGAAAATGTGCAAGCTGCTAAATATGCATCCAATTTTCATTAGAGGGCTAAAAGTATACTATATACAGTGACTATTATTGCTTATCAACTTAGAAATACAATATGTGTATAAGATACGTTACATATCCAATAGCACAATACACTTATTTTAAAAATAACAAGATACGACAACTGACAAATACGTATTTCAAAATGTATAGAAGTCCTTTAAACATAATAAATATACAAAATGCTTATTTTTCTACCCACTTTTTCAATGGTTTTAGTGTAAGGCTCCTAAAAGTGATCTGTGTATTATATTTAAGTAAAAAGGCTACCCACCTATTTTCATAATTTCCCTAATAAATCCCTGTGCTGGATCAAGAATGATGCCAAACAATTAAATGTGAGTGTCGAGACATTTTCTTGCACGAGAAATAAATTGTGTACCTTCCACAAGAGCTCAGGCATGTCCAATGCTGGTTGAGCGATTGCAAGCTCAAAAATTCCTCGGGCTCGTTCCGTCTCAGATAACGATCTCTCCAACTCAGCATACTTGCTCCAAGCATAACAATTTTCTGGAGACCACTCCAGATATTTTTCATAAAGTTTTCTGCACCGGTCTATATTACCAAGCTGCAGTTCTATCTCTATATACTTCTTAAAAATCTGATGTCAAAGAGTAACGATGTGTGAAAAGTTAGCCAGATTGCAATCAAAAAGAAGTTGTATTTGTGTTGACGGATATATTACCTTATCTTTAGGAGCCTTTCCAATGGCATTTCCTAATATTTGGCGAGCACCCTTGAGATTCAGCTGACGTATTTCAAACTGAGCTGCTAGAAGCCATATTTTTGCAAACGAGAACTTCTGGTGAGGTATCAGGTTAAGGCACTCCCTAAAGAAGTGGAAGAAACAAAGAACATCAGTATGGCCAAGACTCAATAGCAGTACAGTAAAAATCTATGATACCAATACTACAATGAATGAAATTGTCTTTTAAGTGATTTAGTAAAGGAAGATCATAAACAAGATTCTACTGAAATTCGAGTCAAATGTAATTGCAGATTCCAGTTGAAAGAAGTATTACATAAACATATATCTCGTAGTCACACAAAATTCTAGAGTCCTCATAGTTCCTATTTATATGTGCTGTCCACTGTTTTAACCAGTTTACTGTTGATACGTTTGTCAACACAACTGCCATTGAGACTGTGATAACCAACGGATTTCTGAAGCTTCAAGTCAAGTGAGGTGCATAGGCTACGGTTGCTGGGGAAGAGATATTCCATACAAGACTAAATTAATACAATAAAACATTCATTAAACAATGGAGCCTTATATATTGGCATGCAAAGGAATCATCTTCAAACTATGATTACTGACTTATCGTCCCTTCTGATTTTCAGCAGTTACTAAGGACCTTTATTCTTTATATCTGCCCCATTTCTTGACTTGAAAGCAGAGGGGGGTTTATGATAATCATTTGACATATTTTTAGCAGTTTCATTTAAATAACAGACTTCAAAACTAAATCACCTTATGTTAGATGAGTTCACACAGCTTCAACCGGTTATTTAACACACTAAGCATTGGTGACTCATTAATATATGATACACAGGACTTCTAAAGCATATGAACATCTTTGTATTGAGAACTTATGCTTGACAATACGATGCTAAGAATAATGACTTACATAATTTGTAACGTTGGGAGGTAATTATTCATAAATAATGGTTGATACATAGGAGATTACTGAAATTGGAAAAGTCATTTTATTTTATATAAACTGAGGCATATTTGTTCCTCGTGTGTTACACAGTGAGGATTGAGCACTAGTTGCAAGGTTACTGAATCAAGATTCGAATCATGAATCACCAAGCTATTTTTTGAATCCTGAATCGTAACTTGTATTAAATCATAAGATTGAAATACAACAAAAAAATACCGGAGATAAATTATCTACATATGATATTTAGTGTTTCATGTAAACTATCTAAAATAGAAATAAAAAATAAATAAAAAAAAAAACAACTTCTGAAAAAATCATGTAAAACAAGATTATTAGTTATACATGAGTTTGTGAAAAACTTATTTTAGAAGAATAGAAACGAAGCAATAAAGTAACTAAACAAAATACGTGCATTTAATGGGATACAAATAAAGGTGGAATAAGGGAATAGGATAAGTTTACAAGTGTTAACATGAATAGTAGTATTCATTTAAGATTCAAATCCAGAGAATTTGAATCATGAATCCTAAAATTCAAATGGTGAATTATAATATTCTCATAACTACGAGTTTATGAACAAAAATAGAATTCTAACATGACAGTGATTGGCAACATTCAAAGCAATCTCAGTACAGTTATATCCAAAACTTTAAGTTCTCAAACAGATGCATACCTGTATACGTCCCTTGTTCGCTCCGCATCCCCAGCATCGAGCTCTTCATAGAGTGCATAATTAATCCTAAATTGCACATACACGATTATCAAACATTAGGAGAAAATGTCAAAGCAGTGAATAAACAAATAAGACACGAACAATGAAATCTAAATCAAACATACCACAAATAAATATAGCGCTGCCAGTAGCGCTTCTCCTCCGCCGGGGGAACATTGGCTATAGCTCTCTCATAAACCTCCCTTACCCTATCCTTATCCCCCACACTTTCCTCCAACCTTATGTAGTCAAACCAGGAATCATAATTCAACGGATTCTTCTTCACTTCGTCCTCGTACTGAAACCTTCTCTTCCCAACTATGGCATCTTCAATCCCTTCCCTGTCCCCATACTGCTTCTCAAATGCCACAAATTTTCTATACAAATCTTCCGCCCTTCCCTTGGGAATATGATCAAGAGCAAACTTATAGATAGCTCTCGCACGCTCAGTCTCCTTACACCTCTCCTCAAACTCAGCAAAAGCAACAAATAACTGCTCTGCTTCTTCATCATCAGATAACCTATCCACGGCTCTCTCGTAAACGCTCCTAGCCTTCCCAACCTCGCCATTCTTCATCTCAAACTTGGCATAGCGTATCCAAGCCCCAACCCTAGGATGGCACTCAACAAATCGCTCAAAAATCCCTCTGGCGCGCTCAATTTCATTGTATCTAAGCTCAAACTTTATGTACGACAGCCATCCCTGCTGGTCCGGAGTCCACTTCATCCACCTCTCAAAAATCTGCCTCGCTCCGGCGACATTGCCTAGCATCTCCTCCATGTGAATGTACTTATACCATAACTGATCTACCCTCGGAAGAAGCGTGACGGCGCGGTCCCACACGTTGCGCGCGTGCTTTAAGAACCCGTTCTTCATCTCGACCTCCGCATACTTGAGCCAGAGAGTGTGGTTCTTGTAATCCACCTCCAGCGCTCTCTCCCAAACGGAACGCGCGCGTTTGAAATCCTTCTGCGATTCCTCCCACTGCGCGTACTTGATCCACACGCTTATGTTCCATCGAACGCGGCGGATAAGGTCCTCGAACTCCTTGCGCTTGCGAAGACGGTACTCGCCGAGCTCGGTGGAGTCGGTGATTTTCTGCTTTGGAGGGCGGATCTCCGCCTCTTGACGCTCCCGAGCCTCCCGGAGAATTTGCTCGGCGGTGATTTGGATTGGAGCGGGGGTTTTGTTTTTGACCCTGGTTGGACGCGGAAGCTTCACCTCCGTGTCCTTCCGAGTGAGGTAACCCAGGGTTGGGTCCGCCTCCTTCGACGAAGACATCGTAGCACGTTGAGAAACTCTTGATTAGGGATTTCTCAGGGTGCAATCTTGAACCCTAACCAGATGGGGAAGAACACTCGCTATTGTGTTTTCTCTGTTGACCTTGATTTGACCACTATTTGTTACCACAACTTGGCAATTAGGGTTTATTGGTACATCCTCTCTCTATTGATCAACTTATTCTAAGATTAATTTTTTTATTACATTCTTATATTAATTTTTTTTATAAATATTATAAGATTTCTTCTCTTTCATTTTTTTTTTTGAGAGATAAGATTAAATCTTTTCTTTACCTTTATGTAAATGTTTTCTTCACCTATCTTGATTATTTCATTTATACCAAGTTTCCACAATTTTAAGGTTTGTTCTGTATATCCCTTTATATGATCAACTTATCCTATAATTAAAATTTATATGATATTTTAAGATTAAATATTATCTTTGTTTCCCTTTTAATTTTAGCGTCACCTTTCTCCTTCGTTATGTATTATTATTATACAATTATATAATATAATATAAATTAAACATGCGGAATAAATCATATAAAGAGAAAAATGATCACGGTATCTGTTAAAAAACTATAAATGTTTTTAATATATTCTTCAACAATGTAACCTTTAACAATTTTATTCTGAAAAGAATATTTAAAAAGTAATAATGTGACTCAGTACTGATTAAAAATATATAGATTAAACTAACATATAAATATGTTTTTTATACCTCATTCGTGGACATGTTGGAACCATTTATATCTTTCAACTAAATAGTTCACCATCTATTTTTTTATAACGCTATTTTAAAGATGTAAGAAATTATATTAAAAGGTTAATATTCGTTGCTCGTACTGAAACCATATGTTTTTTTTATTATTATTCGTTAACAATATTTTTTTTGAAAAATATTTAGCCGTAATACTTTTCAAATAAGTATTATTTACATGAAAAAATCTTTCAACGCTAATTGAAAGTAATATTTAAAAAATAAAATTTTCAGGTGAGGTATTTAATAAATCTATAACTTTAAAGATATAGGCATGATTGACAATGTAATTATGACTCCAAAGATAATTCATTTTATCCAAAAGAAAAGTAAAAATGTCTTTACAATTTTCGGATTTGTTGGGATTTCTTCCAAGATGTTGTAAGCGATTTTCCTGATGCCATTATTTATCTCATCATGTGTGGTATTAGGTTAAATCCATTTTTTCAGAACGGTATTTTTTAATCGAGGGTGGCAAAAGATGGCATTCGCCCATTTTCCCCTTCCTCTAGTTGGTCTGGAAAAATGTAACAAACGGGGCTGGAGATTTTGCTCAACCCACCAACTTCATTTTTTCTATTTTTAATATATGTTTTTTTCTTTTTTTTAAATACAGTTAATATTTAAAACTTTTAATCATATGAATATTTTCTGAATTGAAAAAATTAAGAGTTTACTTGTTTTACATGTTTAAAATAATATATTAAACTTAATAATTAAAACTAATTTGTAAATATTGCTGATATAAATTTGTTATTGTATATTTGCATTCTTCACGTAATATGATGTAAAAAATAATAATTTTTTAAAACAATTTTTAATTTAAAGAAGATTTAGGAGGATTGAAAATATTGTGAAACATGTCAATAAAAAAGAAAGAAAGTGAGTTAATAAGTTAAAAATATTAACCTAACCCAACTCATAAGATAAGACTTTTTATCTTGATTACTTTAATTTATTTAGACACTTATACAAAAGAAACTATTTTTCTTTTTTATATTTTTTATACGTGTGTGGAAAAGTTATTCATGCACACTCAATATTTTGTAAACATAGATACATGACATCTTATTTCTGATTGTAATGATAGTTTTGACATTTTATTCTGACCACTAATTATCTTGCATAATTAAAATTCTATTTTATTTGGTTTGATCTTTAAAACTCTCTTTCATTTGGTTTGATTAATGTTTGAGATCTTCACTTAGAAAGGCAAATCTTAACAAATTAAAATTCATGAAAAAAGAAAAAATGGAAGATAACTTTAGACTTTATTTCTAACTAATAAGGTTAAAGGAGTTTAAGAATTACTAAAAGTTTTCTCAAAGATGGATAAAGTATGGAATGGATAATTTAAATATATTATTGACAAAGTTTATGGTAATTACTTCACAAATTTATATGATCAATTTTGTGTTATTGATTATTGTAACATATTTTATGTAAGTTTTTTGTGATAAATATAACAAGTTGTTTAAAGTTTTGCTTAGTCATTTAATGACTTTCATATAAATTATCTAATCATCAGTCAAACTCTTTATGAAAAATATAATAACAATAATAATGATGCAAGTGTATCTAGTTATCATTTAAGAAATGTATCATATTTTGGAAAAATATTTTAGAGTCTAAATATATCAGACAACTATAGAATTTATGTGCTTTTTTACATGTATTTATAATATATTTTACATAAACAAATATATCCTCTTATGTTGTAATTATTAAAACAAATACACTTTCTTATGTTATAGTTATTGATTAGGAAATAATAATTCACTAACACTAGTCACTTTTATCACTATATTAGATAAAGATTTACACTGATTTTATAATCAATGAAATTTATATCAATAATAAGATATTAATGAAATATAATATTAAGAATATAACTGTAAATACAACTCAATTTATTGGCCAATAATCCTCAAACAAGTGACAATGACAAGATAAATACATGACAATCATCAACAGGAACACCTTAAGCAAAGTTTATACAACGTCTTAGGAAAGTTGGATTCCCGACCCAATTATCCAAGGGTCTATCCAAACTCGTATAAAAGGGAGAGTGATCTAAAAAAACAAGGCACGATTATTCTAATCATATATATTTTTTGTATTATTCAAACTTTAACTGACTTGAACGTCAAAATACCTTCAGAATCTATTCCCAGGACAATTAATACTTGAAAAAATATTGAAGACATAACTGGAGCTTGGAAACAATTATAGACAACCAAATAACTATTAGAGTTTAAGATATGTTGAAGATAATAACACACCTATTATATTATTAGAGTTAAATGATATTGCAAGAACAATAATAATATGAAATTTTGATAAAAATTCGTATAAGAAAGTTATGATAAAAAAAACATCAAAGAAAAAGATATCGAAAACTTCTAAATAAGTTCATCTTAAAAAAAAAGAAAAAAAAATTACAAGTTATATACGTAATTTTGAGAAAGATAACAAATGAGTCAAATAATATGTTAATTATATTTTTGTTATCTACTTAATATTTTACGTTGCAAATTTTTTTTTTCTTGTAATTTTCTTTTGTTTATCTTCCACACTCAATTTTGAGTTTTATTTTAATATGGAAAACAATAGTTATATAAGTTTAATTACTGTACTTGTATTTTGGATATAAAAATATAACATAGTCATAAGTGGAAAATTTTTAGACTGGATAGTCTAAATAAGGAAACACAATATGTAAATATATACTGTTATATTAAGAATTAACTTTCATCTATAGAAAAATTCATAAAAAACAATCCTCAAAATCTTTGTACACTTTGATACCCACGACTCATGAAACCCTCGTCTTCAAAAATAAAAATAGTGGACTTATAATGGTGCAGTGATCTATTGCCAGCCATCTGATGCTCATATTTAGAGATTATAATATCAGTCATCACTTAAATCTTGGTATTTTTAGCTTCCTCGTTTGGTTTCCACATTTTCCAATTAATAATGCTGGGTGAAAAATTCCCAGTTGTTTGATATAAACTTATCCCTCCCCATCAAACTATTTTCCTTAAAATTAGTGTAGGTGGTCGCTTTTGTTATTTTTTTTTCTATGATAAAAAAAAGACGAACCTTGAAAAATACAGAGACAGTATTTTTGTTCTCTGATTTGAATAATAAAAGTGATAGGATGAGAAAATAATAATATTTGTTTCTTAAAAAGGTGGATGGAAAATGGAAGACAACTTTTTGCATAATTAAAAAAACAAAATTAACTCTGTTCTTCCTACCACCTCTTGTTTTAATGGAGTATGTTTATGTTACTTATAATAATATGTTTTATATTTATTTATATTTTAGAATTAATATATTTATATAAACCATCCATGTTTAAAATACCAGCACATACGTGAACAATATAACAATATAACATATTATAAATTACCATATTTTCTCTTAACGTTATTACTACAAATCGTTCATTATTTTATATTTTTATGTGCTTCTTGTTTTATTTTCCAAAAGAAACCAATTACTTTGTAAAAAGAGCCAAACAAATACAACCTTAACCTTTAACATTTTAACTTTTAATTTCATTTGCACATGAATTTTGGTACTGGGTTGGTGCTCTTACTTTCCGTACAATGGCGTTACCATTTAAGAGGAAACTATTACAGACATGTTTTTGACAAGGACAGAAAAATGGCAACCTGAAAACAGAAAATATCCCAGATTAGTGGACGACGATGCTCGCCTTCTGTTTTGCACCTGTAGCATTCTAAAGTGAATCTACGTGGAACATCCATTGCCATTTGTCGTTTTTTTTAAAGGTAGGGGACGCAAGATCAAGATGTGAATTCGATTTGATATTTTTTTGCTAATTTTGTTTGTAGAAATAAGTTCATTTAATAGTGAAATCAACCCAAAATTGTATTATGAAAGAGGTGTTTTAAAATACTAAAAACATATCATTTAAAAAATGCAATAGCACCCGGAAAAAAAGCCCAATTGATTGATTAGAAGATCCGGAACACAAAAAAAAAATGAAAATTAGTTATAATGTTTTTTTTTTTCAATTATAATTTTACTCAGAATCATTTTATCACGAAATAAAGAATTTAATTGTTAAATTTATATAGGAAAGTGAGAGCTATTATAAAATAACATTACAAATTATTTTGCACCTTTACTATATAAAACTAATTTATATAATATATAGAGAAATTGATTACTGCTTCTGTTTTTTTTACACTCTTGTTCAATTATAAATTATCATACATAATAATATTTAAAGTTATTTTTAATTGATTAATATATTTTTGTCGCAATGATAGAATAAATCTAAACCTATATATTATGGAGTCTGGAAATTTATTTATTGCAAGCGGTTACAATTAGTCAAAGTGATTCAAAAATACAATAAAATATAATCTTGTGATATTTTTCACTTTTGATTACTAAAGTAACAGAATAGTACCTTAAAAAGTGTAATCTATTTCAATAAATTGCTAATTTTCCTTGAAAAAAAATGAGAAGACATGGGAACAAGTAGGACCAATGAGAAAAAAAATTTAAAAAATAGGAAAAGTGAATAGAAAAACAACTATGACTGTTGTTTTTTTTATTTTGAAAATTCACAGAAATATTTTAAAATTTAAAATATGTGATTCTGAAATTTTTAAAATAAGAAACAAAAGATACATATTTTTGGAATTAAAATAAAATAGAAAATATTTTTATCAAACCAAATAATTCGTAAAAGGCATAGTATAAATAAGTTTTTTTAGAAAACAATCAATTATAAACTATTATTTTTATTTATATTTATTTTATTATAATTTTGAACTTAAAAGTAAATTCACAGAATAAATTAGCTATTATTAACAAATTATTTAACAACAATATGACTGAAAAGATGAACAGTTAATCGGGTCGGGTGAGTTCGTCCGGATTCAATAATGAAGCCTTACACCGTTATCTTGAATTCTTGAATTCACTTCTTCATTCATTCTTCATGATTCCATGCTATTAGCCAATACCACTGGGTCTCTATTGTCAGAACACAACTTCAACCTTTATTTTCTTCTTCTTTCTTTTCCTCTATAGTTTCCTATCACCGACTTTACCTCTCACCACAGAATCGCTTTTCTGTAAGTCCTCTTCTCTGCCACTCCCTTAGCTTCCACCTAACTTTTCCTTTCTGGCGCTTTTTTCTGCTCATCAATTTAATTCCATTACTTACGTGCTTATCTCTTTCACCTTTCGTCGTTTTTGGTATGTTTAATTTATTTATTGTGCTTTTTTATTTGCTGTAATTGAAATGAGATTCACCTGGGAGGTTATAAAATCATGTCCATTGTTCTCTTTATTTGGAATTTCACTTTCCGAATCTGCAAATTGCGTGGCATGTGTTTTTTGTTCTTATCCTATTCTAATTGTAACTATAAATGGTAATTAATAAATATTTAATGAGGCGTTTTTTAAATTTATGTGGCAGATTGGTTGATGTTGCGTGTGAGCAGTTTTTGTTTATGTTTTGATTGGTAGATTTGCAACTGTGGATATGTGATTGTTGAACTTAGAACTATAGCATGGATGAAGAATTGGTCGATGAGGCAACCCAATTGGAGGTTGCTGAGGATTCACAGCGCCAGAACAAAGATTCACCACACACGGAATGCCGAAAAATGTTGCAATCCCAAGAAGCACGTATCCCTGTTAAGCAGGAGTACTCCCACTTACCACCTCGGGAATATGATGATGTTCTACATGGTAAAAGTGTAGTTGAAGGTATTGAACATGCAGATACATCACAGCATCCTGGTGTAAGCCTTTTTATGGATGATGCTGATGCTATGGTGGAAGAATTAACTGTAAAGAGTTACAATGGCTCAAGCTTGGATATTGGTACATCAAACAACCGAGAGCAAATGTTGAATCGGCAGAACCATTGGCAGAATTTTTATCAGATAGCAAGTAATTCAGGAATTGGAAATTCACTAAGTGATATTGGAACTAGAAACAGTGTCCAGGCCACATCCAGTGCTCGAGAGGATATCGGATCCTCATCTTTCCCAGAGATGTTGGCTAGAAAATCTCTCAGTGATGGCCAGAGCAATGTCATGGAGCACTTGGCAGCTGCTGAAAATAAAGAGGGTGCTGGTGATGTTCGTCAAGGAATACGGACAAAAATTATATCCCAATCAGGATTTGCAGAGTTTTTCATAAAAAATACACTGAAGGGTAAGGGTATTGTCTATAAAGGTCTGTCGTATGATGCCTTCTGTGTTCAGTCTAGAGAGCAAAACCAGATGAAGACTAACATTGGCACAGAACAGAATCAGATGAGAACCAGCATTGGCACAGAGCAGAATCAGACGAGGACGAACATTGGCACTGATCAGAATCAAGCTAGGACAAGCATTAGCTCAGATCAGAATCAGATGAAGATTGGCATTGGCACAGATCAGAATCAGATGAAGATTGACATTGGCACAGATCAGAATCAGATGAAGATTGGCATTGGCACAGATCAGAATCAGATGAAGATTGGCATTGGCACAGATCAGAATCTGATGAAGAATAACACTGGTACTGATCAGAAACAGATGAAGACTGGTACTGTTACTCACTTGAACTCTAATCAATCTGTGGGCTATGGTTCCAAAACTACAAATTTTTCTTCTTATTGTGGTGCTATGCCTAGAACTGGCAGGTCTGAGTGTAATGGTGTGGCTTTGAGAGAGTGGCTGAGACATGGGCACCACAAAACTAGCAAAGTAGAAAGTTTGAATATATTTAGGAAGATTGTGGATTTGGTGGACAACTATCACTCTCAAGGAGTTGCATTGCATAACCTATGTCCATCTTATATTAAATTGTTGCCATCAAACCAAGTCATGTACCTTGGTTTACCTGTTCAAAAACGAATGATGGATGATGTTGTAAATTCTGAAGTTGTCCACGTAGATGGTTCTGTTGTTAGAAAAAGATTGTCGGAGCAATTAACATATCCCTCTAATGATATGGGGTCAAAGAAGCAAAGGCTTAATGAGAATTTGAGAGTTACCGGTGGTGACTTGGGTCTTGAAACTGCAAGTGATAGGAAACTTCATAGCGGATCACAAGATTTTTACAACGAATATGAGGAAGATGCCCGATTTTCTAAATATAACATTGGAAGAATGTCGAGCATCCCTCATGTATCTAATGCAGGTCAAATTCCATCGACTTCATTTGAAAAATTTGAAAATAAATGGTACACAAGTCCTGAGGGAGGTTACACAACATCATCAAATATCTACTGTCTTGGCATCCTCCTTTTTGAGGTGTGTAGACAAGTTCATGATGCTTCCATTTATAATGCAATTTTCATGCTTTCTTCTATTATGTTTATACCTCAAAATTGAAACATGTTTCTCTGTCTGAACTTGTGAAGTACACACTGAAACAAGCTTTTGTCTGTATACATCAGCTCAATATGGCTTTCTATTGTTAGAGTTGATTTGGAAACTTATTAGTTTTTCTCTTTCTTATTTTCACTTTACTGATATCTTCTTAGCAAGGCTCAAACCCAAAGATATTAAAGTACATTTCTTAGCAAACTGGTTGCCTCATTTCAGGCTGAATAAAAAACTAGTGCGGGAGTTTAATGAAATTCTTTCTGGTCACTAAACTTAAATGATCACTATAATTGGAAGAGATTTGATGCGTAGCAAGTTCAACAGCTGATTTTACTTGGGTCAATTTTTCAGTTACTTGGTCATTTTGACTCTGAAAGAACACATATTGCAGCAATGTCTGATCTTCGACATAGGATTCTTCCTCCAAATTTCCTATCAGAAAACCCTAAGGAAGCTGGCTTTTGTCTTTGGCTGCTGCATCCAGAACCGTCATCACGTCCAACAACAAGGTAGTATTGAAATATTGTCCATCATTGTTAATATCTGATTTAATTAAATCATTATATGAAAGGATTTCACAAACATCTGATATACGTATCTCACATTTTTCAATTGCTTTTTGGGATGGATGTTGTAGATATGGAAGAATGTATATTGTGTAATGAAACCATGGCATGCCGTTTATGTTGTTGTTCAAAGAGGTATAAGCATATGCAGAACATTTGTCATTGTTAGGCTCATGCATCAACTCTCATGTGATTATCTGTGTTATCACTCATCATAAGAACTTTGTTCAAATCTCCTCCCCCCTACTGGTGGGTTAATTTGGATGATGTATTATGTTCTCTAACATCGTGTTGGTGCCATAGGCCGTATTAACTAAGTCTTTAACTTAACTAACTAGATGAAAGCCGTGAAGGAACTTAATAATAATAAAAATATAATTCCCACATGACTAGCCAATGGCAGCCACATTTTCTTCCATGTTATTTATAAAAAAGTGTCTCTGAAGTATTATAGATTGACTTGAAATATTTGTTCTCTGAGATTTCTTCTCTATCCCTTCAATATTACTCACTACAAACTTAAAAAACATGTTTGTCTTTAAATTGCATGTGCATTGAAAAATTTGAAACATAGGAGGTTGCATTGAATGTTCCAAGGCCAAGGGGAATAAATGGTCTAATCGTTTGATCATTTTAGTCACACAGAATGCATTTGGAAAATTTATTGCAGGAGGAAGAGGGACATGTTTTTTGAGAAGGTATAATATGGCTGTTAGTATGCGTGAGGTGAAGGAGGGAGAGAGGAACTTCTGATTTATTAGGAAGGGAACTTGGGTAAGGGAATCAGAATCTGGAAGGAATTTTTAGCATCTGGTTTGTGTCCTAAGCTCTGTGAGCTATGCGTTAATTTCTTTCTTTTAGAGTCATTTTCTTTTTCTGGGTTTTAGAAATATTCCAGTGCTCCACTGTTAATTTGTGCCCCTGCAATATTCAATGCATATTGCATTTATGAGTTACTAGTTTTGTACTCATCAAAATGATTCATAGAATTTTTAAACTTGATAATCTTCTCTTTCTGTCCTTGAGTACATATTTATTAGTATTTTGGTTGAATATGCTGTTAGTTCTTAAAATAGGGGTTTAATGCTGTTATTTCTTAAAATATGGACTCCAAACCCGCAGTTATACTCCATTGGTATGATTCCCTAAAGTTATAACTCCTGTTGCATAATAACAGGGAAATCCTTCAGTCTGAATTGATTAATGGATTGCAAGAGTTATTTAGTGAGGAACTGTCATCAAGTATTGACCAAGAAGATGCAGAATCAGAATTGCTATTGCATTTCCTTGTTTTGCTAAAAGAGCAGAAGCAGAAAAATGCTTTCAAACTGGCAGAAGAAATCAAGTGCTTGGAATCAGATATAGGAGAGGTGGAGAGGAGGCACGACTCAAGAAATTCCTTGGTTTCCTCTGGTTTGCAGAATGATTACTCTTGTCAGAAAGAGATTACGTCTCTTAAGAAGGAATCTTTAAGTATAGAAATGCTGCCCTCAATATCCCCAGTCTCTAATTCGAATGAAGTGAGATTGATGAGAAATATATGCCATCTTGAAAGTGCTTATTTTTCCATGAGATCCAAACTTCAGCTTTCTGAAACAGATGTCTCAACTCACCCTGATAAAGATGTACTAAGAAATCGTGAGAACTGGCATGCAACCCAAAAAAGTGAAGAACAACCTAAAAGGAAAGATACTATAGGGACATTCTTTGATGGTTTGTGCAAGTATGCACGTTACTGCAAGTTTGAAGTGCGGGGTGTACTAAGAAATGCTGATTTTAACAATCCTGCAAATGTCATTTGCTCTTTAAGCTTTGATCGGGATGCAGATTACTTTGCCTCAGCTGGGATATCTAAGAAAATAAAAATTTTTGAGTTCAGTTCACTTTGCAATGACTCTGTTGATATCCATTATCCTGTGGTTGAGATGTCAAACAGATCAAAGCTCAGCTGTGTTTGCTGGAATAACTATATTAAAAACTATCTTGCGTCTACAGATTATGACGGCATAGTGAAGGTATGTTTTGCATAAGACACTGTTTGAACCATTATTTCATCATTGGAAAATGTTATTTGCTGTATTCATCCTTTACTTCTACGGAATTGATGTTTTTTTGGTTCAAACTGAAATAGTTGCCTTAGAAGGTTTACTCACTTTTTCCCCTAGAATATTCTGGCTAAAACTCTGCCCAATAAGATAATTATTTTCTCAAGATTGGTGGTCTTGTTTGGAATCTAACGTCTTTTAATCAGTTGCGTCATGACTCAAACCAATTATCCCTAAAGTTAACGCTAGTATCAGAAGACTAATGAATGATTTTATATAACATTTATATCTCTAACAAACCCACTTATCCAGATACCTTTGGGCTTAAATCATAGATAATGCACAAGCTCCCCAACCTTGTTGTGCTGAAATTCAAATTTTATTAGAAAAAACGGTGAGACAAGTATCAGACTCTAGACCACTTTGTCATATAGACTCTAATGCCATGTCATTAACTAATTGTCCTTAAAGCATAATCTGTTAGGTAAAGACATGAACAGCTTCATATTGTATCTCTAGCAATTTAATTAGTGAAGTGTTAATGCCTTGATTTTATCATAGCTGTTTCCCTGACTTTTTTACTTGCACATACAGTTATAATTTAAATCTGAAGTTTCTAGGGATGTCTTTTTCCAAGTGATCTGGTTTCATAACTCCTAAAAAGTTTTACCTTGTGAAATTAGAATCTAGAAATGGATATTTGTAATACGTATACGTGGATAGAACAATTTAGAATAATTGGGATACTTTTGTTTTATTATTAAATACTATGCATTCTTAGAAAGTTATAATTTGAAGGTAAAAGCATGTGTGGTTGTGGACATGCTGATACCGTTACCCTTAAAATGTTTTCATTAATGCACTAGCAAAACAATAGATACTAAGATTTTACATTTTTGGATTTTAAAAAATGAAAGAATAAATAGTTTTCTTGATGGCTGTCCTCGATCTTTTCTTCAATGATATTCTCAAATAATGTCATTTTCTGTCGTGACATTGTGCTACTGTTGCAACACTGCCTGAATCGTAATCATTACGTGGAATCTATGCACTTTGTCGCAAGTACATGTAATATTATTTAGCATTACAGTAGAAACTGGTGATCATCATTTACTTAAATATACAATGGCATCCATTCACTTGATTGTAAACAGCTGGGCCCATTATCATTGGGAAATGATTTTTTTTTTTT
>Ga0209489_100306_pt1 | contig 86306 bp, 57 predicted proteins | sample SiratrowhiteBW_FD_187527 | JGI IMG/M metagenome (GOLD analysis project Ga0209489, IMG submission 187527) | Root nodule microbial communities of legume samples collected from California, USA - Siratro white BW (SPAdes) (version 2) | ecosystem: Host-associated > Plants > Roots > Nodule | place...
ATATATTATGTATGAAGTCGTGTAACAAAAGATATTCAATATTAAAGAATATTTATATTTATGTTTTTCAAAGATAGGTATTAAGCAAATTTTATCATAAAATAACACATTTTTTATATAAATATGTTTATTTTAAATATATGTATTTCATGTTTAGAATCTTAGAATCATGATAAATTTAAGATATTTAAAATTTATAATTTGTGGCATATTTTATTTTATATTTTATTATTTTATTAAATAATACTCGTATATGTTCCATTTTAAAAAAACAATATAAAACTTAATAATCATTTTAAAAATATAAGAGTCATTACAAAACTTAAACTTAACAACGTGGTTGTGTACCAAACGTCAAAGACATAATTCTATTGTCGACCATATCATTTTAGAACATGGACAAGTAGCAAGATACAAAAATTTTTTTAGAAACACTTACAATGTGTTTAGATTTCGTCAATGTAATATTTAGGAGAAAAGATCTACAAAAGCCACTCTTATTTGTTTCCAACTATTTACATGGATACAAAAGAGTTGATTTATGAGAAAATTTCCTCATGCATCTTCCTTGAAGTCAAAAAATTTGTCATGAAAACCACATAAATGAAAATATAATTATTCATTTAACTTTACTTGTAAGTTACTTGTGTTATCTTAAGAGGTTGAAGAATGTACTATGACGTTATATTTATAAAGATAAGAAGAAAAATTTTAAATTTTATAATAATTTATTATTATTTTTGTTATGTATAATTGTTAGTGATAATTTTTTTTATTATAGTAGAGTTTAATAAGTGACATTTGAAAATATTATATTGTATATGTATAACAGTGACAAAAAAATATTAATAATAATTAACTTATTGTTACTGTGTCATGTTTATAATTTTTAGTAATAAATATTTGTATTACTAACATTAATTTTTCTTGTATATGAGTCTTATCTTAGTTGACTATTTTTATGTGATTTGTTGTGCGTTATCAATAAACTACCCTCGTCCTATTATTAATACAAAAGAGTTATACACTTCGTACGTAGATTTTTATAAAGTATCACGTTAATATTAATATGGTAATTTTGTTATAGGTGAACTCCATAAAAAACAACACTTCATTTTCAAATGATCCAAAACACTATATACTAAAGGATACATTTAATCTAAATTTGGCTTTACTTATATATGTAAGTCGTAAAATTAAATAAAAAAAATTAAAATTAAATTGTCTAACATCACCCATATGACAGCATATGACATCATACAGACAAAAATCACAAAATTTATAGCAATATTATCCTACCTTTACTTTGGTATTTTTAATTATTATTGCAACATGCCATCAAATCTATAATTTGATATTTGACCTTTTGATAATCTAAATAAAAGATAAGGTGTGTGTCGTTCTTCACATCGTATCCTATCATTAGAAAGACTTCTTTAAGTTTTACTACATAGTCTTATTAGAATGAAAACTAACTTAGTCTTACGACCTTCCTAGATTATCTTTCTTTTAAAAAATTCTTATAAACAAAAAAAATTCTTTCTTAAACCTCAGGTGTGTGACGTTTTTTTTTTTCTTGTGTTTTTTGATTAATTATGAATCTGATTATAGAAATTATTGAAGTAATTATATGTAGTTGTTTAATTCCCGTTTGAATTAAAAGAGATATTGATGAAAGAATTGAAATGGTTGTGAACACTTGTTTGAACGAGAATTATCAAATTATTTTTCTTAAAAAAACCCAAAACTAAACACTGGATTTCGATATTAAAAGGTAAAAAAAATAATAATTGTATTTTATGTATAAAATAACATCCCAAATAAACATTGGGGTGAAAATAATACAGTGAGCCCGTGGCTATTTGTCTGAGAAAAGGCCTTGTCAAACGGCGTCGTTTCCGGAAACCTGCAAAACGCTGAACATTCTCTTAACGGTAATACCAGAAACACAATTTCAGAAGCGCGCGGAGAGAGAAAGAAGAGTGAGAAAGACAATGGCGAGCAAAAATGGAGAGAGGGAAGGAAGAAGAAAGCGAATTGCAGACAGAGGTTCGGATCGCATGGCCCTAATAACGGGTCGAATCAACGCGCTTCCTCCCACGCCACCCTCTCACGCGCCCTCCCCAACGCATCGCAACATTCCTCGCCACGCGCTGTCCATGTCCGGCGCCGCCGGTTTCGATTCCCGCTCAGAAGAACATGATGTCCCCGCTCGCCACCAGCGTCCGCAATCATTGTCTGCATTCGACGATTACAACGAAAATCTCACTGGTTCGTCTTGCTACCCTACCCCATCTTTCTCTTCTTCTCCTTTTAATCGGGTTGCTTCATTGGGCACTGTTAATTTTATAAAGAGTGTCGTAATTTTTTTGAAAATTTTCGCTTTATGCAAGGTGTTCGATAAAAATGTAATTTTTATTTCCATTTTCTTCACTATTATGCTTGATTGGAGGTTGCGCAACATTCCTAGGAGATTCCATTGTTTATTGTTATTTAAATTTAATTAGGATGCATAGACAATGCATTTTCGTTTATATATATGTTCTAATATGTAAGAACGTTTTTAATTTTGTAATAATTACTTTAAAAATAATATGTAAGAGAATTTCTAATTGAGTTCGTGTTCAGTTTATGTTTATTACAAAATCCTGTAAAAGTTACTACAAAAGCAATTTCAGTTTATCTGGGAATTCAATTATTATAGTATTTATCGTGTTTCTATATACACTATGATTGAGAGTGTAAGAACTTTTATTTTCATATTAACAGTGTATAAAAATTAAATTATTGTTTTTAATGATCTATAAGAATTCTGTACTGCACAGTAATATGTTGCATTGCTAGTTCATAGTTCATACTATGGCCAACAACAATTAAACATGGAGTTATGATTGATGCTAAATATACTCTGTCAGAAATAAATGGAAAAAGGAACAATAGTAAAGAGCAACAGAATGGAAGAAGAAAAAATTTGAATAAATGTACAACTTGAAATGAGAAAAATGAAGGTCTTCACTCCTTGGTCATCAAGAGGGTATTACCTCGTCAAATGTAAATCTACGGTTATGGAATAGTAAAACATGTTGGAGAATCTATTTTGACAATGATAATAACAGAAACCTTCCTCGTGAAGTGGTTTTAAGTTTAAGCAGTGTCTTCAAGGAATCCAACACAGTAACTTTTGAGTTGCAATATTGTTTGTGGTAATTTTAGCATAACCAATTCACCTGACAAAGAAAATACATATTTTTCCGCTGATATTGCTCTGTTACATAAATTATCTTTGTTAACACTGCCATTGTCTAGCAGTTATTTTGTAAAAATTTATGCTGGAATCAATACTCTGCTTATTTAGTTTTATTTGTTGGGATTTTCAGGTGGTGCTGAAGATAAACGTAGTGCTTTTTCTGCATCAAGGCTAAGACATCAGGGAGGATTTAGGTATTCACACTTGGAAAATTTCGAGTTCAAAGCTGAAAAGGAACCTCCCAAACAGGACTCTGATCCTACTACAGAAGCAAACAGCCAATTTTCAGATGATGGTGCCAAAATGGAACCATCTCCTGTGCCCTCAAAACCTAAAACTTCAGTACAAAACACACAAGTAAAGCAACCCCCCAGGCGCAAGACTACATTTTTCTCTTCAAGAGAACTGAATCACTGCATTTTAGCTTCTGAGTCCACACGTGCCCTCAGTTCTCTGATAATAGCATTGGTGGTAGTTTTGTATTACTTGATTTCAAAGAGTGTTTTAGCCTCAAGGCCTCTTTACATCCTTCTGTTAACTGATGTTACAATTGTGTTTGCTCGCCTGTGCGGTGGAAAGACAATTGCTGTGGAAGAAAATGAGGGAGAAAAAGGCAAAGCTCCCGGAGATGGACATAGTTGGGGAGATGCTGTGAAGCTTTTGGAGAGGGGTTTGGTGGCTTATCAGGCCCTCAGAGGTGCTTTCATAGATTGCAGTATTTATCTAGTGGTTGTTGTGTGTGGCACCTCTTTGATGTAGCTCAAAATGCTTCAGTTTGAGTTTGAGTTTCCAAATAATTTTGTTGTAAATTCTTATTTGATTTTGTACCTTTGAGGACTATCATTTAATTTGAATTCATAGCCGAGTTACGCATATTATCTTTCTGTCAAATCTACTGCTGAACCCTTTATATATTTTCTGCAGTCTAATAACTACTATCTTAGCATATTATATACATTTTATGAATGTTTCAGCAGAACCAAAGACTTATCTAATTTGAAGCTCGAATGATGCAGCCACACAGTATAAAGTTTGAGCACTTACAATGGTGTTTTGGAACCTGCACACTGCATGCGCATATGTTATATCAGAACAGAAAACAGTTAACTCAGATGACAGCTTTTATGAGTAAAAATAATAAATACTGTGTAAAGTTAGTTTCTTCCAACTACAAACCGTAATATATAATTAATTTACTGATTAAATTATATTAAGAATGGTTTTTTATTAGTTGAAAGAGAAAAAAAAAAAATGTTGGCATTGCATACCCTACTAAACTTAACTTTATTTGATGGTACCTTTGAATATGGCACAGATCATGACTTAGCTTGGTGAATAATTGCGCTCAATTCTTGGTAATGGTAAACAAATAACCCTGCAATACACTGAAAAGTTGTACTGTGTGAATAGACAATGATATTTCCACAGTTGGGTTTTTAATGGTTAAAAAATGGAGGGAAAATAATATAAAACAATTTTACTTTGCTGATATGAGAAAATAACAACTATTTACATGGAAAAACAAAATTTCAGTGATGAAGATGTTACATTGTATTCATACAATAATTTATAGAGTGTAGAATTAACTAATTTGTTCCCTGCAATTTCAGAATTTTTCTTACTGCCACTCAACCAACCTCATTAGCCCATCTTAAATAGAATTGAAATATGAGTAGAAATTATTTATTGAATAAAAAAAGGAGGATAATAGACAAGAAGAAAATACTAATAAACTCTTTATTTTAAGGTTTTTGATTTAAAGATAGTATTTTTAATCTCTTATATAATTAGTTTATGATTTATTGGTGTGAAAATTTTCCTTGTTTCTCTTTGAAGAACCCATTAAGATTCCAAACTATATTACATATTTATACATCAGAAAATTAAGAAAAATGCAATTGGAAATAAATTATATTGAATGATAAAGATGTCAAGTTTTTAAATGACTCCATAAAAATTAAACTATTTCTGAATGCAGGAGATTGTCACATCAATAGAGGAGTTTTCTATCAAGAATTTTATTGTGTTAGCAACTTGTTTGAAAATCGTGCATTTTCGGAACCCAAAGTATTTTTACTCAACATAAAAATGTATATAAAGATTGGTTCTAATGTTTGAGCATTTTTTTTTTATAGATTTGAGTTTATAATATGTACCAACTTATAAAATATGAAAAGATATTGAATACTAAAAACAAAAGAACAGGAATGAAGGTGTCTGGAGTAGCTTTGAAAAAGTTGTTCCGAATAAATGCATTAGAGATAGTAGAAAATGACACATCAGAGGCCTATTGGAGGCACGTTAAACATCATAAATATTCCACCAAATATTTAAATAATTCACATTTAACCAAATATAAAATGTAACCAATTTATCTATTTGTGATTTGATCCATGTATGTCTTTCAAGGTTAAAATCTTATTCAGATTTAACTGGAGTGATTGCAACCACAAGATCTTGTTAGAGATTTTATGGTTCCTAAACAAAACAGTGTAAAAAATCTTTTGTATCTATGAAAAAATGAATACATAGTTAAAAAAAATAATGATATATTTTATAATATTAAACAAATAACATAACTTTATTAAATAACTAAATTTTTTAACAAATATTTTATTCAATTGTACTTAGGTTGGTGGGTATTATTCAATTTACATGTTTTAAAAAAATACATACACATAAATATTTATATATAAAGTAGACGTGATGACACGAGTATGTTCAACTATTTTCGTTCTAGAGACGAGAAACTTTTAAGGAAGATGAATTTATATTTTTTTTATAAAATTCGTTTCACCGAATTTGATTTTATTCAAATAAACCTGCTAAAATCTATGTATATATGTATTTTAAAAGATTATTGTTAGGTTTACAATTTAATTTAATTTTCATATTTTGGTCCTAAATAAATGCTCTAACTTCATTGTTATTATTACTTTTCATTAACAAAATAAAATTTTGTAAAGCTCACTTTAGTTTTACTTTTTTATAATGTAGGCTTTTATTTTGTTTTTTCATCTCATTAAAAGAACATTTTAAATCTGTTATGTTATGGCAATTTTAGAGTGAATTTAAAATTCATCCAATATGAATTTAAATCTAATACATCAACAAAAGAAAACCACAAGCCATTGATACTTTTTTTAATCATGCCACATTATAATTTAATGAAAATAAAATAATTTCAATCTGTATGTAAGAAAAATAAAATAATACAAACAATTTTATATAACTAGACATAATAATACATAATTGGTGGAAAGTTCTTTTCTACATTGCACATGCTTTTTTGAGTCCGAGTGAATGGAATCCATCACATTTCACAGTAAAGAAGAAATTGTGAAATGAAATAAGAAATAAGTAAAATTTATCATCTTGGATATCCAATTTTCAATAGATAGAAATATTAACAAATCATAAAATATAAAAAAGTGTATATTTTACCTTACAAACTACTTTTTCTGAGATTGAATTAAAGATCATTGGAAGTATAAAAAATATTAAGGTGTTCTGGTATGGTATTGAAGGATACATAGGTTTCTCTGCAACTGAGAGAATCCAAAAAGGTTTGTATTTTTCACATATCACAGTCAAGCATGCCACAATCAATGACCAAAGTGAGCGATTCCATGAGTAGAGGGAAAGTGGGGCTTAGAGTAGATGTCCCAAATTTTCATCCTTCCCCAATCAATCAATAATCATATTCATGGTAACTTTGGTAGATATGCCAATTACAAATGCATTGGTTTTTCTGTTGCATTTATTGAGCAACCATTCGGTTGAGTGCTTTTGCATCATGCACCTAATGCTATTACATGATCAATGCCAGTGTGTCACTTAGAGAGACATAGTGCACAGATATGACAGACCACTACTAGGTTTTGGTGTCTTTTACATATGCATATATTAAAAACTGTTCTTGTTGGGACCTTGAGTTCACAATTAATCCTATTTAGATGGTCTCGGTCTTCCTCTTCTACTATATCGTTTTAGTTTCGTTGTCCATTGAGTTTTCATTTAGATTTGTGAGGTCTTTGTTTTAATTTGAAAGAATAATTAGGTCAATATTCAAATATCGGAGTAATAACAATAGGGTTTTGTACACACCTCTTACTTGTTCACTTATTTATAATAGAGCTGCTGACATAACTTCAACATGATTGGCAACTTTTAGGCTTTGTTTAGTTGGAAGAATAGATTTGAGATAATAAATTTGAAGAAATTTGAATAGATTGTGTGTGGATGATGAAGTTGTTTGGATTAATAGATAGATGGTAAGATTTCAAGAGATTTGAGGGAATGATTTGAAAAGTTTGAGAATGATTTTATAGATGTTATAGTTTTTTTTTTATTGATATATTTGTAAAATTACTAATTGACCCAACTATATGGCAATGACACAATATTTTACATGAGGTGTTTTGTAATTTTCAATTACATCCTTCTAAATCTCTTCAGATGAACGAGGATCCTATTCTCTAAATCTTTTTAAGTCCATCCTTACAAATCAGTTCAACCAAATACATTTGATCTACACACATCCCTCTCCATAAACAGTGAAAACACTCAAATTAGTTCAACCAAACACACACTTAGAGATAGCTGTGTGAGCTTGCATTTTGATAACCGCTTATATGTATCGATCCCACCCGACAAGGTGTTGTTCTTGACCGTATAATGCAAAAACATTTATCATGCGAAAATTTAAGAGTATATATACATTACTGAAGAATTTGTTTCTAAATAATTATAGTGAAAAGATATGTAAGATGACAAATAATGTGTGATAAATAGTATAGTTATAACATAAATTTAAGATGACAAATAATGTGTGACAAATAACATGATTATAACTTAAGTTATAATTAAGAAGGACTTAATGACCTGGGCTAATTGTTTATGATAAATGATCCATCTTTGAAAGCCACACTTGATGCTTAATTATGTTGTGAATTTATGGAAAACTACAGTGAGGCTTTGTCTCCAGATTTGGAAGCCCTTGATTCACCTACTGCAAGGGTGACCAAAACACATTTGGGGTTAGACAGTTTGGTCCAAGGGATATGGGAAGGTATGGTAGCACAAGGACAGGCATTAAATTTCATGTGCCCCACTGCACCAGTCTGAAATGTATCAGAGGTGGGTAAGAGAAAAGGGTTAACGAATTAGGATGCAAGAAAATGGTTCCTGTAGCTTTTACTATTCCAGTTTTTTATCCTTTTCTCCCTGGATTACTTTGCGACATTAAATGGAAGACTCAGATTCGGTTGAAAAAGAAGCTGAAGAGAAAGAAAACAGATAGGTGGAAAGAAAGAGGAAATAAATTCCAAGAGGGACAAGTGAAAGAAGGTTGGATAGCACTAGCACATCATGTTCTCAGAGCACATGGTTGGTTGCAGTTACTTCTTTTTTTTCTTTTTTTTTTTCTGCATAGGCAGATATATTATGGTCCCAGAATACCAGGAGCTGGTGGACCACCATTCAAGTTGGTTAATGTGATCTTGTTGGTTGATCAACAGTGGGGGAATTTTGTTCAAAAGAAATTATGATCTCCTATTTTATCACCTTCTTGCAATGTTAGAACATAGACAAGTATAGTGCTCAACCTTAAGCACATAACATCCTAACAAGAACAAGTTACTAGTGTTAACAAAATTTGGAGGTTAGATGTGCTTTTCAAATATAAACATCATAGTATATATAGTAATCTTGAGACAAGTGGACGAAAGTTTGGTTCTTGTGTGAATAGAATAATACATATGGGGAGAGAAATTATCCTTAATCAGCACTTCACTTCTGAAACAATTTATCTCAAAACTTTCGGCTATAAAAATATTGTTTCCAGAAAGAAAGAAAAAAGTGTGTAGCAATGTCATGATTTTAAGCAATGACAAATGCTTCTGCTCTGGTTATAATGTGCTGCTTTATAGTGAAAGTTGTTTTGTACGCATGAATTGGCACGACCCTGACTCAAAAGTTTTAGCTATGAGTCAAAAGGTTCATCCAAACACCATGGAAAGAAACTCTATTCCATACATGAAAAAGAGGACACACAAAGAAGTGGAAAGATGAGAGAGAACTTAACTTCTATAGCTTCTAACGGTCAAAGAGATTAACTGATCATATAACTAGATGTCTCACCATTTGTACAATGCATCATAATTCATCTGAAAAAAGTGAAAATGAGTCCAAAGGAACTCAAAACTACATCATGGTACTCTTGTGGTTTATCTCCAATTCTTCATCACCCATCACTTGAATTTTGGCAAGGATCTTGGAGGGTGCTGCAAATCTAGCTGAGAATGAGCGAGAAACGTTATCTGGGTCGGTGGAATAGCCATCATCAAAGTTGTGTAAGTAGGAGGTAGGATCATATTGGACATGGAACACTGGTGAAGGTCTAAAGAATCTTCTTCTCTCTCTCTTTATCTTCCTCCACAATGCTTTCCAGCTTCCCATCTTCAATCTGGTTACAAATTGGTTGACACACACAAAAGGGTCGTAGCCAATTCTCTCATAGCTTTGCCAACTGCTGTTGCTTATGGTGCTTAGACAGTGACAGTTTTCAAGGTTCATGGTGTGCAGAAGTAGCACAGATAGAATAGAGAGCCTTGGGAGCAGAAACTGGTTTAGGGGACCAAGGTGTTTGAAGTGCATGGACTAAGGCTATTTATATAATGACACACCACACCCTCTTTCATCAACTCATCACCACCACCTCAGCACAGCATGTATTTGCAATAGGATAGGATCAGAAAAAAGAGTGAAAAATACTATAATCCAGCAGTGTTATTACTTCCTTGTGATGTCACCAATTATTTGGCTTTTTGAAAATGTTTCATGGCTATGTTTCTATGCTGTCACATGGGCCAAAATTTGTTCAGGAAGTGACTTTGGAGAAACATAAACAATAAACAAAGTAAGAGGTAACTATTTTATGCAGAGAAATTGCTGATTGAAACACCTAAGTCTTATCCAATGTATTTGATGTTACAGAATGTTATAAACAATAGGGTTCTGCAATAATAGCTTTTGTGTTTTCGGGTTAAACAAAAGATAACCCTGGTAATAAGCAACGATTTGAGGAATTTTTATTGGTCTTTTTGATGCACAAGTTTTTTGGTTCAATGTAAGACCATAAGACTATAAATAAAGATTGGTCGGTGCTTAAGTGTTCGATTTTAGGACTTAATTAATAGTTTCAAATTTTAAATGTGTTTAACCCCTTTTAATATATGGCCCTTTGGTTTGTACAAGTGTTGGTTTCAATTTCACATGCTTTTGAATCAATGTGATAAAGTTACTCTGTGCTACTCCAACCTTGTTTTGTTGGCCCACTCTATATTCCCTCGTTACCCTTTTTCTTACCCTTTTTTTCATTGGTCACTGCACAATGCTGCTTCTTCCTAAAGTTATTTTTATTGATGTTTGAAAATAACTTATAAGGGGAAACAAATGAAGTTGAAGAAAAAAAGTAAAACTGAAATTATTCATGCTCAAAAAAGAGGTATCTCATATAGCTCTCAAATGTATGCTGGACATTAAATGGAAAAAAAGTGAAAAGGATAAAAAGGGAAAAAGAGAAAAGAAAGAAGAGAAAAAGTAGAAAAAAAAAAGAGAAAAGAGCATGGTGATGTAAAATTTTAGATCTATGAGAAATGTTGTTTGTAGAGATTACATAATAGTTTGTGGTTTTATATAATTTTCTCCATGCACATTTTTCCTTTTTTTTTTTATTAATGCCCAAGTAAGAGAGAAGAAAATTAAAATCATGACACGCTTAATTTTAAAAAATAATTTATCTTTTATTTCTTATATTTATAAATACTTATAAAAATATGATGCATTGTTTGTTTTATTGTGTGTTTATGAAATTATTAAAATGAAAAAATATTCTAATTTTATTTGGTTTGCAAAAGAAACACTTATTTCTCTGGTAATTTTGATTGAAGACAAAGGTTGATCAATCTCAACAGCCATCACTCCATGCCTTACCCATCCTAACTCAAAGCAAAAATTATTAGCTTTGTTTGGAAATAAAGTAGGACTAAGAAATTGATGAAGAAAAAGGTTAGACTCAATTTATTCTCACAAAAAAAGGAAAAAGTTATCTTCTCCCAGGGCTCTTAAAAGTTAAGCGGATCATTAATTCTGAAGGGGAAAAAGGGTTAAAAAAAGAGGAGAGAGATGAGTTCGTGGTTTTGTATCTTTTTCTCCATGTTCATTTTTCTTATTTTTAAAATTAAATATGAAAAGCAGGGGAGAAAATTCAAAAATATAATTAGTGGTTTAGTTATTATTTTATTTTAAACCAAACCAAGTCAGACAACATGATATTTTTTTTTTATATTTAATTCAAATGTAATTTAAAACAAAATTCGAATCATGCCGCAGTGTGATGTCTTCTCCTTTCTATATTATGAAAAACGTGAAAAGGATTATATAAATCAATAAAAAAACATTTTTTTCTCAAACATTTATAATTTTAGTACTTTCAATTACCCTTAATTTCATTTCATCATTTTATTTTCTTTTTTAATGAAATCCATGACTTGATTGCAGAAAATTATACAACCTTTAGCAACGGATCTGGTGATAAAAAAAAGGTACTTATTTTGATGATTGAAATGTTACAATAATGATCATGATAATACAATCATTGCAACCAGCTCCTAATAATATATAGATGTGCATATACCATCTCAGAGTAAGTGGCCATTGATTCTTCCAAACTCGAATCATGTAATTTACACATGTATTTATACTGCATATGTTGGAAGACAGACATGTTTTGAGGCTTCACCAGATGATTGCAGAGTGTTTGTGCTCAGTCCTTGAGTTCATAATTGAAACGAAAAACAGAGTGAGTATAAGGGAATCGTTGACAAGCCAAAGAAAATGGTGACAGAGTGTATTACGACCCCACTAAGCCCAATTAATTGCATCAAAAGCTTACCTTGTAAATGCAGTGTTGAAGCATGATTGAATGGTTTTTTGTATTCACCAAAACCTCACATGCCAGTATCGTCTGTTGGGATATTCATAGACACAACATCAGCAAATTCAGAACTTCACGAACATAGATCATGTTTGAGATCCTATGTTATTTTAATGATCGAGTCAAATTATAATGTCCCACTGCAATATATAATTATTTTGACATCCTTATAACTCATTACACTTATTTGACATTATTATATGATAAATAAATAATTTTTTATTCATTTAAGTGTGTTAGGTTCGTATTTACTTTTCATTTTTATATTAATTTTAAAAATACTTATTGGATAACCACGTATCAAAATAGAAGAGACTTCTTGAATACACAAAAGACCACTTGGACGTAATTATTATATATTTCAAAAAAAACTTCATAATTACTTAAGTTCTATAATTCATAAAAATATTTATTTTTTTTATCATGTCACAATGTCAAATGAAAATACCTTTAAAAAGGGTGTCAAAATATCATTTTCCATAAATTAAATCATGTATAAAGTTTATTTTCATTATTCCAACCTATTCAAAATATGACGGACAATGTTAATCTTCGGATCTCCTATCACTTGAAATGATATATTAGAGTAGGTTATCACTTTTGAGACATTGTTCAATTTTACCTTTTTAAAAAATGTCTCAAAAGATTAAGAAAGAAAGATATATTTAAAATTGACATTAATCTTTATTTTTAAACATGTCAAACTATTAGACTTGTTAGAACAAACTTCCATAAAAAATTAAATAGATTATATTTTTACATACGATAATAATATCCCAACCTCATGTTACTTAAAATGGTATCGTTAAGGTCAATTACATAATTTGAAGTAGTATTATTTGTTTTGGATATCAGAATTCCATCAAAATATTACTTTTAAAAAAGGCCAAAAAAGATTAAAAGTATATATATTTAAATTAACTTTAACCTTTAATCATAAATGATGTGAAATTATGAAACAGATATTAAATAAAAGCTTAGGAAGAAAATTGATTTAAGCAAAAATGGTGAAAATATAAGTTTGATTGCAAAAAGAGAAAATGGAATTTATATTACCTTAACCTCAAGAGGGATAACAGTGCTGAGAAAGCCGAATTGGCCAGCGACCTCAATAACGGTATGAAAGTAGACCTGACCCTTCGCTATGTCCTCCAGCAAATGGGCCACCTCGGTAGGTGGAAGCCCACTAAACTCGAGATCACCGTCCACGTTCGTTGAGGCCCAACTCCGCACGTGCCACCCCTCCGATTCCACGTGACCCATCTTCTTCCCCCGGTACTTCACCCCAACGTCCACATCCGCCAGGTCCAGCCAGTACAACCCGCGGTTCTTCACCGCCACCGACAGCGTTATCCACACGTCCGCGCCCACCGGAGGCAGCGGGTGCACCCTCACGCGCTTCACGCTCATCCGCTGGATCTTCAGCTCCGGACTCCACGGCCACAGCACCAGCGACCCCGCCGCGCACACCACCATCACCACCGTCCACTTCAAACAGCAGAAACGTCTCAAAACGACGCAGTTTGACGGATATCCCTTCGCCATTGCTTCAATAATTTCGCTTCACATGAACTTCGCTACCTAACTATATGTACTCACTGCTTCTGCGTACATGAAGGGTTTCACTTACGTTCATGTTTTGTTTCATCTTATAATGCATGTCTTGTCTTCGTGCACGAAATTCTACTCGGCTTTCCCTTTTGTTTATGTCTTACGTATGTTACTGTCTCTTTCTTACTAAAATATACCACTCATCAAATTTAATACTACGAATTTTCACTAACTCTTCCATAAATATTTTCACAAATTAAAATTAATTTGTATGTAAATTAAAATATGAAAATTTTTGTTATTATGTTCTATCTCTTGCCCAAGTGTCCAAATCTTGTATGAGAGTGAACTTTTCATTTAGGGTTATTGAACACGCAACACAGTTTTATTTTATCCCACATTTATCTTTTGTCTTTCTGTAGAAAATGTTGAAATTCAGTCTTTAGTTCTCATCAGATTTATATTTTAGTGTCTATGGATTTTTTTTTATTTTATTTTTTTTGAATTTAGTGATTCAAACTTTGAATTCTAGTTTTTAGTGTCCAATTAATTTTTAATATCTTTTTCATTTCATCTCATTAATAATTTAAACCATTATTTTCAAGTAATATCATTCGGATCAATGAGTACTTTTAGCATAAATAATGTTTAATATATTTTTTTAGGTGTGGTTGCAGAAAGGGATGCAATTTCATTTTCTCTCTTCTACTAACACATATAGATTGGGCTTGATGGGTTTTTAGGGTGTGAAGCCCTAAGATTTGGGCTGCATAATCCAAATCTAATCCAATGGAAGTTGCTTTCTGCACCCTATCATGGTAATAGATTCAATTTTATCAAACTCTTGTTTAAAGTTAATAGCATTAATAAAGTTTAACTTGGTACGCAATCTTAAACTTATTTTAAGAGGCACAGTAATAAAAGAAACGGACGAAAGAAGTAACAAAGAAAGAAATTGAAATTGAATTTCTTGCAATAAAGACAGTTAATCCTAAAATTCTGATGTACATATATAATCTGACATAGTTACATCTATATATACATCTATATACACAACAACAATGTGATTTAAATCATAAACATGATGAGATACAGAGAAATAATAGAGCTGAATAATGAACGAAAGAAACTATGTTATATGTCTATAGATGCTGAGACAGGACACGACATAAAAAGTGGCCTAGAATGCATCACATTAAAGAATAAACAAACCAAACTAAAACAACAGAGAGAAAGAGAATGTTCTCTCTGGTGCATGTTTCTTATCTTTTTCTGAGAGCTAAAAGACGAGCTCTCAAATCATCATAATCGGGTAGATTCGGATGCACACGCCATGCACCACCCCGCATTCCCGATTCCACGGAAACTGTTCGTATGTGCCCTTTTGATGAACCCTCTGCAGTTTTGGGTTCAGAAGGAAGAGATTTACCTCTGACATGTGAGCTTGTAGGCCTTCTGGTTTGCCCGGTACCATGTTGTGTTGGTGCTGCAGTGTCAGCATGTGTTGTTTTCTTTGAATCACTTTTGTTGGTCTTTTGTTTGAGGTACGGAGGTGGAATGCGCCAAAAGGAAGAATTTGGCTTGTTGGTTTCAACTTCAAACTCAGATATGCTTCCAAATGAACTTGTTGAACTACTTCCCTTTCGACCAGCATGGGATGACAGACTTGTTTCATCATCACTGCTACTATTTTGATGCATCCATGATTCATCATTCAAATCCTTCTTTCCTAGATGTTGTGTGTCTCTTTCCTTTCCTTTTGGTGTATTGAAGTCTTCTCCAGGAATAGGCTTCTCCTGAAACCATAACCATTGAAGATTATGAACGAGTTATCTAAAAAACTATCTTCATAACAAATTATTATATGACTGTAGTCTTGATCACTTTTTATGTGATATATATTATGAAAGAGTTAACAAGATTCAATGATGTGTCAAGTGAAGGTTGATTGAGATCAAAATAACATGAGTCCATATAACAATTTCTCTTATGTTCAAGGATTAAAATAATAATCTCTCTTATATATCTTGAAGGGTTAAAATATACTTGATCTAATTACCAATTCAAATTCATGTTTTTGGCTGAAACAGATGCTCTATTGACTACATAGACTTACTTCACGTAATGACGACTGTGCATATAGTATTTCTCTCAAAGATTTGTCGTTCCATTCTATGGAGAACTCTTGTGCTATATCATGTAACAGTCCAATCTTCATTTCTGTTGTAGGTGGATCTTGCCTCAGACTCTCAACAAACTGAGGAAAGTAATTATTTGAGTAAGTTCTAAAACAAAAGATGTCATGAAGAAAATTCAGTAATTTATCCAAGTAATGAACAAGTGTTTATGAATGTGCATGTGTTATAAGAGTGGAGTCATTGGTTTACCTCTTTGTTTATGTAAGGTTCAAGAGAATTTCCATATTTATCGGTGAATAATGTTCTGAGCTCACGCAATTCTGGCAGATCAGCAAATCTTGCAGCAGCATACATCAATGATGGCACAGCTTCCTTGCATTCATCAGGGCACTCCCTATTCAAGAAGATTTAAGGAGTATCAACATAAACTCTTGCTAATGCATTGAAAAAAAAAAATCATGATGCTATTTGTGCATTAATGGTAAATGACGAACACAAAACAATATTCTAGTGCATATGTAGAGAAGCATACTTCTGCTTGGTTATGTCTTCAACATGATCTGATATGCACCCAACAAAGTTTTCAATGAGTTCATAGCAGAATAACATTTTCTGCTCCAACAGAACCCCTTTAGCCTGTTTGAAACACAGAGTCAACTTCTGTTGTAACTTGAACAGCATATACAACATGGCATGCATGCACAAAATGGATCAAAACAAGACTTTTTACAAATCTTTTTTTGAATCTTAGTTGAAAAGTGATTGCATCTGCAAAATTGAAAACTATAATGCAAATCGTACCCTTGTATATGCATCATATTCAAGGCCAATTGTAAGAAGCTCTGCTATGTCACTCTTCAAAAACTTCAGCACTGCTTTCTTCCTGTTCTGTATCCTCTGCAGCCGAATCTTCAAAAACTTCACGTAAGACAAGCTGATTTTTTTTATACAACCAAAGATTAGAAAGAAAATAAAAAAGTTCCGATAAAAAAGTAGCAGAGTTGAGGTCAGTGTTGTACCATTTTGAATAGAACCTGGGCTTCAATAGCCACCGAAACATGTTGTGTCCTAGAATCTGAAAAGACCAAGTTTGCTGAAAAGGGAAAATGACTTTTGTTGGGTATCTGAGATGCTGTGTTTGGTTAAATAACTTAAAATATAGAATGAAGATCAAGTTACGCAAGAATCAGCATTAAGGAGGCCTCAAAGAAAAGAAATGGAGAAGCTCCTCACAAGAGGTAAAATCAGAAACCACACTAAGAAAGAGACCACAACAAATTATCCTAGGAGCTAGGAAATCTAGAGAGAAAAAGGGTATCTTAAGTCTGCAACATAAACCAATAAAAATGTTGAGCAAATATGATGGAACATATATATAGAGATGTCTAAGTTATGACTATAAGACTATATATTTCGTACCATGTGGTTAATGATGGAAGTTCCAAGATTGTCCACCAATAAACCAAAAGTTGAGGCCAAAAAGACAGTGGCAGATTGGTATAAAAAAGGGGTCTTAACTTGAAGCTTGCATTCACTTAGATGGAGGATGAGAGAAAAAGAAACAGTTAGGAAATTAGCTGTCAATTTTTGTACCTTAGAAATTGCATGTGCAAAAGAAAAGGGGAAAGGAAAAACAACTTTTGTAAAGTGGTACCTTTTTTCTATATATTGTTGACAGTTAACAGTGTTGAAAATGATTTACTAGTACAATTAACAAACATTATCAATTAGGATTAACATGGTTTGAATTGATCTATGTTTGTATTATTAATAAACATCTACTTATAATCCTACAGTGATTTATGAATTAAGTACACTCATTCCAAAGCTGCTAGAAGATGTTATTGAAATCAATGAATTGTGTTTTGTTATCATGATTAAGGCTTCCAACTTGATAATCATAGCATTGTTCTTATTCCTTTGGAACTAAAACAAAAGTATATTAAGTGACACTCATGTGCTATATTACACACAACTCTATGTATCATGTATAACTGTTGACATTACAAGAATGAAATTGAAATATTAATACTGATAAATGGAAGGATACTTATCAAAACTAAAACTTTATTTTTTTTCCCATCATTTTAGTTAAAAGGGTAATTTCCATTTTCTGTTATGTAAAAGATTCTGACCTTCTTTAACAAGATTGCTTGCTGTCTCCAGGGAGGGATTCAGAAAGTGATGTATAATGAAAGATGTCACCAGCAATGACAAGTTATAGTTGGCGTAAACATGAGGAGAGAGTGAGGTAGGGACAGGTAGGGTACATTCATGCATTGAATCAAATATTGTTTATTTCTTGTTCAGTAATTAATCAGTATAATATTCAGAAAGCATGGAAAAAAAATGTTACAGAAGTCACATTGAATGAGTTTGTTTTTGCGTGCTCCTAATTCTTACAGAGAAATGGGAGTCAACTTGCGTGACCATGACTTGATCCATCTTCTTTATTCTAAAATGATGCTCCTTAAATTCTTTTTTTAATGTTCACTTGATCACTTTGCTTGGTGATCAAGAATACTCAGACTTTTCTCACACATGAGGATCATTACTAGTGCAAAGCTCAAAAGGGTACAAATTTTGTGCATGATATGAGGTTAAACATGTTAAAAGATGGCTTTCAATGTGTGTCACATGAATGAGTACATGCATATAATGGTAGGCCAATTCAATTCAAACAAGCTTATGCTACTGTTATGGGAGAGAATTCTTCAGGAAAACTGCAACTGTAACTTGATGTTATTTTGATCAGAGAAATAATAGTATGACAACCTTTTTATGTATATTATTTATATATAAAAATTATATAATAATAATATAATAAAAATATGACTAATTAAGTAAGTGATTATAAACTGATTATATGATTAATATCAATTTAATATTCGTTTTATTATTAGACATTTATTCAATATTAAGAAATTTGATAATAAGAACTGTTAAATATTTTAATGAATTCAATATAAGGAATATGATTTAATGATTTTGTTTTTAACATTTCTTAGAAGTTGTTTAAGCCAGTTTCTTATAAATAAAATTTTAAGGTATGTCTTAGAGTTTATTAAAACTGAAAGACGTTTCAATTTGGTTAAATAGTAAATAACAGAACTGTAATGGTTAATTAGTTTGATTGAGAAAATAATTACTGAAAATGCTTACATAAAATTTCTTGAAATAAAGAGTATTGTGTTATTTTTACTAAAAAAATTGTTTTGGGATTACATGATTTAATAAAAATAATGTACTTCAATAAAGGTCAGATCTTCATTTTTCCATAATAATGTTTTTATGGGAAACTTGTTTACAAATCATTCTTAAAAATTTTAGATCTAAATATCAAAAACAATCTTATTTAAGGTCAAAAAAGACAGCGTAACCAAACAATGTTTGTACCCTTTTTAGCTTTTGCATTAGTCAAGTAGTCAACTCCTTGGTGAATAAGGAGCCTTCAAAGTTATCAACGACCACATCTAATAATAATAATAATAAACAAGTGAATTATTTATGTGTAGTTAGAGATTTTCGTAACTTGGATTTTTTTTACTGAAAAGAATTGTGTTTAATTTTTGTTGTTGGTAAAAATCCGTTTAAATATTTATTTAGCATAGAATATTCTAGATTAGCTTATAATGTCAAGTAAGAACTTAACTATGCTCAAAGTTTAGTCCACACAACTACATAAATTTGGACACATTCTTTTCACACCTCCATTGTTTCTTCCTGCACTTCACTTAGTAAAATGACTATTATATTTTGTGTAAAAAAAATTAAAAAATCATATATTTCTTAACTTTTTCTTTATCTTAAGTTATATAGTCTAAAATTAAAAAAGTTATGATTCAGATTATATAATTTAAAATATAAAAAAAAATTCTTTTAAACTATAGAATTCATAATAAAAAGAATTACATTTTAGATTGTAGAATCTAAAATACAAAAATTATATTATGAAATTATATAAGAAATAGAAAGATATATTACAAATTGTATAATTTAAAATATAAAAATTATATTCTAAATTATATAATTTAAAATTTAAAAAAATATATATTTCGGATGGTATAATCTAAAATTAAATTATATATATAAGATTGTATAATTTATAATATAATTTTTATATTTCAAATATAAAAAAATTATATTTTATATTATACATTTTAAAATATAATTTTTCTATATTCTAAATTATATATTCTGAAAAAAAAATATTTTTATATTTAAAAAAATACGGGATGAAGGACAAAATCGTGGTGCAGGAGTAACGCGTCTAAATTTGTTGTTTACCAAAACCGAAAGCTACTTGCAAAGTTGGACCATTCCAACATAAGACAGACTGAAAGGCCTGTCATCCCGGTAAATGAGTCCAATGCAGTCTTGTTCTTTCTGCACCAAATAAAAGTTCAACTCTTCTGAGAAACAATTAATTTTATTTTAAGAAGAAAAAAAGATTATATGTAGTTGAGCTGTAATAAATATGAGCCAGATATTTTAGACAATCATAATTAGTTAAAAAAATATTTAAAATATGTTAGAGGCTTAACTTTAAATTTAATATCCAACAATTAACACTGACAGTCAAATATGTGCAAATACATTGCAATTGAATGTAAATTATGAGGCTTGACTCTAAATTAAATTTAAGATGTTCAATTAAATATTTATGCTGATTCAAGATTCCATTTCTAAACATCCAATATAAAAAAAAAAAAATTAAATTTTGTTTAGTATCTGTAATAATATATAATAATTAAATTCAGAATATAAGCTAACATTTGCATAGTACCATTCTGATACATATCTGGTTTAAACAACAGTAGAAATGTACCAAAAACTGATGAAACTGTGTTACTTTGACAGAAAAGAATATCCCATTGACGAAATCCACAATGCATATATGAAATGACAAACAGCAACCCAGAAATCACAACAAGCTCGAATCTTTAACTCAACATTCAAATCTACTGCTACTTTATCCAAGATGAATCAACTTGGGCCAAGAGATAACAGTTGAATCTGTCAAATAGTAGTTTCTGATAAATTCTACTTACAAAAGTTCTGCACTTGAGTCACAGTGCGAGCTGCTACCACATGCAATGTCTCAAAAAGTACTAAAATGGTTCCTTCAACCGAATCATGCACCATTTTACTTTTTTTGAAACACCTTAACCCGACACATTCATTGCTGGTATTATCTACCAGACACACCTCAACAAAGTGGTGAGAAAATGGAAGAAACGGTTTTCTTGGTGAAGAAGCTCGCGTCGCACAAATCGATCCAAGTTGAGGTTGCGGGGAATCAAATTGGAGTGATACAGAATTGTTGTCAAAGTTGATGTAGGTTCACACACCAGTGCTGTTCCCAGCTGCACCAATGAACACAGCATTTGAGACATCAGAATCTGCAAAGAATCACATTCTCACGTTATACCACATCCTCGTATCCTTGTAAAACAATAACATTTCCAACAACGTTAATATCAGCAAGCTAACAAAAAAAAATTACAACAACAAATTATGTTTGTGAGAGAGAAGGATCATACCATGTGAGTTCTTTATTTTGTGGTCACCAAAGAAATGAGAAAAAAATGATTCAAATGCAAATGCTTACAACAATTGAAAGCTGTGAAAACTGCAAATGGTTGATGTGATGAGAAGAGATGTTGAAATATATACAGAGAAAAAGAACGGCTGAAACAAACACTACCAACTATTGGGCATTGTTTCTTCCAACATTGGGCTCATCGACACCCAACAAAAAATATAGATTTTTTTTATTGCTAAATTTACTCATATTTTATGTATTAGAACAGAATTCAGTGGGTGAAGTTTTCACTTTTTGAATTTCTCAATATTTTCTTCTCATAATTATGTCTTTTTTAACTGGTGGAAAATGTCTCTTCCATTAATTTAATTACCTTTAAGTTCTCTTCTTTTTTCATCTTTATCATATTTTCTTAACTATTTTATGGATTATGGTTACATAAAAATGATTATTTCTCCTGTGTAAATTAGAATGTTACTGCATTACCAAAACTAGGCCATGAAATCTACAAAAACATCAAGTGGGTTTATTTGAGTCATTTAGAACAAAAGTTAAAACAAGAAACAAGACTAATACTGTTTAGTGGCTAACATAATCTAAAAGTGTAAGAATACCTGTAAGTGGGTAGATCAATTGAATCAAAACGGTTTCAATTTGGTTAATCTTAACACTTGGATTATGATTGTGTTTCAGAAAAAAAAAATACCTCTTTCTATAGATAAATTGTACTTGTATTTTGGAACTTATAGAGGTCTTTGGCATACCACTAAGGCATATAAAACTGTTGACCATACAGCCTCAACTTGTTTTCTTTGATCTCATGTGTGTGCTTGTACTTTTACTGCACTTTTAGACTATAAAGCAAATAAAATTATAATATTACCCATAATTAACATCATAATATATTCAACAAATTTTGTCAGAATAAACAATACTAGAAAATCAGTGTGAGGTGGAATTTGATGGTATCTCCAACTTTTGATAGAGATAAATAAATAAATAAATAAATAAAAACTGTGGGTGCATAACATTGGTTACAATTGCAAATTCAGATTTGAGGAAAAAGACTGAAAAGGCATGGGTTGGTGAAATCTGGTTTAAACCATGATCTATGAGCGCCCATTGCATTAAGAACATGGTTACTAGTAAAAGCCCTGTTTTTACCTAGGTGGGTTTGGTTCACTTTTACAACTACATTGATTAAGAATTGAATGTTATGTTGTTGTTGACTTGTGAAAATACTTTATGTTGTTTAAATTCAATTTAAGTACATTTTATAACTTATTCCATATGGGAAAGTGTGTTGTGTAATTTAAAAAGTTATACTTATGTTTCTTTTGTAAATAATAATATATAATATATGATCACAGATGGTAAAAGGTATCTGACTCAATGAAAAGATATGAATATTTCATACAAAAAATTGAATCAAATTGAATATCACTATTTTTGAATTTTATTTGTTTAGCATTCAATACTTTTGGTGCTATGTCTTTAAATATTTAATGTGGAGTGATAGATAGAAAAAAGTAGTAATACTATACAGGCCAAGAGGATTGATTAAGAAAATAAAAAGTACATGCAAATAAATTATAATTAGTATTTTTTTTATTGTAAGAAAAGTATAATTAATATGGAAGATAAGAAGTATATTAAAGAATTGCATAATAATAATTGTTACCAGTGATGATAATCACTTTAATATTTTTTTTGGCAAACTTTTTAGTTATTTAACACTTTTATCCTGAAGGTGACATGGTGTTTATGGTAATAAAACTGTTTTTCAATTAACAAAAATAGATTTTCTTACAAGACAATAATAGTTGAACTCTGAGTTTTTTTTCTTACAGGGGTATTTAAACTGTTGGTAAAACATTACACCGTAAAAGACTGTTAGTAAAACACACACAAAAAAGCAAGAAGAATAACATTTTCTTAATGAAATATATAATTTTATTTAAATCTTATTTCAGTATATTATAATAAAAAAAATATTTTTCCAAAAAGAATATGAAATTGTTTCTAATTATATATTGGTGGCAACAAGAGCGTGTCATTGTATCTAAACTCACGAAAGGAAATATATTTAAAATCTGGGTATAACAACCTATATTTTTATATATGTAGATTTATTAACAAAATATAGAATGAGTGCAATAATTCAAACTATTAATACACACATTTCACCAAATTAAATCAATAAATAATTGATACATACAATTTAACAAAATATATATATAATATAATTAACTAGGTAAATAATTTATTGAATGTGAGTGTGAGATGAAAACTCCATATAAACAAATAGTAAAAACTCTAGTTTAATAACTTAAATAAATATTATTAATTGATGTATAGTTAAAAGGACATCAAATACACATGTAGCCAATAAATTTCAGGCTTTACCTATAATGGAATAATTTTTAACTTTCACGTGATATATAAACTTCAAATTCTACACGCAACCGTAAGATATTAGATATACATTTATAAAAAAAATAAAATTATACAATATAATTAGTAAACATAAGACACACATGTATTATAAGTTAATTTTGACTCATCTAAAGGACTTTCAGCTCACATGTAGTAGTTTCTTACTCAACATGCAATACCAAATTTTTCTAATAAAACTTTCACATACAAAGATATTAGTTGAAAATTTACTCTTGTTCTAAAAAACACAATAACTTAATAAGAAGAATGACCACCACCTATAAGTTCTAAAAGAAAATTATTTCGCCATAAAGATTCGTAAATCATGTATAGCATGATCAATATTTGAAAAGGTGAAGTTCAAAAGAATAAAAAAGAGAAGACAAAGAAACTTAGAAAATGAAGAAAAAATAGAAGTATATATGAGTGAAAGAAAATAAAAGATTAAAAAACAAGACCTTTAAGAATATGAAAAAAAAAATCATACAAATGATGGAGAAAACTACATAACAAAAAAAATTAAAAAATAGATAAATTTGTCAGATGAATAGAAAAAACCATGCAAGTGACCAAAATGAACATAAACGAGTCAGAAAAAAAAAAATGCAAAAGGAAAAAAAATATAGTGAAAAACATGGAAATAATAAGCAAAAGTTATGCAAATGACTCAAAATATATTTTTCATATCATTTTAATTAATTTCTTACGTTTTTCAATTAAGATATTCGGTTGACCTCATTAATAATAAATTTTAACACTAGTAGTTTGTAGCGTTTTTTTGTACCCTTTTATATTTACTATCTTTATGTTTTAAACTATTTGTCAAGTTTTATTTCAAATTTTACTGCATCAAATAATATTTTACTGTAAGAAATATATTATAAAATTGTATAAAGTAGGATTATGTTATATTTTTAAATAAGTTAATTTTTTATTTAACCTTTTATTACATATGATATCGATGACAACAAATAAGAGTTAGTTTTATATATTTTTATATTGCGCTATTTATTTGATCCCCAAATAGGTTGTGAACTGATAAAATCTAAGCTATCATACTATAGATAAAGCAATACGAAACAATATTATTTAGTTTTTAAACCGGTATGTAAAATATTAAAAATTATTTTATTCTATATGCACTTTCAATATACTAACTGGATTGATAAAATCTAAATCATTATAAAATAAATAAAGTTAATCCAATTTTATCATATCAAATTTAAATAAATTAAATAAAAAGATTCTCACTCTAAGCCTATATTTGGTCATACATTGGACACTATAGTTGAAGAGAAACAATTAAGTCGGTTTCATATTAAAATTTATTTATTAATTTTTTTTTGGTGGATTGCAGACTTTGTTGCACCAGATGACATGTGATAAAATGGGAAGAAAAAAAAATGTTGATGAAGGACAAAATCACATATATACCTATTTTTTTCAATTGCATTTTCAAATTAGTGTAATTGAAAAATAAAAATTACTACAAAATTTTCATTTATCTATCGTCTCTTACTCAATTTAAACAGTCTAAATTTTTAAATGTAATTTTGATTGAATAAAATATAATATAATAAAACTAAATAAATAAGGGTGGAAAGATTATTCGATTAATTATAGGAATTAAAAGGCTATTTTAAAACTAAATACAAAAAAAAAAATGATTTAAATTACAGTTACCGTGGCTTAATTAAGTTGCGCTTATCCTAATATATTGGCCCTATATAAGCAATTCTGTGGGACTACGAATCATTGTTGAGGCGAGGGTAAGGTCGCGTCGTTTCGTACTTGTTCCTTTGTCGTTTTTGTGTCCAGACCTAACCCTAGCTCCGCAACGCAACCATGTCGACCAAGCAAGGTATAATTCCTCTTCTTTTTCCATCGATCAAACCCTGATTTCGAGGATTTCATTGATTTGAACCCTGAAATTCAGATCTGCTGGTAAGTCGGTAATTTGCCTGATCGAATTATTTTCTGTGTTGTTCTTTTAGGTGGAAAAGCTAAGCCTTTGAAGAAGCCCAAGTCTGATAAGAAGGATTACGACGAGGTATTTCACTCAATCCCCTTTCTAGTTACCTTTTTTTTATATGTTTTAAATTTGTTGTGGTCAAAGATTAGAATTTCCTATGTCGATACACGTTGGTTTGGTGATTGTTAATATGTTTAAGGAAGAAGAACATATGATTGTTATTTTTAGGCTTTGGTTGGATTGCTGGGTGTTTTTATATGGAACTTTTTCGAAGGTTTGATACAAATTCATTTAATATATATTACCGCTACTTGGGCTGTTGCGATGTCTATTGATGAACCAGAAAATTATTACTTTGCATTTATCTGTAATAATATTAGTAAGGCTTAAATAAATTTACCTAAATTTTGGGGATTCTATTAAAAAAATTATTTATATGAAATGATCAAAATAGTTTTTATTTTTTTGTCTAATTACCTAGCACTTATTGAGATGAAACACTTAATGAGATGAAGTGACGGCTACTTATGCCTTTTGCAACTCTAATTCACTCTAGGAAGTACTTATTTTTGTAGGATTAGGAAAGAAAAAGAGAGATATCATTTTATGTGTTCTTTGCACTTTCTTTCTGTTTAAAGTAACGGGATTCAACTCTTTTGTATAATGAGCATGTTGATGATATTAGACAGACAGTTAAATATAAATAGGTATATGTTAGAAAGGGTATGCGGAGCATACGGAAATTAACGTTCTTTCAACTGTTCAACTGAAAGTAGCATGTGTATTCCGGGTAACAGAATTAGATCGAAGGAGTGCGATGAGACCTTACGAAGACTGAAGGGATCATTTTCACTCTACCACTTTCTTGGTGACATTCGATGTGAATATCATCAAGATTTATTGTTCATCATTTTCTTCAATTACGTTAGGCACACGGTCCTACTTGATTGTGTACCATAATTTTAATAGGATATTGAAGACATGGAAGGGAAGTACGTAAGAAGCAATGTGGTTTTTCTATGTTACCACCGCCTCACTAGGAATATGTGCCAAGCGGGTGTTTGATTTATAGAAATGGGAAAGGTAGTGGTTGAGACTTAAGAACAGAGGGGTATAGGTAGCCAGTCGCTCTGGGTTGGTAACTTGCTAGGATCTTCCAAGCGCCTCTTGGTTTAGAATAGTTTTAGTATTATGATGTTTGTTCGCGATGTTGTGAAATTTTGTTTGACCTTGATCCATAGAGGATTTATTTATGATGGTTTTACACACACACAGTCAGCCATGTTTCAATGATTTGGTTATGACCTTTCCATAAATTTTTGTCGGCATTTTGTAGGTTGACATGGCCAACATTCAGAAGAAAAAGGAAGAGGAGAAGGTTAGATATTGAATTGTGACTTTGTACATACTGCATTCTTGTGATCCTTTTAACACCCTTTTTTGCACTGAACAGGCGCTAAAGGAGTTGAAAGCCAAGGCGCAACAGAAGGGAAGTTTTGGAGGCTCTGGGCTCAAGAAAAGTGGAAAGAAATAAAGGGCTTTTCTTACATGCAATATTGAACTCTGTAACAGTTGCTACCATAATAACTTCTCTCCTATTGTGGCCTACTTTATTGCTAATGTTAGTAATGTTTGAACTGACGTATGTCTGATGTAAGCTGCAACAAGTCACTTGTTGGTAGCTAAGTTTATTGTCTTCGTGGGGTTCTGATCATTACATCCAGTTATTAGTGTTGTGGGTTTGGCATAGACTTGTTCGAGTTATAATAATGGGTTGGCTTTCAAATTTCAAATTTTTATTATTTATTCTCTTATTCTCTCTCATCTCGGCGCAGTCAATAACGAATTTTGTCTTTGGTTTCTACTGCATGCGCTTGTCCTAACCTCAGCACTTGAGGTACGCAGATGAGGCTCTGCGTTTCAGATACATTGCTTGTAAAATTTGTTAAAAAGGAAAATACATTGAAAGATAATAATGCGTGTGCTTTAGATATTTAATGATATATAGCTAGCTGAATTAATTGAAGAATTGTCGGAGTAAAGTTATTTAATTGATCTGTTATTTGAACTTTTAAAAGCAGAGGATCATTGCTGCTACATTTAGGATTAATAAAGGTTGATCACTGTAATTTTATCCAGTTACTTAAGTGAAGACCATAAAAAGGTGGAACAGAAAAAAATTGAAAAGGAAAAAGATGAAACAGAAATACACGACAGATAAAAAAAGCTTATGCATATTACAGCATGAAATAGCAACAGAGATGTACACGGGGAAAAAGGAACAGTCTTTGAGAGGAAAAAAGCACACAATCTTTGTTGAGTTATCTCAGTTATTAATACGGTCTTCAGAATACTGTTTGATTCAATTTTTGGATTAAAAATTAAACTAAATATAAAAATTATATACAAGAAAGTTTGATTTGATTAATATATCCCAACCAAAAACAATAATTATACACATTTCAGTTTGATTAGAATGAAATAAAAAAAATTTAAATCAAATCAAACAAATTTACACAATTTGGTTTAGATTAATTTTATGATTTTATTATGTAATCTTTTATTAGTAAATTCCTTATTTTTCTGAAATAACAATCTAATGTTATATCACAATTAATAATTTTAATATTTACTCTATTATAACTAAATATTTATTTTGTGTATAATATTAAATAATTTACATTCTTATATTAGTAAAAAAAGTCTCATCAATAAAAAAAAGTAAAATAAAATAGAGACACAAGAAATGTCCACGTTTTTACAACAAAAAATAAACAAATTATATTACATCTATAAAACGGTAGTATAAATACTAAATAAACTCGAGTATTTACCTTTCATAAATCTAACAAACCTCTTATATGATGCTAAGTATGTCCTCTTGTTCTTTACCATACTTATAAAAGTTAGACACTTTAATTGTTTTCTCTTGCACACACATCACATATCTCCTATATCAATAAAATAATAAATAATATAACAATATTAAAGTAATTATTTTTTACTTGATTCCTCGTAGTAATTTGGAAATGTCAAACTATAAAGAACCACAATTCGGAAAAGAAAAAAGGAAACCGATCCAACAAAAATATTTAATCTATTAGAATTTTTTTAATCGAATTTCAGTTTTTTTTTTTTTAAATTGTAGTTAAGTTCTAAACACCCCAACTAGTTTAGTTCTAAACGTCCCACCTAGTTAGTAGAAAGGGAAGAGTGAAGTGACAGATAAAAAATGTGGACGATATAACATAGAGACACTAGGACCAAACTCTTGTTAGGGAGGTTACTTTGCCATAACTCTTTCCACAAACGATTTTTCAAATTTCCCTCACACGCCATTTAAGAACACTAATATGCTTAGAACTGAATTCGCATGCAAAAAATAAGCAGAGTCTGGTTCCATCTGGAAACACATTCTCACCGAATATACATTGACTTAAAGAATAAGAATCTCAGTACCCTACCAATCATCAATTTAACTAATCCACCGATTTAATTAACTCTTTGATATTAATACTAATCATTAACCAGATGGTTTAATCATTTACAGGAAATAATGTAATATGCCATTATCCTCCAGGGTAGCTTAAAATCTCCTTTCAAAGAAAAAACTCCATCTTCCTATCAATTCATGATTGAACAACTCAATGAAAACCAAAGTTGCTTTAAACAATAGATCAAGTCCATCAAATGATGGTATAGGTGCAAAAAAATGGATTAAGGAAATACTGCCTAATAATATATCCGTTGCACAAAATTGTAGTTTCTTATTTTGGGGGGTTGAAAGCACTAGCATGAGCTAACTCATATAAGGGCACATGGCGGCTAGAAATACTCGGAAAAATGCTAAAATATCTGATGCTATAGGTATTCATGTGATACCCTTACATTAACTTCAGCAATCTGCAGTCTGCTTTGACATATCAAGGATAATCTGAGAAATCATGACTAGCTATTTACTACACTCTATGTCTCCTTTGGTTTTTCTGGCCTTTCCGGCTTTTCTGGCTCCTCCTTTTCAGGCTCTTCCTCTTCCTCTTTCTTTTCTTCCTCCTCTTCATCCTCTTCTGGAGGATCTGCAGGCATTGGAGGCGGCAAAGGTGTCTTCATAGGACTAAATTGAGGGAATATATCTGGTCTTCGTCCAGGCTTAGGCCTTTCCCACTCCTGTCAGCATATCACATGCATTAAAAAATATCACCTTGTGCATCAAATAGCCACAACTTGAGAAAAAAGTGAATTCAACATCCTACAAAACCTAACATTACTCAAATCTGAATTTACTCTCAAAGGCACCAAACAAACTGCAGAAAGAGGAGTGTGATAAACTCTTCACTACCTATAGACAAAGTCCTTAATGCTTTCTATACATCTTCAAACTATAACAAATATTGAAAGAGAGGTGTAAAGGCAGTGCTTAGTGTGAAACATCATATACAATAATACAACATTTACTTAAGGTATGTATGCATCAGAAAACAGTAGCACTTATCAAAGTAGCCTTAACTCATAAGTTTGCCGTCTCTTAACTACACAACACACAAACCTTATCACACATGACATTATCTTATAAAACAATTTCAACCATTCATTTCTGAATTGAAGGTATGGTTTGGAAAAATATTCGAGAAACTAACATTGTATCTAACCGGAACCAAGATTAACTGATTTCAATTCGAAGCAAGGAGACGCAATTAAACGTAAATCAATTAACCTTGAACGAAGAATTGAAGCAATACACATAGCAGAGTGCACGAATTGAAAGTTTGAACTATTACCGCCAGATACACTCCCCTAATTCGCAGTCCATGACAAATTAAAATTATTTGAAAAATAAACATAATGAAAATAGAATTGAGGTGATTAGGGTAAACATACGATTGGGAAATCGAGAGGGGAACGGCGAGTCATTTTTTCCTCTTCCGGAGCCATGCGTACGAGGTGCCTCCGTAACCGTGGAAGTGGAGTGAGAGAGCGAAAGCCGACGATGAAAGGTGATGCAAAAAGAGAAGAAGAAGAAGAAAGCGAAGAAGAAGAAAGGGAAGAAGAAGAAGAAGGCGGTGTGAGAAGGGTGTTGAGGCTCACCAAAGCCATGGCTGCGCAACACCTAATCCAAATCCAAAACCTTCTCTTCTCTTTCTTTCTCTGCCTCTATTTACAATTTTCAATTTAAGTCGGTTTTCGTGGCTCGCCCTATTTTACATTTTCTCTATTTTTCCCAAATAAATATAATTTCTTATCAATGCCACCACTAGTTATTTTTGTTTTTAACTTTCTATATTCATTTCTTTCTTTTTACACACAAAATGGACCACTAGTGTTTCTCTTTAGGTTTCCATATCTTGTGGTATGTGTTGGTCATTTTTTTTTTTTTAAATTATTCTCATTTCTTCTTGTATCTATTGTTATATTGATATATGTTGTGTTCTAATACTTATATTTCTTTCACCTGATATTTCAAAATAAATAGAGGGTTAAATTTAAACTATTTTATCATTTAACTTAAACATATCAAGTGACAACAATTTCTAATAGTTATTAGTTTAATATTAAAATAACAGAAAAAACTTCAATACATTAATCATATGATATATATATATAGTCTAATTCTTATAATATATTTTAAAAATAACTTATAATATTGATGATAATAAATAATAATAATTTTGATTAATTTAACCACGTCAAGTTTAAATATGAATGAGAAAAACATGTTTTCGTGTTAATATCAAAATTTTCTGATGTATTTACTTCAAAAAAAACTCACTAATATGAATATCAGTCACAAACTCCTTTTAGGATTAGGATATTTTGTTTTTATAATTGTTATTTGTATTAACATAATAAAAAAATTGATTAATATCCTTACTATGTTTTATTTTTTGTTTTAACCAATTTCATTGAGTGAGTTACTAATTAAGTATGTGGAAAAATGAGGTGACACTTATTTATCTGAAATAGTTTTGTTCTTCTTAAAAGTAGGTTTTGATAGTTTTCGTTTTTAGTTCAAAATATATTTTTTTAATTTTGCTAGTACATTACCAAAAATGTTATTAGTCTAATTAGATAATGTTTTTGTTTTTTCATAACTAATCTATTTTTTCAATCAATATTACTAAATGATGATTTGAGATCAAACTTAATGATATTTTATTATATAAGTAATAGTTAGTTTTTGACAATTATATTTTTTATAATTTTTTTGGTAAAAGTATTTATTAAAATTAAAACAATTTATAGTGACTAAAAATGGCTAGAAATATTATATCTCATGTTTGAATTCAAATTTTTTTCACCTAGAAAAATAAAAGTAAACGCATAAATACAATATATCCAGAATGAGGCATTGAATTAAGGACATTACACCAATAGAGGAGGATGAGATTCTCACATATTTTTTATTGGTTTTACCATATATTGATCTATGAGATAAATTTTATGTAGTTTCTTTAACAATGTGATGTTTCGTTAATAACTTATTCGATTCGTATTTCAAAATTTGAAAATTAGTAAAGCAAGATGGATTTGAATGTGGCCCATGTAATGCTAACCTTCGTTCTATAAAAATATATATATATATATATATATATAAATATTGAGTGAGCGAAAAAAATTGAGTCAATACATATTTATAGAGTTTTAGATTCTTAGTAATAAGGTTTAAAGTTTTATGTAAATACTATTATGCTGTTATAAACCTATCTCGGAATTATCTAGATACTAAGAGTACATATTTTTTTTTTCTTTTTAAGAAAATAGTTTAACTAAAATAATAATAAAAAAAACTTACAACAATTGGACTATATTACTTTACAGATCCAACCAAATCTCTTGATTATAATTAAGGTTGTAGTATAAGCATAATTTTGTGTTGGAAATTTTGGTGGCACATCACTGATTTAATGCAGATTCCATTATAGATCCTCTGTTTTACTCATTTCATGCTCAGAATCAAATGGATCTGATTGTGCTCTTCTCAGTTGCTTTAGTTTTGCGTCTTTTTCGTAGAAAGTGAATTAAACAATACAAGTCGGTCCAAATTTTCAGCGGAGGCTGCGTTTACGGAACATCCACTAGATTGTATAAGCTGCATGGAAGATTAATGGATTGGTATTTGCTTAACATGTTGAATGATCCCAAAAGAAAAGGGTTATTACAAAATGATACTAAAATTAATAAACCTAGAATTCGGTGAATTTATATCAAGTTGTATCAGCTGGCAGTGAAAGTGACGTCTCAAATTGAGCCTAACAAGTGACCAACCTGAATCTTGCAGGCTCTTAGACAAAATCAAGACTCAAAGACAAAGATTTCTGCAACCCACTTGCGTTGTTTCAACTTCCAAGGCTCAAAGATTACTTCACTAGATCATGTGCAAGTAGTAGTAGTTGAAAGATTAAATCATCTTCTCTTGAACTAAATTCACTCAAGTCATTTTCTTTTTTCATTTGGGGCATGATATATCCATTGCAATTGAGTCAATAAACAATTTCAAAAAGTTGGTGAACATTAGGCTGCGATCAAGCACATGGGTCGTGATTAAAATTTTTCCACGTGTAGATTATGTATTGGTAACGTGCGTAGATTGATTGGAGGGACACTTTTCTTGCACTACAAAAATAGCAAACAAAATTGCCACCAGAGGCATTTGTTTTCTCCTATACTCAAAAGGTGAGGTCCAAGTTCATGTTACTTTTCCATCTCACAAGAATGGGAAGGTGAAAAATGTACCCATCATAAATTTGATACATAAAAAGAGATTACATATTTCGGGTTTGCCTAACTAAACAAAAAGTCGAGAGCTTTATGCATAACTCAATATCTGGTTCCATTTTTTTCAAGATTCGTGGAGCAAGGGAGAAAACCAGAATAGCTTCTTATTATTCCATTTGAAAGTGTCAGTGTATTCGTGTTTGATCTTATCTTAACAATTTGGGAGATTGTGAAGTCTCATGGTGAGGGTGGTTTGAGGAATGAAAGGAGAAGATAATGGATTTCTGGCCAGAATTTCTTGCAAGCAGTTCGGGAAGAGAGTTTGTAGCAGGTGGCTTTGGAGGCATAGCTGGTATAATTTCAGGTTATCCACTTGACACTCTCCGCATCAGATTACAGAACACGAATAATGGCTCTGCTTTCACCCTCTTTAGGCACATGGTGTTTAGGGAAGGACCAACTTCTTTGTACCGCGGCATGGCCGCACCATTAGCCTCTGTTACTTTTCAGGTCATTTTTTGGTCTCATTCATCAACTTTCTTCACCTTATTTTTCTCTCTTTTGCATTTGTAAAATTTCATTTTGATGCTCATATCATATACCCTCTTATCTTATCTCAACCTTCCCATTTCTTTTACAATTTTGGTACACCTTAAGATTCCAACTTTTCTTATTCGGAGAAAAGAAATTGGATAAAAACCTATGACCTGCAAGTCATGGTCAGGGGAATATACTATAATATCACAGGTGGTTTCTTATTTGGAATATGAAGATTCACAAACAATTAATACCCTTTTGAGAGTCACTTTCCCACGGCTTTTAATTTTATAATCATAACAATCTTGCTTTAGGATAGAGATAGAATTGTACATGAATCCTTTTTTGCTTTTGCTTTTGAATTGTTCAACAACCATTATTCGGATAAGGAGTTTAGGATTCTGACTCGTGCACAACAAAGTTTATCCAATTCCTCAATTTGAGGATACACAAAAGTTTAATAGCCACTGATTCAGCAACGATTTTCCATTTTCCATGACGTCAAATCTTGACATACTTTGAACAGTAGTTTTAGTTTGTGGGTGGCATTGGATCATAGCTATTGAGACTTCAAAAGGAATGAATGACATTTAAACTGTTTTTATGTGAATGGTGTGCTAGGAACATGGCCTTGTAGCTAGAAAGGCCTATTACATGTCATTGTTTCCTTTATTTGTCTACACTACTCAAAAAGTGCATATGAATTTGAATGTCTCAAATTGATTTTCATTCGTTTTATGGCTGCAGAATGCAATGGTTTTCCAAACGTACGCGGTTCTGTCAAGGGCATTTGACTCATCCGTTTCTCCCAAAGACCCTGCTTCCTACAAGGGTGTTGCATTAGGAGGAACTGGTACTGGGGCACTCCAAAGTCTATTACTTTCCCCTGTAGAGTTGATCAAAATCCGACTTCAGCTGCAGAACGAAGGCCAGATGAAAGAATCCACAAAGGGTCCTATGAGGCTTGCCAAAAACATTTGGAGAAAAGAAGGCCTTCGAGGCATTTATCGAGGACTTGGTGTCACTGTGATGAGGGATGGACCCTCTCATGGTTTATACTTCTGGACATACGAATACATGAGGGAACGATTTCACCCTGGTTGCAGAAAAAGTGGTGAAGAAAGTGTGAAGACTATGTTGGTAGCAGGAGGATTAGCAGGGGTGGCTAGTTGGATTAGTTGCTACCCTTTTGATGTTGTAAAGACTAGACTCCAGGCTCAAACACCCTCTTCTCTCAAGTACAAAGGAATCGTAGATTGTTTCAGAAAGAGTGTTAAAGAAGAAGGATACAGTGTGCTATGGCGGGGTCTAGGAACTGCGGTAACCAGAGCTTTTCTAGTAAATGGGGTCATATTTGCTGCGTATGAGATTACACTAAGATTACTGTTTAACAACGGAAGTGTTCATATCAAAGAAACTATTTAGGAGAAACACTGGTGTGGTAGAAAACCACCAAAAACACCCTCTGATATTCAACAACTCATAGATAGATATTCCATATGTAATATTCATTACACGATCTCTTGAAAATTTGTCTCCAAGAACAAAGGTTATACTTAAAATATATATTGTACACTAGACCATTCCAACTAGTATACATGGACTGAGTCATAGACGTTTCATAAGGAGCACTTGTAAAATCTTCATTCTTATCATAATTTTCAGGTTAAATTTTATGATCTTCCAAAATATAAAGTATAAACTTATTATTGTATATAAAAGAGATGAAAACATAAAATTGTAAAGTAGATTCTGCTAACTAGTCAACTTAATTATTAAATGAATAAATAAAAGCCCATTTCGAAAGAAAAGGCACACTTTCATCCTTTCATGCCATTCTTCTCTGTTGTGGGGTAATAGTTGGTAGACGCCTTCTTCTTACACCTTCATAGTCTTTTAAATGCCACAAATGTCATAGGTGTAATAACATGAATGAAATTTGATAACAAAATATATATCTCGGATTATATAATTATAATATGTATTAATAATATAAGAATCTGATATATGAACTGTATATCAGATAAAAAAGAGGGATTCAATCCGGTATATAATTTTCACTGTATGTTAATTAATTAATATACCAAATTATAAAATCTAGTATATAATAATTATATTACAGATTGAATCTCTTTCTCTTAATTTATTTTTATTTTATATACCAGATTTTTAAATCTAGTATACAAAAGTTTTTGAAATTTGATTTTCGAAAGTTTTCCAGTGCCACCTAAACTACCTTCATTATCAAACTTCAACCACCACCACCACCGTTAAACAGACAGAACCAAGGTACGGGGTGAAGGACGGTATAAAATTTTACCATAAAAGCATTTTTACCATTTTACATATACTGTGAAGGTGCAGGATGAGATTACGGAGTTGAAGGAAGAAGGTCTCTAGTTGCTAGTACTCAATACCTAACAACTTAATGGGTTTTCATATTGGATAGGCCCAGTAAGTACAATGATGGACTTAATTTTGTCATTATTATTGGATAATTATTTTTTGAACCTGCATGATTTCTTCCTAAATGGAATGACTATATAATCGGAAGGTGATGCTTGCCTTGATTTGAAAAAAAAAAAAAGTTAATTTTTGGTACACCTAACCCAACCCACCACCACATTAAAAAGGCAGAGACAGCCCCCCAAGCAGGCGGAGAGAAAGCCCAGAAACGTGGCCCTTTGCATCGGCCAACAAACGCAGTCCATTATGGTCAAAATCCACCACCTTTTTCACACATAACAAAAAAGAAGGACACGTGTCAGGATCCGAGAGAGCCCGAAAGGTTGCAGCATTTTTGAATGCGAAGGAGCCAAGCGCGCAACGATAAACATAGAGAAAAGCCGCGGCGGGCCCCACCCACGTGAGCGACGGTGGGCGATGATAGGACAACTTAAAGAAAAAGAAAAGAACACACGCCACGGACCCAGCTCTACGTCGTCGTTTCAACGTTTCACACGTGCCGCACCTTCGTCTTCCAGATTCAATTCAAAATATTGAAAAGCTGTTTAGTTTGTTCTCCACTCACCGCATTGGGTCCTATTTACCTTATATATCATTCTTCGGTTCCACTCTACACAACGCTCCTCCTCGAAGCTTCTCTTCTTAACAGAATATGAACAGACACGGGCAGAGATCCGGTGCGACGGGGGTGCACCATAACCGCCAACACTCCGAACACTATCTCGAAGCTTCTTCCAAGTGGTTCAACTCCTCCTCCAATCACATTCCTCCTCTTCAGGTCTCTCACTGTTCCTGTTTCCTTCTTTTCGTGTGTTTTACCCTAACCTTCAACTACTTCACTCCGAATTTTAATATTTCTAATAATGAATCATTGCACGCATTTATTGTTCGCAACAACCGCTAGTCCTCTTTGCAGTGGAAGCTGATTTCTGAATTGCGCTCCATTTTGACTTGCAGGACTACAATTTGTACGGTGGCGGAGGCAGAATGTACCGGAACAGCGTTCAGAAGAGCTTCAATGAGTACTGTGTGGATCCGTTAACGCCTCCTCGTAGTTTTACCGTTAAGAAAAACGGCGACGAGGACGATTCACCTCGCGATTTCAGCCCTGGCCTACTGGATCTCCATTCGTTCGATACAGAGCTTCTTCCTCAGGTTTTTTCATGTTCGTTTCGTTTCAATTACCGTTGAATATTTTTTGTTCGGTTTTGTTTCAATTGTTTGCTTGTGATTTGGTAGATTCCGTCCTCGAACGCGTTTGATTCCGAGCCTTATATTTTTGGCAAACAACCTGGCAGAGCTCGTGCTACGGATAACTACGTCTCCAATAGTCTTGCTGCCACAGAGAATGTGAAATCTAGCAATGTAGCTAAGATTAAAGTCGTGGTATGTTCTTATTTTGCGCACTCCATGTTCAATGAGAGACGTTATTATGCAGTAAATTGTGCTTCGAATCTCACAACTACGAGAGGGAAAGAAAGTAGTATGGGATATGATAGCCAATGCAATAAAGAGAGATAGAGACAGGAAATGTTGACTGTTTGCTATTGAGTTTGGAGGCTCCTACTTGAAAACTGCATTTGTCGTGGTATTTGAAAGTGGAAGTTGGAACTTGTCTTTGTTTGAATTTTGGTTTTGTTCCGACATTGGTAATTTTCTACTTTATGCAGGTTCGCAAGAGACCGCTTAATAAGAAGGAGATAGCTAAACATGAGGAAGATATTATAGACACAGTTTCGAATTCTTTAACCGTGCACGAGACCAAACTTAAGGTGAGTGTAGTAGTCAATGGAAGTCCGTGATATTGAATAGGATATTTTAATTGTCTTTTATGTTGAAAATTATTTGATTGACCAGTTTTGAATGACTTGTGAGAACTATGAAATAGGGAATGAAGTTGCCCGTGAAGTATTTTGTTGATATTTCTAAATCTTTCTCTTGTTCAATTTGAAATGCTTGGTATGAATATGGTGTACTTAGAAAGACAAACAATGTGGTTGGATGTAAACCCCCGCACAGACTATAATTGTCGGTGTTTATTTATAGATAATTGTTCAAGCTTTATCTATCCACTTATTTTCACAAACTTGTGCATATAATTAGTTTTTCGCTATTATATTATAGTAAATGTTTTCATTTAAGCATTTTAAATTTAAATGGTTTACAGGTTGATCTAACTCAGTATGTCGAGAAGCATGAATTTGTTTTTGATGCTGTTTTGGATGAAGAGGTTACAAATGATGAGGTAACTAGCTATAACGCAGCTAAATGTTTAGTTGAAAGAATAAATGGACAAATATATAGCCCAATCTATGTGACTTTATTTTTAATGTTTTGATTTCGTTAGGTGTATCGTGAAACAGTGGAGCCCATAGTTCCAATAATATTTCAACGCACTAAGGCAACTTGCTTTGCATATGGTCAAACAGGTGATAGCAGCTTGTCGAACTTGATTAATTATGTGTTTGCCAATTTTCCGAGTTTAAATCTCCTTTTATTGACTTCTTTTCTCTTACAACTGTAGATGGTAATCTTTTTGAATCGTTAATCATTTTTACATTAAAGTAGTTAGTAATGATACCCCAAATAACCTTATGTCTACACTTGTAGTATATCGAAAAGAAATGTTTGAATACTTAATGGTAATTCACCTGTGAGTATTAATTTAAGCCGAAGTGACTTTATTTGCCTGCACTATTACTTACATTTTTCTTTTAGTATATTATTTGTGAACTTCAAAACATAATTTTCTTCTTGTATAGGAAGTGGAAAAACTTACACAATGAAGCCACTGCCTCTTAAAGCATCAAGGGACATCTTGAGATTGATGCATCATACCTACAGGAGTCAGGGATTTCAGTTGTTTGTGAGTTTCTTTGAAATATATGGTGGGAAGCTTTTTGATCTCCTTAATGATCGAAAGTGAGTCATTTGATCTTTCTTTTATGCACCTGTGGTCTCTATATTCTTTAGGTGTAATATTTGTTAGAATTATAGGTAGAGTTCAAGATTTTCGGCGTTGAGATTGTTTTAATCGTTTCAAAACACACAAAATTTTCATTCATTATATTGCTTAAATGATTTTAGTCGACTAATTCAATTTTAATTGACTAAGATGTTCTAACTTACAAACCCAGAAAGTTCAAAAACATTTTAATTGACTAAAACTCTTTAACTAACTAAAACAGAACTAAACATTTTAGTAAAGGCTCTTAACACTCCTATAGACCAATTTCATCAATTTTAACCAAGATCAAGGAATGAAAACCTACTCACAAATTTAAAATTACAAATTACAACTCTAACAATTTTGACTCCAAGATCAACAGTTTATGACTTCAATCATCAAATCAAATCCAAGTTGTTGAGAGCATCACATTAAATAACTTCAAGCTTTGCTTGGATCTTCAATCTCAATGATATTGTACTTCTGCAGAAAACTATGCATGAGGGAGGATGGTAAGCAACAAGTTTGCATTGTTGGTTTGCAAGAGTACCAAGTATCAGATGTAGAGACCATCAAGGAACTGATTGAGCAAGGAAATGCCACAAGAAGTACTGGCACCACAGGTGCAAATGAGGAGTCTTCACGGTCACATGCAATTCTTCAGCTTGCTATCAAGAGATCTGTTGATGGAAATGTATCCAAGCCTCCTCGGGTTGTTGGGAAGCTCTCCTTCATAGATCTTGCTGGAAGTGAACGTGGAGCAGATACCACAGATAATGACAAACAGACAAGGTACGTCTCAAGTTTTTAATAATTATACTAATGATGTCTCGGATTTTCATCTTCTTAGTTCTTAATAAATTTGTCTGTTTGGTCGGGTGTTCCAAATTATATATGGAATGCAGAATAGAAGGTGCTGAGATCAATAAGAGCTTGCTCGCCTTAAAGGAATGCATAAGAGCTCTAGATAATGACCAAGGACACATCCCATTCAGAGGCAGTAAATTGACTGAAGTTCTGAGGGATTCATTTGTTGGTGATTCTCGCACGGTTATGATATCATGCATATCACCAAGTTCCGGTTCATGTGAACATACTCTGAATACCTTAAGATATGCTGACAGGTAACAATGAAATTTCAACCAACCAAACAATAATTTTCTGTCGTTGATTTTCCACCTCCCTGCAAACCATTCATTCATTGTGCAACCACTGTTATGTACCAAATGAAAGCTTTTGATTTGGCTGTTACACAATATATGAAAATGCAGGGTAAAAAGCTTATCCAAAGGAAACAATTCTAAGAAGGACGTTTTATCTTCAAATTTCAACCTCAAAGAATCAATTACTGTTCCCTTGTCTTCTGTTAACACATATGCCTATGAGGATCGCCCAACTGATACATGGCCTGAAGAAAAAGACGTGGATGAATTTAGTCCTCCTGAAGATTACTATGAACAGGCGAAACCATCATGGAAGAAAAATGGAAAGATAGAGCCATATGGTGCAGCAGATGACAAATTTAAGAAACCTCCCAATGGTCAGATTAAATGGAAGGACATTCCAAAAGTTGAATCTAAACCAGTACAGTCAGATGATGATGATTTGAATGCCCTCTTACAGGTAAAGTATACTACTCGGAAAATGACTTTTCTTACTTACAAAACCTAGAGTAAATGCATATATCATAATTTCAGGAAGAAGAAGACCTTGTAAATGCTCACCGGAAACAAGTAGAGGAGACCATGAATATTGTTAGAGAGGTATTTAAATTGACTCTGTTTTTTTATTTGTTCTTATAAATTTTAACCGTGGCATTTTTAAAACCCTTGAAACTTGTGACTATCAGTGCAGGCTGTAAATTTATTTAAATTGGTGGGTCATTCGAAACGTGGCTTCTCATCAAATTGCTTTTAATCTTTTTTGTACAAGCATCCTCCTAATCCAATGTTGAAACTTAACTTATTTTTAAATTTAAATAACGGGGGTAACAAGGATCAAAGACTAGATCACATATTAATAAAGGTTCACATAGATAATGCCATTAATCAATTTTCTGGAAGTTTAAGCTGGAGAGAGAGCACATGAATATGCATGCACAATAAAAATGGTTTTTTATATTTAACAGCATTTGAAATTGGGCACCAAATTCAATTGAAATATCTTTATGCATGCAGCCAATGGTTTCACTGTTATTTATCCTACTAAAAATGAATACTTGCTAGAACATCCTTCGAGTGCATAGTGGAATGTTGGAAGTAGTTATTAATATATGCTTTACACATGCAGGAAATGAACCTCTTGGTTGAAGCAGACAAACCAGGTAATCAGCTGGATGATTATATAGCAAAACTAAATGCCATTCTGTCACAGAAGGCAGCTGGCATCATGCAGTTACAAACCCGTTTAACTCATTTCCAGAAACGTTTAAAGGAGCATAGCGTTTTGGCTTCATCGGCTGGTTACTAATTTAAATGAGACCTCTGAGTTAAGTGGAGTCATTCGTAAGGATGGGAAAAAGTTTGGAATAGCATGTTGTGAAAAGGATTTTTTTTTCTAATTTTTTAAACCCTAAATTGTTTGGAAGTTTTCATCAGGGAGTGGTGCATTCATCTCCCTTGTTTGGAAGTTAAGATTATACATAATTGATATAAATTACAAATTTAATTCCAACACCACCCTTGTAATCTTTATTACATTGTTACTTGACTTTCTTAAAAAATAGTTCAAGCAACATTATCATTTAATCACTAATTAATATATGGTAATTCTATTAATTTTTATAAAAAAAATTAACAGTCATTTTTTAAAGAAAAAAAAAATATCTTGAATTCCAATTAACAGGATAAATTTTTTTACACTAACCATCATGAATGTTGAACTTTTCTATTTAAAATTTTTAAAAGTTATAATACCAAAAGTTTTTTATTCTTGAATGAGAACATTTTTTTTTTCAAAATATAATAGAAAAATATATTAAAATATTTAATTAATATTAGGTGTTAATACTGTCGAAGGTCCAGGGGATAATATGGTTCAGGGTGAAAATAATTGTCTACTGCAGGTTTAACATAATTCATTTTCATTTATGAGTTTTGGTCGTACCTTCGTCTGCATTAAATATTTTTGTCGCTTCTCTTTCTTCGTCTTCTTATTCCTTCCTCTATTCAACTTTCTTCGCCCGAGACCTTAGAGCTTTTTCCGGGCGTGAAGCCTCATCGGCGCCGTCATGTCTCACCGGCGGACCTTCTCCTAACACTAAAAACCACGTTGACGGCAGTTTAAACATCATCGCTGAAAATGATTGTGGGTTGCAAAATACAGAAAAGAACTTGGTGGTGACTCGCAGAATCATAACTAAACAGTAAAATATTTCCTAGTTAATATTTTTGGATCATGAACAAAGGAACATCGTGATTTTACTGATCTCAGTCACGGTGCTTCAAGCGATTGCTGTTTGTGCTACGTTGTGACTGCAGAAGTTGCTCCGCTGCCGGAGATTTTTCCAGTGGTGGCGCATGGGTCAAAGGAAACAGAGAAGGTGCTGCCACGATAACATTCTGAAGATTAGATAAATCTAAGGAGTGCAGCATAAACCACGTGCAAAAGTGGGTCACTGTAGCCGTAGTTGAAAGTTTGAGAGTTATAAGTTAGAATTAAAAACTAATTAAGTTGGATAAGATTAACTAATTGATCAATATAAATATAAAATTACATAAGGAATTTTAATTATAAGATTAAGTCATTATTTTTCTTGAATGAAAAAATTAATAAATAGGGTTTTAAATGCATTAGTGAAGGTAAAAATGAAAAAAAGCTGCTACTAAGTGTGATTTGTTAGAAAATTAAATTGAGGTATTTTAATTATAATTGAGTCTGAGAAAAATTTACACAATATTCAAGAAAAACTAAAATTTAAGTATTCTAACATAATTCAAACGTACAATAAAAATTAGATTTCCAAACTATATTTTGAATTTCAATCTTGTACAACAAATATTAGATTTCTAAAATAAAATGTTGAATCTCAATTTTGTAGAAAGAAAGCTGCTTGAAAAGAAAAATCATTATCATAGTCCGTAAATATTTGTTTTTTCTTATTTTACAGTGACCAAAAAACATTGATTACTAAGCTAGTTTATTTTCATGGGTTACTTGAAGAAATCGTTAAAAAGCTACTAAAACAAGTTTGTGTAGCAGATAAATTTGTTTCTAGTGAGAGAAACTTGTTGTCTTACATTTCAATTTTTATTAATTTCTAATTCTATTTTTGTTGAAGATAGATAGATTATAATATATAAAAATTTAAAATTTAACATACTATTTTTAGATTGAATTAAATTTAAAATTTATATAGAGTATATTTTTTCTTCAGGTGTAAAAATATAATTTTTCCTTTAAAGTTTGTTAAAATGTTCAAGTAATGATAAATTTCAGACAAAACAATTAAGTTAAAGAAGCTGAAAATGGAAGAATCATTCGCCCAAAAATGTTTTTCCTGTGAAGTAACGAGCTAAACACATTTTATCTTATATTTTGATTCGAGTTTGGTCTTCCAGATTTTTAAAGTTTTATTTCAATCTTTCATGAAATTGTTATTAGATTAAGTCGATAGTTTCGTTAGTTTACTACACTTACATCATCAACTCAATGACATGTAAATGGAACAATTGGAAAAAGAGAAATATTCCTCCGCTCTAAGAAATCACTATCATGCACGAACAATGTGGATTATTGAAGCAATGTAACAATGTGGATTATTGAAACAATAACTAGATAGTACCATGAAAGAAAAGAAAACTGAAAATAGTGGGAGTTAAACTAAACAGACTCATTAATCTTGGAAAAATTGAGGAGAAACACCGAACAGATCTTTCAAAACCTAGATCTTTCAAAACCTTAAAGTATTTGGTCTTTGGATTTTTTTTCTTCTAAATCACTTAACTTTCGGTATGGGACTTAGAACATTGAATATTTAGCATTAATTCCTATAAGCTGTTGAATTTGCAATGTGGCTAAGTAGCAAGCAACCTTATCTGAAGCGAATTGGACCAAGTCTTTCCTTCGAGGGCTTGATGCTGCTGGAACATGGCTGTGAAACAGATAACTCTGATTGAATGTTCATGAAAAAGTTGTCAACAATATCTACATAGACAGGGCTCTTGAGGCGAGAATAGTAGTGCAGTGCCTCTTCCATGTCCAGCACATGCTCTACATCACTCGCATCCACCATATCCATTGCCTTCATCTTTTGTGCTAAAACATGAACTTTCTTGTTCATGTTTTGTGAATTGAACTCCTCTTTTTTTGGGGGGTGAGAGCTTCCTTTCTTCTTCTTCTTCTTCTCTTGTGCTCTCTCCTCAATCTTGCTCCTTTGTGGCTTTTGCTTCGCAAAACAAACGAAGCTTTCAGTGCATGAAGCAGCTCTGGACCTGCTGCTGTGACCATACATGTTTATTCTGGTGAGATCAGTCTGCAGAAGATCATAAAACTCGTTGTAAAACTGGTCGCTTCTGTGAGTTCTTGCATTGTTGATTCTACAAAGGAATGGATTGAAGGAAAGAGTGCTGGGAAGCTTTTGGTACTCCCCAAAGAAGAAAGACAAGAAATTTCGGAAGCTTTTGTGGAAGAAGAGCTTGGTTTTGCGAAAGGTTTGTATTAGCTGCATTTGTGGTTACAGTGTGAAAGGAAGTGGCTTTTGTCTTCTGCAGTGGGTCTCCAACTTTAAGGGCAGTGATAGTTATATGTTCTCCAATTTTGTCCACATTCAGATTTTGAAATTAAGAGAATTGCGGTTGGTAACTGGCTTATTAATAAGCTCACCAAAAAAACAAAACCAATGTGTTTCCTCTGGCTAGCTTAAAACTCTACCATCTTGTCTACGGCATCTCATGTTCACTTTGTCACTTTCAAACCCCTTCCCTCCCTGGTTGTGACTATATGGTAAGTTGGTAATATGAAAAAAAAGATCAGGTAATTACTTCTCTTGGGTTAAAGATATTTGAGGAAGAGATTATCAGTCTTTGGACTTGTCTTCTTTTGACAAAGAGCTGATCGCATATTAAGATGGAATGACAATAAGAGTGGGTGACTAAAAGATTAATGTCTTACATGGAAGAAAGGGAGTAAAAAATAAGATTGTTTGGATTATGAAAAATATATTAGAAAGTATAGAAAAATGAAGAAAAAGTTAATGAAAATTGGTAAGTAATGTAAAGAGTGTGATGAATAAAAAGAAATTTAATTGATGAAATTGTAAAATAATAATTTTATTTTTATAATTAAAATAAATAAAATAACTTATTTAGACGTAGAATTCAAGTATAACTAAAGAATTATTCGTATGTATGTGGATCAGTAGATTCAGTTGACAAAAATAGGAATTATCTAACACTTTGAATATATACAAAATCGTTAAAAATTTTGAAAAAAAATTGATACTACACTTTAATTTCACAAATATAAAAAATAATCTATAAAGTTAAGCTACTTATCCTTATCACATCGGTACTGCACGGTAATTTTTGTTGCTCAATTATATAATTTTATTTTTATGCATGTATAATAAAAGATCCTGGACAACACAGTTAAAACTGGGTTATCATCTGTCTTTCTCTTTGTTTCAGCTTCTTATGGTGAGGGCCAGTTTATTCTCACAATTTTCCTTTTTTTCCCCTCAGAATTAGCAAATGGAAAAAGTCACCATCTGTACCCTTGAATCGTTGTAAACAGTAAAGAAACAGAGGCTAAATGTCGGTTCAGGAAATCAGGTAGTCCTGAATTTGAGTTTTTCGGAGGTCTATGTGCTTGTTTTGTCCTGCAACTTGATTTTAACTTTTTGGTACTACAGTAAAAAAATTAATGCCCCTCAAAAGCGGATTCAGACATTGCTTTTAACAGAAAATTCGGTATGTGTCACTGAGAATAATTAATGGTACACATGCACATAATTCCAGAAACGGAATCTGTAAGGAGTCATTTTGTTGGAACTGGATTAGAAAGTGGAAGAATGAAAAGAAAGATGATAATCATGGTATTTCCTGATTGTGAAAGGACAGAAGATAGGAGAGAGAATTCTTTCCAGATTCCCTTTACAGATGATTTCTCATCTTATAAATAGTAAAACTCAATTCTGATACAACACAGATTGCCTGTTCCCTTACATCCTCCTCATATTTATTTGCCCCTCAAATCCCCTCTAACTCACTAACCCTTCTACTAAATATTTTAATCGTTCTAAATAAACTCCTAACTCCTAATCCTAACATAATCTCTACAGCTTCAAATGCATCTGTACTAAGTCCAGTTTAGCTCCAAAAGTTGCAATATTTGCAAATGAAGTTTACAATTTTTTTTTCAACGAAAAATGAAGTGATATAAGGATGGAAATCCTATGCGGTTAGTTTGTCCATTGTTTCCCAAATTATCATCTATCCTTAGGCTTTGTAATTTGGTAAGAAATAGGTGCATGGTCCCCAATCTATAGACATGCGACAGAGAGAAGAGTGCATTCTATTTGCTGCACTGGGGCCATATAGGGCACTTGCCAGTGTTTTAATTCTTTCACCCACCTCGGTACAGAATTATAAAATTAAAGCAACAAGGCTTGCGTGAGGTTGGCACGTACCTGTTGCTTTCTCGAAAGAGTTATATGCCCTGTGAAGAAAGCAACTGACATTACTTTGGAAGCATAAACACAGGCAATACTCGTGAGCTCTGCATACTGATTAAAAGCTTTTAATTACTAATAAATTATTTGAAGGTCTGCAAACTCTTGAGATGTTCAAATTAGACCTGGTGTTGATGCCTTTTACAGAGTATTAGATGTGTTGTTTTTCATTTACAAAAGAATGTAGTTATAATTTGTGAAGGCGAGGAGGAGTACTTAATCGAAAGGACATACAAACTGACATGTGATCGTTATCTTGAAAGCAGGTCAGGAACCTAAAACGATAAGAAAATTGAATATTATTATTTTATTACTGCTAAGTCTATCAGTACTAATGAGCAACAGTCTCAAAAGCTGTAAAAAAGATAATCAGTTTCATATGTACAGTATTTCAAATCCCTATAGATAACGTAAACGTACGTTTTCAAACTAAATTCTCAAACATTTTAACTTTCGAGTATTAACTTAAGTATAAAAAATCTACCTCCTCCATCTCACAATTCGAAGACTCAAAATCGAATTATGCAGGAGATCCCTTCAAGGCCCATAAAAGAAGAGTAGAGTTTTGCTCAAATCCAATAAAGAAATGGATGGAAAGTGATACAAATTATCCATGATTGATTGTGAAACAAAAAGAAGCGGGCTAAAGATCAGATATGTAAAACAAGTATACTTGCCCTTGAGTCCACGATCCCATACTAGGCCTGAAAGCCGAAAGAAAGTTGCAGCCGACATCAAATCACTCACATTGAACAGGAAATTAACGTGTTTACGTCTCATTCTTTTCTTGGCCACAATATGCCATATGAACCATACATGGTAATGTAAGTCAAATTAATTTCTAGTACATACCCTACCAATAATAGGATCAGATAAGGTTCATTAGTCCTTACCAGTACATTTTTATGGGGATTGTCCACTGGTATTTTAAAAGAACGGATAGTAAGCAGTCCTAAAATCCAATGGTTCTAATAAGTGTATGATATTCCTTTTTCGTCATAATAACACAACTTTAAAAGGCCTGAGTTTTCTGCAGTTCTAAAACTGACTCCAGAGAACCCTTACAGAGATAAAATGTTAAATACTTCCATAAAAAAATGTATATGACTCAATAATATAACGGCAATCTTTGTAGGTTTGCATGCATAGTCTGATGAATAAGTATATCTATCACGAGCTCTGATGTTGAAAACGGGTCAATTACGCACACTAGAGTTGGGCAAATTTGGATTTGGCAACTCATATTTGTATCTTAACTGTGCTAACTAGAACAATTTATAGTCTGCTAACAGGATCAGCTAAAGGGACTATAGGGAGCATGTCTTTTTGAGTTTGAAAAACTGATGCAACGACCTATGTACCTCACCATAGTTAATAGAAGAAACAAGGCGATCTTTTATCCACTCCGGGAGCTTGGTGACTGGGTGAGACAAACTCCGTTTTGAGGAATCAGATGCATATCTCGTGTCAACCAACAAAATTGCTGCATAGTCATTAATGTGACGGATAGCTCTACCTGAAATAAACATATTTATCATGAAATATTAGGCACAATTTGCAGGTACAGATTGCACAACAGACAGAAGATCCCCTAATATATAGAACCTGAATTCCTTCATTTAATTCAAAATTAGACTTAACTAATTTTAATCCCTTACTGTCGTAATTGTACGATTTTTGTCTCATTCCAATTGTGACGATTAGATCTCTTAAGCTTTCTACCATTTAAAATTAAGCTCCGCCATGGATTGCACCAAATATTTAATAAAATAAACGAACAAGACAAATTAGGCATGACATGACAGTAATATGCATCAGCTTCAAAAACACAACATCTAATCTACGTTGACCTCAATAATATATCTTTCGAGGGCATTGACTTAATTGTCTTGTTGAGTGTGGCAAATTCTTGTTTATATGACAACAAAAGAACTGTCTTTCATTATAAGCAATTAATACATAAATACTGGATTTGATGTAATAAAAATGGATGAACCTCCTTTTAAATGAAAGAAAACTAAAAACCTCGATGATGCAATTGGAACCCAGAAATGAAAATCACGCAACATAGGGGAAACTAAGCATGCAATAAAGCCAAAAAATTAACTACGACACATCTTGAGTCTTGAGAGTCCTATCTTAATTTTTATAAATAATAATTTAAACCAAAAATATCATATGAAAAGTGGTTTATAGCAAAACAATGCTCAACCTCGCTCGTATGGATCTACAATCCACATAAATATCATTTAGGGGGGTTACTGTAAGTTGTAAGTACGCACCTATTGATTGATTTACAGCTTTCATGCAAAGATTCTCGTAGTACTCTTTTCCTCTGTGAGTGCAACTTCTTAAGACGTCAAAACCACCTTCAACATGTCCACTGTATAAATCATAACTGGTAGAAACGCTAGAATTCTCAAGCTTTAAATTTTGAAAACGATCAATGTGCTTTATCCTCTCCAACAACTCTATATCAGATGGGCTAGCATAGGGTAGTCCCACCATGACTATACATCGGCCCATCCCATCACTTAAGTTGATCCCTTCGGATAACTTCGCACCAACAACGGCAAGGAGTACTGCACCACTATAAGATGCTTGGTTTACTTCTGAATTCACACCCGATAATGTATAAATGGTATCTTTATATTCCTTGAGAACGGATTCAACGTCCATGTTATTTCTAGGCTCCCTAAAGACACGCTTCCTCTTTGTAATCCTTTCAAGGATGCCAGATGATTCCCATTGCTCATAGACACTATTTTCATAATCAAAAGAAGGGAAGAAGACGACAATTCCTTCCGGGACCACAGTCACCAGATTACACAGCAAAAGACCCAGTTCTCGTATCTATAAAGCACAAGATGCAGCACAATCAGTCATTTTCCATAATTAGTATTTCATTAAATTAGACTGGAGAATGGAGGATGATAGATAGAACAATGACCCACGCACCATGTCTGGTGAGCTCCTGGAGCTGAAGCTAAAATTAAAGGTGCGTCCAGTAGGCCCCCGTGCAACAGCAATTGGCATAATGCTATCTGGAGGAACAATATGCCCGCATGAAAAGAAATGCAACTGGTTTGGTGGTAACCATGGAAACAGTCTCTCCCTAGTCTCTTCTATTGGTCGTAGTGTTCCCCCTACTAATACAACGGCATGTGCTTCATCTACAATCTAGAGAAAGTTTCCTAGTTATTTTATTCTTCATCCATCTGTTCGGAAGAGAAACATACACCTACAAAATCTTTTCTAATTAAGACAACAGTATCAGGCAAACCTCAGAAAAAATCTTCTCTCCACTGAGCATAACATACTTTATATATCCTCCTTGCTTCTTGAGGCTCGTTAACCTGGACCTGGAAATTATTATCCTTCCATCACCATCGTTGTTTGTTAGTGATAGTAACATGTTAGCTAAGGCCTGGAAAGCAGATACACAACTTCCCTCTTCGGCATGTTCCCTGATCTTATGGTGTGCTGGTATCTTCTCCAAGGTAGCCAACTTCTCTCCATAACCACTAACCTGGAAAATCAAAAAAACTTTCATATCTAAACGGCAACAGAATATTCAGAAGCATAGTGTGGCATTCTCTCATAAGAAAATGTATATATTACGTGGCGAGATTCACCTTGTGCATGAGATTACTTTCCTTAATATATTTCAACAATTTGACCAAGTTGATATTGTCTATATTTTGTTCGAATAAGAAATCATTGATGGCCACAGTAAAATCGGAGGCGATACTTGAAGCATGAGCGATATCACAGCAAGAATCTAGAAGATTTCCATCTTTATCATCAAGTAGTACTCGGAGAAAAGCTTGTGTGAGGACCATGAGAGTTTGAATGTATCTCCGATTAGTAGGTCCCAAAAGATTCCGGAATCTCCCAAAGTACTGTTCCAAATGGTTGTGCACAGTCTCCAGCTGTAAAAAATAAGGACAACCATATAATAATTGACGAAAAATTAAACATCCCAAATATGGTTGTAAACAAGATATAACTTGCATGATGTCTAATGTCTGCAACTAAAGCAACTGTAATTGTCAGATCAATGATCCATAATCATTAGTTTCCCTTCGTTTCATAGGATTTCCAGACCAATCACCTAAAATAAAATATTGACTTCATTCAGATGACTGGGAAGGCAATGCTTATAGAGTTCTTAGGTTAGGTTGTAGTAAATAGTAACAACCTTGTGGCAAAAAGGACACCAAAACGCCTATACAAAAGCTAATTGCAACTCTAACAGTTTTTAAAAGACACTGGCAAATTTTCAAATCAAGTTAAGATAGAAATGAAAATCATACCTGTGATAAAGTAATTTTGGAGTCATACATGTCGATGAGTGAATCAGCTAAATTATGAGCCTCGTCTATTATAACAATATTGGATTTCAAATTCAGGCCTAGTGCATCACGAGATGATTTAGACAGAAGAGATTGATATGGTAGGACAACAAGATCAGCTCTTCGAACCATGCTCCTAGAGCCATAGTATGGACAAGTTCCCATAGTTCTTCCAAGATTAGCAAGATCTTCAATATCCAAGGGTCTTTGTTGAAATACCTCATTCCTAAATTCTTGTTGAACTCTATGTTTTCTAAGCATTGGGCAGCCAGAGGTGGCCTTTGTTTTGCGTATCCCTGCACCTACTTTTAAGTTCTGCAAGTCAGATCCACCATTGTTCAAGAGATGTTACTGTCCGCAATCCTGTCTTCTTTATTCAAAATCAAAAGATTTTACTAACACTAGGTAGTGAATACCAAGATACATACTTATATTCCTAAATTTTATATTCCTAAAGACATTCAACATGGTGTCATCCTAAATTTTATATTCCTAAAGAGAACTGTTTTTGTTGGATCTTCCACTGAGCCAACTGACCAAATCTTAATTGCTGAACAATAGAAGCATCACTTACAAAAGGTCATCAACAAGTACCTTCGAGCACAAAAAAGTAAGTGAAGGAATATAACAATAACCAAGGAGTCATGTTCATGGAAATGGAACAATTATGCTAAATTAAGAACGACTGAGTCAAGAATACGGATCTAAATCACAAATACCATCCGCTATAATTAAAACAAAAAAGTGTCAAACCATTCTCAATATTAAGCATGCCACTTTTTCAAAACTGCACACCTTAACTTTTGTCGCACCATTTTTCTTTTTCTTCTGAAGTTCCAAGCATCGCTCATTTATGCGTGTAGAGTTTCCAAGTGCAACTACCTCTGCAAACCATGCAACAAATCATACGTAAAATATAAGACAACCATCTGCAGCTACACCCGCTTCAACAATTGAAATAGAAAGGACAAAAAAAAAAGCAGTATCATAGTGAAGCAATCTCAACCTTCATTAATGCAAAGATTTTTCCTGGAGCCTAAACTCGCAATCTTCATCTCTTCTGCGAAGACCGTCCTCCTCAACTCCTTTATGAACTGGGAAAGCTGCGAATGAGTTCTACTACAGAAATAAACCTTCCACTTCTTCTCCTCCTCTTCCTCCTCGCTAAACTCATCTTCACTAGAGGAACTAAAGGAGGTTTTAACACTCTTCCTCTTGGACCCCATACTCCCTGGCCCTCTCTCCTCTTCACTCTCGTATTCCTCCAATAAAAACTCCTTATCAATACCATCATCCACTGCATCAATTTTCCTCTGCAGACTCTCACACCCCTTCTCCTCTCCAGCACCCATAACCCTAAAATCCTTACGAATTTCCGTACTCTTTTTACTATTATGAGGTTTTCCCCACACAGACTTTTCTTTCTTTTTGTTATTCTCCACTTTGTTGACGATAAAGTCCCTCATCCAATCAGGTTCGTCATCTGAACCAACTCCGCCGCCGCCGCCATTCCCCGGATTCTCATCACAAGCTGCTTCCTGTTGGAGCCTCCGATCAAGCACCCATTGCAAGGCACTGCAAATCACACTCATGGTCTTCCCTGTCCCTGCTCCAACATACATAATGTCCAATCACACACTCATTTTAGCATTAACCGAATCCAATAAAGCAACCTTAGCTTCAATTACAACACGAAAACTGAAGAAATGGAAGTTAGTTAGCACTCACCAGTTGGGCTTTCCAACATAGACACGCCTCCTTTGTTGAGAGATTGATACAAGCTGTTCATGAAATCAACCTGAATCGAATAGGGTTCGAAAGGAAAACCTGGGAATTTTGGCGCTCCTTCTTCACCTGCCATTTTCGTGTGGCTTTCTCGCGTAGAAGCAACTACGATTATCCTTTTTATTTTCCTTTTGGCGGGAACATAACTTCACCCGCTTTTTTTTTTTTTTGCAGTGCTAAATAATTGGGCCGAAGACCCAAACCAAAATATTACCTAACATCAAAACGGTCATTTCTTCCTGTACCTCTTCCTGCACCCATGCTTATTCAAATACCAAAACTACCCTTTCAAAATTTTCAGTTCCAAATTGTGGAATGTGAAGAATTTATGAATTATCTAATCCAGAAGTTATTTTTTTTGTTATTATGTTTTAAATTATATAATTTGAAATAGAAAATTGCGTTCTAAGACTTGAACTAAACTCCCTCTTAAAATGGGTACAGGACTGTACACCAAAACTCTTCTAAACAGCACGAAGCGAACTAGGTTATGCGTGCATTGCAAAATCTGAGGTTAATGTAGGTTTCTTTGTTTTATTTTTCTTTCATGTTAATATTTTTCTTCTCTCTTTGTTCCTCTCCTTAACGATGACATTGGAGGTGAAGTGCTACTGTGGCTGAGAAGAGAAAGAGGGGTGCTCAATGAGAAGATGAAGAAGAGGGTAAAACCGTCATTTTACTTTTTTTTATGGAGGTGCACAAGAAACTATGGAAGTGCAGGAAGAATCACCATGCTCGTGCATACATAAATCCTCTCATTCCGCAGCAATTATCAATTATTAATATTGGTTTTTATCGAAGTAAAGAAACTTAATTATTCCTTTTTTTTCCCACACTATATTGATAAAAAATAATAACCTAAAGTCAAGAGGTCCAGATATTAATGAGGCTTATTATATTCATTCACACATTTATCTTTCTGCAACAAGAACTCCTCCACTTAAGAATTTTTTATCTGCTCTGCTCTACTTCCTTCAAGGGTGTAAAAAATTATTTTTGCTTTAAAATTTGTTAAAAAATTATAGTAATGATAAATTTGCGATAAAATAATTATATTAAAGAAGCTGAAAATGGGAGAATCATTCGCACAAAATATTTGTTCTTCGAAATAACGAATTAAATACATTTTGTTTTATATTTTGATTCTGAGTTTGGTCTTCTAAATCTAAAAAGGTTTTACTTTAATTTTCTATGATATTGTTATTATACCAAGTTAATCGTCGTTGTGTTAGTTTATTACACGTACATGATCAACTTAATGACATGGGAATGAATGCTTGTACCCCCACAACCAAATGTTAATGTCTTAGGGAAGAAAAACTTAACTCAAATGCAATACATATAAAGAAAGTCTAGTTACCAAATCATTAACACCGTAGAATTTACTAATATGACACCTTTACGCCAACGGTAACGGATGGTGAAATTGGTTTTTTATTTTCTCTATCCAAGGGCTACTAGTCCTTCTGTCAAAGGAATGTCATCAGTCACAATTATCCAGGTTTTATGTGGTTCAAAGCACCAAGGTGTTTAGAAGCTTTTATAGCATGCTGAAAGATGGAAAGAAAAGAAAAGACTCAGAGGTTAAATCTGGATATTTATAGATGAAACCGTGGAGTTTGATTAATATAAGTTTGCGGAGGAAATTTTACTCCTCTGAATCAGATAAAAGTGGCCTATAAAATGTTAGTATAGAATATTTGAATGCACCTTTTACCAGTATTACGTTGTCGTTGTCAATTGTTTGTTTGTTTTCTGGCACGGGTGACTAAATAGAAGAAAATTAGTATGATCCAAGTACGCATGAGATATGGGACAACGAAAAAACTTAATAGCTTAAGAAATTTATTGGTGTACGTGATGTGTTATCAGAACAAGTGGCTTTGCTGTGTCAAGCTTTTACGAAAATAGAGAATTTTTATTTTAATCACGTTTAGGAATATTAAGAAAATGTATTATTTTTATAAAAGGCAAATAGATGTTAGATTCAACTTATTAGGATTAGTTTGACCACGATCGAAGTAAAAGTATATATAAAAACTTTTTAACAAATTTTACTAGAATACCTGTACGACAGATCTCATTAAACATTAAATGCGTTCTTCTTTAAAATGTGTTTTTCAATTGAAAGGAATATGCTTAGTTCAAACAAAATTGAGTTTTTATGATCTCTTTACCCGATTTATAAGATAACTAGGTCTATATAAATTATAACAAGTATTTATAAATAAAAATTTTCAACAACCGTTTCATTAAAAAAAAATAAAAAAAATTGTTGTCTTTTATAACTTGTCGTAGTGATTTTAATCCGTTTAACAAGAGCTTTCTCACAATAAACGGATCACATACACGAGGAGCTCACCTTGGCAGTCTGGCACAATTATCGGTAGACTTGACAGAAGATGGCTTCACAAAATTTTTGCCGATAAAGAATCTTAAAATAATTGCACTGACTCAATTTACATCTGATTTGCCTGAAAACACCAACCTTAATTACAAAACCCGACTTTATAGGTGGAAAAAATGAATTGCCTTTGTAGCTCAGTTGTAGTAGGATGCCGGTTGCAAAGACGAAAGGCAACCCAACCAAGAAATATCACAAAAAAAAAAGTGTATTTCCAAAGACAAAGAAAGTGCTTCATCTGTATATTTACCGTGTTCTGAACTCACCAAATTTATGCTTTTCTTCGTGCAGCTGCTTGAAAATATCATCAAGCTCTGGAAATGCTGACGTCAGAAGCAGCTCCAGGATGTCAAAAGCCAGATGCTTCAAGCAAACGGATGACTGCAAGAAAGTCAAAAGGATTGTTTACGAGTAAATTATGGTTTCGAGAGTAACTCTTGCATGCAGTATCTGTAGCCATGTAATACAGCTAAACATATTAAAAATAACTTTTCAACACTCACTTCACAACCTAGTACTGACTTTTGTTATTACTGTAACATATCTTGAGCTTTTGATTGATTGTGCCCCTCTTAAAAGTAATGTGCTTGTGCAACAATTGCTCAAGTAATGACTAAAGATCTAAAAAGGAATTATAAACCCAGAGAACATTAATGCACTCATGTCATGAGAGATTGGTATATCCTAACAACACCTTAGCTCAATGACAAGAATCAATCATCAGTAGACTAATTTTTTAATTAATAAATATTTCAAAATCTTGATTACACTAGAAAGGTGCCAATAAGAAAAGCATTTCACGAAAATTGTACCAACATAATATCTGTTTGACAGAAAAAACTCGGTTAACCAGAAACTGTGATAATGGTTATATATCTATGAACAAGCAGCGTAGAAAGATCTAATCAAAGCAGTAAACGTACCATAAAATATATGATCATGCTCGTGCACCGAGCGAGTGAAGTGAATTATATACATTGGAACATAATGTTTAGCATCATAACATAGTGGGATAATGTTACAACTTAGAACCACCAAGAAATTAATAAATAACAAAAGAAGCTTCCGTACACAACTTCAATACATTTAGACAGCAATTACCTGAAGGAAAAAATATAGATCTCTAGCACATTGCTCATACTCCTTCCGACCAACAAGACCTACAATTGCTGGTGGTGCATGATCTACATCAACAGGGATGGGTGGCTAAGTACAATGAATTTTTTCCGATAGAATTAGATACAAGTCATTAAATATAGCCGATTCTGCAGATAAGTGAAAGCAGTATAACAGCCATTACCGATCATTAGCTCATATACAAATTTTGCACGCCGATCTGCCTCCCGTTTCTGTTCATCTTCCAACCTTGGAGAAGATACTTGGGTAGTTTGATTACCATGAGGAGAATTTTGAGATGGGCTTGTAGCTGGTGGCGGTGGTCGTCTATTTGGATGCTTGGTTATGAATATTCCATCAGGCCAGAGTATCTGTTAGAGAAAGTTGCAGTCACAATATATTATCATACTATACTATAATGATCATATGCTTATCAGGGGAATTGAAACAGAGTTACGGAAATTTAAAAGGGAAGGGGTCAGAAGATTACTTGCTCAACTCGCTTGACCCCTGAAGCAATCACTGATCCCTTACGAAGAAGCTGGATTTTCTCAATCAACCAGTCATCAAATGCGTCACCCATTCCTAGTTGTAAGACTTGTTTAGCAACCCAAAAAGCCTTCCGCCTGTATTGCACACAAGTGTAAAACGATACAGATTATAACTAGTGGAACTTAAAAATTAAACAACTTATGTTTAAGGTCAAATGAACATGAATTTTCAAATTACCTAATCCATCCACCATCTTGAACCTGGAAGATAACGTCAACCAAATCCAATATAGGTACACTCAAATTTGGCGGCACCCACTGCATTCAAGAATTTTATATTAATTAGAACCAAGATGATCAAGCATATAAAAAGTAGAACAGTATCAAAAATCAAATAGAGCCATTTATATGTTTAAGAACAGCAATAGATGATAAAATTAATAATGCATCTATTGCTGAAAAGAAAAAAAAAAAATCCAGAATTAAAATTTATTGTCTCTATAACCTCTGTTGGAAAAGCATCAGAAGTATCACGGTGCACTTCAGAAACCTCATCCGAATTATCTCTTCCTTGCACTGTCTTTTGCAAGTTATTGGGAGAAGGTGCATTCTTCTGTGCTAGAATATCTGTATTGCCGCTAGAATTGTCAAATGACTTTGTAGGTTGATGTGTATTCTTTTTTGGTAGAGAAAGAGGCATGCTGTTTACTTTTGACCTCAATCCATCGGCCTCAACATTATTTTTTGCTTTCATAACAGACTCTTTACTTTCAGCACTACAGTGTTCTCTCCGAAAGGACACAGGATCACTTGCAGGTACAGAAAAGTGAGAAGTGTTTCTAGTCTTCTCAAATGGCTTGGCATCCAAGCCAGCTAGAATAGTTTCAACAAGGAAGAAATGCAAGACATGTCAATAGATGGGAGAGATAATAAAACTATGAATGTTCAACATTCTTCACCAACCATGTCTCACCTGATAATGTTTCCATGATAGAAAAAGAATTTGAGAATATGTAAGTCTGCAATACATAACATGTGATGACAAGAGATGAGCAAGATAATTGTTTGAAAAAAAAATATTCACAACACAGAAGGGAGGAAACCATTGGACAAGAAATCAGACCTGAGAATCGACACTGAGAAAGTCCCATACTTCAATTGATTCTGAAACTGTTGGTAGTTGCATAAGTTTCTGAAGGCCAACAAGACAGGCGTCAACAAAATATTGGATGAATAGTTCAAAATTGTTAGTAAAGACAAAAGAATAATGCTACATGATAGATGCAAGATGAAGTATTATTTCAAAATAGGGGTATACTCATACAATAATACAATATCTATCCTGCTGGTAACAGAATATTGGTGATCTCAGTTCTATCACACAGTACCAAAAGCAGATAAAATGTCATTCAACAAAAAAAAGAACAAAAATGCAAGCCTACCATTTAGCCGAAGTAAATACTGGGTAAAAAAATGTAAACACAACAAGGAAATAACAACCATGAAAAATGTGTCCAAAAGTGTGCATACTGTCACACATTGGGTAGTGGAATGAAGGAATCAGAGAAATGTAAGAATTTAATAAAAAAAAAGTAAGTTAAGTTGACCTTCAAATATTTATCCAGTAATTCACAGCGCTCTTGGATGACTGGTACATCTAAACCAGTCGATAGAAAATGCTTTGGTGGCAGATGAAGATTATACTCAGGGAACTCTTTCAGGCGTCTGTGTAGCTCCTCAAAATGACGAAACCTTAAAAAAAGAAAAGCTATGTAAGAAAAAGGAAGAAAGCAAAACAAGAAACATGTGAAAACAGACTAGATTAATTTTTATTAGAAATGATATAAGACAGCAGACACTCCGCACCTTCTTTTAATTGACCAACTGTTATTATTCATATCTGTAACGGATACGGAGTAAACAGCAAAGGTTTTAGAGCCACTCTTCACAATATTTGCACCTAAGACCTGCGGCAGTAAACTAGCTTACATTTTTTTATACAAGCATATTAGTCCATGAACTTATTTCTCATTAATTAAAAGAGCTAGTTATCACCATCATAAGTACCTCACATCTCAACTTGTAAAAGGAATCTACCGCAGAGGAACTTTTCAGGGGAGTAACAGACAAACTACAAGATTCTGTTTTAGAAATAGAGTGGGCAGAAGAAGAGGCCGCTGCTCCACTATAAAGTCTGCCCAAACTTTCAACATCAGCATCATCACTGGACTCCTCAGAATCTATATGTGATTTAGAATTAAGTATGTCTTGACCATCTCCCGATAAAAAGCTTGTCCTCTCAACTTCCTGCCACGTTTGCATTTTATGACCACCTGACCAAGACCTTTTACTGCCAGATTGGGCTCTGGATAGTCTTGGATAGCGAGAATGTCTCTTGTTCCTTTTCTTTACAGTGTGATTGTCAAAATTTTCAAGTGGGTGATGAACATAAGAAACTGCCTGGTTTCTATTACTTCTTCGATCCCAAACCTTAGTGACAGGGGTATCAAGACCAGTAACAGTACTATTTTCATCATCTTCTGAAGTATAAGATGTACTGCTCCCTGAATCACTTATCTGCCCATAAATATGGATGTTCTCATCGGTTTTATATGATGTCACTGACTCATTGTCTTTATATGAGGTAACTGAACTCGATCCATTCTTGTCCGCATGAATGGATGTATTTCCAACAGGGAATTGACTACTGTGTCCAGAATTAATGTGGTGTCCCTTAGGGGGAATAAGCTTGGAAGTAGTATCTCTTTCATTAGGTCTAGATATTGCTTTCGTGTGATCTACCTTCGGCAGTTTCCCTACCACAGGATGCTGTGAAATGTGCTCATTAGACTGGTTCTCACCATCCTTTTTCTTGTAATTTTTCCCTTTAGTCCACACATTCTCAAAATGTTCTGGAGCAAGAGCTTGAGTCTTTCTGCGTGAGATGACATCTAAAATATCTCCCCACTCTCCTCCTGAGCGATGTCGTTGAATACTTTGGTCATCATTAGTTTGGGGGTTTGCAGGCAATGAGCTCCATGTACGAGAAGATCGAGTATCAACTGAAACTGAAAGCAATGGATCTTTAATAGTATTATCACGAGCATTATGTTCTGCAGAAGTCTCTACATTTCTGGATTGACCATTTTTTAGCTGCACAAGCTCAACACCAGTAACAGAAGGATCAGAAGTCTTCGAGAAATCATGAGATGAAACCGGTAACTCATCAACTTTAGTGTGAGATGCCTGTTGAGCTGCAGCAACCCCCTTGTTAACCTTGGTCTTGTTAACTACCACGGATTCAATTCTCTCGTTAAGAAATCTGAAAAAAAAGGGGACAATGAGAACAACATAGATACATCAAGAATGATACAAAAATGGGAAAAACAGATACCTTGGATTTGCTAAGTTTAGGACAGGTCGTATTACAGCACATGCAAGAAGCTCCCTGACAGTATATCGAAAGAAAGAACACTGCAGATCTTCAGACTTGAAAGTTGCATGCATAAGACCGGTCATCAGATGCTGCAAAACCTGCAAGTTAAGAACACACAACATTATAACCCAAAATTAAGAAACACAGGAAAATAACATGGCTCGTGGACAAAAACAAAACACCCCATTACTCAATGCATGGATATAAAACAAGAAGGGGAAAAAAACCTTATGCTCAGCTTCTGCAGAAAATAATGCAGGATGCAATTTGTTCTTGGCAGCCAAAACAACTTTTAGTTCCATATCACGACTTTCAATTGTTAATGGACCTGTATGATGTTTTTCAATCTTTGAATTGGCAGCACGAAACAGCTCCAAGTGTGTACAAATAATATTAACAAGATCCCTGAACCAAAGAAAGCTAACTTCCATTCAATAAAATTACAATCTGATATAAAGAAAAATCGCAGTCAAAAAATGCCACTAAGAACCTTATTAAAAAATCTATCAAATTTATGTTTCTCATGCGTCCTGAAATTTCCCCAAGAACACCATTAATTATTTGCACTAACTCCTCAGGACCCTCTTTGTCTGGTGTTAAGCGAGAATACCAGAGATCTGTCACCCACTCAGAAATTAAATGTCTGGTGAAGTGATCAATTGCATCCTCAACGACAGGAGAATTCACTTTTGTTCTCCACTCAAACTTTGCAATAACTTTAGGATTTTCAATAGGCTTCTTTGAAGACTGAACATTGACGGAGCCTGCTTTATTGTTGTATGCTGCAGCTTTTCTCTTCATTTCAAAATCTAGCGACAAATAGCGGAGAATAATAATCAAGGAGGCTGCAGCTGGCAAGTTGACCCAAACTGAGGAGCTTGTCACTGATATGAAAGCAAAATAAATTAAACCAAACACCAAGATCTAAACACAACATGAAGCTATAAATTAACAAGTGAGAACCTCTTAATATGAAACGTTTTCCAGGTACTGAGAAATAAGACTTTGCTTGGAGACATGAACCAGTATCGACAAAGTTTATCATTACCAAAAGAACACAACAGTTGTACAGGTGTCTGAGAACCCAACCCTAGCTGATAAAAGTGATGAAACACAACTAAAATGTAGGGCAGCTATGGTTTCATTGAAAGATAATATTTTAGGAATTTTTACTTCTAGTTTATTCATAATTTAGATACCAAAAAAGTAAAAGCTTTTGAAGAAAACAAAATCTTCTCCCCCCTTCAAAAGAAAATTCAGACCTATCAAATCCTTCACTGACGTCAACTCATTTTTAATTTCTTTATTTATCCCTAGTTCAAACCCAACACAGTCACAGAATTATTTTTTATCAAGTTTCCACTGCATTAAATACTCAAATATAATTGTGGTAATGTTTTTTTATCCCGCTAATACTAAATCAGACACACACACAAATGCATAAGGAGGAGACATCACAAAAAAAAAAGAGACCATAAATTTTAGTAGCTACAAGACTACATCATTACAACGATATTTTCAGGGTCCCGAACGGGGCAAAAAGACTTTGCAATACACAACAAAAGGGGTCAAATAAAATTACACAATGATTTCTAATAAAGCTGATGTGATTTTCATAGTACCTATTTTCAAGGTGACTATAATAGAGTTAGGTTCCTATTTCCCCAGGTTTTTACAATATCTATGTAGTGTCCTCTATGTTAAAAGACAATAGCAGTTCCTTTAGTTGTCCAGAAATCTTGAGATTCTAGCAAGTACATGCCAGGTTCGTGCTACAATGATTGCTAACCCAAATTCTTTAAAGCATTTCATGCTTCCATAACGGATCTCACTTTGGTCAGTATCGTATCACATCACCCACAAAAACAAAGAAGCAAGTAAGACGTCTATACGAAATTGAAGAAAACAGCAGCTACTCTTTGATAGTGAAAATTTATACAATAACTAAGGCATCACTTTGCGCTAAAAATTATTGGCTGAATAGCCAATGTTCCTAAATTGACAATTAATCTATATTTTGATTTTTAAGAGCAACAAGAGAGATAAGTAGAATCCGGCAGAATTTTCCCCCACTTTTAAAACCTCCCAACATTCTTCCCACATAACAGCTCCAAACGACGTCGTCTTCTCTTAAAACTTACAAAACATCAATCCTATGTCCTAACTTCAACAGCATTGTTAAAATTGATTTTTCCATATCAAGCGCAATTGATGCTAAACGCCACACGAAGTTATTCCTACCATTCATCGTACCGCAAGTAATGTAATAACAACTATAATGCCTTCAAAACCCTCAGCACGCGATTATCATAACTAGGAGAAAAAAAAAAAAAAACTACTGAAACCAAAACAAGCAAAAACACACAAACAACTCTCTCAATTGAAGTTGATTAAACAAAGGAGAAACAATCACGGAGCGAAATGAAGTGAAGGAAAAGGAAATTGAAACTCACAGGACATGAGATAGGAGATTCCGACGACGCATACGACGAGGATGACGATCCGTTTCTTGGCTTCCTCGACGAGGTCTCTCACTACCACCTGGTTCGGCTTCGGCGGCATGTTCATCGCAAACGAAATTCTCCAAATCGCCTCGCAATTGGAAAAGTAAAAACTCGATTCAAATCAATCTCAACCTCATCGCAAGATAGAAAGGGAAACTCCGTTGAAGATGCTGACGAAGAATTGGATATAGAGAGAGAGAGAAGTTGAATTGAATCGACGAACGGAACGGTGTGACCGTTAGGTTTTTCGGTGGCGTTTGCCGGTGAAGGCAATGAGGTGATGTGGCGTGTGTGCTTGATTGTCTCACTTTCTGTGTCAGTTTTCGTTTGAACTCTCACCTCCTGATATTGACGTGGGATTCATTTTTCTTCTTTCTTTCTTTGCTACTCTCATTCCTTCTATGCTTATGCAGCTATTGCCATTTTCATTTCCATTTTCCTCTCTGCTCACAGTTTCTTTTTTTATTTAATTTTATTTTATTATAATTTTTAAGACAGGATTGAACTCTTGACCTCATCATTGATTTTTTTTTTTTTTTAAAAAAAATCAATTTTGTTAAAACAACAAACTTAAAGTTGACAAAATAATTGGGTTTGTTGACCGTTGCATTATGAGAGAGATGTTGTATTTTTCACGTTCTTTAAAAGGTAATACGACAAAAATAAAAAAATTCTAAGAATGTTAATTAAAAATTAAAACAAAATTAGCTTATATGAAGGTGGAAACGAAAACTATAAATATAAAAAAAGAAAATATGTGATATATCGTAAGAAAAATTTTATTATTTAAATTGTAGAGGTGAAGTTATCGTGTTGAAGCATGTGTAACCAATTATCCAATTGAAACAATTGCGTGGTAATAAATTTGACAGAAAAGATTTCCCATGCATGCGGATAGTGCTGAAACATGCTTGCGTAGTAGATTTATCCACTTACTATGTTCTACGAAGTGTGTTTTATTTCATGTCAATTTTTTATTTGAGTTTAAACTTACTTTTAAATAATCTAAATTAAAATGTATAAAATAAAATAAAATAAATTATCCATAAATATTTGTGAATAATAAAAATCTAAGTGTATTACAAATAAATACTTGACAGATAGATGGATAGCTGTCTTTCCCAGGACATCATATTGGATGAATGTTCAAAACTATTAAAATTAATTAGCTAACGCTATAATTATGTTTCCACCACATTTTCTGAAGAAAATATTTTATGAAAAACAGGTTATACAATCGCAACATAAAGTATTATTATATTATCATTTAATTGCAGGTGTTTTTATATGATAATTTGTTAATTTTAAATAACCATATTAAAAACATATTAGCTGTGATTTTTCTTTTAAATTTTGTGAGTACAAATAAAAGTTACAAAAGGACCATGTAATTGAACATGCCAACTATAGAAGAGTGTGACCTTATCATTAATAATTGTGACTGTGCATTATAGTTGTAGCTGTTACTACTTTTCGTCATGGACAGGTAGACACGACGACTATAATGCAGCCACACACAATCTTCTTTTTAGGAATTTGATCAAATGTTAAAAAATTACTTATAAAAAAGTACTTATTCGAAATGAATTTAGGTATGCCTAATTTACCTTAAAAAAACATTTGTTTACATGACTGCCTGTAAGAGGTTACGTAAATTGACATTAATTTTTGTAAAAAAAAAAAAAATCGAATGTTGGCACGAATCGATTTTAAATATTTCATGTAGAATAGGGTCGTTTTAAATAAATGTTTTTATATTTCTTATAAATAAGAAGAAAACGGCAAGTTAAATATTATTAGTCAGAAGTAGGTACCAAGTCCAAGTGAAATAGTTATTCATAACATGTTGATATCGTACATGTGCAATTTTAGTTGTATAAGAGACATAACATATGCAAGTTCGAGGAACAATTTAAGTCACAAGTAATACATAAATTTTTGTGATGAATTTTGAATGAAAATATCAATTTTTATAATTATTTTATTTATTTTCTTAAAACTTGGCAACATATAATTTCTAAATTACAAACAGTGTAATTTGCTAGGATTCGGACACCTCCAAACCTAATATTAATAAATTTAACAAAAAAAAATCAATAAATTACAAATGCCATGGTTCAAACTTTCACAACCTTCAAAAGTATTATTGACATGCAATTATGTATATAACAAGTCAAACTGCGTGATTATTTAATAAAATAACAAATAAGTCATATTAAATTAAAGAATTGTAAATTTCTAACATAATTAGACAACTAAACCTAAAATATGCACATGATGTTTCTAAATTTAAGTTCCAAAGAAAAATAAAATATAGGATAAAAAATTAAAAATTTAAAAGTTAACGAGGAATTAAAATTTTGAGTAACAAAAGATGAAAAGAACATAATGATTGGTGATGGAAAAGAAAAGAAAAAAGTAATAACAAATAAGATAAGAACAAATGTGAAAAAAAGAACTGATATAAAAAAATAAAAAAAATTGACTCGATAAACTCTAAACTTTAACTCTTAAACTTTAAACCAAATAATACAATGAAAGTGAAAGAAGACAATATAAAAAAATCATCTTAGAAATAAGAAAACAAAAAAAATCATTAAGTGGCCAAAATTTATATAAAGAAGAACACCACAGTTATATTTAGAGTCATTATCTACTATTAATTATAAACATTGTTGTAAAGTTAAAATAATTTATATTTACTGTTAATCTTTTAATAATGACTCTAATGAACTATACTTATAAGCAGTTATAATTAACTTATTTAATAATTGTGCAATAATATAAATATTTATTACATTAGCTAGTTATAAATTCAAATGTTGTATTAAAATGGTAGATTTTGTACTAATTATTTAAAGTAATTTTTGTTCGTTGGTTTTTTAAGAATTGACCATGCGTAGATATTATTATTTTTATATTAAAATGAATTTAATGATTGCATTAATACATACATACAGTGAATAAACACATAAATAAATTATTATCTTTTATAAATAAAGGTAACAACGTCTTTATTAACAACCTTAATTACAGAGTACCTACCAGATTGCAACCGACAAAATAAAAAATAATAATAATTACAAGTACTGGTATAACCTTTAATATAACTAGTTTAAAAATCAATAAAATTATCATATATCATTTGTGATTTTACATCAGTGTAAAATTGTTTACACTGTTATTGCATGGTCATTTTTTTCGTGAAAAACGTAAAATTATTTTATAACACGTAAATATTGAAGAGCTATAACAAAAATGACATTTTGCAGAATGTGGCGTGTGAATGAAGTTTTCTCTCTCCGGAGAAAATGTGTTGCTCCTCATACATTTTGTTATAATGTGTAGTTATTTTGTTAGAAAAGGAAATTGAATTTATATATGGGTTTCTAAAATTGCAATGCTATAATGTGACGTAAACGTTAGCTTGTTTGCAGTTATAATGGAAACATTTTTTCTTGTTATTTTTATTTATTTTTTATTTAAATTTAGTAAATCTCAGCATATCTAGTGAGTTACGCAAAACTTTCTCTGTCCATAAATGGATGTTTAAAATTAAATGAATAACAAATAATGTCCTAAAATTATCTGTAAGCTTTAATTATTGTACAGAATTGGAAAGCGGGATTATGCATGATTATTATATTCAAATTAAATAACATTGTCATAAAAAACATAATAATTATATCCGAATTTGTCGATACTCAAATATTCATTTCTGACTTTGCTCTGACAAAATATTTAGTATTTTTTACGTTATTTAAATAAAAAAATATACAAATTTAAATTAATCTACCAAAAAAGTTTTTTATGCTTAAGTTTTCAGTGTTTTTCTAGCCTGTCATTCTTAGACACGACCTTACCTCGTCTGCGTCAGACGGTCGTACTTGCGTAATAAAAGGAAAATAAAATCGAAAAAAATAATACAATAATTTATGTTTATTAGACAAACACTACGCATCACTTTAATTCTAAAAAAATGAATCTTTTTTACTGAATTATATAATTAAATAGTAAAATATGAGTTTGAAAAAAAAAAAAATAAGAACACGTGCCGTCGTATTTCGTCTGTTTTTCCGACCATTTAGTTTTATATTTGTATATATTAAATTCCCGCTGAAGCGAGTGGCGTTGGAAGTTGAAGCAAAACGCAACAGGAAGCAAGTGAAACGACGGAGTTGAATTACAGAATGTGCAAAACGGTGTTTCTTTTGAACACGTTATGAAAAGTAGCGTCGGAGTGCTTAGTAGAAGAAGAAGTAGCTATCATCATCATATTGGGGCCCACCACACACACCACATTCCACTTTATGTCTAAAAAAATCAAATGTGATGATGCAAACTTCTCGATCCTAAACCTTCTTTTCCTTTCACACTTCCCTTTCTATTTTTAATCAAAAACCCTCGCTCTCACCGTCGCGTCGGAAAGCTTCGTCGGCCATGTCGTCTCCGTCGCCGGCGGGGACTCCTTCCGACACTAACTCCACTACCTCTCCTCCACCTCGTCCTCCGGAGGAAACACCTCTCGTACCTGACAACACAACTGTCTCCCCTCCTCCGCCTCCTGACACCGGCAATGCCACCGTTACTCCTCCGCCGTCACCTGCAGTTACGTTTAGCCGCGCTAGCAGCGGGTTGTCGACGGGTACATTGACTGGGATAATTATAGGGGCCGTGTTAGGTGCAGTAAGTATGCTTATCGTTGGGTGCGTTTTCGTTTGCGTCTATAGGAAATGGAAAAAGAAGAGAAGCCAGAACAACTACTCTCAACCGTCACAACCGAAAGGTCAGGGTGCACGCATGTTTGTAAAATTCGATTACAAATGGATTTCGGTTAAGATTGTTTTTCAAATGAAATTATTTAAGTTTGAATGCTGGCGTTATTAATAATTTATTACTGAAAGATTCGGTACAAAATCACGTTAGCCGGTATTTCAGCTATTTTTTTTTTTTTTTTTTTTTATGATGGATTATAAAAATCAACAAGCAAGTACACTGAAGTAGAAAATACAACTGTTGCCGTGTATGTGTGGCAGCTTCTGCTGTCGTTTTCCCAATGGCAGGAGATTAATTAACTTCGTTTTGTTGCTTATGATTAATGCCGCGAGAATCGTAGTAAATGTGCCGGTTCTACTCGTGCACTCTGTAATGTGATTTCCTTTTAGGAACGAACTAAGTGTTAGGGTTTATTGTGGCAGTTCAATTTAAATTCTGTTTGATGGGTTGATATACACATTTGTTTTGTTTATTGCTTATCTCATATAATAAAAAAGTATACACGGTGTGGTGGAGTTTTGTTCCAATTTGTGTGTAAAACTGGCAAAAATGTGGATTGGAATTGATTTTGGTGTCAATGTCTCCAGCTGACATGGCTGGTGGCAACCTTCGGCATTGGCAATACACTGTTTCTCCGACGACAGATGGTAAAGTAGGCTTGCCGCCCAAGTCTAGTCCTACAGGCACTGGCAGTAGTTTGGGGTCAGAGAAGGTGCAGCCTTCACCTGGCATTTCCTTGGCGTCTCAAAGCACGTTTACATATGATGAGTTAGCTATGGCAACGGATGGATTCTCCAACTCAAATCTTCTTGGTCAAGGTGGTTTTGGCTATGTCCACAAAGGAGTTCTCCCAAATGGGAAAATTGTTGCAGTCAAGCAGTTGAAATCTGAGAGTAGACAAGGGGAGCGTGAGTTCCATGCAGAAGTCGATGTCATTAGCCGTGTGCATCACAGACACCTTGTTTCCCTAGTTGGTTACTGCATATCAGACAACCAGAAGATGCTTGTCTACGAGTATGTGCCAAATAATACACTAGAATTTCATTTGCATGGTAAGATCTGCTAGCTCATTTAGGATGCAAATTCAATTTAACTATCGTTTTCTGAGATAGGATGCTGAAATGCCACAAATAAGTGTGCTGATTCGTTGTTGTAAATGTTTTAAAGTTGTGTAGAGCATAATATTTGCATGCAATACAAAGTTAATTGCTTAATTCTTTCTTGTACAAAAGTTTGGATTTTATTTTAATTGATATATTGGTTTTATGTGTAAAATATATTACGTAATCGTCACTTTTTAACAAGAATGAAAATTTTGACCTAGTGTGGTTAGTAATTGAGTAATGAGGATTCCACTGTCTCTGTGGTAGATTGATGATTTAACTCATATCTCACAAGTATGATACTGTAGTTCTAAATGAATCATGAATATCATACCAGGAAAGTACAGACCACCAATGGACTGGTCGACAAGGATGAAGATTGCTATAGGATCTGCAAAAGGATTGGCATATCTACATGAGGATTGTGAGTTTACTGTTAATATATTATGTACTTTGCAAAAAAAATGGCCGTGTTTTTAGTTCATGATGTTAGTTTTGAAATTTACATTTTTAATCTTATGTCATTTTAGGTAATCCCAAAATCATACACCGAGACATCAAGGCGTCTAACATTCTTATTGATGATAGTTTTGAGGCTAAGGTAAATTTATAACTTTTTATCCTGCAATCCTGGATATGTAGTTTTACAAAAAATGGAAGTTCATACTCATTATTTTTTTTATTCCTAACAAATCTTATTTTCCCTGTTCAAGTACCTGCTTCCACAAAGCAGATTATGCCTGTTGTGTTGTTAAGAAATGTTATAAAGCTATGCATAATACATCATGCCAACAGAATCAACATATTGAAGAGCCTCTTACTTGAATGGTGAACAAGATGAATAGGTGGATGGACTTGAATCTGTTTCACTTTCTATATTGCAAACAGCCAGATCTGGCGGGAAATGGTTAAATGAACTAAAAATGCTATGGAAATTGTTCATGTTCACATTTAACACTTCATATCTATGTACCTCATCTGCTACTCTGCATAGTAGAATAATGTTTCAGAATCTTTTGTTCAGGTTGCAGATTTTGGACTTGCAAAGTTTTCGTCAGACACAGAAACCCATGTTTCTACTCGAGTGATGGGAACTTTTGGGTTAGATTTCATCATATATATCTCTTGAGTCTAATTTTGAGATACTTTTACTGGGCAGTATGTTTCATGGATTTATTTTTCCTTTTTCTATTAATTATATGTTACTGAAACTCTAAATTCATTTAATTCAGATACATGGCTCCAGAATATGCTTCTAGTGGGAAACTAACTGAAAAGTCAGATGTTTTCTCCTTTGGTGTTGTGCTTTTGGAGTTGATCACTGGACGGAAACCCGTTGATAAAACTCAGCCCTTCTTAGATGACAGCATGGTTGAGTGGGTATGTAGCATTCAGTACTTCGTTGATGTTTCTGTTTAGATAGTTATGCATAACACATGGTATTTATGTTAAGAGAGAATGTGCTCCTTTGGCATCTTTTCTTAGGATAGATATTCTTTGACACCACTCTTAAAAAAATATCCATCTTATATCTGCTTTTTGTAATAAAATATTATATTTTAATAAAATAATGGGTGGTGATATTTTCACACCCAGCAAAAAAAAAAAAATACCCACTTGACAACTCACTCAAAATAATAATATTTTGATCATATTTATTTTATTTTTTAACTTAAAGTTCGAATACATATTATTCTATTACTAAAATGAGTTGCCAAGTGGGTGTTATTTTTTTAAGGAGGAGTGTCAAACTATTATTTTCCTTTAGTATTTTTGGATCAGTTAATGAATTTTCCCAAGCACGAGAACATTTAGAGAAGAGTGCATGTGATCAGGAACTTGCATTCTAATGTTGTATTTGCCTTTAAACTTTTTTTTCAAGTTGCAATCTTGAACTTTTAACCTGTTTTTTCAGTTAAATGAGTAAATATTATTCAAAAATCATATTCCTTTCCGTGTTTTAAAAATTCGGAAAGCCATGTATCTTGTCCTATGGAGATCAGTTTTGGAGCTACATTATGCGTATACTTGAAAAATTAATAAAATCTTATCACCTCTTATCTTGGAACTATGTCTGCTCAGATTAGTTTTAAATTTGTCTTCAATATCTTGTTTTAGATGCCAACTGTATTGATCTCGGATGAAGCTGATTTTAGTTTGCAACCATGTCAAATTACTTCCAAGAAATTCTGGTTTTACTTAAATTAACGCTGAAATAATATCAGGGATATTCTGCAACAATTAGCTGACAGTCTTGCTGACAATCATCCCCCCAAAACATCTTGTACTGAAGCATTGTGTGTAAATTACAGGCTAGGCCTTTACTGTCTCAAGCTTTTGAGAATGGCAACTTTGATGAACTTGTTGATCCAAAGTTGCAGAATAATTACAATCATGATGAGATGATTCGAATGGCTGCTTGTGCTGCAAGTTGTGTGCGCCATTCAGCCAGGCTTCGACCTCGAATGAGCCAGGTGAGTTGGTTGATTCTGAAGATATGTTTGAGAATAAACTGTGTGTTTTGCTTTTATAATCAAATTGCTTTGGTTATTGTCTCTGACAAGGGTATGTAGTAAAATGCCTCCCTGAAAGGCATTCGCCTGCTTCTCGTAGACAGAAAAAGTCCGTGTTGTGTTATAACATATTACAAATTACAAAGTATTGTCAGGATATTTGATTTACGGGTTGATGATTTTTTTCAAGTTTAGAAATTCATGACCAACTCTGACCATTGCAAACTAAGATCTGGTGCGTGCTTGCCTATGACAATGTTAAAATTAATGACACTGAGCAGGTTGTTCGAGCTCTGGAAGGAAATATTTCTCTAGAAGATCTAAATGAGGGGAGCGCACCTGGACACAGCAGAGTTTTTGGTTCTTTTGAGAGTTATAACTATGATAGCGTCCAATACAGTGAAGACATGAAGAACTTCAGGAAGCTGGCACTGGAAAGCCAAGAGCAAGGTATTAGTGAGTACAGTGGTCCCAGCAGTGAGTACGGTCGACATCCATCTGTCTCTACCAGTTCGGGACAGCAAAATACGCAGGAAATTGAATTAGGGGAACGTGAAGGGCAGCAACCATGATTCTGCGACAAGCTCTTGATTCATGATTCCTACGTCATTCTTCCGACATCAGTTTGCTAGTGCACACCCATGAAACTGGTACAGGTACATATTTAGTATATTTTGCGGGTCCAATATATTAATTGGCTTGCACACGATGAGTAGGACTTAGAGCTGTGTCTTTTTTCCCGGTGATTTACACGGTCTAACTTGTTTCCCAAGTACAATTCCTGAATTATTTGATACACCTGAAGCTTTGTAAAGCTTGATTCATTCTTGGATGCTAACATTTGTTCTAACTGGAAAGCCTGACATTGAGACTTATGTTGAGGATGTGGGTATTTTGTACTTATTTGGTGAGCTTTGTGATAATGCATTCTATGATTCTTCGCCTGGTGTTTAAGACTTGTAGCTACTCAGTTTTATTGTTTGTATTGGAAGGGTCACAAGGAACACTGGTGTTTTCCCCACCGAACCCGTGTAACAACAATCTTGGTGCAACCAAAGTACTTTATTTATTTTTTGTAGTCTCTGTTGATTTTTTGGTGCGCTCAACTTCAAACCAATAGTAACAATTTTACTTTTTCGCTTTCAAGAGAGTTAAATCCATGTTTTCATGGGTGTATGAAGACAAAATCGTCTTGTTTGTATGAAGATGCTTTGTGATTCACTAAATTTAGTTGGACAAAAATTTTCACGGTTTTACAAAAAATTGATCTGCGTGGATGCTGGAAAAAAATTGGCCTTTGGAAGGTGAAATATAAAAGTAATTTGAGTAAATGCGCAAAGGGCAGTGTAGTTGTCGTTTACTAGATCGGTGTATTTTTCTTTTGTTCAATTTGGGTAAAAGAAGAGTGAGAAAACATTTGAAAGTGGTAATTTGTAAAAAAGAAATGTATATTCGTATGTTTCTACTTGTCTTGCCTCTTGGTTGACAATAAACCTGCAAACTGTAGATGCATAATGACTGTCTTACTTTTTAAGTTTCAACAAACTATTTTCTAAAATACGTTTTAAGTAAAAAAAAAATAAACATTTTATTTTTCTGAAGAGAAAATATAACTAGACTACTTTGTACTTATATATGGGCCTCTTGGCTATCATATTACGATGTAGAATTAACTCTCCAATATTTAAGTTTTGGGTTTATACCTAAGTAAATATTGAAAAATGGATCTGGAAGGTAAAAATATTGTTCTGATTTATATATTATAAATTTATTTTATTTTTTATTGACATGAGATCTTTAATATAAATATAAATATTTTATTTATGAAATTGGATATTTATAAGTAGTTCAATGATAGATCACCATATTAATGAACGTGTTTATATTTAACTTAAACAATTTATGAAGTGAAAATTACTTCTATTTATATATTTTAAGTTAAATTTATCTTTAGGAGTGTTGTCACTAACTAAATCATGATATAAGAATTAATGTTAGTGTCTAAATATTTTACTATATTAACTAGCACGTGGTTACTATCAAGACGTCTAATATTTTATATCTTTCATGTGCTGTGCTTATTATTTAAGTCATACATATATACTATTAAACTCATCAAAACTGTATACACTATATTAAAAGTGTAACGGACCGGACCATACCATAATTTGATATATTAGTATTTGTCAATGTTTATAAAATCATCGTTTGTGGAATTAGTGGTATACTTCTATTTCTATTTATATAAAATCAAATACACCTTAACTAATATTTTAGCAAGAAAAATAATATTTTGTTTCTCTGTTATAAAAGAAACTTGACGATTAATAATTAAAAGGTCTTTGTCAAATAGTTTATTCTCAGTTAAACATGAATCAAACAATATTTTTTAGTCTAGTTTATCATCTCAGCATGCAGAAAATGAGATATTTGGTGGAAAAATAAAAAAAAAATATACTTATTACATATTTTATAAGAACCAAAGGAGCACTGAGTTAATTTTTGAAAGTTTAAAATAATTATTTTTGTGTGAAATTAGTAAACGTAGTTATTAATATCGAAGATGAAGATATGGGTAGTTTGGGAAATAAGAGAGTGAGTGAGTCATGGCTGGCATTCGTTGTTTAGTTTGTAACTCACTCTTCTTCTTCCATCTGTCTTTCAAACTTTCTCTGGCGCAAATCATTCTAAACTTTAACATTTCCAAATACAATTTTTCTTTCCCAATTTTTCCCTCAAAAAAAATTTTCATTTTCGAGTAAAAACACACTTCCTCATCCATGGCATCTCGCCGCCGCATGTTATTGAAGGTCATAATCCTCGGAGATAGCGGGTACCCTTCTTCTTCTTCTTCTTCTTCTAATTTCATAATTTTTTTTTTAATTTAATCAACAAATGGGTTAAATCAAGTAGTCTGGCAAGAAGAGAAAAAGGGTTGTTGCATTTATATTAGAAGTTTATAGTTTTCATTGAAATTTCCGATCTTTTTTATGTTTTGTGATAAAAAATTCATGGAATATTGGGAAATGCCAGTGACTACTGATTATGTTTGGATTCCTGGGAACATGAAACTTTTTTGTCTAAATAAGCTTTTTGGAATGATTAAAGGAAGAAAAATGGTTATTGATTCTATAGATTTGCAATTTTCTAAAATGGGTCAGCTGCATGTGATGCCGATGATACCAATAATTGCTGTTTAGTTAGATATTCACCAAGATGGCAAGATCTCTATGCTAATTGACGTTTTTTTCTTTTTGGCAGGGTTGGTAAAACATCACTGATGAATCAGTATGTTCAAATCTCAGATTTTTCTTCTAAAATTATTTTTTATGGCTTTTGGGAAATGTCTGATGACTATTTTTTCTATTTGATTTCTGTTTTCATGATCATTATTTCTTCCCTTTAGGTATGTGAATCGTAAATTTAGTAATCAGTATAAGGCAACCATTGGTGCAGATTTTCTCACCAAGGAGGTTCAATTTGAAGATAGGTTGTTCACATTGCAGGTGAGAGATACAAGAACACACTGTTTCTTTTTTGTATAAACACATACAGTTTTTTGTGATGTGTTCTCCAGATATAATAACCTATAGCTTATTTGTGAGATTTTGTGAAGTATAAGCCTTTAATAAAAATCGAATTTGGAAGGATAAAGAAATATTCTGGGGTTCTTTTTTTGTAAAATTAATGTCAGTGTGATGTATGAAATGTCTAGCTCTGCCTGATCATTGTGCATGGTATGTGGTGATGGTTGGGGCAAGTGCTTGGCACTTTCTACTTGATAAAAGATAAATGTGTGACTATTTTTTACCGTGTTATATTTCATTAAACGGTTCATTCTTTGATCTGTTTGAAGATTATGGAAGAAGATTAATCATCTAAGATTGAGTTGTTCTTCTCACCATGCATGCAGATTTGGGATACTGCTGGTCAAGAGCGGTTTCAGAGTCTTGGTGTGGCTTTCTACCGCGGTGCAGACTGCTGTGTCCTTGTTTATGATGTAAATGTCATGAAATCCTTTGACAATCTTAACCACTGGCGAGAAGAATTTCTTATTCAGGTTTTTCTTTTTATCATTCTCCTGCTTTGTGGTATGGCCATATCACTTTTGTTAAAGATCAGTGTGAAACTCATGCAAAATATTTTACTTTCAGGCTAGTCCATCTGATCCTGAAAACTTCCCGTTTGTTGTCTTGGGAAACAAAATAGACGTGGATGGTGGAAATAGCAGAGTTGTAAGTTATTTCTCTTCTCATAGTATAAATTGCCTACATAAAATTTCTGTGTTCAATGATCTGTGGTGAGTAGGTTTCTGCTATAGTTGTGGGAAGATATGCTAACAGCTACATTTTCTTTTTCCTTTTACATGTATCTGTTCTTCACAACATCTTCTGTTGCAGATTTCTGAGAAGAAAGCAAAGGCATGGTGTGCTTCAAAGGGAAACATACCCTACTTCGAGACATCTGCAAAAGAAGGATTTAATGTTGAAGCTGCTTTCCAGTGCATAGCAAAAAATGCACTGAAGAATGAACCTGAAGAAGAAATGTGAGCATTCCTGAACTTTTCTAAGTTATTTTGTTTATGTATGGCATTATTCATTATTTATTGCTCCTACAAGTTCAAGTGTATCTGTTTCCATTTACTCATGACAAAGCTAAAGTGTGTTGTATGTTAATTATTGTATCAGGTATCTGCCTGACACAATCGAAGTTGGTGGTGGTGGACGGCAACAGAGATCTACTGGATGTGAATGCTGAGTGGAGAGAGAGTTCTCTGGACTTTACTTGCTGGTGTTATGCCAAAATACAAACACCCCTCATGGATTATGAGCCAGCAGCTACTTTATTGACTCTGTAAAACCAAGGACAAATTCCAAATTTTGTTTTGTATCTATCTAGTGGATTAGCTACCATCATGTTTATTTTTCTATCTATTCCCCTTTATCTTTTAATGTTTGTGACAAATGTTCCTCCAAATCTGGAAATATATGTTGAAAATTGTTGTGTTCAATTGAGTTATGACAATGATGTTCCTAGTCTTAAGTATGCTTCATTTGTATCATTTGATGAAAAAAGTAGTTCCTATTTTGTATCGTTTGATGAAAATCACGTTCATGATGACAATAGGGTGAACACCACTTTTATGATAAAAAAAGTAAGTGGAGATTGGTATTTCGCTTGTTGAAGATACATGCAGAATTTAATTTGTGGAAGATTGTGTTGGGTGGCGAAAGAACACCATCACTAGAATTGTTCTTGACAGAATTATTTGGGGAAGTCATGAATGATTTGTGTTATATAAGTAGTAATTTTTTTTTTCTTGCTTTCAAAACATTAATATGTTTACTTTTAATATAGGATTTTTTTTTATATAAAATAGAAAGATTTGAAGAAAAACAAGATTATAACTTTCTGCGTACTATAATTTCTTGACATATGAAAAGAGTATTTAAAATGTAATTTTGAAATGGTAAAAAATGGTGGAATATATCATTTGTATGAGTAAAGTACTTGCAAGAGGAAGTTTTCTGTTATTCAAATTGAAGAAGTGTCGAGCCACATATGGGCCATAATTGTTGGGGAAAAAAGAGGTTTTTGCTTCCACATAGTTACTAAATGCACCTCATAGTAAGAAAATGACTTAAATGCCCTCCCTCGTGCACCGCGCTGCCATTGCCGTTTGGAAAGGAGGAAGAGAGAGAATCGTTTAAAAAAGTTCGTTCTAAAAGCTATAATTTATGTTCTGAAAATTCTGTTATGAAAAGTTCATTTTGGGATAAATTTCATTTATTCTAAAAAAAACTTGTTCTAGAAAATTAATTCTAGAAAACTCATTTCAGAAGTATCATATAAGTTCTAAAAAATTTATTGCATAAAATTTATTTCAGAAGTTTCATGTGTTTTATGTTCCGGAGATCTTATTCCAAAGATCCTGTTTTATAGATTATGTTTTGGAAATTTTATTCTCAAAATTTCAAAATGTTTATTCTGAAAGATTTTTGGAACAGATAATCCTGACTATTATGAAAGATACAAAATGGGCCTCTTTTAAAAATTATGAGGTGCAATTAGAAATTATGGGAGTACAGGAATAAAAGGAAAAGAGAGCCCGAGGCCCAGAAAGGTTGCACATCATCACCGCTTCAAGGGTTTGGTATTCTGTATCCCCGTGAATTTAAACCGCCACCCCCATATAACTTTAAATGACCCTTTTGCCCTTATAAAAATTGTGTTTTACATTTTAGAAACATAAAATCTAAAATATAAACTATACATCCGAAAATATAAAATCCAAAATACATATACATATTTAGAAACATAAAACTTAAAATACAAATATGTATTACATATCTTGTATTTCATTTAATATGCTGCGAAATATGGTTATAATAAATTTTAACACTTATTTTAATTTTTACATATTTTTTTAATTGAAAATGTGATATGATTTATTAGCAGACAATAAAATGTGATGTTCCTGATAATACATTTCATATTACATATTTAAACAGGTATATTTAGATCTAAAATATAAATTTTAAAATATATTTATTTAGGATAACTTTGTCATTTAACCGTAATGGGAGTACAGAAGCACGGGGTGCAGAATGCAAAACTGGCGCTTCAATCGGTGGCATATATAATGGATAATGGAGATTGGGAAATGGAGAAAAAGAAGGGAATGGAGTCCACCAAAGAACAATCGGGAATTTTTGATCAGATCTTACCTCCACGTCTAGAAGATGCCGGCCTCGAAGATCCTGCCCTTCCACCGGAATCCATCCACCAGGCTTTTCTCCAAGCCGCTGCCGCCGTCAAATCACGCGCCGCTTCCATTTTCTCCTCCACCGCCGACACGGACGATGACGATGACGGTTGCGTAAGCGACCCGTGGCCCGCCTCCAAGGAAGCCTCTGATGTATTCGTCGGAATCGACACGGAAAATGAACCGCCGGGATCCTGCACCGTCGAGAGGGGAGTCGAGGCTAGCGCCGACGAAGTCAGGGTTGTTGGAAGCGGCGGCTGTGGCGGCGCGGATGATGTTGTTGTGGCGGGAAAAGGGAAATTGGGAGAGGATGTGGAAGCGTGCGTGGATGAGTTACAAGGGTTGAATATCGAAGATGTGGAGAAAGATGGTGAAGTTAGAGGAAACAATGATGAAGAAAACAAGAAACCTACCTTGGCTGAAGGGTTTGCGTGAAAAGGGGTGAAATTTTCATGTTCTTGTTCTTTACCCACTTGTACTAGTTTCTATGATAGGCCTATTAGGGTTCTTGATGTTGGTTTCAATGTGAAGAAATTTTCTTGTATGTTCATAAACAATGTATTTCATTTGCAAGGTAAATTGTAAGATTGTTGATTTCACTAGTTATCATATAGCATGGGGATATTTTTTAATCTGGACGATTAAATAAATAAGATCAATTGGTTTTCGTCTTTATAACTTCTTGAATGACTTTTTTATCAAGGTCGTCAAAAACTTCCATTTTAGAGACATTATGTACGAATTTTATGTGGTGTTTAACTACGAAATTGAGATGATTTGATAAAGAAGGAAGTAGAGAAATAGAGATGAATAAAAATACAGGAAATAATTCAAATTATTTGTTCTCTTCCTTTATCGAACACAATAAATTTTCTTGGTCGCGTTCATATTTGCACTGAATTCGTTTAATTTTTTGCACTAAGATGTTTGAAAAAATGAAGTACTCAAATTGGGATAAAACTTTATCTCATACCAATTTATCGAGATGTTTTTAAGTACCATATTTTTAAAATAACTAAAACATCCTTTCTCAAGGAAACACTTTTACTCTCTCTCTTTGTGGTTAATATATAGGAATTGAATATTTTAGCAAGTAATTGTATATTTCCAGTACTAATACGTGTTTGATTACGAAGATAAATAAATCCGTTCAGGAAATAGTTCGATGAATAAATGCCTTGCAATCGATATGTTTGATCAACAATGTTATTAAGATGTTGTAATCGATATGCTTGATGAAGAATATTAAGATGAAGAGGAACTAAATCAAAATTCAGAAATAGATAAAGCAGCAACATAGATAGATATTAAGAAGAATCTCCTGAAGTGAGAAATTATTACCTAATGCACGTGTCTCAATCCTGGTAGTTCCATGGCGGCCATAGATCACACTAAGGGAGTTAACAGCGGCTTTCCAAGGAAATGAGCTTCGAGGTTTCCAAGGACAAGGTCAGCCATGGCCGTTCGAGTTTCTAATGTGCCACTTCCAACATGGGGCAGCAAGACAACATTTTCAAGCCCAAATAGCTCTTCCGGAACAACAGGCTCATTTTCAAACACATCCAGCCCAGCCCCACCCAAACGACCTTCTACAAGTGCTGACACTAACTCTGCCTCATCAACAAGCTTACCTCTTCCAATGTTAATAAGATAACGCTTGGGATCAAGGGCATCGATCACCTCCCTGTTGATTATGTGATGGGTTTCCTCCGTCAATGGGCATGCTACTACCAGAATGTCGCAATTAGATGCTAATTCTACAACACTTGGATAATACTTGTATTTGGAGTCTGGTTTTTCAGTTCTAGAGAAGTAGCATATTGGACAGTTAAATCCTTCAGCTCTCTTCGCAATTGCTTGGCCTATCCTACCTAACCCAATAATGCCAACAGTTTTCCCAGAAAACTGCAAGGAAAATACTCACCATCAAAATTAATTTGCTGTTACCATATATCTGATTTGTATAATTTTCTTAAAGGTTACAGTACTTTGATTTTATTTTTTATTTTTTTCAAATGAATGTTATCTTTCAAATTAATGTAATATTATCACTCTAAATAGTATTTAGTGGAGTAACACTCTAGATCCAATTAATGTGTGAAATCACTGTAACCTAATTCAATTGCGAGTGAAGAAGAATGCAGAAGGAAGCAAACAAACCTTAGTGGTCAACTTGTAGTAACCGCGCTTCCACTTGCCGCTCCTGACAAAGCGATCGCTCTCGCAGATTTTCCTGAGGAGCGCCAGCATCAAGGCAATAGCGAGGTCAGCGACATCGTCGGTCAACACGTCGGGCGTGTAGGTCACGCGAATCCCCTTCTCTCTGCACTTCTCCAGGTCAACCTTATCCACTCCCACGCTGAAGCTCGACACGATCTCCAGCTTCGGCAGCGCGTCGATCAGCGCCGCGTCCGCGCCGGCGCCGGCGCTTGTGACCACCGCGCGGATGGAGGCGGCGTGCTGACTCGGCAGCTGCGCGGCGCTCGGGTAATCCCACGCGCGGAAGAGCTTGTAGCGCTTGTCGAGCTCTTGCTCCAGGTAGGGCATAACGCGAGCCACGAGGAGTACCCCAATCGATTTCATTTTGCCAGCGAAATTGAGGCCTGGTTAGGTTTAGGGATTCCGCAGAGTCGAAACGCAAGAAAAACCGATTCGGAATCTTCACTCTGCACGTTCCCCTCCATATATATTATATAATGCGTCAACGTTTGGATTTTTAATTTAATCTCAATGAGATTGATATTTTAAAGTATTATATTTGTTATTCAGCGCAGGACCTGCACCGAAGATACCCAGGTATCCCATACCAGAGTTTCCCAGGTAACTGAATATGAACAGACGTCGTATAAGTGGGTCTCGTCAGGAAGTATTCATTGTTTTTTACGTTTAATTGATCTGATTATCATCTCTAACTTTTACGATCCTCTAACTTTTATGGAGGGGGGGCGTTTGATCCAAGATCGAATTTGTTGCAACCATAAACTTTCTTTTCTGCTCAAGCGACGATTTGAAGAGGAAGACGTTTTTTTTTTTTATATAATAAAATAAATATAATTAATTATATAATATAATAATAATAATATTTATTTATTATAATAGTTTTTAATAAGATTTTACAACAAAAGTAATAATAATAAAATTAAAAGTTATAATAAAAATTATAATAAATTTATAAAGGTAATAATTTAATTATATACCATACCATAATAATATTAATAATTATTAAAATAATAATAATAATGATCAACTCATACCGAAATCCTCTCCTCTTGTAGGATTTGTAAGAGAAAAAATGCATATTAGAGGTTACCTGGATTTGTTTACAACCTTTGGTACCAGGGAAACTCACTAAACCGTAACAATTCTGTATATTCTAATAGAAGCTGACAAATATGGCAATATATTTTCTTTAGAAGAGGGTAACATCATCATTGTAAAGATCAATCCTGAAACCGCTAAAAAATGCTATGCTTTGAGGCTAATGATCAGCCTTTACTTTTCGAAAAATCCTATCAGCACCTCAACATTACCTCCCAAGATCAAGGTGCCTAAAGCATGTAAGCAACAATCAATACCACAGTGTGGAAGAACCACCCTCTAATACCTTCGTCGAGGGGTATCTTTCTTTGATAGAGGTCACCAATCTTACAGGTGGAATAGCTTCACACTCTTGTCTCCAAGAAAAAAAGGACGAAAGAAGACAAGATTGACTTCAACCAAAGATAAAATTCAAAGAGAATTGTTTTACTTTTGACAAGCCTTTATGATTCTTTACCAAATTAATCAAACTTAGTTAATTAATTGTTCTAAACCAAGTTAATCAAACTTGGTTATATAACAATTATTGACCAGGTTATTCAAACTTGGTTAAATAATTGCTCCCAGTTGAGTTAATCAAATTTGATTTTATAACAACTCTCTACCAAGTTAATCGAACTTGGTTATATGACAATTCTTCAACAAATTGATCAAACTTGGTAAATAATGGCTCCAGCCGAGTTAATCAAATTTAGTTTTATAACAACTCTTCACCGAAAGAACCAAACTTAGTTGAATTCATTGAACTTGATTATATATTTCCCCAAGCTACCGTACTTAACCTCTATTCTCTTAAAAATAGTTAACCAATAATAAACAAAGACAAAATAATTCAAAACATCATTTTATTCAAATGTTTAATATACATTCTTAGTCGTTGACTTTGAAGCATTTATGAAAGGCTCAAAAAGATACAGCTTGATTAATGATTTTCTTGAATCCTTGAACCTGGTCTTGACAAGGTTGTGGACTTTAGTCTTCAAATATGCCTTGCTCTTCAACAACTTCTCATTATCACACTTGAGCGTGGAGTTCTGATGCTCCACCTCCTTCAACCTCGCCTTCGAGGTCTTCTCATTAGTCTCGACCTCCTTCAACTTTATATGCTCTTTCCAATCTCTCCTTGGTCAATTGTAGTTCAGCTTAAAGAACTTTGATTCAAAGACAAGGCCTTCCCGATCTTGGTCTTTTCCTTGAAAATCTTGAACTTGGTCTTCCATCGATTGGATATTGTAGTTCATAATCAAGGTCTTCATTTCACATAATCAAAATGAGCCAATCTATTTTTAACTAATATAATTTTAACAGCCTTTTAGTTACTAATTAATGAATTTCATTTGCAAAGGAAATTGTAAGATTGCTAATCTCACTAATTATCATATAGCATTGAGATAATTTTTGGTTAGGATGATCAAATAAATAACATCAATTGGTGGTGTAAAGATTTCGTCTTTATAACTTCTTGAATGACTTTTTTTATCAAGGTCGTCAAAAAATTCCATTTTAGCGACATTTGCACCTGTTTTCTTTTTGTAATACATATAATTAGAGCTGGCACAGATGTACAAATTCATGACCTTTTATACTTTGTTTAACTAAGAAATAGAGATAATTTGATTGATATGATAAAGAAGGAAGTAGAGAAATAGAGATGAATAAAAACACAGGAAATTACTCAAATTATTTGTTCTCTTCCTTTGTCAAAGACAATAAATTTTCTTCGTCGCATTCTTATTTGCACTGAATTCGTTTAAATTTGCACTAAGATGTTTGAAAAATTGAAACACTCAAAATGGGATTAAACTTTCTCTCAATTCACCCAAAATTTTTTTCTTAACATAACAATTTATCGAGATGTTTTTAAATACAGTAGTTTTAAGATAACTAAAACATCGTTTGTCAGGAAAACACTTTTACTCTCTCTGGATGGATATAAGAATTGAATATTTTAGAAAGTAATTTTATATTTCCAATACGTGATTGATTACGAAGATAAATAAAATCTTATCAGGGAATATTTTGATGAGAAAGATTGCATGGGTAGTTAATATCGAAAATATCCGATTTTTTAAACAGTCAGTATTGCATTATCAGAAGCGTCAGGTCAGGGTACATATTGAATCATTGGATAATTTCTGCTTCTTTTTTTTTGTTATTTATTTATTTTAACAATTTCTACATTTTTATCTATATGCTTGATTAACAATGTTAAGACGAGGAGGAATTAAATAAAAATTCAGAAATAGATAAAGCAGCAATATAGATATTAAGAAGCTCTCCTGATAATTCATTTCCATGTGAGAAATTATTACCTAATGCAGGTCTTCCATGGCGGCATAGATTAAACTAAAGGAGTTAACAGCGGCTTTCCAAGGAAATGAGCTTCCAGGTTTCCAAGGACAAGGTCAGCCATGTCCCTTCGAGTTTCTAATGTGCCACTTCCAACGTGGGGCAGCAAGACAACATTTTCAAGCCCAAATAGCTCTTCCGGGACAACAGGCTCATTTTCAAACACATCCAGCCCAGCACCACCCAAACGACCTTCTACAAGTGCTGACACTAACTCTGGTTCATCAACATGCTTACCTCTTCCAATGTTAATAAGATAACGCTTGGGACCAAGGGCATTGATCACCTCCCTGTTGATTATGTGATGGGTTTCTTCCGTCAATGGGCATGCTACTACCAGTATGTCGCAATTAGATGCTAATTCTACAACACTTGGATAGTACTTGTATTTGGAGTCTGGTTTTTCAGTTCTAGAGTAGTAGCATATTGGACAGTTAAATCCTTCAGCTCTCTTGGCAATTGCTTGGCCTATCCTCCCTAGCCCAATAATGCCAACAGTTTTCCCAGAGAACTGCAAGCAAAATACACACCATACAAATTAATTTGCTGTTGGAAAAGGAGCTGGAATACTATATTGTATAAAAAACAGATTTTAATGAGCAGAATAATCCTATGATACGTGCAACTCCAAAAGATTGACAGGTCCTTAGTCTCCGAATTAAAATTTTGTTTTTCACCATCACTCTGAAAGTCATAGAAATTGTGAAGTCAACTCCAATATAGAGATGACAGAGAGAACACAAAGGAGATTGAGATAGTAAGACCCTGTCAAGTTCACACTTCACATTTAGTGTCCATGGACTGGTGGTAGGATTTTCTGCATATAATTCTGTGATGGGATAGTGAGTTAAAGATAAATGGTTCTTTGTGTATGCACAGCAAAGCTAAGTAGCTAGTGGTTAAGGGGTTTTCTCCATTGTTCCATCGTAAGACAGATCCAACACACTTTCCAAGCTAAATTAAGTAATCTCTGTTATGGCATGTGTTACAATATGATACATATGTGATCCAGCAGCAATATGATTATTCTAAAAATATACAAGAAAGACACAATACGTACAAGATATATATTAAAAATATATGTATAGAAATTCATAAAAATAACAAGTATATAATTGCAATTTTGCAAATCAAAATTAAGAACATACTTTTTGAACATTAGAAAAACCAAAATACAAAATCTTAAAACATCGACATCATGAATCATTTCCTATTCTCTACAGATATTATCAACTTTATCCATTCCATAAGATCATCCATACATTACGTTCATCAAGGAGCAAACATTTCTATATGGCTAAATTAGATTTGTATGATTTTCTTAAAGGTTAGAAAGTAAATGTAGGTATATCATAATGTCAAATCACTGTAACCTACTTCAATTGCGAGAGAAGAAGAACGCAGAAGCAAGCAAACAAACCTTAGTGGTCAACTTGTAGTCACCGAACTTCCACTTGCCACTCCTGACATAGCGATCGCTCTCGCAGATCCTCCTGAGGAGCGCCAGCATCAAGCCAATAGCGAGGTCAGCGACGTCGTCGGTCAACACGTCAGGCGTGTAGGTCACGCGAATCCCCTTCTCTCTGCACTTCTCCAGGTCAACCTTATCCACTCCCACGCTGAAGCTCGACACGATCTCCAGCTTCGGCAGCGCGTCGATCAGCGCCGCGTCCGCGCCGGCGCTCGCGTTTCCGACCACCGCGCGGATGGCGGTGGCGTGCTGGCTCGGCAGCTGCGCCGCGCTCGGGTAATCCCACGCGCGGAAGAGCTTGTAGCGCTTGTCGAGCTCTTGCTCCAGGTAGGGCATCACGTTAGCCACGAGGAGTACCCCAATCGATCCCATTTCGCCGGCGAAATTGGGGTTTTGTTAGGTTTAGGGATTCCGCAGATCCGCAACGCAACAAAAAAACGATTCGGAATCCTCACTCTCGTCGTTCCCCTCCATATATAATGCGTGAAGATAACATCGCTCAAAATTTTCGTTAAATAGTTCTTCGTAACAATGAACCGTTTATTTTATTATTATTATTTAGTTTTAGTAAAATATAGTATTTGTTTATACCTATTAATTCCATCATTATGGGTAATTTTTAATTTTTTTATTTTAAAATAATTATATATATATATATATATATATATATATATATATATATAATAAAAAATTTTATTTA
>Ga0209489_100308_pt1 | contig 86112 bp, 26 predicted proteins | sample SiratrowhiteBW_FD_187527 | JGI IMG/M metagenome (GOLD analysis project Ga0209489, IMG submission 187527) | Root nodule microbial communities of legume samples collected from California, USA - Siratro white BW (SPAdes) (version 2) | ecosystem: Host-associated > Plants > Roots > Nodule | place...
TTTTATTTAACTTTTATCATTATTATTATTTCAAAAATACTTAAACTAATAAATATATTTTTATGTTATTATTGATTTTTATTTCTTTTTATTTTTATCATTATGCTTTAATTTAAAAGATTACCCAGACAAAATCGGTGTTAACAACGTAGATTCCCTCAATTATTTTACCATGATATACGAGTGCAGTCTCAAAGAAACGAACAAATATACGAGTGCAGTCTCAAAGAAACGAATGAAGAGTGCATGAGCTGTGATTGATGAGTTTGTAAAGACACTGTCTCAGTGTTCTTTTAAAAAAATAGTCTTACCAATTTAATGTTCATTCTCACAAATTTCTTCCCTGTAGTGCAAGAGTTTCTAGTTTGTTTGATTTAATATTTTTTTGTCTTGGAAGACTTGAAAGAAAAGCCAGGATTTTTTTTGGAAGACCATAATATCTAAATTAACGCTTTCATTTTCCATTTAGTACATTTTTCATAATTCACAAAATTTTACTTGGGAGTAAATTACTTTAGCATATTAGTTAAGTAACCTAATTCGAATGGTTGCTTCTATTGTGATTTCGATAGACGCTTCTATTTTCATAGAGGTACATGCCAACCATATCAATTTGGCTAAGCAGAAAACAGATAATTGAAAATCACAAAACACAAGCATGATATATTTTTATGTGCTTGATCATTTATTCATTATTCATAGTAGGAAAAGCTACGTGGAGCTCTACTTATTTTTACATGGCCGCCCGATACGTTATTTCGACACTCACCATGAGCTCTCACTGCATTACATCTTTCTAGATACTTATTCAGTAGAGAGTGTCCAAAATTGAAGACAATGGACCCTTTCTTCCCTTACTCTCCTCCTTTTCCTGTTCCTGAGGCTGAGCATCTACAAAGTGGGATTCCCTCTGCTTCTTTATCAGCTTCTCAACTTTCTCACCAGACCCAGGGAACGTAACCTCCAACACCTCCCTAGGTATCTCACTAATCACATTGTCTTCCTCACCTTCGAATTTTCAATCACGCATTAGCAATTGTAAATAAATAACCACATCAGCAAGGTTTCATGTGTCATAAAGCAAACGAGAGCAGTATATTTAATTGGTGGAGATAAATAGTATATATACCTGCAAGGTAGTTCCTTTGGTTGTTCTCAGCATTGATACCGAAAGCAATGAAATTTAGATTGGAGGTAGCGTTGATGGCAACTGGATAAGCTGCTGGGATGACAAAGACATCGTCTTCAGACATCTCAGCTCTATACCTCTTCAATTCCCAGCTTTCCTCTCGTTCCTCTTCCTGCTTCTGCTGTTGGCCAACAAGTTCAATGTTTGCTTCTCCTTCATTAACCACTAGTATCACTATGGCCTTAGAATTGTAGTGTGGCACCATAAGGCCTCCCTAAATTTGTTAAGAAAAAAAAATCATTATTTAATTATAGTCTCAGCTCAATACTAAGATTGTGTAATCAAGAAGACAGTGAATAGAATATGGTTTTTCTTTGTATTTACCTCTTTGATATCCACGGAACTGAGGAACACATCCAAGTGGCGAAGCTGAGGATTTTTCTCTGGGGTGATCTCATACAACCTTCCAAATTTGTTGGAATGGATGGGTTTCTGGTTTCTCAAGTTGAATGGTTCATGTCGTGAGGAAAGGGCTTTCCCTGAACTAGATTTGGCATGTCTGCTCAGTTCCCGAATCTGTTCCCTTTCAAGTTCCACAATCACTCCCTCTTGTTGACTCTCCTTGCCTTGCTGCTTTCCCTTCTCTCCAAACAGAACCCTGTTTATCTCCTCGTATTCGGTCTATAAAAATCATGCAAAAATATATAATAAGATCATTCAATAAGTGTGATATTTAGAAAATACTAGCTACCGTAAATATGTTGTTCGATGAGGTTATTGTCTTGCTTACATCGAAGGAGGCCTCTAGAATATTCTTGCTGAACCCTTGCAAGTAGGATTGTTGGTCTTCTGTGGTAGATAGGAAGAAGTCCTACAGGAGAAACATTTATAATCATATTTGTAGAGAAATTGCACAATAAAACAAAAATTGTTCGGAATTACAAAAGGCGTACTTGAAGTCTCTGAGGGTTGTTAACGGGCATGGCGAGTTTGATTAGTCTGAGATTCTCGTTGTCGTCAGGGTTAACCAAAAAGAAAGTGGTTCCTGCAGGGATTCTCTGGGCATGGCCTTGCTCAAGAATGTAGGAGTCTCTGCCGTCAGGGTTCACCAAGGTGAGTATGGCTCTCCCTGTTATTAAGAAATGATTAACATTATTCATGCAGGAGAAGCAAGTGTGACTATGTTCAGTGAGTAGCAATGAGTTGATTACTTACCACTAAGGACAACTAGGAGGAAATCAGCATCAGCATGGTGAGGAAGAAGGAGGGTGTTAGGTTTGGACTTGAACTCCACAAGGCGGTAGTCTTCAAGATTCTGAAGTTGTTTGGAGCGTTGGTCGAACCTCTGGAGGATACGAATGTGACCATATTGGTTTCTGTATAGAGTGTGGAGGGACCTGTCAGAGCTGAAGAAGAAGGGGTTATTTCTTCCTTCTGAATCTGACTTGCCAAATGATACAGAGAGTGATGCCAGGGAAAGAATTCCCAGCAACAGCAGCAGTGAAACTCTAGCTCTCATCATAGTGTAGTACTACCGAGTATGGTTTGAGTTATAATACAATACTTGATGGATGAGGAAAGCCGGAGAGATTATGGGTATTTATAGTTAGTAATAGAGGAGAGAAGGCTCTTGATAACAAGTATGGACATTTGGCCACGGGGTTGCATGCAGATTGACGTGTGTTGAATTGAAAATAAGTGAGATGGCGGAAGAGATAGAGGTGGTTGTGATGATGATGATGGAGGTGGATTGCGCATATTGGCTGTGGGTGAAGAAAAAAGCAATGTGTTGGTGTGTGGGTTGAGATGGTGAGCACTTTGAGGTGCATGTTGAGCACGTGTTGCTTTGCATGGCATTTAGAGGTACATGGACGCGGCCATAATGATCCGCCAGTGAATAAGTTGAGTGGGGTAGTGTGATTGCTTTTGTCTTTTCTGTTTTCTTTGGCTTTTTCTTGCACAAGCATGCATGCTTCAGAGTGCTGTGGCAACCCACAATAATTGTAGTTACGGACGTGTACATCTAGAAAGGTAAAGCAACAAAAAATATATGAAAATAACGCAAATGACGAACATAAAATTAGTCCAACATATATCTTATAGTTTCCATAGAGTTTAGTATAAAGCTTCATATTCATGCCCTTAATATTATGTGTTGGGTACAACACTCTACATTACTTATATTTAATTTTAAACTATCCATACAAATAAAAATGAAAATTTAAACATAGTAGAATAATAAATCAATAGTCACAAATTCAACAATTAAACTTTAAAAAATTAATATTTGTATACATCTAATTAATTTTTTAGAAGTAATATTTAAGTATTTAAGATACAAATGAAATCTTGAACGAAGTTACTATTATTCAAATTACTTGATAATTAAAAATTGATATGTGTCTGGCACATGGATAATTAAAAACAGTATTTCAATCACTTCCGTTTCCACCATTTTAAAATGTCAAACGTATCGTTTGTGTTTCCGACATAATCTTCCAAATACTTTTCTAATTTATTCTCTTAACTTAATCTTGTTTCTTCATCGTTTTCAATAATTTTTATGATTTGTGTCATCCGATAATAACTATGGTAATCATTAGCAAGGATAAAATAGCATAATTATAAAGATAAATATGTAGTAAAAAATGGTTGAAAATTCAAACATGCCTTTCTTATCGTGTGAATGAGCATTGTTCTTAAAGATTTATATGTGTTATATTATACAAGTGTCTCATAATACAATGAAAATCTCTTAGCTAATATGTTAAAATCACATAATTAACAGCACATGAGCCTAAAAATCGAGGATACGAGAAAAGAGGATAATAAATAGAAATGTGTTATTTTACTTTTTGATGTTTTTTGAGAGAGTAATTCTAAATCCTGTGATAATCAAGAAAAATATGTATATAATTGAAAAGTAAGTTTTCTAAATATGGATTTTAAAAATAATTGTGTTTTGAGATATTGAGGAATTGTGTTTTTGAATAATTTTACTTTATTATAGTGTCAACTGTAATATTTTTCCTGTTATAAAATTTTTCATAACATGACTTGTTTGAGAAATACCATAAATGTGAAACTTTCATTGTATAAGAAAAATATAATTATGTTAATTGTAATTTTTTTTATCAAAGAACAAAATTACTAATGATTGTGTCACTGGGTGTTGTTTTAAGATCACCCAAACAAAATTATGGAGTTGAAGTTTATTACTCTTAAAATAACTTATTATTATGAGATTTATGGGTTGAAAAATCTTTTCATACTTTTTTTTTTTTTGAAATATAAAATTGGAAATTATGTTTAAGATAAATAAATTTTTTTATAGTATATATTAAATAGCAAGGAAATGAGTTTATATGAACAAGAAAAATGATTACCATTTCTACCAACACTAAAATTAAGTAAATTATATATTTCATAAATTCCTATGTGTGAAAATGTTAGACACTACATTAAAGATAAACGAAACTTTATGAAAAAATTTAACAAATAATAAAGTTCATAACGATCTTATGGATAATATGTAGCATAAATTTGATCAAATAATCTATATAAATGTAAATGGGGTTGTGTATATAAATTTTTAACAAAATGTTCTTGATATTTAACATACACTAAATATCTTTAATTCATATGATTTGTTATATCAATTTACAGTATATTAAACTTCATCATTCTAGATCTGACATATTACATCCAAAAGAAAGAGGTCCCAAAAATTTCTTATTTTTTTCTATAACTTTTTTTTAAATATGTAAACAAGATTGGTATATATTTTTTGTATTTCAAAAGATTAAAATTCTTTATTTGATTTAAATTATTTTGAGTGGTTATTAAAATTGATTTTGGTTATCAAAACAGCTTTTTTTGTTGACGGTGACTAATATTTTAGTCTCATTAATTTAAGAAACTTACTTTATTATAGTAATATTAAGAAGAATTTTGTATAGAGAAATTTTTATTTTCAGCTTTTTATTTGTAATTTTTTGGATTTCATTCTCACTATTTATATCATGATTTCTGGATATCATTTTAACTAATTAGCTTGTGTTGTCCCATCCCATCTGCTATATCATGATATGAATAGAGAATGTCCCAAGTGAAAAGGCATCCCAGTAAACTAAACGTGGGAAAGCAACTCTACGGTGAAAGGATTTATTTGGTCTAGTGAAGGTGAATTGGTGATGGTGCCTCAAGATTAATCCTTGGGGTTCGTCTTTTATATCAGTGCTTACAGATTCATCTTTATTTGTGTTGATTTGTTCTGGGCGAAACAATTTTTTGCTGTGTTGTATTGTATTGTATCTTTCTTGTTACTGTGCATCTTTCGTGAATTGTTCTTTTTGCAGTTTTCTTTTTAGTTTCATCGATTATTATGGACCAACACTTTAGACACTTTGCCACCAAAAGCAATTCAAGTTCGTTCTCTGTATTACATGCAACCATACCAAATTCCATAAACAGAAAGCAGACGGCTGAAGAACACAACAAAAACATGGTATGCTGCTCGATTTATTTAGTCATAGATGCTACGCAGAGCTCCAGTTTTAGTTTACTAGTCCGATACTTTCCTCGCTCTCCATTAGCTATTACAGCATACATTTTATTTTAGTATATGCTATTCAGTAAAAAGCGTTCAAAATTGAAGACAGAGGACCCTTTCTTTCCTTACTCTCCTCCTTTTGCTGTTGCTGAGGCTGTGCATCCACAAAGTAGGATTCCCTCTGGTTCTTTATCAGCTTCTCAACATTCTCACCAGACCCAGGGAACGTAACCTCCAACACCTCTCTAGGCATCTCGCTCATCACATTGTCTTTCTCACCTTCAAATTTTCAATCACAATCACGCATTAGCAATTCTAAATAACCAGAGCGGTACATTCAAATTGATGGTGATATATAGTTTATATACCTGCAAGGAAGTTCCTCTGGTTGTTCTCAGCATTGATACCGAAAGCAAAGAAATTTAGATTGGAGGTGGCGTTGATGGCAACTGGATGTGCCGCTGGGATTGCAAATACATCGTATTCAGACAAGTCAGCTCTGTACCTGTGAGCTTCCCTACTTTCCTCTTGCTCCTGTTGTTGTTGTTCTCTTTCGCCAACAAGTTCAACGATTGCTTCTCCTTCATTAACCACCATTATAAATATAGCCTCTGAATTGTAGTGTGGTAGAAGAAGACTTCCCTAAATTTGTTAACAAAAAAAATCCACTATTTAATTATAGTCTCAAAACTAGATTATCTAGTGAATAGATTGGTCCGGTTGAGTATGTCTTCAAGGTGTTTCGCCTTACCTCCTTCATTTGCACAAAACTGAGGATGAGATCCAAGTCGCGAAGCTGGGGATTTTTCTCTGGGGTAACCTCATAGAACCTTCCCAACGAGTTGGAGTAGATGGGGCTGCCGCTTCTCAAGTTGAATGGTTTGTTTTTGGAAGAAATAGTTTTCCTTGAACTAGTTTTGGTATGTTTGCTCAGCTCCCGAATCTGATCCTCTGACAGTTTCACAATGACTCCCTTTTGCTGACTCTCCTCCCCTTGCTGCTGCTCCTCCTCCTCTCCGAACAGAACCCTGCTTATCTCCTTGAATTGGGCCTGTGCAACCATAAAATAAACCACACAGTTAAATGTAATAATAATATATAATTCTACACCATTAAATAGAGTGTTGCTTGCTTACATCGAAGGAGGCCTCCAGAATATTCTTGCTAAACCCTTGCAAGTAGGATTCTTGGGCTTCAGTGCTAGATAGGAAGAAAGGCTGCCGAGAAAAGAAAAAGATTTATCTCCCTTTTGGAAGGAAATTAGAAGAAAATTAACTAAATAATTCGTTATAAAGAAAAAGAAGTACCTCAAATCTGCTGGGGTTGTTAACGGGTCTGACGAGTGCCATTACTCTCAGTGTTTCCTTGTTGTCAAGGTTAACCAAATAGAAAGTTGTTCCTGAAGGGATTCTCTGGGCGTCGCCACTCTGAAGGTCGAAAGAGTCTCTGTCGTCGGGGTTCTCGAGGGTAAGTAGGGCTCTCCCTGCAATCAACAAATCAGTTAGCTATAGAAGACGAAGCAAGTGGTGATGTTTAGTCAGATGAGTTAATTACCGCTGAGGATGGTGATGATGTAATCAGCGTCAACATGGTTGGGGAGAAGGAGGGCGTTGGGTTTCAAATTGAACTCCAAAAGACGGTAGTTTTCGAGATTCTGAAGTCGTTTGGATTGTCGGTCGAACCTCTGGAGGAGGCGAATGTGACCATGTCGGTTCTTGAAGAAAGTTTGGAACCTGTTAGAGCTGAAGTAAAAAGGGTTCCTTTGTTTCCTTCGTGACTCACAACCTTCACTCTCATGGTGCTGCTCACGTTCGTGAGGTCGGCGAGGGATAGGGAATGGGAATGGGATAGGGAAGGGACGTGGTTGTCTGCTTTCATCTTCTTCCTCCTTCTCCTGGTATGGTGATAGTGAATGTTCATGTTCTCCTTCTTGGTGTTCTTTGTCCACCTTAAGGAGATTGCAACGAGCGTGGCATGCTTGGTTTCTGTACGCGCCTTTTTCGCTACTGCAACTTCGGAGGCACTTGTTGTGACTGAGGTTCTCCTTTTCCCAGTAGGCCAAGCCAAACGAGACTGAAACTGAGGCCAGGAAAACAACTCCCAGCAACAGCAACAGAGGGAACCGCGATCTCATCATGGTATCTTTATACTGTACTAGGAAAATATTGCAGTGACTCTGAATGATGAAAAGCTGGAGGAAGATTGCGGGTATTTATAAGTATAGAAGAGATTTGAGTCTTATTAACAGCCAAGGACACTTGGCCGCTGGTTGACATGCAAATTGACGAGTGTTGAAATGAACAAAATGGGGTTGCTCTGTTTGTGTGGGGATGATGGGTTGAGTTGGTGATGTTTTGGGGTGCATGGTGGACACCTTGGCGAGCACGTGTTGTTGCGCATGGCATTTGGGGTCCAGTTCTCTTAGATTCGGTGATCATGGCGGTTAGTAGACAAGTGAAGTGAAGTGTGGTGTTCTTAAGGTCAAGTTTTATTTCAATTTTACCAACATGGTCATCTTTTCTATTAGAAAAATGAAACTATAACAATATTAAAAAAATATTTTTATAATAATTATATTATTTTTATAATAATTATATTATTTTTATAATATAATTATTATAAAAATAATTTTTTGTATTTATAAAAACGATAAAATAACATAATAACTATTTGGATAGATGTAAAAAGAATTTGATTGTCAAAAATAACATTATTTTGTTGTCACTTTTAAATTGTTTTCTTAATTGTTTGAGTAGCGTTTACGATCATATTAGAATAAAGAATAATGTTGGCAATCAAAGGTTAAAGCATCAAAACTGTGAACTTTTTTTATGTATGATTTTTTCTTATTTATGTGGATAAGTAGAATTTACCTGTACAATTTTGTCTTAAAAAAAATGTATGATGAGGAGAAACTTTAGAATTTTTTAATTTTAACTAAAATTATACTGACAAAAAATGACTTTAAAGCTATTTTTCTATTAGTTTAGGTTAAAACACAATTCCATTCTCTTTTTTTTTCATTGAAATTGTGTTAAGATTTTAATTCAAATTTAAAAAAAATAATATTATTTTAAAATTGTTTTTACATTATACAATTTTATTTAAACAAAATCATATCATGTAGATATAATTGACTCATTTTCATAAATAAGAAAACATCTATTTTAAAAGATATATAAAACACATTATACTAATTTAATACTTTAATCTCAATCACGAGTATAAAGATAAGAAAAAAAAGATAATCCTCAATAATTAGCATGGAAAACAATTCATTTAAATAAATCATAAAATTGATCAGGACAAGAAAAGTAACAAATTGATAAGAAAAAACACAATAGAAACTATTTTAATTTTTTAAAAAATTAACTTAAAATAAATTTTTTTCTTATAGGTGTAAATTTGATAATATTAACAAATACTGATTTATTTATTGAAATTTTGATTTTTAAGTATGATGATTTGATGATAGACTTTAACAAATTAGAGATCGGTCTTTATAGACGAGTTTTTGTGCTGTTGCATCCACTGTTGTCTTTATCCACTTCACTCTATATCAGGCACGGATCTATGTATTTGCATAGTAGCTGCTGCGAAGAAAAGGCATCCGGTTCACAAATTCATCCATTCACAGATTCAACATCCGTTTGTTTCCATTCTTCCAAATCTTCGATTAATCCTTCAAACAAGCAATAGGTAAGTAATTTTTGGTGTTTATTAGCAATTAGTAAGTGATATTGCTGATTAGAGTAATTGATTTGGGATTTGGGGCGCTGTCAACGGTGAACAGAGGAATTTTTGATTTGGGATATGAGAACCGGATGAGTTTCATCTGGTTCTCGTTTTGATTTGGAAATGAGAATCGGATGACACCTTATCCGATTCACATTGCAAAACAATTGACAACCGGATAAGCATGTCATCCGATTGTCATTTCAAAATAAAATGACAACTCATCCGGTTGTCAATTTTTTCGCAATGTGAACCGGATGGGGATGTCATCCGGTTCTCATTTTTATGCCAGTGTGAACTGGATATATATGTCATAGGGACAGTTGTGGAATTAAAATTTTATATTGAGGTGCAGGAAGAGGGTATTAGGGTGTAGGAAGAACTTGTCGTCTTTAGATTGGCTCAAGGCCCAATAGATAAAACAATTATTTTAAGTTTCAAGGTCTCAAAGGCCTTAAAATTTTTTTATATTAATACATTATTATAAAATTAAAAATATTTAAGCTTAAAATTACACTTAAAAATAATTTTTAATTAAAAATTTAAAATATCCTAACTAACTATAAGTTTACATATATTATAAATATACTTTAATGAATAATAATTTTAAAACTTTCTTATAATAAATTAATAGTATTTTTTAAAAAATAACAGTCAAGGAATCCTAAATATTAAGACTTTTTAATTTTTCATCTCTTTCCACTATTCCATCATATTGACGTCATTTATTTATATATTCTTTCACTCTGAGTCTTCCACTTATCTCCCATTTATTTATATATTCTTTCACTCTAACTCTTCCACTTATCTCCTTGCTTTATATCATTCTTCACTTATCTCCTTCTTTTCTTTTACTCTTTCATTGGTTTTCAATTCCAAATCTCTTTTATCATTCTATATTATGCATTTATGTGTGTGTCTCTATTTTGGAGACTTGGAGTTATAAAAATACAATTGGATTGGTGAATTGATCTTGTGCAAATTCAAAGAAGAACATTACAAATTTAGAATTTATAAATTACATTTAAAGGTTTACCAAAAGACAGGACTGAAAGATAGAATATAAAAAAAAAAAAAAGTTTAGCTTTTTATCAAATCACTAAAAGGGGTTATGGATAAATTTGTAAAAATATATAAAAAAAATATGAATTAGAAAATGTAGGTGAGTGTTCTTTGAATGCCTGAACCTTGAAAAACATTTGAAACATGATAATTTGTTGGATCTTGATGATTTAGATTTATTTTCAGAATTAAATATCTTTAAAGGATATTATAGGATTGATAAATAATAAACCAATTGATATTCTTAATTATATAAAAAGAATAAATTATTTTTCAAATAGCATATAAAACAATTCAAGTATCAATTCCTTCAGCTAAAGAGTTTTACAAAATTTAAACTAATAAAATCTTATTTAAGATCAACAATATCTCAACAAAAATTGAACCCATTAGCTTTATTGTCTATTAAAAAGTATTTTTTTAAATAAAATTAATTATGATAATTTAATAGATAATTTTATATCATGAAAAATTCAAAAAATAAATTTCAAATAAAAATATCATAATTTTAATTATTTTATTAATTTAAAAAAATTATTTTTAGTCTCCTAAAGCCTTAAGTGGCCGTTACAATTCTTTAGTTGGATTTGCTAGCATTTATAGATGTAAGAATTGTTATGCATGTATGATGATAATTAAACAAGGATTATATATATATATATATATATATATATATATATATATATATATATATATATATATATATATATAAAACCAAAATTATCGATGGGGCAAATTTCTCAAATTCTTCCAAAACATCCAAGATCAGTCGGCAAATCGGTTATATATAAATTTACCGAGAATTTTTTGATTCTGTCAATAAATTAGATAATATTAATTATATTATAAAAATCAATAAATATTAATTACATACGAAGTTAAATCCGTCGATAAATCTGTCGATAATTAAAGAAAAATGATATCTATTAGTAAAATCTGTCTATTATAGTATTTTATCAACAAATAAAATTCTGTTAATATTTTAACTTTTTCTTACAGTGATATATTGATATACTGTTAGTAGTGATAAATATAATGTATATTAGTTTATCTTTATGTGCTATTTTGTTATATAATGGCTATTTGGAAGCAAGGGAAATGGAACTAGAATCTGGCTAGGCGAAGAGAATGGTTCTGATGATGCAGGAGCATATGTCACAATTAGGATATTTTGGATATTGTATTTTACAAATCCCACATGAAATAGGTAGAAAAATTTACTCTTTTATAATTATATATTTATATTCTTTTTGGAACAAGTTAAATGAATAGTAATTTTTTATAATAAGTTTTGTGTTTATTTTTTTTAGACTCTTTATTTTAAGATTAAGAAGTAGTTAATATTTTTGGCTTGGCCAACCAAGATAGATTCTTGGCTATTTTCACCGTAGTGGGATTATTAACCTCACCATGATTGATGACCCATATATAGTAAAATTGGGATACAATAAAATTTTGAACTCAATAGTTGGTTTAGACATATACTTATGTTGTATTTAATTAGGAGAGGAGTGTGTTTTGAGTCAGAATTGTGTCTTATGAGGGGTAGGGGCTGAATTTGTATGACACCTATTTTTTCTAATGTGATTTTGCTGAAAATATTTGGATGAGGTGTGATAATTGGATTTTTGCCAATTTTATTTAGCAAGAGTAAGTAGTCAAATAAATAGAATCTAGAAATGTATATGGATTTCCATAGTTGGTCTATCTCGCTACATAGGAATAATCCTATTATGTTTATAAACTGTGTGATTGATGTTGATGAGTTATTTTATTTAGCTCAAGTTAGGATCTGGACATGGATCATTAATAAAATTCCTAAGACAAAATTTTTATATTTTGATTGGATTCTTTGTCCACAAATATGTCCTCAATCAATCTATAAGATAGTAGTTTATCTTGATACTTGTAATTTTTTGACATATTATTTTGGCATCGAGATATTTTTTTTTTTGTATATTTTGCAAGTCTCAATATTGAATTTTAATCACAAATATAAAATGAGGTAGCAAAATAATCATAATGAAAGATCCTGATAAATTGTAGCATGACATAAAACAACATGAGATTATAAATAACATAAGCAAGTAGTTATCTTTTTATCGTATTTTACTTAACATACTCCTAAAATTTACTGAAAATACAAAAATAAAGACCTTTCAATCTCTCTAGTTGAAAATGTTTTGATTGGATACTGATAAATGACAATTATAATTGTAGTCCTTATAGAAAGCCACAAAATATTTTAGACATACGTCTAATCAAAGTAGTTGTATTAGAGGTTCTATGTGCATGTTTAAGCAAAATTATATAAGAGTTAAAATATCCTAATTATTCCTTTTGTTAATTTTTTTTACTATCGAAAAAAAAACATATACTAATGATTATTATTTAATATGTATGGATGGTTGATTAAAAATTTAACAAATTATAATTTTAAAAAATAATTAAATCATACAGGTTTAACTTTTATAATCAATAATTTTAAATAAAACATAAAATTTGTTTATTTAATCATTAAATTATAATCTTATATCAGTATAGTTATTTATATTAAATGTTATTAAAATTTAAAAATAATAAAATAATTTGTAGTATATTTTAAAAAATATACATCACATCAGATTTTGATGTATATAAAAGTGATATTAAATAAAATTTTTATGTATTACCTATGTTACAGAAATTTTTAGTTTTACAGCGAATCTTCAAAAAAGCATACATTATATATACAAGTTTTTTTTATCAATGAAATTCATTTTTTTATGTAAATTTATTGATAATATATCATATGATAAAACTTATGTAAATGTAATTTGATCACTCTCCTTAAATTTATAAATTTTGAATTGAAAATTTACATTGTACATTAAAAATCCTACTGTCCAGAGAGAAACATTATAAATGATATATGCATAATTCAATTTAGAATTATTTAATTTATTCTATAAAAATTTGAAAATAAATAACACTATGGAAACTTATTGTACAGTTATTTATCTATTCTAAGAAGAATAGTACAATTTTTCTGATTGCACCAATTATTAAAAATTAAAAATTTCACACCAGCTAAATCTGTACAAATTTTAAGTTTTTCAAGTCTTAACATTCCTTTTTATCTTCCAATAATACCAAATTTTTTCAAGTTTTATATTTTTAATTTAATATTAGTTTTATAATTAAGTAATTTTTTCTATTCTTTTAAATGGGTTGATAGATCAATCCAGCCCACCATAGATTTAAGTTACATGGATCAAGTCCAATTTTTGACCCATTATAAGTGTAGTTTTTTTTTTTTTTTAACAGCACATTATAAGTGTAGTGAAAATAAAAATGTTTTAAAAATAATACCATTTTTAACGGACTTTAACTATCAATATATTTAAATAATTAATAGAGCTTAATCTAAGCTAAAATATATTTAAACTCTTTTTTAAAATATAAAAAGTTGAATTTCCTAATAAGACTGAAATTAACATAAAAGATATAGAATTAAATAAATAACTTAGTAAAAAATATCTCGAAACTTTGGCTAAAGTATAATCGAAAACTTGAAGCTGTCTTCTAATTGATCCATGTGATATGAGTAATGTTTTAAAAAAAAAATTAAGCCTGTTGTGTAAAAGAACCCTAAAACGAGTATAATTCTTGCATGACCCGTTTATAACCCTCTTTGTCACATGCCCTCATTTATTCTGAAGCACTCATTTACTTCTCCCCTGCATCACCCATATTTATAATTGTGATCTTTCACCACATTGTTTATAATTTTAAAATTAATATATCTAATTTAACCTCTAATTAAAATTCATTATAATGGATCATGTGTAAAAAAGAATTATACAAACTTCAACGAAAAGTACAAAACTATGTTAACTAAAAAAAAAATACAAGACTATTGTATTACAATGCGAGTCAAAAATTAAATTTTAAATTCATGCTAGCTATTTTAACCATAGGAACTCTTTATTGTATTCAGATACCATGTCCAAAGTTCTTAAAAAAATTTACTTTCAGAATTTATTTAAATAAAATGCACTTTGTAACTGGAGAATAATAAGAATGATGGAACAACGAAATATTACTTTAATTTTTTTTGTTAATAAACATTTAGTAAAAATCGACACTTTAAATATCATTTAAAGACATGCTTTATAGATTTAGAGAAAAAGATTTAAGAATAAAATACTTTATCATCTGAGTGTTATAAATGTTATATATAATTTAAAATAGATTTATTTAAATATTTTATCTTTCTAAAATATAAAATTTATGACTTTTTTCTAAATTTTTATATCATTTTCGTCGATTAAAGTATATGAATTAAAAAGTGATAGAGTTAGGACAAGTTAATCAGATCAGATCTTACTTTTTAAGTAATTTTTTCTTTAGATATCGAGACTTGTTTATAATTCACTTGTATGTTAGGAATTTTATCATCATATTGAGATTTTAACTAAATAATTTTTTTGCTAGTTTATAATAAAATAATTCTTGAAAGAAAAGTAGAATTAAGGTAAGAAAAACTATAATTTGATTCACTACTTTGGAAATAGATAATACTTTGAGGATGCGACCTTGAATTTTGAAAAACATTATAAGCAAGTATTATCAGGTGATGTATAGGGTTTACGTAAACACTTTTATTTTGTGAAATGTGTTTGTTAAGATTGAGCTATTGATGTTGTTTTAATACATGTGAGTTGATATTTAAATATTGTGTTTCTTTAATAAGGTACACTACTTAGTTAAAAAAAAAGGAAATGTACTTTAAATAATATATAGATGATTTTAAATAATATATAGATGAGAAATTATTTTAGTTTGATTAGAATTAAAGTTATAAATATTTGTAGAAAGAACATATTATATGATATGATAAGATATCGGTTAAAACAAAATTAATGTAATAAAAATAAAGTGATGTTTTTGAAAATATGTAAAAAAATATTACATCGATTGCTTGAGATTCGGTGTAATATATCTTAATTTTACATCGATTGTTACACCTACTCGATATAACAACCAATGTAGGAAAGAGGGAAAATAAAAAAAAATCTAAATTTTGGTTTAGTGTTGCACCTATTACATTGGTTGTGGGGCAAATCGATGTAATAGGTGTTATATACTACATCGATTGTGACCTACAACTGATGTAATATGTCTCGTGTTGCACACATGGTGAAAATTGAATAAAAATTGGGGGGATATTACATCGATTAGGCGAATAATCGATGTAATATGATAGATATTACCGATGTAACATGGTAGATATTACATCGGTTATTTGGGTAACCAATGTAATATCCCTTGTTTTTCCATTTCTCTTACGCTCTCGCTTTTATGCTCACTTTTTGGCGTGTGCCTCACTTAGCTTCAATGTGCCTTGCTATTTTGCATTCACTCTTCATCTTCGTCTTTCTAGTCTCATGCTCGTGTGTCATTCTAGTTTTTGGCATTGTCTTCGCAGTCACCATTCAATTGTGCCACAAAATTATAGAAGTTCTCTTTTTTGTTGGCATTCACCGTTGGCATTCACTTCCTAGTGACCATTCTTGTTTTCATTGCCATTCACTTCGCATCACCCAACAACCGGTGTAGTATTCCCTGCATTGGGGTTGGTCATATACTACATTTGGTTGGGCAAATCGATCTAGTACCCTTGAATTGGGGTTAGGTCACATAGTATATCGGTTCATCCACCAATTTAGTTCGTCCAACAACCGATGTAGTATTCCCTGTATTGGGGTTGGTCACATACTATATTGGTTAGGCAAACCGATGTAGTACCCCTGCCTTGGTCACATGCTACATTGGTTTGTCTTGCCCAACAATCAATGTAGTATCCCCTAGTCATATACTACATCGATTCAATCGATGTAGTACTTCTTCACTAGGGTTAGGTCACAGTTCACATCAACCGATGTAGTATCCCCTGGCTGGGGTTGGTAACATACTATATCGGTTAGACGAACTAATGTAATACTTCCTAGCTCCTCGATGTCACTTTCGATTAGTGTTTAACGTGGGTGGTTGGACAATCAATGTAATTTATCAATATACTACATCAATTTAGAAAAATCAACAAAAAGTCCAAATTTCTACTTCACTTGCATTTATATTAATTTTGGAACCGATATAATATATCATTCAAAACAAATATAAAAAATATTTTTTTATAAGTTAAATTTTATTGACCTTACTTAAGCGGTCATGTATCATTCAAGCGGTCATGTAGCTCAAATGAGAGGAATATATATGCACAATATTAATATATCTCGTAATAAAAAATATTTTTTTATTAATATATTTTGGTTTAATAATAATAAAGTGGATTAAGTTTAAGTGAAAACTTTAATTGAGTGTGATGGGTCAACTTAGTTTGTAATTAAGTTTAATTGAACCCCGGTTAGGTTTGAAAAACCCAAGTCGTGTGGTCTTAACTATTTTTTACTTGCATTTTCATAATTATGTAAATTTTTTAAATTGTATATGTTAAATATATTTGTTTATTTTTTTATTGAGACATATTTAACCCTTTCACCCACTATTCTGACATAGAGCTAGACTCAAGCATGAACTTTGCAACACGATGAAAAAAAAACTACCCCAACCTGATCTAATTTGAGCCTTTGGATTGAGATGTTAGTATGAAAATTTTGTTTGAGAGTATTATAAATCAAAGGTGGTGGATTGGGTGCCAACTGTTGCTTAGCTATCAAAGCAATAATGGCTATTTTAACTAGCCGGTGTCCACTATGAGATATAGCAGCCTTCATACATTTGTGAGGTTTGTATCCCAACCACATCCATGGTCCATCCATTCCCTTTTTGGATAACTTGGCAAAATCTTAAAACAGTAATGTTTTCCAAATCTCTTCACAGTATTTTCCCTTAGATTTCTTTACAAATTTAACACAAAGTGGTCCCACTGTAAGCTCCTATTCTTCTTCTTCTTAAAAGGAGGGAGAATTAATGGTTGAATTTATTATCCTATGAATAATGAATATTGCGTTTAATATAAAGCAGTTCTGCTATAAATATCCCATTTCTGAGTAATTTTAATTTTGACGACCAAACATGAAAACAATCAAAATTGATTAGGGACTATAGTTTCCAAATAAACATTTTTAGAATGTTTTATTCATATTCTAAGATAAATTCAAACTAATGATTTAACTTGTCAAGACATTAATTTAAGACAATAATTCAGTAATGATTAATTATAATTAAATTATGTTTAAATTATTATTAATAAAATAATAATTAAAACATAATGTCACATGATTTCATCATATTAATACACACACTTTACTCATTTTCGACTTCAATTTCACCAAGTTAAACTCTACTCGATAAGAATCAATTCGATTCAGAGCTTAGACAAAAGTTTTTAATATAAATATTTTGTTAAAAAAAAAACTGAATTCGTTTTAAGCTCATAAACAACTTGATTTAGTTTGTTAACTCGAATAGATTTAAAATTGTACATATTTGTATTTATTTATTTTATACAAAACAAAATTAATTAAAATTATTTATATGGAATTTAATAGTTCGAGAATACATAGAATATATGTATTTTGGGTTCAACTTATTTATTTAACAACTGGATTTTTAACTAAAGTTTAGTTCATATATAAAGTTCAATCAATTATTTGTGAAAATTGAGTCTTAATTGGATTTATTATTAAACATGTTTTTTTTTATCTATTACTAGTCAATATCAATTGTTTGGCGATGTATATCAAATAAGTTAACTCGGAATCGAATTGTTAGACTGTTAAGCTTTTAAATAGAAGGATTTCTATTTAATGATAAGCATTAAGGAGGATGGCTTGTTAATTGACTCATTATTTAAAGTAGCTAAATTATTGGTCACTAATATGAAAAACTAATTTAATAATTAATTTAAAAACTTATTTAATCACAATAGAGCATAATTTAAATACTAACATTTCTCCATTTTCAAAACACTTTCTAAACAATCCCATATAAAGATTGAATTTTTTTTTCTCTACGAATCTTTAATGAATTTTTTACAGTGAATATTTAGTACCAATAGGAAAAAATATAATTAGAATAAAAATAGAAAATATTTTATGATAAATTTTATTTTTTAAATCAAGATAACTTTATATCCATGATTTTTGTTATCAGCAAACCAAGTTTTCCTACCAATATTTACCGTTTTTTATCCTATTTGACTGATTTTTGCATAGCCATTATCCTAATTTATTTTAACTGAATATTTAACATATCAAGAAAATTGATTCACCGGTTTCCCTTAATCTCTTGTAAGAGTGAAATAGAGAGGAAAACTGAAAGAAATAGAAAAGTGGATTGTAAAGAATAAGAAAGAAAAATAAATTAATGAAATTATTTGTACCGTGTTTTTGTTTTTTCTCTTATCTATTTATTTACTTATTCATTTTAATTTCTTTTTTAAATAAAATATTGATTTTCACTTTATTTCTCATTTATTCTTATTCATTTTTGTATCCTTTCATTTCTTTCCTACCAAAAATTCTATCTGGTTTCAGAATAACGAACATTAGTAATGCTTGAAATTGCTAAATGTTTCTTTTTTTTTTTTTTTTTTTTTTGTATAAAGATGAGTTAAATTTTGGTGACAAAAACTTTTACAACATTCATATAATATAGCCTGTCGTTGTTGAATTAAAAATTCAGAAAACTAGTGTGACTTGCTGGTTAAATTGGTCAAGTGAATTTGTGATCGGTTTGTTGGTAGAACTGGCGTGTGTGTGTGTTTTTTTTTACAAATTTTAAAGTGCGAAGATTTACATTGTATGAAATTATATTTATTTCATTATGTCGATTTATAGAATTTAATCCATTATATAATCTTTTAACTGATTTTATAATATCGATTAGGCACCTCCATGGCATAATAAGATTTTAAATTGATTTAAGATATGTTATTTATAAAAAACAATATTGGAGCAAGAAAACTTTAAGATTAAAAAAAATTAATTTTAATATATATATATATATATATATATATATATATATAATGTATTATTTTTTTCAATTATAAAAAACTAAAATGTGAATAAAAATTATAACCATGTGAATTTTATAGAACTTTTCGTTAAAGTAACACTTGTTATAGTATCTCTAAAAGTATGGAGCATAATGAAACTCTCTTAAAGTGAAATAAAATCTCATGATTAGGCTTAAAATTAAGTTATAATATGACAATATTGAGATAAACTTGTAATATTCACAAACAAAAGTTGGGTCCATCTCCCAATTATACTGTAAAGTTAGTTTTTCTTATTTATAATTCACAGTATCGGTGGTAAGAAATTAAATTATTTTTTCTCAAAAAGTATGACTTAATTATTCTAAAATATTAATAATAACACAATATATATATATATATATATATATATATATATATATATATATATATATATATTTATATAGTCTAATTTTGTTTTTTTTAAGTCTAATTTAATTTTAGAAAACTAAATTGTAAGGTGAAGTTTGCACTCATTTATATACAATGAATTGGTATTATATATAGTTGACATAAAATTTCTAACGCCTTCTGCTCAACTTGTGTCTGAGACTAAATATTTATGGGTGATCAAAGAGCTGATGACATAATAGGCCATCAAACCTCTTTAGGACAGATTTTAATTAAATTAAATGACTATGATATAATGTTAGAAAGTGAATTTAAGTCTAACATAAGCTTATAAAACTAACTTATAAGGTGATATTTGCCTTAACTTATATACTACAAATCAACCTTATTTGCGGGTATTTTTCGCGATAACAAGGATGAATATATAGGTAGTTTATCCTCTTTCCTTGCGATTCAAAAATCTTTATTTATTGAGGTTGTGAAAGCCATTTTGGCTATTGAGCTTGCTTGGAACAAAGGCTTTATATATATTTGGCTTGAGTGTGAATTTTCCTTGCTTTGTCAAGCGTTTAGTTCATTTAATCTTCATTCCTTGGTGTTTGAGAGGGAGATGGAGAGAGAGTGTATGAGGATATATAAAGAAATTAAGTTCGAAGTTTCTCATATATTTCATGAGAGAAACCATTGTGGTGACAAACTGACTTCACTGTATCTCGAGAATAAGTTAGATTTCAAATGGTATGATGTTTTACCTTATGTTATTAAATTAGACTTTTTTTTATAATAGGTATCAACTCCCTCAATTTTGTTTTGTTTAGCTTAGTCGGAAAGTGTTTGTCATTTTTTCTTGCCATGGGTTTGGCCTAGTCTCCCACGATTTTGTATATTTTCTTTTTCTTTTTAATAATATGTTTTATGTCATGACATATGATTGTTGAGTTTTGTATTATTAGTCTAATTATAAAAAAAAATTAACCTTATCTCTAATTGATGTGAGATCTCCAACAACATCATAACTAATTTAATACCCATTAAATTTTAATCTCTGAGTTGACAAAAATAATACAACATATTTTTAATTTTTAATTGGTTAACCATTTGAATTAAAGTGATAGTGTGTTGGGGTTAGTATATGAGAGTTGCTTTGGATGTAGTTACAAATATTGTAAGTTAATGTACATCGAGTTTTATTCTTTATATTATTTTTTCTTTTAACTTCTAAACTTTAAATCTAGAGATTTTTAATATTATACTTAAACAAGGTTGATAAATAAAAATGAGATTAAAATCTAAAAACTTAGAGTTGATGATAATTGAGTAACGAGTTGTTATGATATCTTAAATTTTTAATTTACTATATGAAATTTTTAAATTTTGATTATGAAATCCTAATTAATTTTCATATGTATTGTGTATAAAAAATTAAAAGATAATGGAATTATTTTATTTTATTTTAAAATTTTTTTCTTTTAATTTTTTTCTCTTCAAATAAAGCCTGTATATTAAATAGTTACAGGGAATTACCGTACGTCAAGTCAGATTACAAGTTAACAAAGATTACTAAAAGCACATAAGCAACTAATAATAGCTAGAGTAAGATCAAGGACAACTCTTTCCCAACCAATCTAGATGAATGTGATGTCAATCTTATAACCCTACACATTAACCTTTTCCATAGGAATGACAGCACATTTGTTGCTTATTATGGGATTTTGATCAAACCAACTTGCAATATTTTACTAGGAGCATAAGAAAATCAAACATGTTTAACATCTAAAATTTCTTCTTCAACTTAAAGTGAAAGTACTGGTTTTAAAAGAGGATTAAATAGAGTACAAGATTGTTTTCACAAACATGAGGGTACTATGTGACAGCAGACCCCTCTGTACCTCTGTACAATAAGAAAGACATAATATATTTATATTAGTTTTTTCTGACTTTTGATTATATGCCGTTCTTCTTTAAGAAATTTTTTAAGGTTTCCAATTATCAAATGTTAATTATAAATTGAGTACATTATATATGTTATTCCTAATACATACAAGTACATAAGTCATTTCTCAATCATTTTTTAATCTTTTCATGAGATTAAGAATTTCAAATACTCTTTATTGTTACTTTTAACTACAATCAAATGAAGACAAAATTTAAGAATTACTTTTTATTGAAAAAACATACATTAATTTTTTTTCAAGGACATAACCTCACAAAATGGACGATATAATAATGTTTCTTTCTCCTACTAGTACAAATACTAACACACAAAAACAAATCTATATCAATCATAATCAGTTTTATATCAATTATATTTAGTTTTCTACTTTTTTTTAGTTTTCCATTTTTCTGTTGCATCCAATTTTGGTATGTCATTTTATATTTATTCACACTGTTTACAATACTAAAAGTATATATATGCAGTTAGCATTATTATGTTTTCTCTTTTCCAGTGTGCTTTTCAACACATTTATGCTTACCTTGTTAATTTAGACAAAGAAACTTTTTCGTAACTAATGATTATATCAATTGTGTTCATATCTTCTTCTTTTTCAATTTGGATTAATGCCTTGTCCTTGTAGAGTAATTTATATATGATATCTTTTATAATAATTCTTTATATTATAATAATTGAAATTTGTTATATGACATTATTGAATTTAGATTAAGGGCATATGTATCGGTCTTCGCATAGAAGGTTGCGTTTTCTTTTATATTTATGCTTCATAAAACTAAAAGTAATGTAAATATATAATACCATAAATAATATATGTTTTTCTTTTTAACCATCCGCGTATTATGTGTTCATTGAACTAAATAAATAATAAGATAAAATAATTTTTAAAATAAATATAATAATTAAGATATTTTGAAATATAATAATTAAAGTTTAACTATTAAATTTTTTATTTAATAAATTATTAAATCAGTATTTTATTATAATTTAATGGCAGTTATTAAGCATTCCTATTCTCATTTAAGAACATTTTTCTCATAAGATATAATATTAATGTAAAATTTATTTCTTAAAATAATGGAGAAACTACACTTAGAGGTACTTATTTTAAAAGATATTTACATTTTTTTTAATTTTTAAAATAGAAACCCACATTTCTTAAGTTTATAATTAAATGAAAAATATAACTTTTCTAATTTTTAAGAGACATTCCTCTCCATTATATTTTTAATAAATACTCATTTTTCATGTTTTTAATAAATTATCACTCATCTAACTTATTTGATTATATATATATATATATATTAGCTAAAATTTAATTAAAGGATATAAAAAACAAAATTTTAAAATATAAAAAATTTAAGAGAATATACACTTGAGATTATGTTAAATTACACTCATACTCCCTCTAATTCTAAAATAGACACTCACCTTTCTTAAATTTTAAATATAATGAGAATCACATCTCTAATTTTCAAAAGACAACAACATCCCTTATGTTCTTAATAAAATATTATTCATTTTTCTTATGTTTTTAATAAAGTGTCACTTACCTTCCTTTTTTCCTTATTTTATTTAAAAATAATACATTAGCTAAAATTTAATTAAAACTTAGGTAAATTAAAAATTGAAATTTTAAAATATAAAAGTAAAACATTTTTTTATAATACTTTATTTAAGTTTTAGTTAATATGTTGTTCTGGTATACCCAATAGTGTCACATCACTTACGAGTTAAGGTCAAGGTTAATTTAAATACATCTTAACCATCCTAGATCTTTCTTAAGGACAAAATCATGACGGAACTCGACGTTACAAAGTAGACAATATCTCGGATGCGGTAATTGACTCTAACAATGTCATCTAAATGAACTTGAGGTCGAAACACTGGTGTCGTCTTCGGGAACCTCATTCCCTTAGGAGTCGAGGTCAATGTCAGTTTAAGTACTTCTTCTCTTAACTTCCTAAGATGCTTTTTAAGGACAAAACCATGACGGAACTCGAAGCTTCAAGCTTCAAAGTAAACAATACCTTAGATGAATGAATGTCATTTTATTAAAAACATAAAGAATGTTGGTGTCTTTTGAAAACTAAAGAGAATATAATTATCATTTTTAAAAAAATTTAAAATAATGAATACCTATTATAAAACTAAAAAAAAAAACTAAAAGTGTAATTTTGCATAATCTCATCAAAATAAGTGTCATTTCTCTTAAAATAAACATAAATATGAATAGTTTTGATTATAATACTATTTTTGCTTATTTTTTATGAAATTTGACATAATAATAATAATAATATAATTGCAATTTAATGATATTTTATTCTTTTCTTTTCTATATCAATATGTATATAAACTAATTAAAAATTAAATAAAATATATAAATACAAAATTAATACTTAATATCATTTAAAATTTAAAAATAAACGGAGTATCATGTATCCATGGAAGTTGCAATAGCTGTCAGAGATGAATGAGCTTTCTTCGGGATTGAAATAAAGTTATGTGGGCGCTTTCAAAAAGAACGCTAAGTTTTTAGTCAATTTGTACTGTTTTCAGCTTTTTCAGAAAATGAAAATGTTATCGTATTTTTCCTGACGAGTTTGTATATTTGCGGTTGAGTTTTTACAGAAGAAACAGCTGAGAAGCTATTACAACCTCTCACCTACCTTTACACTTCCTGTACGGATCAACTTCAAAAGTTCATTACCTTTTGGATAAAACCCATCAAAACTAGATCCACAATGTTAGGGTTATATTCACTTTTTCAAAACTATACGCTTAAAAAACTTCAACGAACCACCTAATATAAAAGCTAAACGAAACTATCCCCGAGTAAGCACTTTTTCTTCTTCGAGTTTTTCCATATACAAGCCTTCTCTTTGTCACATTCTTTGGTATCTTTCATGTAGTATTGAATTCGCCCTTAATGTATACTTTTGTTATGTATGTAGCTTAATGTTCTGTGCAACAATTGTCGACAATCTTTAATATGGTGTTATTTTTGGGCTATCTATCAGTATTTTATGAGTAATCAGTGTAAAAAAGTTCAGTTAATTGTTTAGGGTTTAGTTATTTATTCATAAGATGGAAACTTAAGACATTGTTTAGAAGATTGTTGAAATGAAAGGGTGGCGAATAGGATGCTTTTTGAATATGGCACAATCCAAGAAATTATTTGTGTGTTTTGACCGATGTGCTGTGGTGATGGCTGAGCCATATTTTCTCCATCTGCCCTAACCCAGATTGGTAATAATACAGTTGTATTCACAAAATAAATGAAACTATGATCAAAGTACTTGATTGGCGTAAACTAAATCTCCCTTTCCGTTGTCCTCATTTTCCTCAACAACACCCACTTCTCCTTAAAAATAAATAAATAATAAGTTTTTAATTGTCATGATAGTACTTAGCACTAGTGGCTAGTCTCCTTTCAAAGATAGAGATGGGGAATCTCAGAAAATGATTATATAAGAGTAGTAGGACTGTACTTGGACCGTTAAGTAGGAGCAGAGAAGCTACCTCTGTGTTATAATTGTGATCTTTTTACTCATTGCACAATAGCTAGGGTTTTCACCCACTGAAATTGGTTCCAATCTGCAGATGTTCTCTTCCACATATGACTCCAACCTTTTTCCAAACTTCCCTTCCTCTTCTTACCCTATCCTTCCTTTTCTCATTGATCCTGAAAATGATTTTGCAAGCAATACCCTCTTTGATGACCCTCTTCTCGTTCCCTTCACACCCATCACACATGATCCTCCATTCCCTGAAGAAACTGTTGCCAATTTTGCAGTTTCTGACTGCACTGCCATGCTTGAACAGGATGCAAACACTAACTATGGTTCCAACTATGGTAGCATGTCCAATTTTCTGACCCAGAAACCAGCCATAGCAAAGAAAGACAGGCACAGTAAGATTCACACATCTCAGGGTTTGAGGGACCGCAGGGTGAGATTATCAAGCGAAATAGCCCGCAAGTTCTTTGATCTTCAGGACATGTTAGAGTTTGACAAACCAAGTAACACCCTTGAGTGGCTTTTCACAAAGTCTGAGAATGCGATCAAAGAACTAGCCCAAAGTAAGCATAGCGGCAGTATTAGTGGGGGTGACAAGTGTTCCCGCGACGCTTCTGTGGATTCAAATAACAACAAATTATTGGCGGGTAGTGGGGGTGATGGTTCCAAAGGGAGGAAGTCAAAATGGGCACAGAAGGATGATGCTTGTGTTCAGACCAAAAAGGAGTCAAGGGAAAGGGCAAGAGCAAGAGCAAGAGAAAGGACTTGTTACAAAATGTGCAGCAATAGAAGGGTGCAGCAAGACTTTGATGAAAGGTGCCCTGCAACTGCAAACACTCAAATGCTGCACCAATTGAGGTCATCCATTCTGCCAGAATCTGAAGCTTGCGCGAGATGGGTTCAGCCTTATAACCCTTTTCTCATTCATAATGAAGCACCAAGAGATGGATTTGACGTCATTGAGGAATCTATTATGATTAAAAGGAACATGAAGCCGTCATCTATGATGGCTTCTCATCACCAAAGTCAAAACCAAAGCCAAAACCTTGTGATCCCTAGGGATGCCAGTTTCAACAATAATGTGTGCCCCTTGCTACCCTATTCCACTCCAGACTGGGACACTAATGGGGCCGTTAGTGGACGCTCCAACTTTTGTGCAATAGGCACCATGAACCTATCTACATGTTTCATGAACCCGTGGTAAGTTTTAAATTTTTTATTCTTCTTTTAAAATCACTTCTTGAGCTTTTAAACTTGTAATGGAGTTTAGTGATTTTTGCGTCCAGATTTGTAGAGCTTCATTCAAACCTATGGAAATTCTTGGGAGGAGTGCATCAATCAGAGTCGACACAACTATGCTAGTTTTCGGTAAAATCTGATCAGAATGAAATCCTCGAGTGTGCTTTGCCTTGTAATCATCATCTCATAGTTCTGTGTTTCTTCTCTCTATCAGCAACTTTTTTTCTGCCCTATATTCCCATTTTACAATGTTTGTACTGATTCTTGCTGATAACCAGCCAATGGCAAGTGAAAGTTTGCATACAGGTTTGCTGGGTCCTGCGTGTATCATATCTGTCCAATATTTAAAGTTTGATTGAACAAGTATTATCAAAAGTCATGAAGTCACTCGCTAGCAGCTTTATGCTTTTAGTTTCTTTATCTATGTTATTGGTTAGTCCTTAATGGTGAAAAGAAATCATGTACTTTGGGCGGAAGGGTTTACAAGGATCAGGAAAAAACTACGAAATTTCAGCTTTTGTCTGAATCTAGCCTTATAGATATTGGGAATTTGCTAATTTATATTATTTCGTTCAGCTTTCCGAATTCAAGCATGGATAAATAGAAGTCAACCACGTATTCACAAAAGCTCTGTGAACATCATACAGAGAATATCTCTAGCTGTGCTGTTTTGTTTCAAAATGAATTTAATTTCACCGTGGAAATTTCAAAATAAAACTTCCTATTACTGTAGTTTCTCTGAAGCAAACTCGATGAACATAAATATTATTAGTTACAACGGAGGGTTTGGTGTAATATGTTCATTTTATAACCACAGAACATATATAGTGAAGAGTATTAACCGTTTTTTCCGTTAATTTGGAAAACAGCTATTGAAAAGTTTATACCCTTACACATCTGAATGCAAAACTATGGGTAAGGAACACTGGGTACTGATTATGTGTTAATGTTGCATGCCAAGCATTGTTGAAATATTCATCCATTCTTGAAATTTTAGCCTTCTGATGATGAATATGACTCATAACTTTATCCATATTTTTTTCATGCCAAGTTTCTCGTATTCAAAGGGATGGATCTTTTGATCTCTTTTCAGAGATCATAGATAAATGGCTACAATCCTTCGGGCTACCAAGATGTTTTCATACGGCCTTCCAGATTTTGGTAACGATATTTGGTATTAAGTTTCTGAACAAGAACAAAATGGAATGCTCAGGGCTTATGAATACATGCACTCAAATTGTTATTACTGTGTACGCAATTTATACTACAACGGCAATATTCACTTGTACTGCATACAGTTTCTGTTTTCATTTTCATTTTTATGCCTCCTCATTATATTAGGTTCTACAAGAAATGGAACTTGGATCAGCATATTACCGATGTTCTGATGGAGCATGAATGTTTAATACCATTGCGAACATAATTTCTTAGAAGTCTGATGGTGTAGTATATTTGATGACCTAATGATCTCTTACAGTTTCTTAAGGTTTTGATATCCTGTGCAAATATTATTTTGATGTATCAGAGTTGTTGCCACGTTTTGAACTTATGACATCTATCTAAGTTACATACACATCACATAATCACTTGAAGCTATGCGCCCAGGTGGGTGGAAATCCTATGTAATTCTAATTCTACACCTTCCTACAAACTGGTATTCATGCTCAATATTGTTGTCACAAGAGATATCTTTCTTTGTTGTGTTTTGAAACTTGTCACTATTCTACAGCTTTAACTGTGAGAGCTTACAGGGTTAACAAACCTAGCTGTTTAGCTGTTGATTATGTAGCAAGATATTGACAAGTAAGTTAAATTGATTCTATGTATATGGGATAATATGCTCTTGAACCTAAAGCTCAATGCATGAGCTGGTTTTATGGAAAAAGAAACAGATGACTGTTCATGATCATAAGTAAGATACACAATGTTGGATGTAAATGTTCAATCTGAGCTAGCTTCTCCATTTTGACAGGATATCCATTTGGAATTTTACATATTTTGATGTCATATTCAATGGAGGGTTCTACGACCAGAAGCCCTAATTATGTAAGGAATTATGAAAATGAAAGTATATCAAGGGTTACACCAACATAAGGTATTACTGACCTTTAATTATTCTTAGATTCGTAGTTTTTGTACAGGCTTGTGATCTTAGTAGGTGCATGTTTTCTCTTGTTCTGCTAATGTAGGAGTTCTTGCAGTTTGATCAATGGTAAGATAATAATATATTTAATCTTGTTTTGAATTAATCCAATGACATACATCTCGTTACTTTCCCACTGTTTTTACTGGAATTGAATCCAATATATTGTATAAATGCATCTCTTTTCTAAAACCTCTATAAACCAATGGTCAAAGTTTTCAGTTTAACATAAGAACAGCGAATCAGGTTGATTTTACTGACAGAAAAAAGTATAACATTGATACATAAATGAAAGTGTTTGTGTTGATTCCTAGTATCATTTACTGCTATTATTCATATTACTGCACAGACTGTGACTAGTGACAAGTTGATTTGTGACTTGAAGACTTTTCTCTCAAACCTTATATACCAACAATAAAAGTTAAAAACCTATAGGTCTTCTTGTAGTTATATTTTCTTGGAATGAACTCTTATTATAGATTAAAAAAAAATTAAAACCACTACTAATTAAGATAAAAGTGTAAACTCCCGTAATTAATATAAAACAACAATAACAGAAAGAGAGAAGATTTAAGTCTAACTCAAGTTTTTCAAATTAACTTGTAAAACAAGATTTATAATTGTCTAATGCTGCGGATACGAATATTGATGCCTGATTTGTGCAAATTGTTTTGGCTTTCACTGAGTGATACAAGCATTTCACATAATCCCTCGTTTGACCATTTACAATAAGCCATTGGTTGAATTTAATGCAGTCTATTATATTGGAGAGACAAATTTTAGAAGGAAAGGAGAATAAAAGACAAATTGTTTTTGTTTTTATTATTTTACTTCTTTCATTTAATAAATTACTAAAGTGGAGATTTTTTGTGAATAAAGTGGACAATATTTATAAAAAAAAGGAAAATTTTGTATTTCCATCAAAATCCAACTCTGATACATTCTTTACTGTCTAATGATTTTTTTATGGGTTTTGTTTTCCTTAGGTAAGCACATGTCTAGTGGAATTTATCGTATAGTTTGAAAACAAATAATTATTTGATAAAAAAAATTGCAGTTGTAATGGTTGAACATATATCTATAAAGAAGAATTAAAAATAATGGGATGACAGTCAAAAGTCATAAAATCTTACAAGTGTCAACCAAGGTTTATTGTACTATTAGCGGTCATTGAACACCTTGACATTTATTACAAAAGCCATGTGTTATATTAATATTAATGATGAACGGTTTTATAAGTTATGCATTTAGGTCTATCATTTTACTTTTGAAAGTTTTGTATTGATTAAAACATGCAACAATATTGGGTGTTTCGGGCTAAAATAAAATAATAAACAGAGTTTTATTGGACATATTTAGACAAAATAAAACATAACTGTAATAAAAGCCTACGTGTTTTGGTTTACATTTTACCCCAGTTTTACCTACAGGAGTAACCTCCCACACTCTCAAGACTCTTGGTCACCAGCTTTTTAAACTATTTTTACTTTTTGAGTGGTATTGCAAATTATCTCACTTTTTCATTCCAACTCTCAACCTCTTACATTAGTTGCATTGATTAGATAAACAATATATTCAGTTTAAAGAAAAGGATATGGGGTGCTTATCTTTCTTTGCTACATATTGTATTTGAAAAAAGAAAAACTATAAAGAAAGATTAAATCTATGCATTTCACTAATTTGAATGAAATAACGATACAGTAAAAATATACAACCATTTTATTTCATATCAACAACATGCCAAACACTACATAACAAATTTAACCAAACAATTAAGATTGCAATAGTATAACCCGCAAGAGAGCTAAATTGATCATGACTTTTTTATATAATTTATCATGCTTAATAAATTACTCAACACGTTTGACATCAAATTTTCATATTACACTGAAATTCCATTAATTGTTACTATGTTATTAATTGAAATATTTTAATTGCATTTTGTTAAAGAAATCTCTAAATGCTAATTTCTATTTCACTATGAAAAATTGTAAAATATGTTTTTTTCAGAAATAATGTTTTAATATTATACTAACTATTCAAATTTATAAATTTAACTATATTATTATTGCTTTGATTGATGGAGATATTAATGAAGTTAAATAAAATTTTCCGTAGAAGAATTGTGTCTAAAATCATGAGCTTGTACTAAGTAATAATTATAGTGCACCCCTACTTGTATATTCTCCCTACTTTTAGAAATTAATTAGGTGTGTCTTAAAATATATTTTGTGTTTTCGGTTCTTGGTGCATATATATATATATATATATATATATATGTAACGAATGAATGGCAATTAATGACAGGAATCAGACAAAAAAAATCAAATATTATGTACAATACGAGCATATTCTTTTAGTTCCAAAACAAAAATACCTGTTTGGTATAAAAGACTAATAAACTAAAGAAGTGATAAGGAACATTCACATGAAAGGGATGCGAATAAATTGAATTATAAATAGAGCAGATTTTCAGTATTTTTTAAGGACCAGAAATATAACATTTAGTTCTTTAACATGTTAAAACATAGTGTGGCTACATAGCAAGGAACTTGATATATATTATGTCTAGCTATATGGTTTAATCGTAGCGACCTTTACTTCTATCGTTCCTAAGGATCTGTCATGTTCAACACTGCATGATTTTGACAGGAAGAAGAAATGAGATATAAATGCTGTAACAGCAGAGTGAGTTCCCTGGTACGACACTAGTGAACTAGTGTTAAGCAACTATTGACCAAGAGAACCCTTAGCACCAATATGGCTTCTTCTTTTTTCCCAAAATATGTATATTTCACTACCTCTCTAACGTACCTTTCTATATGTCTCATCAACTTAACCCAGGCCCTCATAGCTGGAACACCCACTACAACCAAGTGCCCTTTGTTGGAGATAATCATTATGATTTTATATACTAAATATCAATGCTTTAGCTATTCAATTCCTACAAAAAAAAAAAAAAAAAAAAAAAAAAAAAAAAACCAGTGGGAAGTTTTCATAATTGTTTTGAAACTATTTTTGCCTGTCAATTAATATTTTAATGTTTGATGGTTCTGTTATAATTTTGTTTACTTGAGTCTAAACTTTTAATTGATGAGATAATATTTTCACATATATACTATAAGCAACAAGAAGTTCTCAAATTGAGAACTAACAAGAAAAAGTGAACAAACTATGTTAATGTTTCAGTTTTACTCTTAAAATTTATCTAAGTAAATTAAAAGAAAAGGATATCTCTAGATTCTAAACTTTAGCTGTTAGACTATGAGAGACTTTTTAGGGTTTTCAGAAAAAAAAAAAAACATTTACAAATACCACTTAAATCTTTAATATTCTAATTATAATGTATCTGGTTGATGTGTAAGATGGAATTAAGCCTCAAACCTTCAAATTTTATAATAAACAGAAAAAATAATGGTAAGAAATTCAAACGTAAATTCCCTAACCAAGTCTTATGCATAATCCCCTCTTGCTTTTCTCCAAATTCTTGCTCCAGAATTGGAAATGGAAATCCTAGCTAAATTTTTTTCCCCATTCATGCCCCGTTTCCAAAAGGAAATTTCTTTAGTCACCTTATCTCCAACCCCACACAGATTCAATTGGTTCGTCCGTTCTCGTATTGTACTGACAAACACTCACGATCTAGTTAAAGCAATCATATCAACACTTGAAGAACGTTTTATTGATTTTTCTTTTACATTTTCATTTTCAAACACCAATAAGTTAACAAGTTATGTAGCGTGTGAGTGTGAAATGATTGGCTTCAATGCTGGTAGCCATAATTTTGAAACTCACCTCTTGAATTGAAAGCTTTCGTTTGTTATGGTAAAAAGGAACATTGGATTGAATGTAAGAAAAGAGAACGAAGCGGAAGAGGATAGTTTGATTGAGTGAGAAAAATGAACAAAGCAGCATTTTCTTGCCTTTCTCCTTAGAGGTGTGAAGAAAAACACGGAAAGGTTGGTTTACGTGCAACATAAAGATCTCAAAATCTTGAATTTTTTATAATAAAGAAATAAAATAATATTATGCAGGCGAATTTAAAACCATACTTTGAGAGTTAACAAAAAACTATATTTCAAAAGAGCAAAAATAGTACAATGTAAAAGATAAAGTATAGAAGTATTTAAAAATAAGTAAATAATGAAAATAAAGATAATAAATATAAAATATATCATATATATATATATATATATATATATATATATATATATATATATATATATATATATATATATATATATATTAACCTTTATACTTATTAACTCACTTTAAATGTGTACAAATATGTATTCATGCATCATTTTCCATTGTATAAATTTGTCCCAAAGTTGGTCCCCGAAACACAGTCAAGCATTAAATAATCCACTACTCATAGGACAGATGCCGGGTGAAGTGGTTCAAATTTACCTACCCTATCCATTGCTTTCTCAAGCCCAAGCAACAACACGTACTATCATGGTCTAAATGTTTCATAACCTAAAGATCCAACCATAGTAAAATCAGATGTGCTTCACTAGTTAGCTATATCTCCTGTGATGTTCTTTTCTTTAAGCATGTCAAACAAAATTATATTTAGTGAATGATCAAATTCTAGATACTAATTTGAAGAGCAAAACTAGCAGTAACCTTGTTCAATTAGGGGTAAGCATGAAACAAAAGGGAAAACCTCCAAAGAAAATAATGAAGGACAACAGTATTCGACATCCTATTAATTTTGTGAAACAAAAAACAAAATGGCAGTTCTATATTTTGCATGAGATTTTGACTTGCAACTAGTTGTACCTCCAGATGAAGGTATTTGTAGTTTGCTAGTCAAAACTTGGCAGTCTTTCGAGGAGATATCCTGGGAAATTGTTACTGTGGAATTAGAAGGTGGGAAGTGAGTTACTCAACTGTATTCATCAGCTCAATAAATCCAATAGGTGTGGTTCAGTTGATAATGTGCTATGTTTGTGGGAATAAAAGATACGAACTTTAAGTTTAATAGAGTCTCAAACTGCATATTAATTCTATAATCTGTCCAAAAACTCAAAACTTGTAGAATATTTTGGGACCACCGTAGAACCAAAAACTCTTATTACAATAATTGAATAAAAAAAAGTCAATAGGCTTAGGAGTTTATAAGTAATAATGTGAGTTTAGAAAATAAAAATGTGTATGAAGGTAAGAAAATACCGTGGGTAGCTTGGAACAAAGTTTGTATGCCAACGAACGAAAGAGGGGGTTTAGGCATTAGGGATATATATAGATTCAATGTTGCTTTAGTAGCTAAATGAAAATGGAGATTGAGTATGTAGGAAGTTGGAGTATGGAGAGACGTTATTGAGTCTAGATATGAAAATTGGAGGAAAATAAAAACTTCTACGGTAAATAGGAAGAGTTCATATTGGTGGAAAAAGATTTAGACTCTGTTTGTGAGAGTCGTAGTGTATTTAACTGGTTTGATAAGAAGATTAGATGGAATCATGGTAATGGGATAAGATTAGATTTTAGGAAAACTGGTGGGTGAGTGAGGGGAAGCTTATCGACAAATTCTTTAGAATGTATGAAATTTACCTAGTAAGGGAAGGACAGTTAGTGATATGGGGGTTTGGGTCAGTAGTGAAAATTCAGAGGATTTCACGTAGATGATACTGTGGAAGAGAGATTTATTTGAAAAGGAATTGGAACAACAACTTATGGAATTGATTGTTGTAGTACAATGGAATAAACTTAAGGTTGATAATTGGGATTGGGTGGGGGAGGATACAACTTCATACACGGTTCAGTTTGGTTATAGGGCTTTGCAGGAGGAATTTCATATCTCACACTTGGATTAGTGTAGGGAGATTTGAGAGCTCAAAGTGTCTGGGACAACAAAGGTTTTTGGGTGGAGAGCAATGCTTAATAGACTTCTATCTAAGGTTAATCTTCAGAGAAGGAGGATTACTGTATCTTGTAATTTATGCCCTTTTTGTAGAATGGAGGAAGAAACCGTGCAACATATTTTTAGCACTTGTGTGGTCGCACATCGCTTGTGGGTAAAGTGTTATAATTGGGTAGGAATTAAATCAGTTAGAAATTATGACATTGCCAACCAGTTTTGCAATTTTTATGTTAATGCTATGAGTAAGAGATCCAACTTTGTTTGGAAAGGAATGTGGATGACATTAGCATTGGAAATTTGGAAACACAGGAATAGGATTGTATTTGATAAAGGCAAACTAGATGAGATAAAGATTTTTGCAATGACACAGTTGTAGGCTTGGTCTTGGGCTGAGTTTAGAAAATTGAGAATACAATGTTATTTTTCTGATTGGTGCATGAACCCACTTGTTTGCTTAGCAGAGATTAGGTAATGAGAACTAGGACGATAATATTTAGTTAGAGTAGGTTTAGGAAGTGTTAGGACAGGGTGGAAATTTGTGATTCTTGTTTGTTCATTGTGCATGATATAACTTTTGCAGATACAATTATATAAGGAGAAATCTTAAGTTTACAAAGAAAGTTCGGTAGGGGATGCATAGTGAATGAGTTGAAGTATACATGAAAGTATTCTACGGGAATTATTATATTCATCTTCTGTGTGTAATTTTTTTCATTTGGTAGTATGTTTGAATGTTACATAATTCTATTATTGTAATGTTATAAGGATAATTGAGTAGTTTTATTTTTTTTTCTCTTGATATTATTATTTGCTTTATTGTATAAGGGTTGATCACCCCTTAAGTGTTTTTTTTTAATATAATTTATTTTTTCTATTAAAAAAAATAAAAATGTGGACTATTTTTATTAATGAGTTAATATTATTTTAATTAAAATATATAAGATCTAAAAAAAGTGATGAAATAATTTTATTAATGAATATACAAATAAATCACATGATTATTTATACATCCATACATATTAAATATATAAATATGTAGGTTTTGCCTTACTATACAGTCAAAGCTTAAGATGGTCATAAAAATATACATAGTTCAGGCCTAAGACATAATAAAAAAAAACTTGAAATATTGTAATTCATTAATAGCTCAATAAGGTAACTTATGAGTTAGTTATAAGAAAAAATATTGTTGTTATCTTGTGCATTAAAAGTGAAGAAAAATTTCAGAAAACAAAATAAAACTTAAAAGGCTTATTTTTAAAGCCGAGGAACCACACTAAATTTATATTTATCAAGTTAAACCTAAGTTAAATCTAGTTAATTTGTTGGAGATCCCACCTCGACTAGGATGAGACCTTTTAATAGTTTATAGGTAAATGCAAATCTCACCTTACAAGCCGGTTTTGTAAGGTTGAGTTAGGCTTAAGTTCACTTCTTAATTTGGTATCTGAGTCTATCCTAACAAGGTTGTTGGGACTATCGGACCACCTGCTATTGGACCACCCTTACATATAAGTTTAACGCACGCTCGAGTTGAGAAGTCTCGGCGTGAAGAGTGTGTGTTGGAGATCCTACATCGACTAAAGATAAGACTTTTCACTAGTTTATAGTGCAAAACTCCACCTTACAAGCCAATTTTATAAGATTCAATTAGACTTAAAGTCCACTTCTTAATACAATTTACTATACTTACAACCCCAGAAATAATAAGATAATTAACCAAATCCTAAGTAAATATAGGCATTCTTTTTATCTTAATCTTACTAATCAGAATTGTTTACCAAACTCCTTTTGGGATTGACTCTCACATATTGGCTCAAATTATCGCATCTTCTTTACCTACATGGTTGCAAATTTGACCATAAAAAAAAATATGGTCTTATTAAGTTTGACTCTTTTTTAAGCACAAAATGTCTTCTCAAAGAGAGCATAATATCTTTACAATTAATTTCAAGATCTCAGTTATAACAACTTTGGTGTGTTAGCTTGTATTTATAACTTGTATATAACATGGAGGATCGTCACACTTTTAACAATGGAGAAAGAAGTGGAAGAAAACCTATATATAGCGTTTGGTTAATAAGGTCCTTTTGTGATGAAACCACCAATAAAAAAGCATGTATATAATGGAAAGAAAATGATATAATGTGATGGAACTAGTGGGCATTATGGACTGATTGGAAGCAAGGAAAAGGTGTACACATGCTCCATCCTTTTTCTGTAAGAGAAAAAATCATGCCGACAATATATTTTGAAGAGGTTTAAGCTCCATTGTAGTCATGTCTCACATCAATAGAGTTAGCCCTCCTCATCCACAAGACATGTCTTATAGCGGAATGCAACTGCCACAAAGAAAGAGACTAGAGCTACCACTTGCCTAGCTTTTAATACCTAGAACAAATTAAATAGGGCCAAAAGGCCATTGCCGTCAACTTGGCATGTCATATTTCTCTTTACAATCTTTATAACACTGCTACCACCCAACGTTCAAATGGAGCTATTAACCTTATTCATTAGTTACAAGTAACTTGACTTCGTTAACCACAAACAAATGAATAACAGTGAAGTTTGGTTAGATTAAAGTACTACTAGATGGAATTAAGGTAGGTGGATAAGAAACAAATTGTGATTAGTATGCAATTCCTTAATGACATGTTATTTGTGTGCAAAATTGAAACCCAAAATATTGTGGTTATTAAACGCATTTTATGATATTTTAAACTAACTTCCATCCAAATAAGTTAGGAGACATAAGAGTTCAACCTATGGAAGTTTTTTTGTAATTTTAAATTGCATTATCATGAGATTTTTGTTTAAACATCCAGATATAACAGTTGGAGAAAATAATAGAAGGAAAGAATTTTCTCAAGATGTGAAGAAAGAGGTTATCTATATGGAAAGGAAAACATATATTATTTGCTGGAAAGGTCACTTTATAAAATCAGTAGTTTCTACCATCTTTTTATACTTTTTTATCAATTCTTAAAAAGTCATTGGGCATGGGAAATTAATCAAGAGAATAGAGAGAGTTTTTACGAGGATATGAGGTAGAAAGACTACACGAGTTAAAGTGAAAAATTATATATAAAACTAAGGAAGATGACAGATCAGGTGTAAAAGATTTGAAATTATTTAATATTACTCTACTCAAAAAATGAAATTGGAGGCTTGGAAAGGATCATCCCGGTCTATAGAAAGAGATATTTATATCAAAATATGGGTAATGGAGAGCATTAAATGAGAAGAAAATTCTAACCATAATTCGTGGTAGTAAAGAATATTGGAAAAGTATGTAGGGGAAGAAAATGGAAAAACTAGTTCCAAAGTAATGTAAGGTGAAATAAAAGAATATGAAATAAAATAAAGTTTTGAAAAGATAAGTGGTTAAGTGAAGCCTCGTTAAGGGAGAGATTTTCTAGATTATATACCAACTCAATTATAAAGGAACTCATTTTAGAGAAGGTGGAATATTGGATGGTGATCAATATAAATAAAATTTGTCAATAATAAGAGAATAGTTTAAAAGGAAGAAAGCTATATGACTACAATGATGCTAGAGCTTAAAGGAAATACACTATATGAAGATAGGATTACTGTTAAAAAAACTATATGAAGATAGGAAGAACAAGTAGATATGGAAGGATGATAAAACACAATTGTACATTGTGAAATCTATATATAGGAAGTTATAAATTGAACTAGGAGGGGAGGAAGATTCTATATTAGGTTTACTTTGAAAAATTAAAGTTTTACCAATAACCTAACACTTTTCATGACAGGTAATAATCAATAAAATGACGACTTAGGATAATTTACATAAAAGAAAAGAAAAGTAGAGGTCGGAATAAAACATGCATTATATGTGGAATTAATGATGAAATTATGAACTATCTATTCTTTAATTGCTGGACAGTTAAAATATATATTTGGAATGATTGTATCATATTTGGAAACTCAAAAATAGATATTAAGAAAGTGTTCATTTTATAGTACAAATCAAAGCATGAGCTTCAATCATAAATATATATCCAAAAACAACATTTTCCTTTTCTGGTTGGTGTTTGCGTTCAATTAGGTGTCTATTTATCCATGTGGCTATAGCCAATACGGGAATTTTAAGAGAGGGTAATAGGGTGGTGAAATCAGTAACCATGGTCATGATTTCACTAATTAACTTCACATTATTATTAGGTGGAACAAGGGAGCATTATAGTGTATTTCCTTACATGGTACGATAATAGCTGCATCTAATATTATCATACTTTGGTGGAACACAACTTGGAGAGAGTATCCACACACAATTAGGCTAAGTCTGGTGCCTTCCATAGTCTGCAGTATGAATCTGTCAGACATCTGGTACGTGTAGGAAATTATGTTATATCCTTCTGGGTCATAATCTCAGGTGCATGCCACGCTCTGTAAGATATGTTTTAGTATCTAGTACTTGTAGGAGTATGCCTGATATGTAGGTGCATATTGTCGCATGTAAACATTCTATGGAGTTAGGGTTCATTTAAATGGAAATAAGGTGGTGATAACATATGTATGGAAATGTAGCAATTTTGTTCAACCAGAATGTTAACAATGTAAAGATAGAAGTAAACAGGGGAATTAGAAGTAAGAATGACAGCGCACCTATATGGCCTTAGACATTGGTATATGGGTATATTATTCATTTGCCAAGTGTTGCAAAATTCTATGTTGGTCACAGATATTGTTGTAAGGATCAGTAATAGGGGTAAGGGAGTGGGAAATCATGAATTTGTAGTGCTGTGTGGGACTTGGTTGTGAACTTTTTGCAGGTTCTGTCAATAAGGAAAGCCAAAGGAAGGTAATAGGGAGAAAAATCTGCAGTTCTCACTGTCTGAGATAAGGATGTCTTCTGGGGGGAAGAAAGTCTAACAAGGGAGCATCTCATATGACCGTATGAACAAGGAAGTCAACAGGGAGGAAAAATCTACAGTACTGGGCAAAATGAATTCAGTGTTGGGAGGAAGTTTAGGAAGGGAGCACTTCATATGAATGTATAATATTGGTTGTTGTTGAATAGAGCAAACTGAAAACTAAAAGTTATATGTTATCATTATTTAGTAAGGGAGAGAGTATTTAACTTGGAGACAATAGATTTCTGCTTGTATATATTACTCATGTATTGGCTGGGTTATCCTAATTAATATACTTTTCCTTGTTGCCTATAAAAAAAAATATTTTTTTTCTTGCTGATAAAAAAAACAACGTTGAATTTTCAAGAAAAGTCAAAAGTATAAAGAAAGTTATAAATAAAACTTCTTTTTAGACAGGTAAATTGCGTACATGGGTAATGTTATTCTATAATTGAGATTAAGGAGGAGGGTATTTAAATAAAAATAAAATAAAACATATTTTATTTTTAGTATGCTTGCATATCTTAAGAAATTAAGAATCATGATAGTTACTGATTATGATTTCAGCAATTGAAATTTGATTTATTACTATTTAAAGTTAAATAGTTAAATAGCAATTAAATAAACTCTAAATGAGGCCCTTTTTAAACTATAAAAATTATTTACTAAACTTATTTAACTTCATTAGAAACTTTTTCTTCAAATTATTATTACATTTTTTAAGCTATGACACATTATTTTTTATAATCAATAATAAACCTGAATGGATTATTGATGGTGAGATATCCAATATTTATTTTCTTCCAAAATTGTGAAGAAATTAAAGTGTTCATTTTTTTTTTATTTCTTACTCCATCACTTTTAGTGTATTAACAATTTTTTACTTTTTTATTTTTATCTTATTTATGCTACCAAACTATTAATTACATGTTTGGAAAAGCTTTTTTTTCTTCAATTTAAGATAATTTTAAGAAAAATAAGTTGAATGATAAACATTTTTTAAAATTAATACATTTTCTTAAATTTAAAATATTTTAATTTATAATTATTTCTTAACAATTTTTTCTTTCAACTTTATATTTTTTCTCAAAAAAAAATTGCTTACATCCAACTGTAACTATCTTAAAATCACTTTCTTACGAACTTATTCAAAAATAATAATTTTAATTTTAATCAATCATAAAAATGATTAATTGTTAAAACAACTTAATTTTCACAATTTGACAAACAACTCTGTAGGCTTGGGAGCCGTCACTGTGTTCTGCAATTTCTTTTAGGGGAAGGTTTAGGTAAACTAAAGCTATTTTAATAAAATTAAATGTAAATATAAAATAAAATTAGTATGTATAGTGAGAATTTTATTTTGTTCTTATGTTATAATTACATCATATTTTTAATCAATATGAAACCTTGAATATATCCCCCATTAAACGTTATTGAGTGTGATAGTTGAGATAATAGTCTAACTAATCAGTTAAGGTGAATTCTTAGTGACTCTAAAACTATTTAAGAAATAGACTTTTTAAAACTAATTCAATTTCAATTATCTTAAAAGATAATGTTTATACCCTATATATATATATATATATATATATATATATATATATATATATAATATATTATAATTTCATCATATTTATAATCGAAGCAAAACATTCAACGTAGAAAAAAAGATATGAACAAAATAAAAAATAATTATAAATTAAAATTAGTTTATTCAAAAACTAATTTAAAATTTATATATATTAATTTTTATTTTTAACTTATTATAAACTAATTTAACTTATACGTAAATTAATTTTACTTATTTATTTAAAGATACTTATTAAGAAACTTTTTTAAACGTGTCCTAATTGATTTAGAGAATAGGATAGTGACCTAAGTAATTCTCATTTAAAATTAGAAATCTGTTTGTTATCCAATCGCACTTTTACAAACTTTTATGTTTAAAAATATCATTATACTTTGTTAGAGGGAGAAGAAAAAGATAGGTAGAAAAAAAGAAAGAAAAAAGGAAGATAAATATATGAAAATAGAGTACATAAAAATTGTTTAGTTAGAAATAGTAAAAGAAAGTGTATTATTTATTATTACTTTACTTATTTATTATATAAAAAAGATTTAAAAAAATAAAACCTTACATGGATCATAAGCACCATGATTACAAGTAATTAACCTTAAAAACATGACATCTAAAAACTACACATATGTCTACATGTAATTAATTATATTGTGTTCTTTGAACTCGTAGAAAATCACCATCTTGTAGTTAACAACACGAATTTTCTTACAATAAAGTGTGAAAGAAAATTGATTTACGTGAATATATAAACCCCGAATGTCTGCATCACTGGCATGGTGATATGGACAGATACCAATTTCCACAGTATCATTACCCGCTACGGGGATCTCAGTCTAAAGTCTTCCAATCCTATCTTCATTTTTTTTTTTTTGTTTATTTAATCAGTTCAATGTCACTTTCTTACGTTTTTGAACTTTGACGTGATTTGAGTCATAATAAATATAATCTTTTAGCCTTTAATTTTTTATTTTATTTATTTTACCTACCTATTTTTCACATCTACCTAGGTTTATATCAATATAACAAAAAAATTGTTAATGTGAAGCTCAGTTTGTAGAGATGCGTTTCAGTTGTTATAAATTCTTTAATATAAAAAAAAATAGCTAGAAACTTAGTTAGTGTCACCACGTTTTGATCAAACTATTGGTTTCCACAACGAGTTTTCATTTTCTTCTAACAGCTAGCTTTCATTTTCTGTTTTATTAGCAGGACATTCCATAGCAAAATATACTAGTTACTACAACTGAATGGCATTAGATGAAGGCCACTGTGTGTTGGATTTGGGTTTGAGTATTTTCTATTCATGTTTTCTACTTTTAATACCTGCATTACCATTTACAAATTATCTTATAGCAGTTTTGGACTGTGTTCTTTCTTTCTATGCCTGCAGCTCTTTACATTCATGAGTTGCAAATGCTCATTTAAAAGAACTACCCAAGCAAAATCTAAATAACAGTGGAGTTGCACAGAAATAAAAATAACGAGAGGATCATTAAGATTATAGAAAGGATTAATTAAGGTTATAATAAATAAATCATTAAGTCAACGTTCTATAGCAAAGTAGAAGCAATGAAAAAAAAAAAAATTGTAGAGATCGCAGTGAAGAATTTCATATAGTACTTACCATGAACACGTGATTCCAATGCAATTAGAGTGGTAAGCTCCTCACGTTTATGCACCGTTCAGAATAAGTCACTAAATTTCAAAGCAATAATATATCTCTCAGAAATGAAAAACAACAAAAAGAGTAAGGTAAAAATGATTCTCACGTTAATATATTGCAAAAGATATCAACACGCACAATTTTGCTATGGCGGGGATTATATACAAAGTGACATAATCCAAAATAGAGAGAACAAAGATGCTTAATTAAATACGAAAGTGCTCCTGCTTCGACTGAATATCAGTAAATTCATTTTTTAATCATTTCTGGCTTGTCCCTCACTCTTAATGTTAAACATTAAATCCTTGGCTTGAAATTTGCTTAGTAGCAAAATGGATTCAGAAATAGTTTTTCTTTTCTTCACCGTTGTTTTCCTCTTCACCTTAAATGTCCCAGTATAGAACGAAGATTTTTATATTTTTTTTATTGCTCATAAAAACAAATGAAGATAAGGGCTCGCACAGGAAGAGATAACAAACTTATGTTATAAGGGCAAAAATTCTTTATTTATGCTATTACAGAAATGGCAGATGAAAGTGTATCATGTAAAAACACAGAATAGTGCACGTCTTTAGCAGTGACTGACAATACAAAAAGAAAGAAACTCATGCTGGTACAAATGACCAAGGACACACAAATAACATACCAGGAGAGAAAGAAACATGTTCACAGCAAATGATTAGAGAATGCATGTCATGCACAAAACAGTGAAACACTGTACTCCAGCGGTTGAGAGTTGAGACTTGATCAGAGAAGAAGCTAAATTTGACCGAGTTGGAACAGAAATTATAAAAGGACAAGAAAGAAGAAACATTTGAACAGAACACGAGTACAGACCATAAACAATCATGGGAATTATTTCATTATATATTACCTTATCCTTGTATCTTTTTTATCACATCATTAATCATATTAATTTCCTTTTCTCTTTCTATCCCTTATCCTTGTATCTTTTCTGTTAAACAAGAAATTATTCAAATACAGTTATTCCACTGAAAAAGCGAGTTGTATTCATTAAAATGTCTGAAAAACTGATTGAAAGACCAATGCTGACGCACAGTTATAATATAACCTTGAGAAGGGTAGGGATATAGATTAGAGAGAATGATTGCTTTGAAGAAGCTCCTTCAGTCATAATTATAATAACCTAGAGAGAGTGAGGATCAGAGAGAGTTTCTGTGACATAACATGACATGACACACATATGAGGTGGTACTTGGTAGTGGTTGCTGAAATGTACCATTTCTGCATGTTTGGTTTGGTTATGTACAGTAAAGTGCTGAAGCTAGCTATGGTTTCTGTAGGTTCTCAAGACAACAGACTTTAGGTTGTGAATTTTGTACTTTTGTCTGGATATGATATACTAGTCCATGAAGTATTTTTTATGTTATAATTTTTCAATATATTTTTCTTTTGGTTAAATACTTTTTTTTAGTAATTTTTAAATTGGATTCTGTTTCTTTCTATTCTTCAACTAAAACTTTTATTTTCTTACTCATTTAATTTTTATAAGATATTATTTTTAGTTCATCTAATTACATCAAGTTAGTAATATTGATAATGTGAAAGTGGTTTATTTAATACTTGTCACATAAATTTAATTGGATAACAAGACTTTTTCTTAAATTTATTAAAAATTTAAATATATCTTTTACCCTATTTATTTATTTTTTAAAATCTTTTTGATTATTCGAAATGTTGTTTTTAATCTTTGATGTTAGAACATACTAATAATAACATTATTTTTTCAATATTAATGAAATTCTTAGTCCTTATATGTAAAAAGCACACTTTACAATAATTTTTTTATATTTTGCTAGAGAGTGAAGTAGTCATTATTTAAAATTGTGATGCTAATAAATTTAAGTCTCCTAAAATTATATAATTAAAAATATTGACAACAATTTCATGTTGTGAGTTTGAAAAATCAGAAGGATGTCACCATATTAGATGGAGATAGTTGGACTAGGTTGTTGATATTAAAAATGAGTATGACTTCAGAACAAATTATTTTTATTTTAGTTGTTCAAATATCAAGAGTAACAACCACCATTTACGTTACCAATGTTAGGAGCTTTTATAAAGTTTTCATAGTATGTTGAAGAGAATGATGAAGTTGCATTTCTGAATACTTATTACTCAGATTTGTTATATGTGATTATAGAATTCTGATAGTTATGTCATTTCTTATGGATAGAATGTTGGATTTCATCTTTTTGTGTATGCATTAGCTCAAGTAGGTTCCAAGTCCATGTGGTTTGTATATATAGTTTTGTACAAAAGGTATGAACAATATCAAATGTTCTCATTTATTTACTTCTCATAACTAATAAAAAAATAAGAAAATACTGCTTGTGGGTAACCAAATTAGGAGTAGTGGACAATTGTTGGACAATTGTTGGTAATCCTTTTTATTTTTAAAGCAAATTAGGATTAACTTTTTAAAAGAATGTGAGAATTAATAAGAATATAATTTTCAAAATATTAAACAATCATAAGAGAGAGAAAAGTAAAGGCACAATAGACTTTTGTTTGTAATGGATATACCTCTGTTCTAAAGTTCTATTGCTCTATTTTTCATAAAATAAGAAGTGTAATATATAATCTTATAATAGATTCTTCAAATTCATCTTTCTACCCATAATTGTTATACTATAATTAACATTAAACACATAATTGAAGCTATTAATTATTGACCGAGATTCTTGCTAAACAGAGATGCACACCCCTAAACAAAACTGATTATATTTGAGTTTAATGCTTAACAAGTAAAAAGTGAATTATGAGAAAGCGTATGATTCAGTGAGTGGAATGATAATTAATTCTTGATTTATATGATAGAAAGGCTAGGATTCTGCAGTGAGTAGATTGGTTGGATTGGGACATGCATGAAATCATCTTGATTATTAATATTAATAAATAAAAGTCTAACAAAAGAGTTCAACCCAACTATAAGACTTAGACAAGGAGTTCCAATAGCTTCATTCTTATTTCTTCGTGTGGCTGAGGGGTTAGCAATGATGACTAGACAAGCATCTAAAAATCAGCTATTCAAAGGGGTGAGCATTGGAAATAAGAGTTAAGGTAAATTTATCACAATTTACTGATGACACCTTATTTCTATGTGAACCAAGCATAAATAATATTTGATGATAAAGCATGGTAAGAAGTTTTTAGTTGACATTAAGAATTAAAATTTCCATAAAAGTAAAATTGGAAGAGTAGGGATACAAGGAGAGACAATGGATACCTATGCTACGACCCTCAACTTGAGCCAAATGACAATTCCCTTTACTTAGTCTGTGAATTGGTAGAAATCCAAAAAAAAACATTCTGACAACAACTGAACAAACTTAGTAGCTGGAAGGACAGATTGTTATCATTTGCAATGCATGTATGTATTATAAAATCAGTTATTTCAGCATTATCATTATTTTACTTATCCTTCTCTAGAGTCCCAAAGAGTGTATACAAAGAGATTATAAAAATGCAAAGGAATTTTTTTTTTTTGGGTGGGGTCTAATAGTAGGGAAATAGCTTGGATTGAGAGGAAGAATATTTGCAAGCCCAAAAATGCAGGTGGACTTGACGTAAGAGATATATAAAGAAATTTAATGTTGCCCTTTTGGTAAAATGGAAGTGAAGGCTAGGATTGGAGAATAATGGACTTTGGAAGGATATTATAGAATCAAACTATGGAAGTTGGCGGAACCTAAATAACTCAAATACAACTAGGAATGACTCTTGGTGGCGAAGAGATGTGTGCAAAACATGTAAGGATGACCAACTAGGTGAATGGTTTGATGATACTATATAATGGAAACTAGGAGGAGATAGAATCAAATTTTGAAAAGATTAATGGGTAGGAGGAAAACCACTAGCAAACTCATTCCCAAGTTTGTACATGATCTTAGAAACTATGAACAAAAACATATGGGACTTGGAGGAATGGGTAGAAGGTAATTGTGTGTGGAGAATTGTTTGGAGGAGAGAGAGATTAGTTTGGAAAAAGTACAAGAGCAACAATTAATGCAAACTATAATAAGCAATACTCCCAGAAAAGATATAGTTGATAAGTTGTTATGGAAGGAAGATAAGAATGGAATCTTCATTGTGAAATCAGCATACAATGCTATAAGAGGGGTTCCAATCGGTGAAAATAATGGAGTATTTACATATCTTCGGAATTTGAAGACCTCTCTGAACCTACTACACTTTGGGTGCAAAGTGATTATTGAAAAGATCCCAACTAAAGTAGCTTTATGGAGAAGAGGAGTGGTGGTGGGAGATATAAGGTGTGTAATGTGCAAAGAGAAAGAGGAGACAATTTCACATTTATTTTTTAATTGTGCAATAACTAAGAGGGTATGGAATCAATTTGACAATTGGGAAGGGGTATGCTTTGTTCACCATAACCATCCTCTGATCAATTTTTAAAATTTCTACAACTTAGAGTTAAATGCAAAATAAAATAGACCTTGGAAAGACATTTGGTTAGCAGTTGTATGGTGTATATGGAATCATAGGAATAGAACAATATTTAGGCAGGGAAAGATAGATATAGAAGAGATATGGTGTATCTTTCAGCTTGAAAGCAAGGTCATGGATGAAAAATAAAATGTCAGGGATAGTATTCTCATATGCTGAATGGTACCAATGTCCAATTCAATGCTTAAAGTAGTTGTAATATGAATGGTATAAAGTTGAAACACTATTGTATCAGGTCTTTTATAAAACTCATGAAACACTGATTTTTCACAGAGGAGTTCCTTCTATGTTATGTTATAGTTTGTGTAGCTACAAGTTTTTCTGTAATTGAAGAAAGTACTTAATAGTGTATAATTCAACACTGTCAAAGAGATAAAGTAAGGGGGTTGGGATAAAGACTCACAAAGGTTGTGATGACAAATATTGGAAGGAATATGTGTGTAGACGATTGAAGTTGTGGACACTATACTACCTAAATGAGATATTCATGCAATATTTCTGCCAATTCAGAGGTTCTGGTGGAGATTGGTCAACAAAGTTGCAGGCTTGTATACAATCAAGGTTGGAGGAGCTCATTTGTAATGTAGTTGAAGATGACTAGTACATGTTTATTATTTTTCAATCATATATTATTCTAGGTCGTATATATTTTTACTAAGTAGAAAATTTGATTTATTTGTATTGAACATTTTCAACTGTTTATTAATTCTTAACTACGTTTTTTTTTTTGAACATAGGATAAAAGCATAACATTCTAAGTTATGATTTTTTGACAGCTTTATTATGATTAAGGGCTTAAGTGTAAAAGGATTAGACTAGACTATAAGTAACAAGTGTATTAATAGTTATATGTGTATTTGTGTGCATATATGTGTTTAAGCAAAGTTATATAAGGGTTAGAATATCCCAAATATTTTTTTATTAATTTGTTTCTATTGTTTAAAAGAAATATTTTTACACTATGAATATGTAATGTAATAAACTATCAATATGATGGGTAGAATTCAGCTTATTAATTTTGTGATAGTTGGTGCACCTTATTATAATTTTCAGATTTATAAAAGGTGTATGGACTAAAGATATTAATAAATAAAACTTAATTACTGTTAAATGAAATAACTTGTCTATAAGGTGGCTTGCAGGTTGTTAATATTCATGTGAAAAATAAAGTTTTTCTTTTATGATTGGTTTGGGACTTTCTTATAATTATATGCCTTGGGCTTGTTTGATAAGAGTTAGGTTTCAAAAGTCTAAATTTAAGAATGTTATTTAGTATAAGTTGTCTTCCATATATGGATGGATATTAATAATTAGTATAATATTGTTTTAGATAATATCTGTTGGACTGAGGATAAATGGGGAGTAAATTAATTTTTTTTTATGAAATGATAGTAGATGTTTTAAATGTTGCATTTCTAGGACGGTTGGTGTTTCTAACAGGGAGATGTTGAAACTTATTACTAAATTTTTTCAGGTTGATAATAGTTGGTCTTTATTCCATCTTTCATCTAATATGCTTGGTTTGAATAATCTAAAGAATATTGTTCTTTTTGAGTTGTATAATATACCTAATTGGTCTTGAATGGTTCTCTAATGTTAACTCAAAAGACAATAAGGAATTTCTTTTTGAATTCTCAATTTTTTTGTGATTAGGATAAATTGATTTGAGAATTTACTTAATCTTCGGTTCTTTGGAAGTTATTGAATAATTGTATGTCTAATATGTACAGGGGTTTGACCATATGCTTTATGTGTTCTTTGTATAGAAAATGTGAGGAAAGTATCGCTCATTTTATTTTGTGAGTGTAATGTAGTACTTAAAATTTGGTTTTGACTGAGGCAAAGTTTTTCCTAATGCACAATTCTCTTTTTCTATTGGTTTTATACATTTTATCAAAGTTTAAGGTGGTCCTCTTTTTATAGATGTTTGCTTGACTGCTATTGCTATTACTTAGTAAGATGATTATATGTATAATTAAAGGTTACATCTCTTTATCAGTAACTCTTTCTAAAAGTTAATCAAGAATAATATTAATGGTTTTTCTTTGTTAAAGTGTTTTGATACAACAAATAAGCTTAAGGAAGATCTTAAGAGTGTTAAAGTTATTTGAAAGATACTTTATGTCGATTGAATTAAAATCAATATGGATGAGATTCCTATAAAATATCATGTTCATGTTGCTTGTAGAAGGATTTTTAGAGGTAATAGAGAGGAATTAATTGATTGCTTCTCTTCTTATCTTTGAGTTAATAATGTCTTATATGAAAAAAAATAAATAAAAACAGAGTCATTTTAACTATTAAATTTTCTTTTAGTTTGTGAAGTATTTTTTTTTCATCAAATTGTTTCATGGTCTCTTTTTCATCAAATTGTTATATGATCTCTTGGAGGAAGATGAGATAAATGCATAGAGTTATGATGCTATAGATTTTGAAGTTTGTCATATTTTTTATGGAGAAAATAATTATGTTAATAAGGTTGCTAATTTTGGAATTAAAAAAACGACTTTAAGTGATTAGATTCTCTTTCGAATTTTATTAACTTAGACTTTTTTATTTTTTTATTGAATTTTTTTTTTTGTTATTTCTATGCATGTGTTTAGTTTGATCTTCATATTTTTATTCTTAGACTTTTTTTTAATAATATTTTTTCATATAATGATAAATAATTGTTAAAGTCTATAATATCTATCTAACTAAGATGTCATAATTTATGATAATACTTAATATGAGTTTCAATGAATTAAAATTGTAGTAAAGTTTCAAAATCAAATGACTAAAATACGAAAACTTTTAATCAAAGAAAAAAATAAGGGAAAATACTCAGTTTAGAAAACTAAAAACATATTTAAGTCTTTAATAAATAATAAAAGATTCATTTTATTAAATTAAATTCACATAATAAATGTTTAGTACATTATCTTTTGTTATATTATTAAGGACTAAAAATTCAAAATCAAATAAGTAAAATATGAAAATTAACCAAAAGGAAAAATATATCCCATTTGGGAGACTAAAAATTTAAAAAGTCATTTGATTAAATTAAATTTGTGTATTTAAAATAATTTTTCAAAAAATTGAAAAATATAAAATGTAAAATTTTAATTAAAGTAAAAAATTATCATCGATTTAAAACACTAAAAACATGTTTAAGTATCTTAATACAATTTTTTTATTCCAACAAAATGTTAAAATATAGATGGTGTGATCCAAGACAATTAATTACATCATATTTTTTTAAGATCAGATAAGATCCGTTCAAAACCACTAGATGCATAATTGCATCCATGCTAGCTACCCACATTGTTATTATTGTTCTTTACAGTAGTTTTGGATACTACTTCACGTAAATATAAATCTGATTTTATCTTGCCCAGGTAGCCAAGGGTCTAAGAGCTAAACCAAAAAGAATTTAAAACCACAATTATGAAAAAAAAATCATATATATATATATATTTCTTGTGTTAAATTGTTCAAATGAACTGTGTCTCAACACAAGAGCTTATCAAGATTTCAAAGTTTAAAAAATACCTACATTTATTTACAAATTATCTATAAATAATATTTTTCCATCGTTAATTTATATGATTTTAGTATTATCTCTGTCTAGAGAAATACAAAACAGATTTTTTAATTCAATTATCGTAAATAAATAAAATCCAAACAAACTACATATATGAAAATCATTAGAAATATATTGGTGATTATTTTATGAATTTTGAAGCAGGGGGTTAGGTAAATTGTACAGGTTGTATCTGGTATTACATGCACGTACTTAATCTCGTCTATGATGTAGCCTGTTTTGCCGATCACATCTGACTTTACTACCTTGACCAACTGCTCAAGCTTCAAATCTATAAAAGTATGTTTTCTTCAATAATATTTGAATGAGCAGTGATTACATTGTACTATTAAATGAATACTATAATGAACCCCAGCTAGGTACATAGGACACCATGTTCCCTTCAACATTGGCAAACCCCAAGTTTCACTCCATCTTTATGACGCTTTTCATGGCTGCCTCCCCTGCTCCCTCGGTGGAAGAATTTGATCAATCTAACGAAATTAATTGCACCATGAACCTAGAACGAAAATATCACGGTGAAACTGAAACTACATACAAAATGAAAGAGAAACAATATTTCTACATTTAATACGACAATATATTCTTCAGTATAAAAGAAATAAAAAATAAAAGAAAAATACATTTAAAATTCGTTGATATTATATTAAATAGCATATTTTATAGTTTTAAAATAAACATCTAACTTCCTTATATTTTTAATAAATGATACTCACACTCCTATAATTTTTAAATAAATATTTATCTTATATCATTATGTAATATAAATTACATCTCACCCATTCACACACAACGTTTAACACACACACATAAATACATATAAATATATAATCTAAAAAAATATTGCAAAATAAGGTTATAATAAAGTTTATGATCTTCAAAAATGTATAAAGTAAAAACTCCTAAGTGGATCTTGAATATATGATGATGTTTTCGTATTAAAGACGATAATTGCACTCATAACAACATACAAATATACAAAAGGGTAGATAAAAGTGAATTATTTCATTATTTATAATATAATACTTTAACATATCTAAAAGCATTCCCAATAAACATATATTTATAACCTCAATAAAAGATATCGAAAAGCTAAAGTTATTTTACATCTTATGAGAGATTAAAAACTTACACCTTACTTAAGATAATTGATTTGCTCATATAATGATTCACAAGAAATCAATATATTTGCTTGCACATATTAATACATGAATCTCTATTATTTTTTATTACATGGTATTGTAAGATACATGATTTATATTATTGGTAAAGTTTAAATATTTTCTTTTAATAATTATTTCAATATTCAATGTCATAAAATTTAACTGTGTCAAATTATCATCCCAAGTAACGACATTTCAATCAATCGAATCATATACTCAAATTCAATCCGTATTATCACTATTATTACAACAATTTTTTTTATTTACAATAAATAATATATAAATATAGATACAAGAGGGTGTTTCAACCCTTATAAAAGAACTTATCCCAATTATAAATCCAAACTTTCCGTCAAAACCCAAGGAGAGAAACCAATCATTCATGAATCCCTACATCTTTTCCCTTTTCCCATATAATAGCTCCGAACATCAAGAGTTAATTTGAAAAAAAAAATTGGTTGTTTAATGAAGAGATGGAGGGTGAGAAAAGAAAAAAAAGTTTATAAAAGTTTGTGAATGATGTGATAGATATAATTGATAAAATATTTTTTAATAAATAAAATTATAATTAAAATTAAATATAATTAATATTTTTTAGATATGATTGATAAATTATTATTTTAGTTGATGAAATTATAAAAGCATCAATTATTACAAAATTAAAATTAAAATAAAAAACTAAGTTATTATTATTAATAATATTATTTTATAAATTTTTTATTATTATTATAATTATAATTTTATTTTTATTTTAAAATTTTATTATTTTTATTTTTATAATTATTATATTATATTTTATTATTTTTTTTAATATTAATATTAGTAATAATTTATTTTTATAATTATCTTATTTCAATTATTATTATTTTATAATTTTATTAAATTTATTTATTATAAATTTAATTATTACATATATTTTTAAATTATTTATTATTTAAAATAAAAAAATAAATATTTTTTTATATTTTATTTAATTATAATTTATTAAAATAATTATTATATAAGAAAGATGCAAACTTTCTTCACATATCAGCAAAGAAAGGTTTAAGAGTGGAAAGTTTGAGTTTTTCAAAAAGTTTCTTTTCGTTTTTCTAACTTTTCATCTTCCCGCATTTTCCATATTCGCAAATCAAGTGAAGCAAACAGGCCATAACAGAAGTTTGAGATTGCTTTGAGGGAATGCCTCTAATATTCCAATATAAAGAAATCATAGCAAAGTTGAGGAAGAAACAACCCACGATCTAGTTAAATAATCAATTTCACAATTCTTTTCTTTTCTTTGATTGTTTTAATACCACTTCCTATTAATCCTCTTCCGATTCATTTTTTATGTTGTTTTAGAATAAGCTGGATGCACAATAGTTTCCATGGAAACTATAAACCCTTGATTATCATTACCAATGTATGCCACAATAATCTATATTATTAGAATTAGCTGAATGCTCTTGTTCAAAGCCAACATATGCAAACAACATTTACTCCTCTTTAGTTTTTAGTTTGCAATATAACATTTGAACCGCCCATTATTGTATATATTAAGTTTAAGTAAAGCTAAAAATAAATTAATTAATCATAAAATGGATGAATAATTCCAAAAGGAACAGAAAAGTCACCTCTTGGACTATTTGTAATAAAATTATTATATTTTATCGAAAGTGAGATTCTATGTATATATACTTTATAGAGGAAGGTCAGGTGAAAGTACGAAGATCACGAAAAAGTTAAAGAAAAATTTTAATTCCAAAACTTTTTATAGACTATCAGAGATGATAAACTTGTTAGATAGCATGGTAAAAAGCCCAAATGGATTGGGAATGACATTTGGAACGACCTTATAGAAAAATGGAATATATTTGTCTATCGATCTTAGTGTCAAATAGCCTTGAAAAATCATCTATCTGATAAAGGTGATAGTTTCTACATGGTAAAATCGATTAGTGTTGAAGATCCCACATCTATTAGAGATGAGGCTGTTCAATAATTTATAAATGGGTGCAAATCTCACTTTACAAGCCGTTTTTGTAAAGTTGAGTTAGGCCTAAATTTCATGGTATTAGAGTCTATACTAGTACGGTTGTTGGGCCACCCGCTATCGGACCACCTTTAAACAATATAGTCTCACACACGAGTTGAGTTGTCTTAGCTTGAGGAGGTGTATTAGAGATCTCACATCGACTAGAGATGAGACATTTCAATAATTTATAAATAAGTGCAAACCTCACTTTACAAGCCGGTTTTGTAAGGTTGAGTTAGTCCTAGATTTCACTTCTTAGTGTGCACGAACAGGCCATACATATGGTATGAATTCTTAAACATGTGTTGTTATTCAATTATGACCCAATAATTACTTACTAATTACTTACTTTGTAGTCTTTTTGTTTTCAATGCATGTAGATGGTGTTTTCAATGCAACAGACACATATTAGAAAAAACATTGGAGACTTCATTGATGATCCATTTAGGAGGACTCATATGAGTTTCTTTCATTACATCTAACTAAATTTTTTTACTACTTATAGCTAAATTATCTTATCTTTGCAAGAAGATTTGAGAGTAGATATTCTCGAGCACTGTCTAATTGTACTTCTACTATGGACGTCTTAGAATGCAGTCCCCTAAACCCTGCCGAGGAGGAAAGACTAAGAAAAAAATGTTGGTCAGAGGCTGCTGGTGGAAGATACAAAGGCTGAGTATATAAAATTGGGCACATCGATCGTTATGATAAAACTATTGAAAGTTTAATGCAACAGACACAAGAATGCTCAAGTTATGAAGAGATTGATCGTTGAGACAAGTGACTTGCAACTAGTGAGGACCGCTTGTCCACTACTGAGGAGCAAATTCGTCATATGAACTCCAAATTCTAGTCCTTCCAAGAATTTATTGGGGTGGTCCTCTAGTACTTACCCCCTCCAGTAGCTACAGTTGTCCAAAATATTTTTCAGCAACAAGATGGTCACCAACAAAGCGAACATCGAAAAAATGAATAACCACAAGACGATCAAATTAATTCGTCCCATGATCACTATAATGATTATTGGTTTGTAAAAGAATATGAGATACATCTTGAGGATCTTTAATTATGATGTACACTATTTATCTTGAATTTTAATTTTGATTGTTCCATGTATTATTTCAAGTTTAATTATAAAAAATATTTCACAACTGCTTCCATCATGAAGTTATGAACAGTTTGGATTTGGTGCTTTATTGTTTGACTTTGATCATGTATCACGAGACATTAGGAACGTTTAAAAGGGCTCTAGAATTTAAAATTCTATATTATGATCCGTATGTAATTACATAATGATGCTACATATAGATTTTGTCGCAGAAACTTACATACGAATAATGAAATATGTATGTAAGTGTTACCTACGAGGTTTTTATGACGACTTTTTGGTCATACATAATCCGTAGGTAAATTCAAATTACATACAGATTTGAATTATACGTAATTATTGTGATTTTTCTTGTAGTGAAAAATTGATAATAAGTATATATTATGTGAGTTTAATTGAGTTAGGTATGCATATTTTTTTGTCACTAATAAAAATATAATCGATGGAAACACAAATAGGGGTATTTCAACCCATGTAAAAGAATAAATGGGAACGTACTCAGTTAAGTCCAAAAATCTTAAAAAATTGTACAAGTCTTTGCCTAAGAGAACAAATCCCATATGACAAAGTCCAAGTGAACAGATAAGAAACAAAACTATGCAGCAAACTATAACTAAGATGCTTTGACGAAAAATATAAAAACTCTTTAAATCGTGCAGATTCTCAACACCCTCTGTGTATTACCTCCATATTATAATTCTTTTGAAAGTTTCATTCCTTATAGATGTTAACAATTTAAAAGCTGATTTTCCTAACAAAATTAGACCTAATAAATTATAAATATTCATCCTTTAAAACCAACCCAAATTAAGTTAGGATACCTTGAATATTCTTTCTTCTTCATAACATCATTACTTCCAACAACATTAATTCCAATTAACCAAGCAACATTAATTCCAATTAACCTGCAAAACATAAAAACATAGAAATTAGATTAGGTTAGGTAGGCATATAATTTAAACATACATAAGGAAGTGAAATTAGATTGTTTTAAAATGAATTTGATTTAAGTTCAACAACAAATAAATGATGTGAATTGATATAGTTAGTTGGGTTTGTGTCAGTCGTTTAGTTATATATGGTTTTATAAGAAATTTACTTATTTAATTTGGTTCATAAATGGTTTGTCACTTACTAAAACATGTAGATTGTCTAGTTCAATTGTCAGTTGACGTAGCAATCTCAAAATGTCACGATTTTAAGGTAGGAATGAAATGAAATCCTTATTGAAATTACTCCTCTAAAATCAAATCTAGTTGTAAAAGATCATTGAAAGGATTAAAATTTCGTTGAAAAAAATTGGTGCTTAGTAACCGAATATATATGGCTCAATGATTTTAATTTCACTAAGATCTAAACAAGAAAAAAATTGTTATGTGATTATATTATTTAAATAACTTTGATATTTATTGTTGTAATTTAATTTAATTTATATATTGAATGTTTTATATCCGCCAACAAATTTTTAACAGAAATTACAGACAACATCTAAGTCACAATCTAACATGACATGTTGATATAAAATAGACTAGACTAAATCCATCACATATACTAAAGAGTCACAAAATACGTATTTTGTGTAGTGTTATCACGTTAGCGCAAAACTAGTCTCACATCATCGTTTAAATATCACATTATATTTTTTGTCAGTTAAAATATTCACAAAAGATTAACCATATCTGAAATTATTAAACTTTACAATTCTGATGAATCGAATATGTAATAAAAAATTAACATTATGTTTGTTTCCTACTAAAAATTGTGGAATGAGTGTGGTCAAAGTGTGTGTTTCCCAACAACTTCAAAAACCCCTAACTATTTCTTATAAAACTATTATTTTAATGAATTTACAAATAAAAATTTTAAAATCTAAAAGGAAATTTCTCCTTAATTAAACAGGTATTTTTAAAATTCATATTAAAATAGTATTATTATTGATAAATAAATTTTATAAAAAAGCTTCGAACGTATAAGATTTTGTTAAGAATTTTTTTATGGTTTCACTTACAAGATGCAACAAAGTGATGAGCACAGGCTTGAGTGACGGTTGCAGCATAATCACACATCATGTTGAGGGCATCTATCTTACCTTTTGCAGAATTAATTATTTGTTGTTATGAATTTGAGCTAGAAAATGTAGGTGAGCTTATTGGGGACTTTCATCTGATTACCATGCAGAGCTCTCAGCTTGGTCTGGTCTTCATCTGTGCTACATTGTTCTTTTTTGACGTTGAAAGATGGTTCCATACAACCAATGTGTCATCATCATTATGTCATTCATAATGTAAACTCTGCATTTGTTCACCCCAATGTCACGTGCATGGGAAATGAAACATAAAAACCCTCATTCATACTATACCAACCCACACTATTTTTCTTCTGTCATTAATTGCAGAGTTATGATTTTATAGTGAATACAACTAGTTCTTATGTTTTAGCAAAAGGTGTTCAAATGTATAATTTTATATTGATTTAGTTTTTAAATTTTAGAAAATTGTGAACTTGATTTACTTTAACCTTAGAAGAAGACTTGACAAAATTTTAGATGTAAAAAAAAAACTAATTTTACAATTATTTTCTCGAATTTGTGGACCAAATTTATCATTACAACATATAAAGAGTTAGATAATGTTTGATCATGATGATATTTGACCAAACCTATAAAGATAAATCAAAACATATATTTCCCCTTTTATCAACTCACATGGCACTTTGCTGGATGAGCTTCAATGTGGTCAAAGCAGGAATTTGTGGACAGAATTTTGTAGCCGAACAAATAATAACTTTAGGGTTTTCTTTTAATTTTTTTTTCATTCTTACCCTTTATTGAATTTTTAATATTTTTTAAATAAATTATTTAATTCACTTTATAAAACTGATTTGTAAAGTGAGGTTTGCACTCACTTTTAAATTATTAAAAAATTTCATTTCTAGTTCATGTGGAATCTCCAACACACTCCCATCAGGTCAAGACTCCTTAAATCAAGCGAGAAACTTATATCTAAGGGTGGTTCGATAACGGCTCAATAACGAGTGACCTGATAGACCCAACAACCTTGCTAGGATAAACTCTGATATCATATCAAAAGTAAACTTTAAACCTAACTTAACTTTACAAAACCGGTTTATAAGATGAAATTTGCACTTACTTATAAACTATTAAAAGACTTCATCTCTAGTCGATGTAAGATTTCTAACATTATTAAAAATAGTTTTATATCGCATATAAGTTGTTTATCATAAATTTAAAAGATAACTTATATGTTTAAAAATATTATTTATTATAGATTTTAATTGTAATATAATCTATGCATCTTCTATTTTAAAAGTAGTCATATGAAATAAACATCCGTGTGTGTATATGCTATAAAATTAATCGAGTTAATTAAGAAAAAAAACTGAATGGTAAAGATTGAATTGATTTTCTTGCAGAGATACATGTGTTCTTCATTACAAACAAATTTAAGTGAGTTGAGACAACTCCTTTGAATATTTAAGATAACGGGGTATTCAGAATTTGAGCTCAAAATCACTCTTGAGCTTAAGAAATATCATACTAATTGTTCCACACATTCTGTGGTAAGACAATAATTTAAAAAAAAAATTCTAAAAATTAAAATTTAATACATTAACAATTATTTACTTTTAAATGTAAGTGAATAATTATTATCATAGTAATAATTAATATATTTTATATTAATTAATTTAATTAATTTGTGAAAATTTAATTAAGTATCTATTTAATAAATTTTTATCATACAAATATTTATATTATAAATTTAATAATATTTTTTTGAAATACATCTAATAAAAGTATTTTGATAAATCAAACAATTCTTTTAAAAAATAATATAAAATATTCATAATTAACGTAAACTATTCTTATATTTTTTTTATCAACAACGAATTAAATAAAACAGAGTATTTTTTAAATGTTCCATCCCAATTACAGAATATTTGTTTGAAGGATAACTAGTTATAATTTACACATTACCCCTCATAATATCCCATTTGTTTAAGAAAGGTCATTCCAAAATATATATCATGTGTTCTAGAAAGTGTGTTTTGAAAATTTTATTTTGAAAATTCTGTTTCAGAAATCATATTACATACATTTTAGAGAGCTTGTTCTGAAAGATTTCAAGAAGAGATCACTTTTACTTAAAAATTATGGGGGTGTAGTTAGAATTGATAGAAATGCAAGAACAAAAACCTAATTTTTATTAGCAAACGACGATGAAGCCCAATTGGGCCCATAAGCCGATGGGTCTATTGGGCGTGAAAAAGGAAGGACCCACCCAAAATAGGTTTGTCCACTTGATGACGTCAACCCGATAACCCAAAAAAAAAAGATATAGACATGTGAAGTGGCAACTGACAGGAGTTTTAATGATTCAACTATCTTGGTTGGTGCTGCCCAAAAAATCATAATGAATTAGATAGGAATCATGAACAACTTTATCACACGTCACTGTCAACCAAGGTAAGAACCCAGAAACTCCTACTATTTATGTTTCACTACAAATTCATATGCTAATTCTAAAGCATACACTTCTCTTTTTCATATCATCATCATCATACCACTTTAGGTTTCCATAAATTTACTATTTTATTTTTACATTCCAATCCCTTTACCTTTCAATTAGCAATTATATATATATATATATATATATATATATATATATATATATATATATATATATATATATATTAGAGCATTATAGACAACTTTTATGGTAATACCTTATTAGTATTTCTTAAATAAGTTTAATTTCACATCAAATTAAGTCGATGTCCGTTCAAATTAGAAATGATTTAAAATAGTTTTTATTTTTTATCTTTAAAATTTGAATACATGATTTTAAATAACAGATCAAAAAGCACATAACTTCTTTCTAAATTTTCTTTTTTGCATATAGCTTTACATATTTTTCCAATTCAAGAATACTAGCATAGATATATGAGTTTCCAAGCATTTATATTAAAATGACTTAATTTAAAAAAAAATACTTGTAAAGAATAAAATGAGAATTTGAATAATTGTTTTTGAAATAAAAATATGAAATTATTGTCAGGTAATTTTATTACATAATAAAATTACTTTTATTTAAAAAAAAGTAAACTAGTTTTTTTTTAAATGATACAAAAGTGATTTTAAAAAATTGTATCCTTTTACATAAAGGTTTATATCTAATTAAGAGTGCAATAATTTTTTTTAAAATGACAAAAAGGATTATAAAAAGTTCTATCCGTTCATATAAAGGTACAGATGAAATCCTTTTAACTAATTTTTAAAGACTAAAAAAATTAATTAATTTAATTAATAACATTAAATTTATCGTATAATTTTGTCACTAATGAACCTATCGCAATAATTTCTGTCTAATCATCTTGTATATTTTGTTGAGAGAAAAAAAATTATTTTATTAATTTTTAATGTTTTGGCTTGTACTATGACTCTAATATTAAAAATAAAATTAAAATAATAATGTATCTTAATCTTAAAATAAAAAAATGTTAATAAATTTAACGTATTTAGTGAAATTATTTCCTAAACATTTTATTGAGAATTTATTTTTAATGACCAAAATTATACTAGATATCAAGTTCTAATGAAGTGTCATTTACAACAAAAAAAATAATTCGGTAAATGAGATAGTAAAATAATTATGAATATTTATTTTATATTCGAGAAAGAAAGGAGTAAAATAAATATGAATATTTTGATAAAAAAAATAAATATAAGAGACAATTTAAAAATAAAATTATAAAAAAAAACAAATAAATTACCCAAAAAATGGGAGAGGTTGTATCATGATGGTAGTATATAGACCTCTCTCTCCTTGTCTCTCTAGCATTAGTATCTGCCCATCATTTTCCTTTGAACTCGGACTTGGACAACTACTTAAAGTTGATAGCATCAAATGCCAAATTGTTTTAATTTTCAATCAATCAATAGATTTCTTGGGACATTTTTTTGCTTATTGAATAGGGCTAGAAGATACACTTCAGAGATGATACACATACATATTATCAGAGACATTAATTCAGAAAGATGAAAGCTTCATTTGGCCTTTTATAGTGATTTTGTACTTTCATATAGTAAAACATTTGATCCAGGAGTAACCTGCCGACACCAAAAGATTATTGTGTTTAAATTTATATGCCCAAAAGTGATATCATCTCAACTCTAATTTCAAATTAGTTTTTCTGCTTCTGTTTTGAATTACAATTTAGCCTTAAAGTTATCACCTCAGCCTATAGTTGTGTCAATTTTTCGTACCAGTGAAATTAACTTTCTGCTGTGAGTTATTCAAGCTAATTAGTTTAATCTTGTAGAGGGTTCAAATACTTTATTCCTGCTATTGTTTTGTCAATAAAAATGTTGAAATCAACTTCCAAATTATTTAGATGAAAGTTAACATTAACAACCTACTGATAGAGTTTCTGTAATTGTTAAATGACACAAAGAAACTTTGTACAGATTACTTGTCAACCCTATGCTTACTTAGTGATTTTGTGTGGGATAATGCAAACATTCTCTGAGCTGAGTTATAAACAATCATTTCTAGAATAGTTGGATCAGAATTCTCAGAGGAATAATTATTCTCAGCCATTATGAAGGACTGCAAATGCTGGTGTCAGCACACCAACTTGGCTAATTATACCATAAACTGAGGCAAGAGGATGAATTTCAGACAAAAAGGTGTGGTCCTAAACAAGTAATACAAATCATAAAATAGATCTAAAGAGAGTAATAAAAAGCATTGGATAATTGGATGGCACCAGAAAAAAGTATAACAAAATTGTCATTGGTTGAAGCACTTCTGCAGGAGCATCAACAAAGGTCATAGGACGCCAATGAGCTTTAACAATCTATATGGCGTGCAAAATCTCTAGCAGAACTCCAAAGATGAAATCTTTTGAAGTGGTTCCCCACTAGAGAGGCCAAAATCAAGGACCAGTTGGCATACAAACAAAACAACAAACAAGGCAAAACCGTAGTAGAGACAAGCCTCTGTCATTGTGCCGTTTTGCTTCTTCAACAACATATTTATTTCATGAATTGTGAAACTGGAACCTTAAAATAAAGATTCCATGAAACTTCTTTAAGCTTTTTTGTCAAAAGGGTGTTATAAAAATAATCAAACTATACGTTAGTGTCTACTTGTGTTTGTCCGAAACTGTTCCATTGATGATGATACATTTTCTTTTAGCTAACGTGTCTCTAACATTGTACGCGTGAGAATCTCACCAGTTGATCTCGCACCGAGCTTCATTTCTCCTTGATCCAATGAATAAACTAAGTAGTATGTTTGAAATTATGGTTAAGGAATTCTCAAATCATGGTTTGGACAAAAGCTTGTCTGTTCTAACATCTACGCCAACCATGATTTGGCAATCCAAAACCTGGCATGTTTTTGTTCGTTTCCTACCTTTTACTACACTTCCAATGTCAATGACCCGAGAAAGTTGGATAATATTAATTGTTGCATGCAATTTGATGTAGGCCAATAGGTTTAGCAACACCTGATTTTCTCCACACCCCTGATGGCAAAAGAATGTGTTTCTACAGCTTGCACAAAATCATCGCATTTTTGTACTATTTCTACTACTTCTGTACTAGTGGAGCAATGGTTTACACACATAGGACTTTTTTACTCGCTAAGAATTGAGACTTCTACAGTACTAAAAATTTTGATAAAATATATTTGCATCTGAGTGACATCTCCATGAAGTGACTCTCCAACAGGAAAAGGGACAAAGACGTTTAACCGTTGAGATCTCATAAAGGAATGAGTCAGACCCCAAATTTTTAATCGTCTACATGGGCAAAGATCAGCCACAAAATTTATAATTCCCTTTAAACGGTATTATTATACAGTCAACGATTTAGCGTAAGTCTTTTTCTGCAACACCCCATTTGTGAAATTTGTTAATTGAATTTTTCTTAGTGATCCAAAATGAATGGATGCACAAGAAACTAGCAATAAGGTAAAAGTGGTTAGAGTCCACCAAGTCAAAAGTAAACAGCAGTTGATAAGCATGTAAATAGCATCTTGCAGGAGGACCCCGGTTAGAACCCCCAATATTCTTGCCAAACCCCGCAACACTCTTTAGTGTGTACTTAAACACTGTTCCACATTAGTGAAAAGACGAGCCACAGGAATGAATGAATGAATGATGCAGTGCACACTGTTTAATTTTGATGTCAAAGTTACCTTTATCAGTAAAATTTTAATAATGGACTGAACAAGAGAGGCTCTCGAATTCTATTATGAACATCAATCATTTTTTGTTTGTTCGTATTTTTCCTCAAGTACTTCGGCAACCACTATACATCAAACTCTCATTTTCTCAGGATCAAAAAGAAAAAGAAAAAATAAACTCAGTTTCTTTTCTTCGCATTAAAAAAATGTTAGTGCCCAGTTGATTATTCTGACAAGCTTCCACCTTCATTCAGTCATCATATATATTCTCCAAAAACAATTAAAAAATCTCGAATAAAAAAATCAACTTCCTGCACAAGGAAAAAGCATTGATCATTATAAATAAGCATAAGTTGGTGATTATTAATAAGCATGCCATCATAAGAATTAACACCAATGCACATGCTTATTAACAAAAAGATTTAAGCACAAAAAAATTATAAGCATTGGTGTTAATCCGTATAAACATGAAGTGGAACAAATAGCCACAATGTAGTACCTGATGACTATGAAGGACTGTTAACGAACAAAGTTGGTGAGACACTGAAAGGTCGAGTGTTTGTTAGTTGGGTATCAAAATATGCACATTACTGAAGCTGGTGTATGAGTAGCTACCAAGATTATGATGATGTACTGTACTGATCATGTGTTAGGCAAAGCATGACTGTAGCACCAAAACTACAGATTATAAACTGACAAAGATAAAGTAAAGGTGAAATTAGACAAAGAAGCAGGCCAAAAGCAGCACAAAGAAAAGCATGAAAGAGAAGAAAACTAACCTTTTTCGGTATGTGGGAAATGGGTTGTCCCTATCTCCCTCCATGAATGAGTTTTCTTCAAAGTAATTCCAGCATGGTAATGGGGGACCAATTGCTGCTGAACAGTAATAGGTGGATGTAAGATTTATAATTCAGGGGAAAAGAATAATGGTATTGACAATAAGAAAAGAACAAAAGGACTTCAAAGCAGAAACGATTTTGATATGTAGACTTTTCAGACAATTATGTGAACATATTCTATTTATATTGGCTTCCGAATTCATGAAACCAATTTAAATATCTAGTAAAGCAAGATACACTCAATGAACAACATCGTTTTAGTATATTCTTTTAGACTGTATGTTTTCATTGCACTAGCAGGATCCACTCTAGTATGTTCAACCCCATATAAATCATTTATAGCTTCAGAATCTAGTACTTTTGGTCTAGCCAACAAGAAAATTAAAAGAAAGTTAGGACCCCTTGGGCCAAAGGGTCAAGGTCAGGTTTGCTTAGGGCCCTGCACGTGTTTTTTAAATTTTTCTATTTGTAAGTGCTTAAAAGAAAAAAAAAAAAAAAAAAAAAAAAGCCACTCAGGTACCCGTTTCACAAACATGATTGTGAAAGTGCACAAGGGATAGATATTACTAGTGTACCTGAATATGGAAGGAAACGTCTCATATACCAAACTTCTTTAGAAGAAACTTAGTTCAGTATATCCACCGGAATATGGCAGAAGTTCCTCCACCTCAATTCTGGAACGAGAACAACTCATAGTTTTCTTCAATCTGCCATGAGCTGACTCAACCTCAGCCCAAAATATGCCATAGACAGGTCTGTGATCTGAAAACTTTGACTCCCCACGGACATACGACAACTGATGTAGACCTTCTCCATACCACAAAATACGATCACACCTATAAAAGAAAAGTATTTATATAAGCATAAGTAGCACAAGCTAACAAAATACATCGTAAAATATGCTTTGCTTAATAATTCATTTTTTTCCTTCATATCATAAGCATTGTTTCGTATGAATGAAAACATTAAACATTCTTTTTATAAATTCCTATGATGTGGTGTGATAAATGATAATCTTACCAAGCAGGGGTTCTCCTTTTCTCTTTGGGGTGCATATCGTCTCCAGCATATCTATCTGAATTAGTTGAATACTTGTACGTTGGAGGAAAATATATCTTCCCTTCATTCCACCCCAGAAACACACGACCTCTTTTCTGCTCTATTCTCAACTGCCATCAATTCAATAATTGAGACTCATTAAGTATACTTATACAATAATGTTACATTTTAAGTTAAACAGAGAACAAGGAATTTTATATCATGTTTAACAGACATACTTGATCATTCTCTAATAATGCTCTCCAGTTTTGCATCTCAACAAGTGCCTTAGCTGAACGGTAAGAGAGGGCAATCCGGTAGTTCAAATCTCCAAGCCATATAATTCGACTAAATTGAGAAAATGCAAAAGCTCAGTGATATATTAGCGAAAATAACTGACATTATTAAAAAAAAATTAAGTTTTAGATGGATGTGAGTAGATTCTTACTCATGATCGAGGATTGTTTGTGGAGACTTATCATTGTCCACTCCTTGAACACGAGGAAACCTTGTCTTTTTAAGAATCTCCATCACATCAGAATTTCTTCTTAGTTCATCACCCTCTTTCTGCCCTGAGGTTAAATGGCTACAGATAAAGCAAAAGCTTGTTTCATGCAAAGACATGCTAATTGAGATGGATCCCTGCAAATACAAGCCAACATAGCTCTTTTATTTAAGCATATTTCATGAAACCATCATGTTTGCCATGAATTAATCTAAGGAAAACCAAAAGTTGAGAATATGACTGACTTGAAAAATTTACCTTGTTTCCCAGATAGCCCATCAATCCTCTGCCAACACAAGACACTTTCATATTTTGAACATGATCTTTCAGTTCACTTCTCACCCATATTGTAAGATATATTCCCACCATTTGCTTACTAGCAACAAGGCAGTACCTTGAGTGACCTGGCATGGCATATCCCTCTTCATTAAAGGAAGGTCCACCTCCACCACGGGACATTGGAGAAAATAAGACTGTACTTGGTGAATCCCCAAGGCCATTATCATCATCAGATGAACCCCATCTTGAGTAGTCACTTGGTCTTGAGTAGTCACTTGCCCTGGAATAGTCACTAGGCCTGTAGCCCCATCTAAAACTGGGATCAAAGTCACTTGGCCTGTGACCAAAAATCACACGATCACAAACGCTGTATCTTCGATCTAGCCGCGGCTGCACAACTGAAGGATCATTGTCCATTCCCCAACCACTGGAAGTTGTCTGGAACGATCGCCTATGGAAGAAAGATGAGTTCTTCTGCCTAGCTGATCCCTCAAAATCTGCATTCAGCTCCACAACTGGCTGAGGTATGGGAGATGGTGTATAGCACCCACTACTTCCACTGGTGCCAGGAAGATTGTTTAAAGTCTTTCTGATGAGAGCCAACCATTTTTTAGCAGGGCCATTGTCTTCTGCCCCTAAGATATTACCAGCATTCAAGGGAACTATCTCCTGAAATCTGCAAGGGACAAGTAGAAATTGTCATTGGTAACAGTTAATGCTGCCTTTGATTGAAGACTAAAGTTGACAAGTACCAATTCCTACCCAAGAACATAAATATCAGCGGGTGATGAAGAATGAAGCCAATCATCTAAATTCAAAGTACTTGGAGGGGATCTTCCAGCTACATTCCACGTAGCTACAAAAATGCTGCTTACAGAGAAAAGAGAGACACCCATGAGAATTTGAACATGGCCTTTTTTTTTCAAAAAGAAGGTAAAATAAGATAAACAGTATACCTATAATTCTGCACATCTATAATTCGAGGGTGGTCAAGATTCATTCTTGCTCGCCTAACCTGATCTGTGCTTCTGCTAAACTTCTCTGTTCATTACAATGAGCAGTTGTAATGATTTTGTGCAAGAAGTCAGCATTTTAAATAACACGAAGGGCATGGTTAAAGAAATGAAATGAGAGTAATTCTATACCTGTTTTGCTCTTTTTGATTGTGCATGGCTCTCTCTCAGAGAAGCTATTCCTACTTCTGCATTCCACGTCACCTCCTGCTGAAGGAAATTAGTGTTGATGCATCAAATTCACGAAAAAAAACTATAGGGACTGACTTTATATCATGAGGGGGCAAAATACAGAATTGTATTTGATGAACATATATTTCAGCTTATGGTTTCACTTTGTTTGGATGCGAAGAAACTGTAGTAAGAAAACCAATTGATGAGAACATAAAAATTCAGACAAAGACAATCTATGTCTAAGAGAAAGCTAATTGAGTATTTGGCATAGCTTAATTTTTTGCATTAGACAACAACAAAATCAGTAAGAACGTGACCACTGATCCTAGGCTTCAATTTTTCTTTCGGAATGGTGTTATTCATCTCTAATTCCTTCGGTTTCTCCGGTACCAACTAGAACCTGAGAATTTGTTCAAGACCTCAGACTGCACAGTTGTATCAACACAAATCTCTCATGGGATTTAATTCTAGGCTTGTTGCTCCCTTAGAAACTGATCACTAGAAGAAAGTGAGTTTGAAGAAAACCAACACCTACCTCCATAAGCAGCAGCGTCTGCTTGGGAATCCTCAGTCTTGCATTTGATATTAAAGAACTTTCTGACCATTTTCTTTGACCATGAGAGCTTCATCAAGCAACAGAAAGACAAAACAGTCAACAACTTGCAATATGCAAACACCAACACACTGAGAGTGTTGAATTTCATTCCCTGGGAAAAAAAAACAAAAAAAATCATCTTTATATTAGAGGATATTGGCAAAACCTTGCTTTTCTTGGAATTCTCATCTCTCATTTTTGCAAACTTCTACTTCATGCAGCTCTTGAAGCTCTCTGATATTTCTGTGCGGCTTAGAAGTATGTCTATAGATCCAAAACTTCTTAGAATTTCAAATAGCAGAGTATCATTACTTTAGAAGCCCCTTCTCCAATCTCCACACTATCTATGTTTTGGAGCTGAGGAACAAGACCAGGCTCGTTTCTTGTTCTGTTTCTGAATTCCAGAGAAAAGAGCTAAACTAATCAACACGAGAAACTCAACAAAAGAGGGCAAAATGCCTTGTGTGTTTTCCTTGCTTTCCTATTCTGGTGCGCTATGTACGTGCTCTTGCAACACTACTACTAGAAAGTGTAAGAACATGGAAACAAACTCCCATAAATATGAAAGCAAGCGCCACCAACTCAAGAGAGAGACAACACTTTAATGCGTGGAAATGAAAAGAGATTCTGAAGTATTAGAACAAGACAATGCAGCAAGCACATAGAGAGAGAGAGAGGGAGAAAGAGAGAGAGGCTCCTCGTTCTCTGCAACCACAGGAAACAAAGTATCGAATTTGAACAGAATAAAGCGCAGTAAAAGAGAGCATAGAAGAGCTTTATTAGTATTAAATAACAATATTTTAGTGACAACCTTAGCTCAAGACAAGAGGGCAACGGGTAGGTAGTTTTTTGCTTTAAGGCTTCTGCATAAAACGACCCGGTCAGCTGATCAAAGCTGCCCTTGGTCAGCAAAGTGAAGAGGGGATGTGAACTGTGAACTGTTATGTGAGATCTACCACTATTCTCCTATTCATATTCCTAAACCTGCATTCTTCTTCTAGTTTTTTGGTCTTCCAATTAAAGCAAAAGCAGTTAAAGAAGGTGAAGGGAAAAAGAAAAAGATAAAAGCCTTGTTTATATTATGTTAGTGTGTTGTATTCAATTATTGGTCAAAGAATGTTTGCAAGAGAAGTAATAGTAAACTGATGCAGTGTGTCATTCCCCTATAATAATAATAACAACAATGAAAACAAGTGTCTCGTTTTTTGGCACGCGAATGAATAAATGAATGAATGAATATACTTTCAAAAATTGATTTTTGTCTTTCTTTGATTTGCCTTGTTATGTTATGACTAGATATTTTATATGGTTCAATGTGACGTTTGATTCCATAGATTAGTATAGGTATTGTGCCACTGAATATAGGGCGTGTTGCATTGCATAGCAAATAACTTTGAGGCCCTTTTGGCTCTGACCTAGCTAGTCTTGGAATGTCTTTAGAAACAATGGCAACTTACCCAATTTTATGGTGTTGGGGACTTCTTTTCCCTTCCCCTCCCGGGCTTCACTGCTTTTAACTCTTTGAAGCTGCCGCCAACTATGATTTTCTGCAAATCTTATGATATTTTGATTATATACAACTCTGGTTTAGACTCTGGAATCAAAAATCCATGCAGAAGCACCTCTATAAGAAAATTACACCAATTTCAAAAAACAAAATGCCCTTTTGCCTTTGCCTCCCAAGTTTGAATTTTGGCCATGCTTTTTTCTCCAGACATTCTTAAATCTCCTCTGGGTATAATTCTTGTACATTTATTTTTTGGTATCAAGATTTAAGAGTAATGATAGATTTAAACTTGACTCTTTTTTTCTGGTATTTTCTACCGAGGTGTTTGTAGAATTATATGTGTTAAAAACTTCATGTGTCTTGAACCTCTTCAAAGAATGAGGTCATAGCCCCACTGGCCACCAATCTGTTCCCTTTTTCACAAATTATTGGTCCTCGAGTATCTTATTAGTCAAAACTCTTGTTGATATGAAATAGAAAATGTATTAAGTTGACAGTGCAATACTGTATATTATTATTATCATCAGGAAAATAATAAAGTATCTCATCACAGAAGTCCACCACCCAAATAAAGCATATTTTTCAAAAATAAACTTGTTTAAAAACTACAAATTGGACCTTTAAGTGTGATGTATATTTATATATATATATATACACACTCATTAAAATTTAAAGATAGTGTATACTTTATTATTATATTTTACTTTCAGATAAATTAACTTTATGAAAATTTACAAAAATAATAATAACCTAAACTTCACTAAACATAGTCTGTTTGTATTAAATGCAAGAAAGAGGTTTGGTCCAAATAAGAGTGGTGGAACTTTTCTGACATGAAAATAATAATAATAAAGCCAAAAGAAAAATCAACTACTGCAGCGCAGCTGCAAAAATAAGACACAAGCAATAGGGTCAAAGGTATAACAAGACTCTCCACTAAGTTTGAATTTGTTAATTTCAGAATTTTGGGAGTGACGCAAGAACAGTGATAGTGTGGTGGGAAGAAACCAAACAAATGGGTCTAATCAAATCCTGGGAAGTAATTACTGTGAAGAATGCCAAAGATGCAAACACGGAGCTACAGGGTCGTAGCAGACAGCAAAATAACCCAACTGGGGGAAGCCTATTTGGAATTTTCTCAAATACTATAATAATGAGTAGACTCGCACACCATACTCATCAAATCAAGGTTATCTATTCAGAAAACCATAATCTTATTTTTTCAAAAAATAAAATAATATATTAATAAAAAATTTGCTTGCGATGTGCTAATTTATTTCCATATATTTTCAACAAATTTAACTCATAATTCGTCATCATTACTGTAAGATAATTGAGAATATATCGATAATAATGGATAGTGATATACAAAGAATAAAATTTAAAAACTTTAGTAAGAATTGGAGATTTCAGTTTAACTAAAAGAATAAAGTCTTTTATAATATAGTATATAAGTGACTAAAAATCTTATTATACAAACCGATTTTGTAAAATGAGTTAGGTTTAAAATTTATTTTTTAATATGGTATCAGAACATATTTTAATAAAGTTGTCAGGTCACTTTTAATATATAATTTCACATACAAGTTTGGTAGTCTCGACGTGAAAAGAATATATAGAAAATCTCATATCGATTACAGATAAAATCTTTTAATAGTATAAAAGTGAACATAAACCTCACCTTATAAACAGATTTTGTAAAATTGACAGTGTCTATTTCTTAGAAAGAACGTAAGTGAGACTATATTAGCAAGATGTTTAATTATTTAGTTTTTTAATGTAAATTTGTGTATGGTAGCATGATTTGAAATGAATCTGAAAACAAAGGAAGGGTTAACATGATCTTGTTGTTACTTTGAGAGTATAATATAGGTGTTGGGTGTGCTTTTGCTTTATGGGGGAATTGTGGAGCATGGTTGTGTTTATGCGTCGTTGAACGTGGGTCTTTGGGAATGATTTGTGAGACAATAAGGAAGAGAAGAGGGGCCATGGAATAATCCAAATAAACTGGTAAAGGGGAGAATTGTTTGAAAGATGAAAGAGAATTGGGCCATGCATAGTAATTGCATATTTAAAGAGCAAAGAAAAAGTGGTCTCGCATTTTAGAACGTGCGATGCGAACTCTTTGCCATCGATCAACTTCAACTTAACTATCTTAGATTATTGAGAAGCTAGGTGGCTATAGAAGAAGATGCAGTAACAGTAGCAATAGCAATAGTATCTTCATCATTCTGGATTCAACCACGATATCATGAAAAGGGATATTTGGATACGTGTTTTATTAGGGGTGTAACTCTTATTTCACAATTTTTATTTAATTACTTCAACTGCTTTAGTGAATTAACAAAAAAAAAAAAAAAGATTCACGGTTATGGAAAGAAAATTGGTATTATTTGGAGAATGGTGTTTTTATCATTTTCTTAATTATACAGTCAATTCACTATTTTTTATAATAATAATAACAAGTGAATCAGCTAATCATATTTTTACATGTATAACCAAAGCTTGTGATAGCCATTATAAGAGAAATAAGAGGAAAATAGTGAAAAGTTGGAACACATAATTAAACCCACATATACTCATAATTCATGTTTTGTAGTCTATCCAAAACTGAAATAATTGATTTGCTATTAGTAGGGAAAACGTGAGAAGATAGAAAAGAATTAGGGTAGAATGGGGTAAAAACTTGTTAGATAGAGTTAATATTAAACTTATATTTAGATTTACTTAGGTCAGTTTTTTTCCAGGAAAATTATAATTTTCAGACCTAAAAACTTTAATAAAAAGTTTTTAATCAAAAAGATTAAGTTTTCAGCTGATTAAAAAAAATTTCAAACCTATGTTCATTTAAATAAATATAAATATTAAATTCTAATGGCGTGAATATTATATTTCATTTATTATAATATTTATTAAAATAATTAATGTTTAATTAAGTTTCAAGTAACTTATAAATTTAGATATTATTAATTGAGTCTATGTTAAGGAACATTGATCTATTTAGTACTCAAAATATCTTTTATTCTTATCTAAATACTCTACTATTTTTCCCTCAATGAAATGACATTGATAATTACTTTTATTTTTCTATATCAAACTCATCAATCAATTTGTATTTTCTATTTTCAATCTCCTCCAAATTGCTTTGGAATAGATAAGGAACAAGTTAGAGAAAATTGAAAAGATAAGACACAAATTAGTTAATGAATTGGAGAAGAAAGTACTAGTTCATCATCCAATTGATGACTAAATCAAACATTAGGGTATTTAGAAAAAAATAAAAAGAAAATATTTTTAACACTTAATAAAAGAAAAATTGTTTATAAAAACTCAATTAAAAATAATCAAAAAGAATATAAATCTTTCTAATTTTATTTAGTCTTCCTATTACTGTATGTAATACCTACTCTTGTAATAAGTAAAATTAATAATTCATATCACGCCTTGATTTTTAATGTTGTTTTAAAATCAAAGTAACTAAGTTTTCTCTAAAAATTTGTAGTATAGAGTACATTATTCTTAGATGACACAAATCTGGTCTATTCGGTCTCTAATATTCCTTTTTACAAATTAATACGGGGGATTTGTTTTAGAATGCAACAAAAATGAAGCAAATGCAATTAAAATTAAAAACAAAATTAAAGAAAAAACGAAAGGTTAATTTATATATTTAAAATTCATATAATTTCTCTTATTATAATTCTTTAAATATTGAAATCAAAGGCTGAAAAAATAATTAATTGAATCGAATAAAAATTTTATTCAATTTAATATGCATCTAATTATTTAATATAGTGTGTATTTTATTATTAAATCAAGATTAAATCGATCCATAATTTGATTTGTAATTATCATATATGAATACCTAATGTGGTATTGTATCTTTTTAAAATTGTATGGTAAGAGATACTTAAAATAATATTGTGTAATATTAAGTATAAAACTCATGTGACAAATGTTTTAAACTTTATGTTCTTCGATTCAAGAAAATATGATAATTGAACTTATAATTTTAAAATATGAAAGGAAGAAATTTAGAGAAATAGTAAAATGTATAAAATAAATTATTAAAAATTTAATTTAAACTAAGAATAACTTAAATTTTTAACTTTTATTTCTTTACATTATCCCATTAAAAATATCTTGTATTAATCTTGATGATAAAAGTAAATCAATGAGATCATTGAAAAATAAAATTACACATTATCACAAAATAATATTCAAAATAAGTAATGTTATATTAAAAAAAATGTATATAAATTTATGCATTATATATATAACGCAATTTTATGATTAATAAATAAATAATTATTTTTTATAAATTTTATAATAAAATAGGAAATTTGGGTCGATCAAATCACATATATATCGGTCAAATCATAAATTTAAAAATTACAATAAAAAAATAGACTAAATCTTAAAATAAACACTTTGCCCACGTTTAATGCTCTTTACGGCTTAAAATTTTGTGTTCAAAAAAATCATTTTACAGGTAAAAAAATCTTAAAATTAAATTAAATTTCCTACCTTATAATTATCCACTATCGATTTTGTGTGACATAAATCATTCTCATCATCGCGAAAATATGAAACTTATCCACTTTACAACGTAAATATAATTTTCGGGAAGTAGTCTTTTTTTTTTTTTTTTTAATAAAGATGTGTCCAAGAGTAAATTGTAATGATTCTTTCATGAAACAAATATGGAAACATTTTTAACCCATCTCAATAATATTCTAAAAATATTCGAATAGTCCTTTTACAACAAACTGCCACGGCGCCACTAGTCAATACAATGGCCCTACATCAACTTTAAAGTTTGTTTCTTAAACTTGCTTTTCTTCTTTCTTTGAATTTTTGGTATCTCACTTTCTTTGGGTAATCTGCAACTATGATTAGCTCATTAATTGCTCTCTCATGAATTTCATATAATCTGTTCTGATTTCAGTGAAAAAAAATAGAAGATTGGTGAGTAGGTGTGTGTATATAATCTGAATTCTGCACAATCTAGGGTGAATTATGAAGAAACAAAATTTAGAACAGGTTTAAAACGTCATGCAACATCTTTTAACATAATAGTAATGAAAGTATAGAAAGATTTTGCAAGATATATAAATCTGCAAAGTATAATAGCAGAGTTATGAGTGAATGGCAACAGGTTCGTGTGGAAAATGACCAAGACATGAAAAAGAGAAAGGCAAAAGATATATTACACAGAGCTTGAAATAATTAAAGAGACTATATATGATCCAATTTCTTTCCTACACATAAAGCAATCCAATACGTACTATCATCATAAAGTGGTATCAAGGGGAACACCGTCCATGAATATTCAACAAAGACATCATGAATAATATTACAAATCAGTGCAATATTTTCACGTAAATATCCTTGCATTTCCACCACTTTCTTATTTGTGCAAGTTTGAATTTAGCACTATGGGATACTCATCATTCAACAAGAAGAAAGAATAGGGAAAATAATATATGCGGGAGAACCACTAGTGTTGATCAATCAATGCATAGTTATCAGTATAATTTAATATATGATCTTAAATTTAAATACTATTAAAGTGGTGGTGTTGGAAAAACCATTTGGCACTATTTAATTAACCAAACCAAACGTTGTGAAAACACTGAATGGTTGGAACTTGGGATTGGGACCATATGCATTCAATTGGTGTACTCTGAGGTAGGTATCATTCATAACGGCCAAACACAAAGTCCATATATTGCATAATGGTAATCACAATGGTTCAAATTTCTCTTTATGATGCAAACACGTGTAAATACAACGTAAAACTCATCAATGCTAATGTCTAAAGTCGCAAAAGTTTTATTAAACAGAAACAAAATGTCAAACAATATTCTAAATAGACATTTCCTTCTCGTTAATTCAGTTTTGAAAAAATAGAGCTATTTAGAAAAGAAAACCAGGTTCTAAGTTACACTTAATTGCAAGTTATTTATTTCTATTTATAGTTGTTCTTAAATCAATTAGAGATATGGCAGATTACTTTAACAATTAATATAGTTAAAATAATTGCTTCTATAAGAGTAAGTTTTGTGTTTTTTATGGCTACCTATAAAACATGTTTTTGCTGCATTAGACATGAGTAATAACTTCTAACCATGAGAATTAAATTCAAGTTCGTAAATACTGGCTTAACCCTGATACAACTTTAACAGAAAACTCACTTTAGGTAAGTTTGGGTTTGGGTTCGGTTTTCTCCAATTTGATGAAATGAAGGTGGGATAAGTTTAAAGCAGCCTTTGAAGTATACTAGAATTTGGATTTATTTTCACATTCTCATTTTTTATTATTATTAAGATATAACTCAATCATTATAATAGTTAAATAATTTGAATTGCGATGGTGATCTTCATTAAAAAAATAGTTCTTAATGAAGAGTTTTGTCGTGTATTAATTTCTACAGTAAATATATGTATATGTATAAAAGTAGAAGCTGAAAATAATTATTTAACAGTCTTTTTGAAAATAGTCTATCCTCTATTCCTTTCGTATGAATAGTTACACCATTTAGTTTTTTATGGTATTTTTATATATCTTTTAAGAATGATATGATTGTTCAATTATAAGGGTACGTATATTTTTTCTCTTCACTACTATTCCTGGTAAATAGAAGATTGTTCTACACCACTACCAGTTTCCTAAATAGCAGGGCAAGATACTGTCCATTTTATGGGGTCACAGGGTACATATATATAAACACATTGTAATCTCCAAAAAGGATTGTCGATATAAAATAATTAATATACATAAATTAAATAATAGACTAGAGAGTTGAAATATTATAAAAAACTCAATTGATATATAGAAATAACTGTGATCTAAAAAGTCTAAAATTTGGTATTACGCGTTCCTTAAGAAAATGGAGTACTACTATAGAACGTGGTCTACGTAATCCATTTTTGTAATGTTGTTAATACAAACATTATACGAGAATGTGTTTGGCATAAGTAATTGATTTATGGATGGGCACAGAAAAGGTCAAAAAAACAGAAAAAGAACTCCAAGAAGATCTGCTTGTTGCTTTTGCTTTTTGTTTCCCGAACCACGCACCTTGTAAAATCGGAGGCAAAATTATGTTTTACGAGGCAGTCAAAGAGATAAGCATTGGATTTTTCTTTGTTTTTTTCTCCTTTATTTTCCCTAACGCCTTCCAATTTGATTCTTTCTTGCTTTTTCTGCTTTGAGAGAGACCCCACTGTGTTTGTGTCTCCCTTTTTTCTTTCCTACCCTCAAGTTTTAATCCGTTTGTTTCATGGAATATGGGTTTTTGTTTTGCGTTTCGGGCACTTTAGTATTCAAAATGTGACAAAGCTTTTCTCACCAGTCACTATCTTTTGCATTAAAGAGGAACCATATCATACACAACCGTATTCTACAAAATAAGTATGACTGTGTATGCCTCTGATGTAGACCCTCTCTGCCATAAACACCTTTTCATACATTCATCCTTCTTCTTCCAAGGTTAAAGGAACAATCTACCTCTTATCTCTGTTTCATCCTTTCTTTTTCTTTTCTACATTTTTAGGGTAAGCAAACCATATAAACCAAACTAATATCTGCACAAATGGTTGATATAATAATCATTTGTATGAGTGCTGAAATCATAAACATATACAGTTCCTACAATACAATTTTCCTTTCATGATTACAAATATAAAAGATACAAAAATTCTCATAATTAGAAAACATGGTTGGACCAAGTGGTGCAGTTTTTAGTCCCTTTCATTAATCTAACTGGGCTGTATTCCCATTCTAACCATGCTTAATTATTGCTGTCAGAAAAAAAAAAAAACCTCAATAATAAGTCATTCTCCATAACTATTGGAGACTAATTCAAACATATTTCGAACAATTTTTAAAGCAGTTTTTTACATTATTAATCAGACAACTATTTTTCACACATGACTATTTAAATAAATAGTATAAGTCAATTCATCATATGTACTGATTTATGATTAAATAATAATATAAAAAACTCTTAAAATATCAATACATACATTATTTATAACGTATTTGAGAATTGTGTTTTTCTAAGTTTGTTAGGAGCAAATACACATGCTTATGTTTTATATTTTTGTTGTTAATCTAGACGTGCTCGAAGATAAGGTAGGTTAAATTTTTGTATTTTGTGGAAAATTTGCTGGCCAAGTACATCTATCAATAAATAAAGAGTATACAATAATTCTAAGATATTGTATATAAAAGTTTACATAAAAGTTCATTAACTAATATGATATAATTTTTACAAAATCTATTACTACTTATGGAACTAAAAAGAGTGTGTTTTGAAAAAAAAAAATCACAAATCAGGAGACGACAATTTTGCAATATCTTAATTAAGCAACCATTTAATTATAGATGCGCTTAATGTTTAACTTTTCTAATAAATGTTATGTCTCTTGTAAATTCTTAATATAATTTGTTTAGACATTATTAATATTCAATAGTAGATATAATATTTCATATTCATTATAATTATAATTATATATATACTACAATCATATCCACAATAAATATATATTCATTTTTTAGACAAAAGTTATCAAGGAATTAAAATACACACCTTTTAGAATACTAAAGTTAGTAACTCCATAAATTAAATACTATTGCAAGTGTAAATAATAGTTTCTACGCATAATGGATCATTCATTGCACATAATTGACAAACTTTTTGCTTTATGTAAAATTTTTTGTTACTTTTTCACTACCTAGCATATTAATATGTGTTAGTTATACTTTCAATGAAACTTAGAAATCTCCCTTGCATGAAATATCATTATGAAATATCATGTAACTATATTTTTAAATCAACCATATGATTTGTCTCATCTCATTTTCATTCTAATCACAGTTTATTACACTCATAAATTTATTAAATATAATGCAATTTAGATAATTATTATCGTCTTGAGAAATTTATTTAAAAAAACATAAAGTCGCAATATAGTCATATATCACTTCAACAAAACATTCTCGCTAAAGCAATATTCCTTCAGAGAAAAAAAACACAACATTAATTCTCTTTTATTTAAATTGTGCTTGGTTACTTGAAAGATACACTTTATGTAAAAACAAGTGGTTCGAGAAGAAAGGTTGAATAAAACCTAAGACTCTTTTTGCAATGGGTAAAAGTAAATGTCTAGCAGATCCTCTAACAAACCAAGATATAGCAAACAAGCAAAGCATAACAACTAGCAATAGCAGAGAGGGAAACAACACACTTGAATTTATATTGGTTCAGCCAAAGGCTATATCCAGTTCTCTTAAGTCAATTACTTAAAAAATTTCACTAATTAAGACACATTTATTACATCGAATACACCAATCTTTTCTTTTTAGGTTATTCAAATACACAAACCTTTTTCATGTTATCTTTTTCTATCTCCTCTTAAGATTGAGAACTCTCAAAGAAAAGAAAATATTATTAAAGAGAACACAAATTAAACTCACAAGTATATAACTTTACAAGTGAAGAATTAACAAAAGTTTACACACAACTCATAAATGCTCAAGGATTAATAAAACTACAAGGCTCTTTGTAACTTTTTCTCTCATGTATATGTTGTATATCTTGTATGTCATTGTTATATTTCGTTATTGTGTTCTTTTTTTTTTATCTCTTTATATAGCTCCTTAGGAAAGATGGTTAAAGGCTTGATTGTGAATGTCTTGATCTTTTATAAAAACTTTTTTAAGATAAACTCTCTTTATGGAAGGTCTTGATATGACCTTAAGAGGTTTTCCTCAAATAATCTTTTAAAAACGGATAATTTTGCACAACATTGTATATAACAAATCGTGATCTCTGTTTAAATTATTTTTGAGAATATTTTTCAATATGATTGTTTCTACATTAAGGTGTTTCCTTATATAGATGTTTCCTTAAATAGATAATCTAGTTGTTTAAAGATCATTATGTTTACTTGACTTTTCTAGACCATATATACTTTATTATAGCTTGTTTAATTTATCAACAAACAGATTAGATTGAGTATTAATACAAGATAAGATGCTGTGGAGTCACATCATGCAAATCAAGGAGAAAAAAAACTTACTTTCATATCAAAATTTTAATTAATTAAAAACAATATAAAACCTTGATCATTTACTGGTCGTCAAAATCCATATAAAAAAATTATAGGAAAACATCTCATAATCTTAAACACAATGAAAAAATAAATTCAACACAAATAATGATTTATAATAATACAGAGAGAATATATTGTTTTGTTTTCCATTTACAAACTTGTAAATTAAATTTAATTGAAATATTTATTATGCTTCAACTTTAAACATTTTTTTCTAAAATCTATAAAAATATATTTCTAAATGCAACATTAATATTATTTTTCCTAATATTAAATCCTAAATAAGTAAAAAAAAAAATACAAACATTCTAATTTAAATAATGAATCGTTATCATATAAAGGAAAGATTGATTGGGCATTTAATTCTCATGTAAAGTAGGGATATAAATTTTATTCCAACAAAATATATTTATCATAAATAATATTTGATTGGATATTATTAAATTTGATTTTGACTTATAAATTATAGACTGTAGAAGTGTATGGGAGAATCAACTTCACTTCTTTAATCAACTGTGTTTGTATTGTGATTGATTTAGATAATATTTTCATCTCAGCTCTAATAGTTGATAATTGGTCAAATGCTTCATAATCCTAAAAGATTATTACTTTAATATTTTAAAGGTGGAGTAATTAGTAAAAGAGTGTTATTTTAAAATAAGTATAAAAGTAGAAAGATGAGTTTATAGTCATGTTTATAATATCTCATTTTTAAGAAAACAATTAATTGTTAATGTCCCTAATGGTATTCACAAAAATAAGTAGTATTCATTTGTTTGTTTCATTAGTTTTAATAAATAATAATTATTAGTAATTTCTTTTAACTTTTATTTTAACAAATGAGTTCACTAATTAATAAGAATTATGTAAGAGAAATATTGAAGTTAGAGAAAGAATGAAAAAAATAATCATAGTGATGCAAAACAATGTGACATGGTAAATATTTTTGTACTTTATTATTTAGTTGAGTTTAATAAAAGTTATTTTAGAATTATTTTAGACTTATATGGTATGTGTATTCGAAAGTAAATTTTAGATGTGCAGTGGGTTGATGGGAGGGAAATTGTATGTTACAACCCCCAAGAAAAATAACAAATATTATGTGAATGAGTAAGCAAGGTCTATTTTATGTTAAGTTTAATTACTTTTTTTGTTTGAATTTGGTAAAGTAAAATATGAATAGAAATTATTGTGTTGTAGATTACTTCCTCCAAACCACTCAATTTTGTATTGTATGCAATTAGTCCTAAAGTATATGTGTATTAAATAAGAGGACATTGTTAGACTTAGTAGTTGTCATTTCATTCTTTTACTTCAATTTTAAATTGTTATTACTTTATGGTTATATTACAGTATATAGAAATTTTATACTCTCAAAATAATTATTATAACACAATTTTTATTCTAAAATAATCAGTTGATAAGCCCAAGTGGATGACTTTCTTAAGTTGTTTGTTTCTTGTCATGGATTCAATTTCAAGTTTAGAATTATATATGTTTTTCCATGTCAATGATAATTTTCATCTCATCTCCTCACATATTATATTAAAATAAATTATAGTTAATACTATAATATTTCAAACTAATAACTATTATCATACACAATTAATGATATGTTATACTACATTCATCAAATTTGTTAAAATATAATTATTACTCCTTATTTATTATTTACAATATTATTTCACTAAGAGAGTAATTTAAAAGAACTTGAAAAACATTAGCAGTTCAATGTGGGATTTGTGTTAAACCATCTCTTCACATAGATTACACATCACCACAAATAAAAAATAATAACATAACACAGGTATAAATAAAAATAAAGATAAATTTAAGATGTTTTAAGATAATATACATAAGTATAGAATTCTATTTATGATACATTTAGAACTCTTATACTATTATTTTTTTATTTAAACATAACACATTCATAAAATATTTAAAATATTAGAAAACACATTTCACATCATAATACGGACTCAATTATACAGATAGTTAACTTTGTATCTTCTGGAAGACTCATGCATTAGGGTTAATCAATATGAGCTTTTATGAACTAGATTTCAAACTATAATCATTCATAATTACTTTATTCAACTCTCACCACTTGATAGTCTTTTTTTAAATGATTCTAAACTACCAGTAGAGTCAGGATACCTACTTTTAGAGGAATTTCAATAACAGTGCATATGCTAATAATTTTTTACATGGTAACATCTTAACATTATATAATTTATTATTCATCAACCAATTAATCCATCATACATTATGTATATTCCCATATCATATATATACAACTATTCATCACATAATTATCAGTTTTCAAATTCAATTTCTAATATAATCATTTATACAAAAATTAAAGCACATCCTCAAACCAATTCAAGCCAACAACATACCCAATTTCAGACCTGCACAACTTTGGACTTAGAAAATCAAGCTACTTCAACGTACATTTCTCATACACTAAAAAATCTAATGAAATTAAAATTAACATTCTACAAGTCAGAGATTATAACTTTCCTTTAACATATCCAATTTCAAATATGCACAAATTTGAACATAGAAAATCAAACTACTTTAACATACATTTTTCTTACACTAAAAATTCATTAAAATTAACATTCTACAAATCACAAATTATAGTTTCTCTTACCTGTTCAAGAACAACACACATTTCAATTTCATGAGATTGAAGGGATATCCAAACCTATACCAAGAGTACCTATTTAATTATTTAATTGCATCACTAGAGCTCTGTGTTAACAGAGACCTATTTTTAAGCATAAAACATGGCCACACATCTAACTAAAGAGAGATGGAAAATTTTGAGAACTGGCCCAAAAAAATAGAATAAAAATTAAACTTCATGCTATTTCAATTTTTGATGACAACTTTGTTGTACTCAATGTCACAAGTTTATATATAGTCTATGTTCTTCAATATAAGCTTATATATAGTCTTTGTTCTTCAATATAAGCTTATATATAGTCTCTATTCTTCAATATAATGAAAGGTAAAATCTAAAACCTAAAAAGAACTCAGAAAAAGAGAAAAAAAGAAAAAGTATTTTTTAAAAAGATGACGGGTCCTCAATCAACAAAATATTCTTTGTTTAGACACTTCTCACTTTTATCATTAAAATATTGAAGTACTATTTTAGTTAAATCACTTGTATTCTTAATTTTCTATATTCTTACATATATTATTATTCAACATTTTAATTAAATATTTTTTATTTTAAAAAATAATATAAATCAAATGGTAAATTTTATTGAAATTCCAACTCATTTATATTAATAAAGTGTTAGGAAAAGAATAATCATAAACATATGCGTTGTCTAGAACTATTAAGTTCTTAAAATATTGCATTTTAGTTTATCATAAGATTTAATTAGTATAATCCAAATAAAGAAATGACAATTTTTCATATATTTGGTGGAGCAAGTAATGTAATCATAAATAATTTATATTTTGTAAGCTAAACTAAATTATATCATTAAAATTTAAATAAAGTTTAATACGTATACTTTTTTAATTGTAAAAGCATTATATAATTTTTATTTCACCAGATAAAAAAAATGACCACACGTGTCAACATCATAAGAAAAATTTCTTCATTAAATAGTGATTTTCATAAAATTTGACATTATATTTTATTAAGTACAATATGTTAAATTTAATATATATAATGAAATTTCTAGATTTTTTTAAACTAATTTGACACTATATTTTATTTTATACATTCTAATGGAAAAGAATGTGTACTAAAATTTACTATAAAAATTTTAATCGATAATTAAAAAATGTTTTATTACATCTTAATTGTGATTGAAATCAATTTTGTTAAACATTTTGTCAAATTGAATTGTCTCAAAAAATTATATTTTAATCATTCTTAAAAATAATAAACTAATAATTTATACATTGTCACTTTAGATATATGATAGTATAAAAAGAATGCGTATCGTTATAAAATTTTAAAATAAATATATTAACTTTAATTTATTATTTTATACACTCAGACTATAATTTTTTTCTAATATCATGAAATTATTATTCTGTTATTGCCATTTTTTAAATGATTTTAAATGTAATAGGTAACTTAGTTGTTGAAAAATAATTAGTAAATAATTTTTAGAATTTTGAACAATTTAATTAAATGATTAAAAAATATTGTTTAAATAATTTTGAGCATTTTCTTAAACATTCAATAATTTTAAATGATGAAAAAATATGATATATTTTATGAAAGTTTTTAATTGTTAAAATATGATAAATAATTATAAATTAAAGATGCATTTTATTACCAGTTGGAACAGAAAAAGAAATGTTAGATGAAGATGAAAATAAAAAGGCACTTTGGAATGATTTTTACTTGCTAGCAAATTATTATTTTTTTGAATGAAAATACCAACATCTAAAATATATTTGTTACAAATTATTTTTGACATCGTAAATTTAACTATTATTTTAATTATCAAAAGTTTTGTTTATAACAAATTTTAAATGTTATTTTAAACATCATAAATATCTTTTTTTTTATGTGATATACATATATTTATATTTCTAGTAAAATTATATTATGTTATTAAATTTGGGTCATTAATACGAGACAACAGTCTGTCACCGTTCCTTCGTAATATTTATCTTTATTTTGATATAAATCTATCGATTATATATATATATATATATATATATATATATATATATATATATATATATATATTAGAAAAACATAGCATATAATTATGATTATTAATTCACCGTAACTAAAGGATAAAATGACCAACATTCAAAAGTAGAGGAAGAACAACTTTTTTATCCTAAATAAGTTGACTCTTTCAAGGGTTTGGTCATTTTTCCTAACCTTAAGTGATTTATTTATAGTTAAAATACAATTAAGATGTAACTCCAATTAAAATGCATTACAAAAGTTTAAAAGCTAAATATTTTTAGCCGTTCCACGCAAGGTACAGTAGTATCGTGTTGAACTTTAAATTTTCTAAGGCACCTGAAACTTTGTGTTAAATATTACACTCAATATATGGTATTTGATTGAAATTCACTCAAATAATCGATATATTAATAAATCAATTAAATTTAAACCTACTAGTTTCCACGTGAGATAGAAAAATAAATGATTAACTTTCATGAATCCTAATACATACAAAATAAGATAAATTAAATATTTACAAACAAATAAAAAAATAAAAATATACAAAGCAATAAAATACTTATTTTCCCTTTTTTAGAATTCTTAAAAAGGAAAACTCGCATTTTTTCTATTACAGGACATAGTTTTATTTTATTACTATTACCATAATTTTAAAACGCATAGGTTATGTAAAACAATGATTTTGACCGTGCTTGTTTTCAACGACAAGACTAGCATATATTTTGATATGCCATTCTAAAACACTTGTGGCAACATTCACCATGGGAATGATTTGCTCCCATGTAACAAAAGTTAAGTATCTGTTACATTAATTCATCTTCAAAGTCATTCAAAAATAATTAAAATTTTTATATTGATTAAATAATAAATGAATAATAATCAAGATCTTTACAGATTTTGTAAAAATATATTATACTTGAATTTATTTTTTAATATGATATCAAAATTTATTTTAAAAAGATTTGTTATGTTATTTAATATTAAGTTGTTATTAAACTATTCATACATATCTAATCTTATATACAAGATATTTATATTTTAATATACAAGTTGTCTCAAAGATGTTACGTGAATTAGATATAAAATTAATTTATAGAATATAAATAAAAATAATTTTCATCTTACAAACTATTTTTATAAAAAAAGTTAAAATTAAATTTACCTTTTAATAAAAATATAAAATTAATAATTAAATACTAAGAATGTAATACAAATACACCCATAAATCTCTCTACAAAAAATCTATAGAACCATGGTTTATCATAAATGTTGAATGCATAATTGAAAATTTAAAATCTAATTGCAGTGTACAAGTACAACTATACAATAAAATTTAACATAATCAGTTAATAAATAAATTGGCACGTATCAATAGTGAAAACACTAATTAAACCAATGGCTAAGTAGTGGCCACTTGGGCAATTATAATGTGAAATTGGTTAACTAAAGCATCAAAACTTTGTCTCTCCCCATCATATCATTCCTGGACATGAATTAACCTCCCTGATCCCACCTTATTGATTTTCTCATGTATTGAATTTGGTCCTTAAACAAAGTGTTTTTAAATAAAAATTAAAAGTTTGTGGATGATAAGCTTCGTACACGGACTTTTCTTAAGATAATAAATGTCTTGAGAGTTGAGACAAAGATGCAACTTTGTAATTTGTACATAAATGTGAAAGAGGCATTATGTCAAATACTTTCAATTTATCTATGATATAGTTGACTTCTAAGAGAATAGAATAGAACCATCTAACTTAATGTATGCCTTTTTTCCCTCATCAATAGGGAAAATAAAAATGGCGATACAAATATTTTCTCTTACCATCTTTCCCATCACACTTCTTTGTATATTTTCTCATTTCCTACTTTTTGTTTTAGTTTCTAGAATAGAAGTTATGATATGAATTCAAATGTTTTATTATAATTTTATGTTTTTTAGAATATAATTAATATGATATTGAAAGTTGAGTTAACCTAAATTTCACTTTGTATGTAACGTATAAAGTTAACAATTAATATTTGTAATATTGGTTCTCTAAGAAAATTATAATACTGACTATTAATATATATATAT